>Ga0196965_1000765_pt1 | contig 15494 bp, 11 predicted proteins | sample S1_20metaG_FD_148668 | JGI IMG/M metagenome (GOLD analysis project Ga0196965, IMG submission 148668) | Soil microbial communities from Anza Borrego desert, Southern California, United States - S1_20 | ecosystem: Environmental > Terrestrial > Soil > Desert | place: USA: California | collected... | reverse complement strand
TACAGATTATTTATCCAAACGTAGCTGGGGTTACAATCCCCATGAGCTGTTGTATGCTGTCGTGCCGGATCGCGCGGGATTTGAGAAACTTCAAGCATTGATGATACGTGAATCGGGTGTAGAATCGCTAGCAGGATCTCAGCATCATCTTGGCAAAAATCATGAGAAGGCCATCCTGCATTTCGCCGACCATCAATATGAAGTGGAACAGCTTGGTGTTTCTTCAGATTATTTCGAAACGATGGGGCTCTCATTGAAACAAGGCCGAGGCTTCCATGATCATGAAGGAAGTGACATGCGCGCTGTGATTGTCAACGAAGAATTTATCAACAGGATGGAATGGGACAATGCAATCGGTCATGTCTTTAGGATGGACAGCATCGAATATGAAGTTGTGGGTGTTGTGCAAGACTTTCATAGCTACAGCTTTCATAAAAAAATACAGCCAACAATTTTCACGGTGGCAGGCAAAGAGTACTATCGCTTCCTCAGCTTGAAAGCAAAAGATGGTGCAGTGCTTGATGTTGCAAAAACATTACAAGCGAGATGGTCGGAAGTGTTCCCTGATATTCCATTTGATGGGGGTCACCAGGAGGATGTGTGGGGATTCTATTTCCAGGAAATTGAAATTCACAGCATCGTGTGGCGTGTCTTTGCCATCATCGCCGTGACACTAGCGACGTTAGGGCTATACGGTCTTGTTAGCTTGAACGTAGCGGGCCGCGTGCGCGAATTCAGCATCAGAAAATTGTTGGGCGCGAAACTGGCTGATGTGGGTGTTTTGATCACTAGGCAATACGCTATTCTGTTTTTCACCGCGCTACTTGTTGGCGTTCCTCTGAGCTACACGCTAATCAAAACACTGATTACCTATGCCTATTCTTATCATATGCCGATCACTTATTCGGGAGTTACAATTGCGGCAGTGATTCTGACGATAACACTTGCGATCACGGTGGCTACGCAGGTTAGAAAGGTAGCGAAGGCAAACCCGGTTGAGGGATTGAAAGAGTAGGACGGTTCGCCGACATTTCCAAACTAAATGCTACGTGTAAAACCCTGAAATTTATCGGCCTTGTTAATAAAACAAAGGTAAAAACTAGCGGCGGCTCCTGATTCAAACTCCAAACAGCGCTTACTAAATCAAACAGCAAAGCCGGTTTAGTAGGGACACTGAATCAAGTTGGTGAGCAGATTTATGAAGCTTTTTTGCTCACCAGTTTGCTCACCACTTTTATCATTTTTCCACCGTTTTCAGCAGCGATATCATCACAGAGAGCCAAAAAACGCAAGGGTCCATTTCCCTCCGAGGACAGGTACTTTCTCGAAGTTAATAACTTACTTATCAATTAGTTACGAGGTATTCTTCTGTGAAAATGGAGAAAAGCATGGATTCGAACCCTCTTCTAAATCAAAACATTCAAAATCAACCAATTAAAAAGCAAAAATCCATCACTCCAAAATAGAATGATGGATTTTGATGCGTTTTGATTTGATTTTTTCGCAGAGGAGGAGGGAAATGAATCTAACGCCTACCCTACTGTATTTCAACATCTTAGAAGCGGCTCTAACACTTGCTCACCAGTTTGCTCACCGCTTTTTTGACTGCATTTCTCTATCAAATTTACAAAATCAAACGCAAGCCCCGCGCCTTCCCTTGTGAACTTTTTGCACTTAGAGGGACCTAGGTTGTGATCCCGCTGGGTAGCTATTTTGCAAAAGATCTTCGGTACTGACCTCGCAAAATTAAAAAAAGCACAAGGGACTAACTTCAGAAAACGGAGTACTAATATCCACAGAGAATTGTGATCAGCTACTTATAGAATCAGCTGAGAGACCAATTTTTTTACAGCTACCAAAGATTGACCAATTACTTGGTCCATGTTATAATAACGATAAGTTCCGAGCCGCCCGATAACGTAACCTTTGGAGTCCTCTGACCAAGATCATTATACCTCGAATATAAAAGAGCGTTAGCTGAATTCGGAACCGGATAAAATGGATCTTTATTCCAACAGGGAAATTCATATGTGATACTCGTCCTCGGGTGACGTTGACCCGTTAAGTGTTTATATTCAGTAATACGAGTATACTTTGTATCGTTACCTGGATAGTTTACAACAGCAACTGGTTGCACCCATTCCTGATCAAGCATTCGATGTTCAAATTTCAAGGAGCGATATTGAAGCCTTCCAAACCGAAAGTCAAATACTCATCAATTGGTCCTGTATAAATGATATGGTCAAACTCAATAAAATCAACTATCTCGCGAAAATTTGTATTCAGCATAACCTGAATATTAGGATGTGACAGCATTCTCTCAAATAATTTGGTATAACCCTCCAATGGCATAAACTGATATGCGTCGGTGAAGTACCGATCGTCATAATTCGTCCGGGTCGGTATTCTGGCGGTAACGGATCGGTCGAGCTTTGAAGGTGGAACACCCCATTGCTTGAGGGTATAGTAATAAAAGAATTTTAAATGGCAATACGGATATTCCAAAATCCTCATACTGCTTATGCAATTTGACCGGTAACAAAAAGAAATTATTAATTTCCAGCATCCTTCTAAAATACCTCTGGTTCAATACAAACAAAGGGATGAGGTGTGAGTGAATGCCATTCGTACATGACAGAGATAATAGGTTCATGACTTTCTAGTTATTGTTAAACTTACAATTTCAACAGGACAGCTACAGGCCTATTCAAGAACTCGTATCACCTCGTCCAGTTCCTTTTGGGCGAAACCATGTGGTATTATAGGATTGTAAAGCAGCGATAGTGTTTCGCCAAAGCTTTGTTTAAATTGGAATTCACCTTCAGCGTTAACTTCGACCACGGCATCCTTGATATGATCAAAGCCCAAGATTCTATAGAGTGCCTCGAACAGTAGCAAAGCCATTTTTTCCTGCGGGACACCAAGCCTTCCATAGCTTAGCTTAATCCTGCCATTCACACGCCTTGCAAGCATCATTTTCCCAGGCTCTAGAAATCTTTCTGCAATTGGGGCAGTTTGAAGCGAAGAGTCATTATACTCTATAATAATAGAAGGCAAGTCATGCCAAATATCATCTTGCGCAATTTCAAGTTGGATCTGATCGCTCACCGTGTTTAGGAGTCGCAAGGAATTCTTGCATGTTTCCAAGTCGTGTTGCTGATAATCGCCTATAATCTTCACAAAGACACGTTTTGAAAATTTGAGCAACGTACTGTCATGAAAGCTGCTATTTCTGATGCATTGAAGGTAGCTTACCGGAATTCTGTTTTCTCGAACATAGTTTATCAATTTCCTTTTAGCATTTACCGGATAAAGAATATCTTCAAAATACTTTTCAAATTTCTTCTTTGAAAGTTTTGCCGGAATAGAAGGTTCATACAATAATTTGATGATTTCTTTATCAATTGTCTGTAGACGTAATACATTTTTTTTCCCCTCAAAAAATGTACTATAATAATCCATCCAACTATCACCGAGTACTCCCAAGGACTGTGCAATTTCTTCAACTAATATGCTTTGCCGCATGATGGCACTATCTTTTGGAGAAAGATTGGCGTAACTCATTGCGTTGTTTGCGACTCCTACTATAGCAGACACAATTGAGTGAGAGTTTTCAGTAATCTTGCCCTTTCCTCTAAAGGCTGTAAACCTTCTAATAGCAAGTTTTCCTTTTAGGTAGTCAAAGTCACCAAAATAGACAACAAGGTTGGCCCTTGATTCATCGTTCGTTAAGTACAGCTTGATCGGAAGGTTTAAGTGATTGATGTCCTGAACTACTTGTACAACATCCAAGGAATCTCTTGCCCACAGGGTACCTTCCAAATATATCCACACGTCATTTTCCCATTTAGATAGGGAACGCTTTACACCAACATAGTCCTGAAAAAACACTGTTTCATAGAAATAATTAATTACTTCAGCAGAATAGGTTTGTTTTATTCTGGCTACCTCCAGGTCAGACATTTCATCTCTATTACTTTTGCATTGCACGAGTAAAAACATGAGGAATACATACCCGAACAAAGAGCGATAGATCCTTTTCATGAAATGTATAGAAGCTTTTTTATATAGAGAAAAAGGGAAAGGAGGCATCCTCCTTTCCTCTTTCATTATTGATTAACGAGGGAATCTATCCCATAGTAATTAGTAACGGTGCCATTTGGGCTAGTTACTTTCACTGAATCCACACCGTAGTATGTCCACGTTGTCCCCCCTGAGGAGCCTGCTCCTCCGGAATCTCCGCCAGAAGCCTCGGCAGGATTTTCCTTAAAGGCTTTGTACGCTTCGATGAGCAGCGCAGCGATGACAGCGCCTGCATCAAAACATAACCAACCCGTACAGCTTCATACTAGTAACGGGATTATCGAAATGCAAAACAACGCATGGTCAAATGGCACACTCATAAATATAGACCCGTAAATGAAAAAAGACGGACTCTTAATAACTTTGAAAGACTGATGTGCTTTCTTTTACTCATATGGATTATCCTAAACGCCGGTTCATCAAAACAATTGCGAACACGCGCAGATAGAGCACATCTTAGGGGACAAGCCCTTAGGGGAACAATCATTTCGAAGTGTGTAACTTTATTCCATTATTCAAACATTAAGTAACAACATATTAACCTTTGAAGATGGCAAGGTAATTGTCGTTGTCAGCACTGTGGGTCCTCCGCCTAATATGGCCACTAATTTTCGAGACAAAGTGACCACCAAAAATTGAGTTGAAGGTATTGAGATTGGTGACCACATTGGCTAAGAACCCGATTTCATTGAGTAAACTCAGGCAAGGATTAAAGACCACCGCTAGGAAGAAATCAACCAACAATCTGATAAGAGCTGCGTCAACGGTTCTACATAGAACAGAACTTGTTGTAGATATCCGTCTGGCTCCCTCGATGGCGTGCGCTTCGTAGGAGACAATATCAGCAACTTCGACGCCGACGAACTTCTTTTACTCGGCGAGAATCTTCCGCACATGTGGTGGTGCAACGAAAAATATTCCGACGCCATACGCCGTCACTGCGGAAGCTGTAGTTGTCAATTCCTTCCCGACTTCATGATTGTCTTCGAAATAAGGCCGGTAGAGTTCGAAGATAATTGTAATCACGCTATCTGTTCGGCTGCCTCACCAGTTGACTCACCACTTCTTCGATGGTAGCAACCTTCGTTACGAAGACAAAAAAGTGTAAGTATCCACGAAAACGCGATGGAAAGCAGTGTCTTACCGTCGCTTCGTAACTCGAAAGGACTGAGCCGAGATTAATGGCAGAAGAGGTCGTAGTTGAGTTGATAGATAATTTGCTTAATGAAGCGTTGTAAAAAAAGGACATTAGTTTCTTAGTGTCCACGTAACTTCCACTCACCACTTTTTATCCTTTTCTATAGCTTTTAGCCGTACTTGCGAATGGATTGGGAAATCTAATGAAGGCGCAACGAAAAGCCGAATCCGTTTCAGATGATTTTGGGAGCCTATTTTTTTAAGTTGAGCACATTAACGGTCCCGCACTTTGGAAAGGTCTAGATTCTGCATGTATTTCTGCACTTCTTGTATTGATGCCCCCATTAAAACAAATTTACCCTGTGGATCAACAAGGTAGTATTGTGGTAGATAACGGATGTCCAGATTTTTTGGAAGGGAACCATTCCATCCTTTCAACTCTGAAACCTGTGTCCAGGGCATCGCATATTTTTTAACCGCCCTCAACCACTTATCCTTGTTGCTATCAAGCGAAACACCTAGCACTGCAAGGTTTTTATTGCCAAACTGCGCATATAGATTCTTTACATCGGGAATTTCTTCTATGCACGGGCCGCACCAAGATGCCCAGAAGTCAATCAGCAAGTATTTGTTTTTGAATTCGGAAGCTGCTATCAAATTGCCTGATGTATCAGGAATAGAAAATTGAGGCAATGTCCTGTTCTGTGCCAACGCTATTTTGTTGGTCATCCTTTGAAGCACTGCCTGTGCTTCAGGTAATTGTTGTAATTTAGGATCGAAATGTTTGAAGAGCACTAAAGCTGAATCAGGTTGACTAATGATTTTGTCTGTCAACTCGTAACAGAACCAGAATAGAGAAACATAATAAGCCGGGTGTTTTTTTATGAAATCTGTTAAAATATCTATTTTCTCCTTTGAGAGCAACCGGGATTCATTTACTATGGCAGATCTCAAAGAGTCGTCATCTGTAGCGTATGCTTCTGTTTCTTTTTTAGAGAACTTACTCAATTTCTTATTATAGTCGGCCTTCGCGAGTTCCAGCTCCTTTTGTTGCGCAGCAATGGGCGCATTTTGCAACCGGCAACTAGCTAATAGATTGGATCTTTTGCTGTTAGCAACCGTGATATTTATTTTCCTGCTCTCAAGAAAGAACTGTATTACTCCAATATCTGGCCAGCGTAGATATAACGATACATAAGTCGCAGGATTTTTCAGGGAGCCGGTAAATCGGAAACTGCCGTTTTTTATGATACACGAGTCAAGGATCTTATTTTCAATTCCTGAATATTCTGTCTTTTCATTGGAAATGAATATTTTCTTCCCCTCCAGCTGGGTACTAGTGGTTCCTATTATCTCAAATGTTCCCTGCGCGTTTGCATTACCGATAAAAACTATCGCCAACAGGAAAATGGTTTGTTTGATAATCATATATATCGCTTAACCTTAAAAACCATCTATAACATTCAATATACGAAAATGGCTTTGTTTTTGGAATCATGTTCCATCGGCAGTTTCACAAATTGAGAAGGTGAGAGAAGGTCAGTCAGGCCAGCGAAACTGTAAGCAGGAGTCTGAGATCACCGAAACCTTGAAATCTCAGAAGTTGGTTAAATCAATCGATAAAGAGTTCGATATTCGTCCGCTTCCGTCTACTATGATCTTTCGACGTGACGAATTGTTTTTCAGCTAATTAATCGAGGTATTTGCAATGCATGTATGATGGAAGGGATTCGAATCTTCCAAACTCTATCAAAACATTCAATTTCAATCATTTCTAAAGCTATCTATGCTGGTTTTGCGTTCAATTTTGTCCTGGCATTTTTCGCAGAACTGAGTGCAAGTGATCCGGAGGTTAAGTCGTATACACTGGCATTACTATTTCTTTCTGTCTCTGATGCTCTTCGTGGTCGAGTCGAACAAACTTGAGTTGAAAGCTACGTGACTTTCGCTATTACGCTACGAAACCGCTGATTAATAAGAAATATAAGCTTGAAAAACTTCCCGGCAAAGGAGGCTGGCCTTTCGTTAAAATACCGGAGGTTCTGCAGGAAAAAACAAACCATATCAAAAGAAGGTAAATAGGGACAACCCCAATCATCAATCGCTTCAACGACCAAATGATTCTCCTATGCGAAATGTAATACTGTGTTCATTCTCCCCTACGCATAATCAACTCCGATAATGATTTTTTGAGATTGTAGCATCTTAAACCGCAAGCCGGCACCAACACCCGTAAGCCTTTATTATTCCAAGTTTAGAAATCAACGCAGTGCCGCTTTCCCGCATACATTCGCCGATGCGGGTGAAGTCGCCCTTTTCGCAAAGGGCTTTATTCGGACTCATGTTTGTCATTTCGGTCATCCCCTAAAAATATTTTTTCAGAATCATTTGTCTGAAGCACCGGCCACTCAACCAGATTTACAAGTGCGTTTGTAAAGCAGTGTCAATTACTCCGGACCAATCTTTGAATGAATGAGCTCTCCGTCCTTGTATATCTCCGTTCTGACTATACTTCCAGTGCCGTCGAAAAATAACTGAGGGCCATCTTTCCTGCCGTCCACAAAAGAGACGGTTGCATCTAATTCACCGTCTTGCGTATACCATTTCCAGTCTCCTACCCGTTTGTTGTTCTCAAACATTCCTTCCATACTGATCTGTCCGTTTTCAAAGTAAGAGACATAACTGCCTTCCAAGTTTCCGTTTGCGTAGGTTGATTCTGAAGCCAGGCTGTCGCTACCCACCTGATAATTAATCCACTGCCCAAACCGCAGCCCTTTTTCAATGAGGCCTGTTTCCATTAGCGATCCATCCGGATAATAAGACTCAAAGGTTCCTTCACCATTGGTGACCATTTGTCTTCCGTCGCCTGACCAGAAGCTCGTCAGGTAATAAATTTTATTCCGGAATTCACCTTCATCCTGGCGCGAGCCATCCTCATAATTTTTTTTCCACAATCCAACCTTCCAGCCATTTTTCACCGATCCGGATTCCATCACCTGACCGCTTGGAAACAAAGCCCTAAATTTTCCGTTGCCATTGACAATCTCAGGGATCCCTGATGCCGTCCATGTGTTTAGAATTCTGGAGTTTCCATCTTCTGAAAATTCCAATTCCGCGGTCTTGCTTGCATCTTCATTCCAATAAGTCCACAGTCCTGCCTGAACGCCCTTCGTGTATGAACCCTTTGTGCTTAGTTGCCCGTTTTCATAAAATGTTTCCCACGGTCCTTCCGAAAGGTCGAGCAAAACTGCGCCGGTTGCTGACGGTTTACCATTCTCGTACAGGTAAGACCACGGCCCGTGCTGTCTGCCCATCTGATAAGATCCTACGGCCTGGACATTTCCGCTGGGATAGTAATCGGTTGCCTGGCCATGCTGGACGCCGTTCTTAAAATTCGTAATCCGATAAAGTATGCCATCTTCTCGGTAATATTTCCAGGTACTATCGGGTGTGCCCGAAAGATAGGTTCCCTGCCATTGCGGATTGCCATTTTCCCACCATCCCTGCCAGGCGCCATTCTCTTTTCCGTCTACCAGTTCGCCTGAACTTCTTTTTGCTCCTGATTCATAATAAAATGTTTTTTCTCCGGTCGACCCGGTCCTGATCAGATAACCCCCGACGGACAAGGTCACGAATAAAACGATCACCGCTGGAAGCCTGTATTTAGCATAAGGAGGCGCTACCATGGAACCTTCCTCCATCGCCCGGGTCAATTCTTCAGACACATCGCGGAATGCAAACTTGTAACCTTCATAACCCGCAATCCCATAAAAAAGAACATCCATGGGCGAGAAGGACTCCACATAAATATCTACGATGAGGTTAAAGTTCAAGAGGGTAATCGTTTCGAAGTAGCCCAGCGATTGTGCATCGGCGATAAAGCCGACCTGGCTAAAAAGATTTCCGAGGACACATCCGAGCAGGGCAAAAAACGCACCGATAAAACCAAAATATGTTTGAATCCCGGCGCCGAAATAACGGACCGCAAACCCGCATATAAGGCCCACGCCAATTGCCATGTACCCGATCTGATATTTGGTAGCTACCGTGATGATCGCCCAGAGCACTCCGCCCAGGATTGCTGCGGACAGGCCTCCAACCACAGCATACACGGGATCTTGCTGAGTGATTAATTTTGCTCTTAGTGCGGCGGATAATTCCTCCACCACTGCGGTAGGTGTGGGTTCGACTTCTGGCTTTTCGACGTCCATTTAGGTGAGGGGTTTTGTTTGTTCAATCTTGCTAAGATAAGAAAAACCCACCGACGGGAAAAGCCAGAACTTAAAACGATTCGCGCAGATGTTTCGCAACTTAAGGCGCGCAAAAGCACCTTATCGGTAAAACAATAACGTTCTAAATAATCGGGATACACAAGTGCGATGGCACCGCGGGCGAACAGTCAATACCAACCTCAAGCTCAGTCTGATCCGTAAAAGAAGTCTTTCCCCGACTGCACATTTCCGCTGGATTTATACCGCGTGGTGGACGAGACAGGATATCCTTTCTCGTTATATTCATAAGAGTACGACCCCGGGATCAAAGACGGAAACGCGTAACCAACATGATTTACATTTCCTGCTTTGTCGACGAATGCCTTGCAGATAGAATCAGCCTTATTGAACGAAGATGAGATTGAATCAACAGCTCAAATCTGCGATGGATAAAATCACAAAATACATACAGAAATATTCCTCTGTTTCAAGTCTGAAAAGACCTGCCAAAACGACCGCAGAATCCGATGAAAGGGAAACCAATTATCGAACGTCTGATTCCGGGGTTGCATTTCCAATATCAACAACAGAACTTTTTCCTAATAGACGTCAATCCCTACATCGGCTATAAAATAAAGCGGGAGATTTACGTCTGGCTTCGGCTGGAATCACCGGTTTGCATATGATAAAAAAAGAAAAGAGTGGAATGAACGGGCAAGGATTTATGGACCACGTGGTTATGTTGATTTCAAATTAGGCAAAGGTCTTATTGCCCACCTGGAAGCAGAGGGTATGAATACTTTTGTTCCATCCACCGGAAATCCCGACACGATCACCGCGAGTGGGTCTGGACTTTCATGACTGGCGTTAAGAAGGAGTATAAAATCTACAGGAATCTGAACGGCACGGCGCTGATACAGTACAATTGGTTTAACCGGTACTACAAAGCGCCGTATGTTGATCGACTGAATTCAAGGATTGGGTTTGAATATGTCTTAAAAAGCAAAATGCGCAAAGCACAAAGCGCACTTGGTAATTTCTTGCAGAGATGATTTCACGTTAGACTCGCTTGACATTAGTGAACGACAAACTGGTGAGTCAAATTTTCAAAATTATTTACTCACCACTTTACTCACCAGTCTTATGAATTTTACCACATTTTCAGCAGCAATATCTGCGCAGAGATACTAAAACGGCATGGGTTCGAATCCCTCTAGGACTGCTAAATTTTTCGATGTAACGAATTGTTTTTCAATTAATTAATCAAGCTATTTACAATCTACCGTGCGATGGAAGGGATTCGAATCCTCCAAACTTTATCAAATCATTCAAAATCAATCATTTCTAAAGCAAAAAACCTTCACTCTTAATTCAGAATGAAGGTTTTTAATTGATTTTGGTTGACTTTTCGTAGAGGAGGAGGGAAATGAATACAATCCTTAGCCTACTGCTTTTCAATATCTTAGAAGCGGCTCTACAACTCGCTCACCAGTTTGCTCACCACTTTTTTGACTGCAGTTCTTATTACGAATATACGGTTTTGATGAGTTAAAAGTTCTTGAATCTTCACCTGTCTTGATCAAGGCATCTAATTACTTTTCTTTTCCTTGTGCCGAATATCCTCGCTAAGAAGTTCATGAGTAAAAACTGAGTCATGTATAATCTGGGCTTTGTCAGCCGTCATTTTACTCTTTGTGATAAATACTTTCGCTAGACCAGGATGCCCTTGGTCCTTGAAATGCTTTCCTATTTTTTTCAAGAGCATTGTTGTTTCTTCAAGGCCTCTCATGGCTTGCCACATTTTTTCTTCAACAGATGCTGTTACTTCAGATAATAATGCGCTGGCTGTGAAAGCATGACCGGTATGACATCTGAAGCGGACTATATTACTGTCCATTAACTGAACGAGTACGCCATGACACTCTGGACAGGTAAAAGGAGTAAGTTGACCCATGTCCATAATTCCCATTTCAAATGCACCATCCTGCTTAGCGATTATAACCTCCATCTTCATCAGAGCTTTTTCCTTATTACTAATTTTCCTTGCTTTGCGCGCCTTAACATAAATAAGATCACTCAATAAGGTACCGATCTCACTGGCGGGCAATGTATAATCTGCTTTGACATATTCCATTGCGTTTATCGGCATGCTATCACATTGGGCATCATCAGGTGATTGAATTATTCCCAATCCGCCAAGTCTCTTTACAGACCATAATCCTGACGTACCATCGTTAAGCATACCTGATAAGACTATTCCAACGACTCGTTCACGATAGGTGTATGCAGCAGACCGGAAGAGCGCGTCTATAGAAGGCCTGAATCGATTTTCCTTAGGCCCTTTTTTGATTAGGACCGTCTTCCCTTCAAGTAGCATATGATGGTCCGGAGGCGCAACGTAAATCATACCTGGTTTGACCATGTCACCATCTTGGGGATGGACTGCTTTTAAAGAACCTGCCCGGGTTAATATTGCAGGAAGACTACTTGGCGAATCACCAGGAATGTGAACCACTACAAAGATCGCACCTTGAAAATCCTTTGATAAAGATCTAATCAGACCATTCAGTGCTTCAATGCCACCCGCAGATGCGCCAACTACTATGATATCTCGTTTTGCCATAATGCTAATTCTTTCTGGTTTTACTAAATCCAATTATTTCAGAGGAAAGCCGGTTGTCTGTCCTCCTAATGGATATGTTCGAATATACATCGATTGGACTTAGCACACATCAAAGGCCAACCTACCAATATACCGCTTGGCGGCATAGCATTTTAACAGCAAATACTATGAAACAGCACAAAATGAGTATTTGGAAAAAAAAGGGCTTCTTATGGGTAACGCTCTTGTTTTTTCTTTTTTCAGTAGCCTTGCATTGGATCTTTGGGTGGGAGGTATATCAAAATGAGCAAGAAGCACACAATCAGCCGGTTGTTGTTAATGAATATGTTTTTGAGATGATGCGCGATACAATGGAAAACTGGCAATCAGAGTTCCTTCAACTTATTTGGCAAGTGGCCGGTTTGGCAATTCTTCTTTATGTAAGCTCACCACAGTCAAAAGAAGGGGATGACCGAAAAGAAGAAAAATTAGATTTCATCATTCGCAAGCTTGACCCATCTAACTATAATAAATTGATGAAGGAATGGGATGAGAAGTATCCTAAAAATTAAGCCCGGATTTCTTCTTTTTAGCCTTTAACCCACATTAACACCTACCCGAACTATATCTTCATTCCCTGATGAATGGTTCGGTAGCAAATTTAGAATGAGGAGCTTCCAGCTGACTGGAATTAAGTTTGGTGTCGATGAAACGGAATGTAACTAGTTCGATGGACAGCAATATTAGATGTACTTCGAATCCGATACGCGTTTACTCCATATTTTGGCAGGCAGCAGATTTGGCTAATTTTGTAGAGTCTAACGCAAGCCACAATGTCGTCAATTGATATTTACTTCGAATGGTTCAATAAGAAAGTACCCTTGACTAATGAGGAGATGGAAATCATTAGGCCTTACCTTCACGAGAAAAAACTTCGAAAGAAACAATTCATACTCCAGGAAGGAGATGCTTGTAAGCAGGTAGCTTTTGTGGCCAAAGGAGTATTGCGGAAATACTTCATAAACGATCATGGCGGTGAAGGAATTACACAGTTTGCTATAGAGGGCTGGACTATCAGTGACCTGTATAGTTGGTTAACCGGGGAGCCTTCACAATTTAACATCGATGCCCTTGAGGACTCCGAACTAGTGTTAATGGACAAGCCTTCAATGGAAGAATTGTACATTAAAGTTCCGAAGTTAGAGACCCACGCTCGCAAGCAACTTACGAACGCATACATAGCGTCTGAAAGAAGAATTGCATCGATGATGGGTATGTCTCTTGAAGATCGTTATGAGGAGATAAATAAACTGCATCCCGATATTGTTCAACGTGTCCCTCAACACATGCTGGCTTCTTACATGGGGCTCACTCCAGAGACGCTTAGTCGTGTGAGAAAGAGGATGAGCTCATCCAAATAGCGAGCCTTCCAGGAACACAAACATGTGTTTAAACTTCGAGACTTTTCCCTCTACTTAAAGTAGAAAAGTTAACAGAAGCATTCCCATATTGCTGCCAGTATACTTGATAATCAGCAGCTGCTTCATTTATTGATTTAAATCAATGGAATTTCTTGCGTGTAATCAATGACCCGTGGGTGGTACTTGAACTACGTTTGTCATGTCAGGAGTAAAGGTCGGTACAAACCGACATTTCGGACATGTTTGTTCAACATAACCATAAACAACACGCAAATGAAGAGAGTATTATTCGCGCTTGCATTAATGACTGCATTTGGAAGCACAGCTTTCAGCCAAAGCGCTACGGAAAAGTCTCAGCAACAAGATCCTCAATCAGCTTTAGCAGAGTTCAAAGTTCATGGAATCACATGGCATGCCGTCACTCTGAAAAAAGAAAAGTTTGAAAGCTATCGGAACATGCTTGAAAAAGTGATGAACCTAAAACCAATGATGGAAATGGATGGTGTTAGAGTGTATGCCATGGAAAACGGCTCGATCATCGAGATTTATCTTCCAGACAAAGTTCCTGCGTATAAATATAACGGTGACATCGCATTTGGTTTTCGAGTAACAGATATCGAAGCAGCCTCAAAGGCGTTGGAGAAAGCAGGCTACAAAATGCTTGGACAGATTACTGATGTAAAAGAAATGAAATACAAGTTTCGCCACTTTACAGGACCTGATGGCCTCGTATACGGATTGAACGAGCAAAATTAAGACGAAGAAAGATAATTGAAAGAGAAAAATGAAAATAGCAGTAACTGGTGCCACGGGTCAGCTTGGCCGGATTGTGGTGAATAAATTGACAGAAAAAACGGATGCGAAAAATATCATCGCAGTGGTACGCTCAAAGCAAAAGGCTTCGGATTTAAACGTTGAAACTCGTGAAGCAGATTACGATAAATCTGAGTCTTTAGCCAGCGCACTACAAGGTATCGATACGCTTGTCTTCATTTCTGGTAGTGAAATCGGCAAGAGAGCGCCACAACATAAGAACGTAATTGACGCAGCAAAAAAGAACGGAGTAAAAAGGATCATTTATACAAGTTTACTCCATGCTGACCAAACTTCTTTAGGAATTGCAGCTGAACATATCGCTACGGAAAACTTATTGAAGAGTGCGGGAATTCCGTTTACGATTTTGCGTAATGGGTGGTACACCGAAAATTATGGCGGATCAATTGCAAATGCTTTAGGTGCGGGCGCATTATATGGCAGTGCAGATAAAGGAAAGATTTCATCGGCACCAAGGAAGGATTATGCAGAAGCAATTGTCGCAGTTGTGGCAAGTGATGGCCACCGTAATAAAACCTATGAGCTGGCTGGTGACGAAGCTTTCACACTTGCTGACCTGGCAGCAGAAATTTCCAAACAAACAGGGAAGAACATCGCTTACACAAACTTGCCTGTGAATGAATACGCGAACGCACTCGCAAAAGCGGGTCTTCCAGAGGGCGTAGCACAAATGTTTGCCGGGATAGATGTGAGTACCTCAAAAGGGGACCTATTTGACGACAGCCGTACCCTTTCGAAACTCATCGGCCGCCCTACTACTTCGTTGCGTGAAGTAGTAGCCGAGATGCTCAAAGCGGCATAACTGGGCATTGGATTTAAGGTTATAATTAAAAAAACAAAGACAATGAAAGCAGCGATAATAAACCAATACGGTGGCACTGACGCCATCCAAATAAGTGGCAACCATACAACTCCCGAAGCGGGAGACCAAAGGGTGTTAGTCGAAGTTCATTCAGCGAGTCTAAACAGAATTGATTCGATCATACGGGCAGGCTACATGCACCAAATGTTTCCGGTTCCGATGCCTGCGGTACTTGGTGGTGATTTCAGCGGAAGAGTGCGCGAAGTTGGGCCTAATGTGACCGACATAAAAGTAGGAGATGAAGTATTTGGTCAAGCAGGGGTGCTCCTAGGTGGCTCTGGTTCTTTGGCAGAAATGGCAGTAGCCCCCGCAGGTAAAATTTCTCGTAAACCCAATAAGGTATC
>Ga0196965_1000764_pt1 | contig 15495 bp, 17 predicted proteins | sample S1_20metaG_FD_148668 | JGI IMG/M metagenome (GOLD analysis project Ga0196965, IMG submission 148668) | Soil microbial communities from Anza Borrego desert, Southern California, United States - S1_20 | ecosystem: Environmental > Terrestrial > Soil > Desert | place: USA: California | collected... | reverse complement strand
GCTGCGCGCACCGGGTCACCGTCGATCGGGTTCTCGATCTTGATCACTCTGGCACCCAGATCGGCCAGCTGCATCGTGGCGAACGGTCCTGCCATGAAGACGCCGATCTCGACGACGGTGATGCCGGTCAGGGGTGCGTGTACGGGGGTGGACATGTCAGTTCCTCCGGTCGGAGACGTCGCTCAGGGCGCCCGTCGGGGCGGTGACTGCGGGATGGTGAGGCGGGCTGTCCTGCCGGGAGTCCGCCTGCTCGTGTGCAGGGGGCGGCGCGACGGCGGTGCCGGACGCAGACGCGGTCGCCTCGCCGTCCGGCGCGGGGGTCGCGGGCACCGAGGCGCGAGGAGCCGTCACGGGCCCCCGCCGGCGCCGGCGGAGCAGCCCCGTGGCGCTGGGGGCGACGAACAGCACGGCGGCGAGCACGAAAATGCCCAGGGCGATGGGCTTCTGGAAGACGATCGCGAAGCTGCCCTCGCCGAGCGACATGGTCTGGGCGAGCGACTTCTCCAGCAGCGGGCCGAGCACCAGTCCCATGACGAGGGGCGCGAGGGGCACGTCCAGCGTCTTCAGCAGGTACCCGATGATCCCGAAGACCACGACGACCCACACGCTGAACATCGTGTTGGTCATCGAGTAGGCGCCGACGAAACACGTCAGGAGGATCGTCGGGTACATGTAGCCGTACGGGACCCGCAGCAGCTGGGCGAAGACGGGAGCCAGCGGCAGGTTCAGCACCAGCAGCATGACGTTCCCGACGAAGAACGAGGCGAGCAGACCCCAGGTGAGCACCGGCTGCTGCTCGAACAGCAGCGGACCGGGCTGGATGCCGTAGAGCGTGAAGGCGCCCAGCAGGATGGCCGTCGTCGCGCCGCCCGGGATGCCAAGCGTCAGCGTCGGGATGAAGTTGGCGTTCGCGGCAGCGTTGTTCGCGCTCTCCGGAGCGGCAACTCCCTCGATGGCGCCCCGGCCGAACTCGTCGCGGTTCTTCGACACCTTCTTCTCGGCCGCGTACGCCATGAACGACGCGAGCGTCGTCCCTGCTCCCGGCAGGGTGCCGAAGATGAACCCGAGGAAGCTGCCGCGGAGGATCGGCGCACCCGATCGCTTCAGATCGTCGCGGGTGAGCATGAGGTCGCGGAACCGCGCCCGGATCGGCCGGGCGGCACCGTTGCGGATCTGGTAGAGGACCTCCCCCACCGCGAACAGACCGATCATCATCTCGACGAGCGGCACCCCACTGAGGAGGTTCACGCTGCCGAACGTGTACCGGGCGGCGCCGGAGGTGCTGGACAGCCCGACTGTGGCCAGCGCGATGCCCAGCGCTGCCATGGTGACCCCGAGCATCTTCTGCGTGCCCGAGAAGGCGACGATCGTCAGCAGCCCCAGCAGCACGACGGCGAGCATCTCGACCGGACCGAACTGCACCGCGATGCGCGCCAGGGGCGGGGCGAGCGTCATCAGCAGTGCCAGGCTGATGATCGCGGCGATGAACGAACCGATCGCCGCGATCGCCAGTGCGGCACCCGCTCGGCCCTTCTGGGCCATCGGGTAGCCGTCGAAGGTGGTGGTGATGCTCGCCGCCTCACCCGGCGTGGAGATGAGGACGGAGGTGATCGTGCCGCCGTACTGCGCGCCGTAGTAGATGCCGGCGAGCATGATCAGCGCGGTGACCGGCTCCATGGCGAGGGTGAGCGGCAGCAGCAGCGCGACACCGGTCGTCGAGCCCAGTCCGGGCAGGAGCCCGATGACCGTGCCGAGGAGCACGCCGAGGAAGCAGAAGAGGAGGTTCTCCGGCGTCAGCGCCGTCTCGAACCCCACCAGCAGGTTGTCGAGCACATCAGCCTCCGAAGACGGCGTCGCCGAGCAGGCCGCCCGGCAGCGGGAGAGCCAGCAGGACGTCGAAGATCAGGTAGACCAGGCCCACGCTGGCGGCGGAGACCAGCAACGACGCCCACCACCCGCGCCGTTCCACCGCCGCGGAGATGAAGAGCGAGAGCAGCAGCAGGGACAGCAGGAGGCCGAGGAGTGGCACGAGCGCGACGCTCACGATGATCGCGAGGACCACCGTGCCCAGCTGGCCCATCCGCTGCGCCGTCGTGCGGCCGAAGATGTCGAGTTCCGCGGCCTCGCTCCGGCGCCGCGCCTCGGCCACCTCGAGCGCCTGGCCGTCGCGGGCCAGACGACCGACCCGCACAGCAGCTGCGACGAACTGGGTGCCGCCGAGCAGCGCCAGCACGATGCCGGCCGCCAGCGGCAGGAAGCCGCCGCCGAGCTCCCCGTCGTCGGAGATCACGGTGTACTGACCGGCCGTCGCCATCAGGAAGACGCCGACACCGGTGACCACCGCGAACAGGATGGCCTGGCCGAACGTCTCCTCCTTCGCGATCGGAGGGATGCGCAGCTGCGTCACTTCACCACCTCACCGATGACGGCGTCCTGCTCGGTCACGTAGTCGGAGAAGGCGTCTCCGCTGACCAGCATGGGCACCATGAGGTTGGTGGCGAGGAAGTCCTGGACACCGTCCGTCTCGTACGCGCGCTCGAGGACGTCGATCCAGTACTGGCTCTGCTGGTCGGTGATGCCGGGCGGGGCGATCGCTGCCCGGATCTGCCCGAGCGACACGTCCAGGCCGTTCTCCTCGGCCGTGGGGAGGTCCTCGTAACCGGCGTAGGGCAGGCGTTCGGAGCCGAGGTGGCACAGCGCCTTGAGGTCCCCGGACTCGAGCTGCCCGGCGACCTCACCGGGGTTGAGGTACCCGACGTCGATCTGGTCGCCGAGGAGGGCGGCGATGATCTCGCCGCCGGAGTCGAAGGCGACCTTGTCGAAGTCGCCGCCCGACTGGTCGGCCATGAGCTGCTGGGCGACACCGTCGAGCGTGAGGTCGCCGGATGTCCCGCCCACGATGCGCTCGGACCTCGTTGCCTCGATCATCTGCGCGCAGTCGTCGTACGGGGCATCCGCCCGGGCCACGACGAAGTTCACGTCCTCCGCGAAGATCGACAGCGGCGTGAACTGGTTGAGGGAGAAGTCCTCGAACGCGCTGCCGGGAACGGCGACGTAGTTCGAGGCTGCGAGCAGCATCTGCGCATCGCCCTCGCGGGACCGGAAGTACTCCACGCCGACCGCGCCGGAGCCGCCTTCCCGGTTCTCCACGGTGACGACCAGGTCGGGCTCGACCTCCTCGATCGCGGAGGCCATCACGCGGCCGAACGCGTCGCTGCCGCCGCCGGCGGCGAACGGCACCACCATGGTGACGTCGCGCTCCGGCGTCCAGGCGGCATCGGATGCCGCGGACGAGCTGCTGCCACCGGAGCACCCGGCGAGCGCGACCGCCGCCAGGGTCGCCACTGGCAGGATGGCGGTGCGATGGGTGAGGTTCATCTTCGAACTCCTTCGGACGACGCGACACCGTGCGGTGCTAGTGTGTTCCAGATAAGGAACAGGGGTCCCGATCTGGACCACCGTAGCGGGTTTGAGGGGTAGGTCACAAGGCATGGCGCGCAACTCCGTCCTGGTGCTGCAGATCATCGAGGCGCTCGGGCGCGGGACGTCGATGGGACTGACCGAGCTCAGCCAGGCCCTCCACTCCCCCAAGACGTCGGTGCACCGCGCCGTGGCCGACCTCATCGACGAGGGGTGGGTGCGCTCGACGGGGCAATCCCCGCCCCGCTACTTCCTGAGCGGGAAGGTGCTCCGTGCCGCGCAGGGGGTGAACGGCATGGCCGAGCTGTCCGTCGTCGCCGAGCCGCTGATCGACGAGCTGCACCAGAGCACGGGCGAGAACGTCCAGCTCTCGACCCTCGAGGACGGGTACGTCCTGGTCTCCGCGCGCCGCGAGAGCACGCACGCCCTCCGCGTGCACCTCCCGATCGGCGAGCGGGTGCCCTGGCACGCGACCGCCGTGGGGCGCGCCATCGCCGGCCACCTGCCGCCCGACCGGCTGGAGCGCCTGCTGGCGGGGGACCTGCCCGCGATGACGCCGGACACGATCACCGACCGGGAAGCCCTCCGCCGGGACATCCAGCGCGGAGCCGACCAGGGCTACGTGGTCAACCGGAACGGCTGGCGCACGGGCGTGGTGTCCATCGGGGCCGCCGTCCTCGACGCCCGCGGGTTCGCCGTCGCCGGCCTCTCGGTGAACGGCGTCGACTCACGCATGACGCCGGACGTCGTCACCACCGTGGCGCTGAGCGTCCGTGCAGCGGCGCAGCGGATCACCTCGGAGCTGACCGGGAGGTAGTCCCGCGCGCAGCCCGACGCACCGCGCCTCCTCCTCGTCCGGGTCCCCGCGCCGGCGCGCGACCCGCCCGCGCTCCAGCCCCAGCGGGCGCCAGGGCAGATGACGAACGTTGAGGTGGAGGGCCGCTCATCCGCCTCCGAGGACCGGCCCCCGCGCGCGGTCGGCCGGGTCGTCCCAGCCGCGGTAGACGGGAGGACGCTTCTCGGCGAAAGCGCGGCGCGACTCGACCAGATCGGACGCCGCTCCGTGCTCGCGCAAGGCGTCGGCGAAGGCGGCGAGCCGGCTGTCGAGGCGGGGGCGCATCGCCCGGAGCATGCGCGTGGTGTTCACCCGGGCCGCAGGCGGGAGCGACAGCAGGTGGTCGGCCATCGCGTGAGCGGTGCCCATGAGGTCGTCGACGGTGGGGACCACGCGGTTGATGAAGCCGAGCTGGTGCAGGCGTTCGGCATCGAAGCGGAGGCCGAAGGCCATCTCCGCCGTCACCGCCATCGGCAGGCCCGCTGAGTGGCCGTGGGTGACGCCTCCCAGCAGCCATCGCTTGGCCTCGGAGACCTCGAAGACCGCGTCGGAGACGCTCACCCGCAGGTCGGAGTTGGCGACGAGCATGAACCCGCCTCCCATCGCGAACCCGTTCACGGCCGCGATGAAGGGCTTCTCGATCTCGAGCATCCCGTAGAGGTCCCCGGCGTGGACGGCGTCGACGGCATCGCCGGTCGGCACTCCACGAACGGCGGTCTCTTTGAGGTCCTCGCCGGCACAGAAGCCGCGGCCCGTGCCGGTGAGGATCGCGACCTCGGCACTGTTGGTCGCGAAGTCCCGCAACGCGGCGCGTAGCTGCTGGTCCAGCTCGACGCCGAGCGCGTTGAGGCGCTCCGGACGGTTGAGGCGGATGACGAAGACCTCGCCGTTCTGCTCGGTCTCGATGAAGGCCATCCTGATGTCCTCTGCTCGGTAGCCGACGGAAGGGCTCGACCATACCGTATGCAGACCATCGTTCTGTATGAGGAACGCAAGGTCCGCGTGCGCCTCTGCTCGCAGGCCCCCGGCATCCGGCTGGACCTCGATCGACCGCGGGCGCGGCAGGAGGTGCGCGCGCCGAGTCGGCGCGAACCGCATGGTGGCAGCGCCGGCTGGACGAGCCGAAGCGGACCGAGGCCCAGGAGCATTCCGTAGACATCGCCGGGGTAGTTCCGGGCAAGTCCATTCGTGATACCCGCCGCTGTTCCTAGGCCGGGACGGCGCTCGTCGGGGGCCATGGCCTCGTCCGAGTCGGTGGTGCGCTGGGCTGAGAGCCGCTTACTCCTCGAGGCGCTGGGCGATGTCGGCAGCCGCGGCGAGGACCTGCTTGCCGAAGGCCTCACCTGGTGACGTGGTCATGCGCATCAGCGGGGCGACGACACACACCGCCGCGACCGGCTCGCCGCCCAGCACGACCGGGGCGCTGACCGATGCGAGTCCCGGCGTCCGGCTCCCACGGGACTCCGCCCATCCTTCCGGCAGGACGTCGCCCGTGAGGGCCAACGCCGCGGAGCCACCGTCGGCGAGCGGCAGCCGGGCCCCGGGGGCCATCACCACGCGCAGTTCGGCTTCGGTGATGACGCTCGCGACGCACAGACGGTCCGCGCCGCGGAGCACCCACAGCTGGCTGCTCTCCCCGGTGTCCTCCGTCAGCTGATCGAGGACCGGCTGGGCGATGTCGGCGACCCGCGAGGAGATGAACCGGTGACCGAGGCGGTAGACGCCCGAGAGGTCCCGCTTCAGCAGACCGTGGGCCGTCAGGGCCGCAGCCAGGCGGTGCGCCGTCGACAGGGTCAGGTCGAGCTCGCGTGCGATCTCGCTGGCAGAGGCCGGTTGGCGCTCACACAGGTCGACGATGGCCATGCTCTTGTCGAGCACCCCGACGCCGGTGCTGGGGACGGAGCTCATGAGACGAATTTATCCGTTCCTCGACAGTGGGCCGCGGGTGGACGACGCCACGGACCCCGGCCGCTGCCCGTGTGCGGGGCGAGGCGACCGGGGTCCGGGCGAGGGAGTGCTCAGAGGCTGGACGGCAGGACCAGGATGAGCCAGGCCAGCACCGGTGCAGTCAGGACGACGTAGCCGCAGTACGTCAGCATGTTCTTCTGGAACCGCTGCCTGTCCTCCACCTGGGCGGTCGCCAGCACGATGACGCCGTTGGTGGAGAAGGGACTGACGTCGACGACGGTGGCGCAGAAGGCCAGGGCCATGATGAACGCCGCGATGGAGAAGTGGCCGGCCTCGAGCAGCGGCATCGCCAACGGCAGGGCGATCAGGATGATGCCGAAGGACGATCCGACGGCGGAGATGATGCCGACCGCCAGGAGCAACACGAAGGCGGTGAGGAGGGGCCAGGGCAGCTCGGTGGCCTTCTCGCCGAGGTAGTCGATCGTGCCGTTGGCGTTGAGGACACCCATGTAGGTGACGACGCCGCAGACGAGGACCACGGCCGACCAGGCGATGGACTTCATGGTGGCCTCGACGCGGCTCGGGAAGACGAGCAGCAGCACGGCACCGATGCAGGTGGCGGCGACGCCGACGTCGATGCCGAAGAGCGCGGCTGCGAGCAGGGCGGCGATCGCGGCGAAGGTGATCCACTGCTCGAAGGTGACGGCCATGGAGGGCGCGAGGTGCAGGGCGCGCGTGTCGACCGCGCCGGGGCCGATGCCGCTCGGGCGGGCGGGCCCGTCAGCGCTCCCGCCACCCACGACGCCGCCGCCGCCGCCGACGCCGCCGGCGCCCGTGATGCTGCCGGCTCCCACCGCCACCAGGTCCTCCTCGACCACGACCTGGTCGCGGAACAGGTCCCGACCGAAGGCCACGAAGGCGATCGCAGCGAACAGCAGGTTGAGCAGGAAGGGCACGAAGAAGAGGGCGACCGGCGAGACGGAGAAGCTCGCCTCGTCGAGCAGCTGCTGGATGCCCACCGAGTAGACGGTGATGGGCGAGAACGCCGCGCCCAGCGCGCCGTGGCTGAGCATCATGCCCATGAGCAGCGGGTTGATGCCGTAGCGCTTCGCGATCGGCATCGCGATGGGAGCGAGCATCGCGACGGCCAGGACCGAGCCGAGCGCCATGAGGATGGCCGCGAGCAGGAACATCATCCAGACGATCGCCCAGCGCTTGCCCCGGACGAGCTTCAGCGATCGCTGCATGACCACGTCGAGCGTGCCGTTGGCCCGGGCCAGACCGAACAGCAGCGTGATGCCGAACGCCACGAAGAACATGTCGCCCGGGAAGAAGGACTGCACCTCCTCCATGGAGATGCCCGAGACGAGGCCCCCGACGGCGAAAGCCGCCAAGAAGGCGAGTACGCCCATGTTGATGGGCCGCACGGTCGCGATGGCGAAGACCGCCACCAGCGCCGCGACGGAGATCAGATAGACCATGCCAGGTCCTCCTCAGGATGTGGCCGACGCTCCGGAGTCACTCGAGGGAAGAGCTCGCCGTCGGTCCATTGATTCCCATTATTTGGCAGCCCTTAGCCACACTGTGGGATGTGATGAGGACCATAACTGGCGTTGCCAGCTTAGACAAGGGTTGTCACGGGCGGATGCCATCGATCGGCGACCCACGGCATCCGCGCACCGTTCCACGGGCGTGGTGCGGAGGTCCGGGTCCAAACCGCGCCACGGATGCGGGCGGACTCGGGGATCCATCAGGCCCGCGCAACGCTCGGCGACGACCTCGGGTGTTCCCGTGGGGCAGTCGACCGAGTCCGGGCTCCTCGGCGTCTACAGGCCTGCCGGCCAGCTCACGACCAGGAACGACTGTGCCTATCGCTGATCTCCTGGCGCAGGGATCGGTGGGCGCTCCAGGACCAGGGCAGCTCGTATTGCGTGGCCGGCGAGCCCAGGATCTCCCGCGCCACGTACCGCCCGGGCGGTGGCATACTGCACCGACTCGAGGCGCAGGCTGGTACCCGCCTACGAGGCCGGAAGCCGGCATAGTCGCCGATGGCGACGACGTCGGGATCAGGCGTGCGCAGGTGCCCATCCACGACCATCCCGTTGTCGACCACCAGACCAGCGGTCAGGGCGAACTCGCCATGGGACGGGCCCCGACACCGATCAGCACGATGTCGGGCGGTCAATGGCCTCGGGGACGGTGACCGGAGCCCGTGTGCCCGCGCCACTGAGGCGAACTCCAGCCCGATGACTCTCGCACCCATCACCGCAGCGGACCCGCAGCCGCCGGTTCGCAGGGACTCGCGGCGACCCGGACCCCGGCGTGTCCCGTACCGATGATGGCGACGCGCTGCACGGGTGGCGCCCCAGACCTCATCGACCGAGACGGGCACCTCGATCAAGTCGAGGTCCGCGCCGAGTCCGAGCGCCAGGAGCGCGCCGCCGACCTCGAACACCTGCTGGGCGGGGAACGGGACGAGGCCGAGGCGCGGGTGGTGGCGCTGCCGCGGCGCAGCCCCTCCGCGGCGTCCACCGCACGGCACGCCGTCGACGTGGGGCTCGGCACGGTCCGCGACGAGTTGCTGGCCTTCTACGAGCGCTTTCTCGCCTGCGGCCGCCACCTTGACCTGCGCGCGTCGCTCCGTCGGGCGCGCGCTCGTGTGGACTCCACGCTCGCGGACCTGCTGGGACGTTGCGGACACCCAGCGGTGGATGTGGAGACGATCGTCGCCCTCGTCGCCCTCGTCGACGGGTCGGTGGTCTCGGCGTTGGTCGAGGGCGACGGGTCAGCCCGGCGGCGGGCGGAGGGTGCGGTGACCCGGGCGCTGGGCTGATGCCTGAGCAGATGGTCCGCCACCTCCGTCCAGCACTCGAATCCCTCATGCAGACCGGGCGCCGCCTCGCGACGCCGACCGACGGGGCGCGGGGCTGTTGCCACCGCCCTCCTCCTCGCCCGTCTGCACTGGTCTGGTCGCAGGTCGATCCATCCGGTCAGCGGCGCCGCCGCTGGAGGAAGCTGCTGTCGCCGTGACCGGCTACCGGCCGTCGATGCCAGCCCGGACGGCCATGGCGACCAACTGGCCACAGTCGCGGGCACCGACCTTGGTCATCGCCCGGTTGGCGTGGGTCTTGACCGTGAACGGGGAGAGGAAGAACCGCTCGGCAATCTCCGCGTCGTTCCAGCCCGGAGGCGATCGCAGCGACGACCTGCGCTCGCGCGGTGTCAGCTCGGCGAACCGCGCAGCCACCACCGGGTCGACGTCCACCGCCCGCTGCTGGACCACGTGCTCCACCACGGCGCTGACCGCGCTGGGCGAGAGAGCCCGTGCGCCGGCGGCCACCGACACGATCGCGTCGGTCAGCTCGGTGGGGCCGGCGCCCTTGCTGAGGAAGCCGTCGGCACCGGCACGCAGGGCCCGCAGCACGTTCTGGTCCTGGTCGAACGGTGTCGGTGGACTCAACGGTCAATCGGGCCCACCAGCACGCCGCCGGCGCCCGCCGACATCCCCAGACCCAGACCACCCCGCCGGTCGGTGAGCCGGCCGACCACGCGCTGGGCCGTTCCCGCGGCGGGTTGTCGACCAAGGTGCACCTGGCCGTCGAGCAAGGCCGCAAGCCGCTGGCCTGCGTGCTCACCGCCGGCCAAGCCGGGGACAGCCCGCAGTTCACCGTCGTCTTGGGGCGCATCCGCGTCCCACATCGAGCCGGGCCCGGCCGGCCCCGGACTCGACCGGGCCGGGTGCTGGCCGACCGGGCGTACTACAGCCGCGCCAACCGGGCCTACCTGCGCTCCCGCGGCATCACCGCAACGATCCCGGACGAGATCGACCAGCGGGCCCACCGCCGGAAGAAGGGCTCGGCCGGCGGACGACCTCCAGCGTTTCACCCCGACCACTACAAGCAGCGCCATGCCGTCGAATGCGGCATCAACCTGCACAAACACAGTCGCGGATTCGCCACCCGCTACGACAAGCTCGCCGTCCGCTACGGCGCCACCGTCCACATCGTCAACATCAACGTCTGGCTACACGACTTATCAAACAGGACCTAGATCCGTTCCACATAGCTCGGCAGGCGCGCGACGCCGTGGGTGTCGACGCCGCGGATACTGGTGCGGACGAGTGCGCGGGCGGTCGACTCGGCGTGTGCGAGCGGGATGCCCGACGCCCGGAGCACCTCGACGACCCATCGGCCCAGCTCGTCCGCGTCGTAGCGGTCCACCGGCACCGTCTCCCTCGCATCGACCCCGCCGACACCTCTGCCCACCGCTGTCGCGGATCCGCGATCACCCGGTCCGGCGCGGGCGGCCCGCTGCGTTGGGCGAACGCGAACACGCGGCCACTTCCGCGCCGTCGCGGGCCGAAGACCACGACGCGGGGCACCGGCCAGTACGGGCTCGCGTCCGACGAGTAGCGGACCGAGTCCGTGGTCGAGGTGAGCACGTTGTCGGCGCCGACGACGACAGCCAGCCCGGCGTGGTCCCACACGCACGGACGCGTGCACGCCGGGTTGGCCCGCGCGCGGCGTCCCCGCCGCGGGGCTGTCCGCGCTCGCCCTGCCCGCCTCGGGCTTCGCCTCGTCCAGGGTGCGACCTACACCGGGCAAGCCGTCATGCAGGGCTTCGTCCGCCAGGGCGTCCCGTTGCCGGCCCGCCGCGCGCTGACGCTGGTACCGGTCGCGACCAGGCCGCCGATCGCTGTCATGAACCGCACCCATCGGTCCGCCAGGCTCCCGTGACTCCCGGGAAGAACTCTAGGAGGCCGGCACGTTCGCCGCTCGCTTCGTCACCGTGACGACCCCGCTCGGGATGCCGCCACGCAAGACCGCATCGAAGTTCTGCCACACCGTCGCGATCCTCCGCTGGACGTTTTCCCAGCCGACACCCGCCATATGAGGCGTGCACACCACTTGCTCCAATTTCAGCAATTCGCTGTCGGTGTTCAACGGTTCGCTCGCATAGACATCAAGACCGGCCCCAGCGATGCGCCCCTCGCGCAAGCATTCAATGAGCGCGCCCTCGTCCACGACTTCACCGCGACCGACATTGACGAGAACGCCGCTCCGCTTCATTAGGGCGAGTTGGTCCCGCCCGATCATCTTCTCGGATTCCGCATTCAGCGGAAGACTCAAGCAGACAATGTCGGACAGCGCCAACAGCTCCTCCAACGGGACGGGGCGTGCCGGGACGAGTTCAGAAACGGTCAGCGGGATCTCCGCGTTGTCATAGAAGATTACGTTGGCACTGAAGCCGTGGTGTACGATCTTGCCCACCCAGCGTCCAATATTTCCCAGTCCAACGATACCGACCGTCTTATTGTACAGCTCTGAATAAGACGTCTCGTCAAGGTCGGGGCGCCATTTTCCTTCGCGCATCAGCTGCATGGAGGCTGGAATCCGCCGTAGCGTCGAAAGCATCAACGTGACCGCATGTTCGGCGACGGATATCGAGTGGGTCTTCATCTGGGCTACCGGAATACCCAGTTCATTCAGGACACTCACCGGCAGCTGCCCGTAGCCGGAACTCATGTACTGTATGAATCTGGCATTCTTGGCAGCTCGGAACACCTCCTCGGGAACATCGACGCCCGTGATAAGGAAGTCGGCATCCGCAGCTTCACGGCAAACGTCCGACACATCCGCCTGTGGCGGCATCACCTTGACGTCGAATCCTGGTGGCGTCGAATCCACGAGGCGACCGATGTAATCATTCAAAGGGTGTACGTACAGAACCTTGTAGGTCATAGGTGTGCACCTTTCTTGTGTCTTCGCCGCTCGGTCACGACACGCTTCCGCGTCGACGGCGGTTCCGCGTGGACTACGTCGCGGTAGCCGTTGTGAACTCGTCGAGACGCTCGGGCGCATGCACGAGCGGGGTTGAGATGCTTGTGGTCGAGCGGCGCTTGACCGTGGTTGCGTGAACGCAGGTCTCAGCTACGCCGGCAAGGCGCTTATCACCGCGTTTACCACTTCTTGAGTTCCCGCCGTTCCACCCAGGTCGCGTGCCCGAGGGCCTTGTGCCAGCGTCGTCTCGACAGCACTTCGAATGCTTTGTGCTCCCCTCGTGCACAGGTCGTCACCACGGCGTTCACCCAACCATTCCAGCATCATTGCAGCCGACAGTACCATCGCCGTCGGATTCGCGATCCCCTTGCCCGCAATATCGGGCGCGCTGCCATGCGACGGCTGGAACACGCCATGCGTGAGGCTGACGTCGGCAGAAGGTGCGACGCCAAGACCACCTACGAGGCCGGCTGCGATCTCTGACACGATATCGCCGAAGATGTTTTCCGATACGACGACATCGTATCGTTCGGGGTCGGTGACCATGTACATCGATCCCACGTCAATATAATACTTTGCGCTCCCGACATCGTCATTCCTCGCGGCGACCTCGTCGAATACCTTCTCCATCAGAACGTTGCTTCGCAGTGCATTCGACTTGTGAAGCAGTGTTACATGCCCCACCGTGCCTCGCTTGCGCCGCGCTCGGGCCTGTGAGAACGCGACGTCGAAAAGCTTCTCACACGTGGCCCGTGTGATCGTCATGCGATCACTCGCACTCTCATCACTCGGCTCGTGCTTGTCCGCTAATCCGGCGAACATTCCTTCGGATGTTTCGCGGATGACGAGCATATCAATGTTCTTCGCCTTCACAGGGCTCTCGACCCCCGGAAAGAGCCGAACCGGCCGAAGGCTTGCGAAGAGGCCGTAGTGAGCCCGCATCTCAACTTGGGCGCCCAGTTCAAGACCCTCCGGTCCACGCACGTCGGGCAGCCCCATGGCGCCGAACAGCACGGCGTCCGCTTTTCCGATCTCGTCCATATCGGCGGGGGTGATTTTTCTTCCGGTACGGCGATACAGGTCCGCGCTGAAGTCGTGAAACGTGTAGTTGAGCTCTAGCCCATAGCGCGTCTCGCATTCCTTCAGTACAGCCAGAGCGGCGTCGATGACTTCAGGCCCGATTCCGTCACCGGGCATCACAGCAATTTCGTACTTGGTCATGGTTTTCCTGCCTCGATAGTCTTGCGCGTTTTCGCGGACGAGTCGTGCCGCGGCACTGGCTTACTGATCAGGTGGCCGCCAGGAGCGGGACCAACAGCGACGTCACGAACAGCCCCAGAGCTCCCCCGCCGCGGTTCGTCAGCGCCGCGAAGGGCATCAGGTGCATGCGGTTCGATCGCCGAGCAACCCTGGAGCCGGCCAGGGCGCTGTCGAAGCGGCGCACGCCGATGGCGTAGGCGGCATCGACAGTCAGCAGCGCTGCGCCGAACAGGTCGTGCAGGTGCAGCCCGATCGATGTCGGGCAGCGCGACCTTGACCGCGCCCACGGACCCGACGACCTTCTGCGGGCTGGCGCTGCCCAGCGTGTCGGTCAGACCGACCAGGGCGAGACCGGCGTCGTGGAAGCGCTGAACCATCGACACCAGCCGCTCGGGTGGGATCCGGCCCTCGTACGGAGAGACGGACGTCATCGCCACCGCGCCGACCGGGCCCACCGCGGGTAGCGCCAGCATCTCCGACATGCTCGCCGCAGCCTCGTTGAGCGCTTGCCGGACGCCGCGCCCCTCATTCGACTGGCTGTGTCCAGCGCTGGGCGAGACGGCCAGACGCAGTCCATCTAGATGGGTCTGGGCCGCCCGTTGGTCTCCTCGCAGGCTCAGGGCGATCGCCTGACCCGCACTCCGGCCCGGCGCGGGAACGCAGCGAGCAGCTGTTCGCCGTCGGCCAGTTGTGGTACCCGCTTGGGGTGGACGAACGAAGCGATCTCTAGCTCGAGCGGGCCCGCGGCCACCAGCGCCTCTGCGACTGCCAGCTCGTCCTCGGTCGCCATGACCTCGCAGGGCTCGTCCTGGACGCCGTCCCGCAGCACGACGTCGGTCAGCACGACCGGTGGCATGTCACCTCCTCGACAACGCAACAAACTCATGAGGTGGGATCACAATCGCGATTTGACGATCCCTTAATGCCGGAGTCTGCGAGCAGATGCACTACCAAGGCGACCAGCCGAATTTTAGCGAAACGGCCATCCTCGGGGCGTTCGGCGCTCAGCGTAGGCGTCGGCTCCGTCGCTTACAAGCCCTGACTTCGACAGTGTGGCCGCTAGGGAGTGTCTGGCGGATCATGGGAGCCAGGTCAGTAGCGCGGCGACGTTGAGGGCGCCGGCGTAGTTGCGGGCGTGCTTGTCGTAGCGGGTGGCCAGTCCGCGCCACTGCTTGACCTGGCAGAAGCTGCGTTTCACGACGTTGCGGCGTGCGTAGCGGGCTTTGTCGAAACCAACCGGGCGGCCGCCTGCGGTGCCCTTGCGGCGCCGGTTGGCGGCTTGGTCGCGCGGTTCGGGGATGGTGTGGGCTATGCCGCGGCGGCGCAGCAGGGCGCGGTTGGCCCGGGAGCTGTAGCCCTTGTCGGCCACGACGTCGTCCGGGCGGGTCCGCGGTCGCCCCGGTCCGGCCCGGGTGACCCGCAGTGCGGCCAGGAGCGGGGCGAACATCGTGGTGTCGTTGACGTTGCCGGCGGTCAGCAGCACCACCAGGGCCCGTCCGCGGCCGTCGGTGAGCGCGTGCACCTTGGTGGTCAGCCCGCCGCGGGAACGGCCGATCGCATGATCGCCGGGCTCGGCCACCACCGGTTCGCCGGAGCAATCGGGATCGGCGGCATCAGCCGGTCGGCTGCGGTGGCCGATCACCCTCCTGGTCATCGTCGGCCTCAGGAACGGTCGCGGCGTTGCCGCCCATCCGCCGGGCGCTGGCCCCGTGCTGATGCACCCGCACCAGCGTGGAGTCCGCCGCGACCAGCCAGTCCAGCTCACCGGCTGCGTCGGCGTCGGCCTGCGCCCGGGCCAGCAACTTGGCCCAGGTGCCATCGGCGCTCCACCGGGTCAGCCGCTCATGGGCGGTCTGCCACGGCCCGAACTGCTCGGGCACCTCACGCCACGGGGAGCCGGTCCGGTACTTCCACGCGATCGCCTCGATCACCTGCCGGTGATTACGCCACCGCCCACCCCGCCGACCGGCAGAGGAGGGAAGCAACGGCTCCATCCCGCCCACGCCTCATCGGAGACCACTCGTCGATGCTTCGGGTCGAAGAGGCGGGACATGTGGCCCGCGAGGTCTCCCATGGCTCCCCCATGGACGAAACGCGAGCGGAGGTGTCGTCAGGAAGTTGTAGCTCCACGCCGGGTGTCGCAGCCCGTCTGCGTAGCTGCGCAGGGCCAGACGCGGGGGAACGCGAACCCGTGGCGCGCGCGTCGCGCAATCACGAGCCTCACGTCGGGACGTCGACCGTCAGCACGAGTGCCGAGTAGCCGGCCTCGCGTGCCCGGTGCATCAGGGACGT
>Ga0196965_1000763_pt1 | contig 15498 bp, 19 predicted proteins | sample S1_20metaG_FD_148668 | JGI IMG/M metagenome (GOLD analysis project Ga0196965, IMG submission 148668) | Soil microbial communities from Anza Borrego desert, Southern California, United States - S1_20 | ecosystem: Environmental > Terrestrial > Soil > Desert | place: USA: California | collected... | reverse complement strand
ACACCCTGTCTCATTTATTTTTCCTCCTGAAAAACCGGAGCCAACCTCTCAACCCCGAAGAGCCGACCATTATAACCGATCCGACTCGCTTGTCAACAATCCCGTCAACTTTTTTCCGTTCCCTGCCTCTGCCGAGGCATCGCCCCGAAAGGAAGACGTATTCTACCGCGTTTTTTTCAATCGTCAAGCGATTATTGTCACTCGAGCAAATTTTCTTTTTCCAACCTGGTAAACATGTTTTGTACCTGCCGCGATCTCTGTTTTTGGATCAGAAATCTTTTCTCCATCAATTTTTACTGCACCTTGATTTATCATGCGAATAGCTTCGGATGTACTAGAAGTTAACCCTGCGTCTTTCAATAAATTCGCAATACCATACCCCTTCCCTTCATTATCCAATTCTATTTCATCCATCTCATCAGGCATAGCCCCGCGCTGAAATCTGGCTTCGAAATTTTCCAGTGCTTTTTTAGCGGCCGAAACATCATGGAATCGTTCTATAATTTCTTGCGCCAATTTGACTTTGTAATCACGTGGATTCGCGCCCTGTTCACATGCTTGCGCCCATTGTTTTATTTCGGATATAGGCCTGAAACTCAGCAGTTCAAAATAACGCCACATCAACTCATCCGATATCGACATTAATTTGCCAAACATTTCATCGGGGGAATCAGCGATGCCTACATAGTTATTAAGCGATTTGGACATTTTCTGCACACCATCTAATCCCTCCAGAATCGGCATGGTCATAACAACTTGCGGTTTTTGTCCAAAAATTTCTTGCAACTGCCGCCCAACCAATAAGTTAAACTTTTGATCAGTGCCGCCCAATTCCACGTCAGCTTTCATAGCCACGGAATCATAGCCTTGTATCAAAGGATAAAGGAACTCATGAATTGCGATAGGCTGCCCACTTTTAAACCGTTTATTAAAATCATCACGCTCCAACATGCGCGCAACTGTATGTTTAGCGGCTAACTGAATTAAATCCGCCGGCGACATAGCATTCATCCAGCTTGAATTAAACATCACCAGTGTTTTGGCTGGATCCAGAATTTTGAAAATCTGCTCTTCATAGGTTTTCGCATTCTCAATAACCTCATCGCGCGTTAATGGCTTACGAGTAGCGTTTTTTCCTGTCGGATCACCAATCATACCGGTAAAATCGCCAATCAGAAACAGAACCTCGTGCCCAAAATCCTGAAACTGCTTTAATTTATTGATAAGCACTGTATGCCCCAGATGCAGATCTGGGGCCGTTGGATCAAAGCCGGCTTTAATACGCAGAGGCCTGCCTTCTTCCAGCTTTTTAACCAACTCCTGCTCAACTAGAACTTCGTCAGCACCTCTTAGAAGGTGTGCCAATACTTCCTCTTGCAATGTCTTTCTCCGCTATCCAAATATGTAAAAACTATTATTATAGAATTAATAAACCACTCATAGAATAATTCTTTATATCGTCTATTATTTGGTAAAACCTTTAAAAACCCTTAGAATAAATCAGGAAGTTTCTTGATAATGCACGCTTTACTTATGTTTCAATAACTTAGTTATAATCTCGTGAAAAGAAAAATTTATACGACCTTGTTCTTGGGAATAAGCGCAGCCTTTACAGCGACTACCAGTTATTCACAGAACATATCGACTCATAAAAGTGGAACGGCTAAAACTGTTGCTTCATCAACTAGGCATTCTGGACATACGAGATCTGCCAATAAGAACAATATCAGCTCTTCTAAAGCAGACAACAAGGAACGGATTATAGCTCCCACCGGCAAGAAACACGCTTCCTCCACCTCTAAAATTGACAAAAAATATATAGCTTCTTCTAAGCTTGCTAAAAAATCTCACTTTCGAAAAGATGACAAGAAACAAGTCCTGATGTTACCGCAATTAAGTCTTCGAAAGCGCTCAATAATAACGCCACATTCAATCAAAACAACTTCAATTCCTATTGCTGACGATAGGCCCCACCTAAAAGAGATTTCTAGTAGTGTTTCTCGCTTGGAGCTAGACAAATCTAAGATAAATCATATTGTCGAAACCGAAACATATAAGCCGTTCGCCAAAGAAACTTCATTGCAAATGCGATATCAGGCTTCCAATTACAAAACCGTTACCGCACACGTCACTATTGAGACATCTTTATTCTTGGATGGACTAGACGCAGGTCTATCAAAAGAATTGATTATGCAGCTTACAGATATTTTTGCTTGGGACATTGATTTTGCGACTAACCTACGGAATGGCGATTATTTCACTGTTGTTTATGAAAAAAAGATTGTTAACGGCAAAGAAACAGATACCGATGAAATAATCGCCGCGCAATTTACCAATCAGGGATCAACATATACAGCAGTTCGATATATAGATGAAGCCGGTAACACTAGTTACTACACACCTGACGGCCAATCTATGCAAAAGGCCTTCTTGAGTACTCCTGTCGATTTCGCTCGCATCAGTTCTCACTTCGACCTGAAACGCAAGCATCCGATCTTGAACAGGATTCGTGCTCACAAGGGCGTCGATTATGCCGCCAGGACAGGCACTCCTGTAAAAACCACAGGTGATGGCGAAGTTATTTTCTGCGGCCGTAAAGGAGGTTATGGGCAAGTTGTAATTATTAAGCACGGGGATCGCTATGAAACTCTTTATGCGCATCTTTCCAACTTTAAGAGAGGTCTTCAGGTTGGTAATCACGTTAAACAAGGCGATGTTATAGGCTATGTAGGTCAAACCGGTCTAGCCACCGGTCCTCATTTACACTACGAATTTCATGTTGATGGAGTTTATCGCAATCCGGAAACAGTTAAACTGCCGAATTCCTTGCCTATCAGTAAAAACTTACTGGCTGACTTTAAATCACAAACGCAACCGTTCTTGGCTCAACTCAATCAGATTAAGGCTAAGAGTTTGTTTGCAAAAACACAATCTCAATATAATTAAAACCACCAATGCCTGAGCTTTATGTTGGATTGATGTCCGGAACTAGCCTTGATGGAATCGATGCAAGCTTGGTAGATTTTGAAGACCATAAAACTCGCCTGATCGCATTCGACTATTTGCCTTTCTCGCCCGAGATCAAAAACGCCATCCACCGACTCAGTGAACCTGACGCGTTAGTTTCTCTTAAAGATTATGGTTCCATGGATACCCGACTAGGCCATATATTCGCGGAAGCCGTCAACTCGCTTCTCGCGAAAGCGCAAGTTCCCGCTTCATCGATCATTGCAATCGGCAGCCATGGCCAGACAATCTATCACGCCCCTGACATTCAGTTTCCTTTTTCCTTGCAAATTGGCGACCCGAACATCATTGCCGAAAAAACCGGCATTGCTACAGTGGCCGATTTCAGACGCCGCGATATTGCCGCGAATGGACAAGGAGCCCCACTGGTTCCCGCCTTTCATGAGGCTGTATTCAATCACCCGACCGAGCATCGCTGTATCGTCAATATTGGTGGTATTGCCAATATTACCGTCTTGCCCGCTCATCAATCTTCCAAAGTCATAGGATTCGATACGGGACCAGGCAACACATTGATGGACTTATGGATTAAACAACACCACAATTTAGCATATGATAAAAATGGCACCTGGGCCAAAACCGGTAAGATTAACCATGATTTGGTGACATATTTAAAACAAGACGCTTACTTTAGCGTCCATCCACCTAAAAGTACCGGCAAGGAATATTTTTCACTGTCTTGGTTGAATCAGAAAATTAAATCAGCGATCTTCAAAGCTGAAGACATTCAGGCCAGCCTATGTTTTTTAACAGCCATTACTATTTGTGAAGCCATTCAAAAATACGCGCCTTTAACGGAACGCGTACTGATTTGCGGCGGCGGCATACACAATGATTATCTCTTGCAACTGATTCAACAAAACCTTAACTGCCCAGTTAATTCGACAGAACCATATGGAATCCATCCCGATCATGTGGAGACTATAGCGTTTGCCTGGTTAGCCAGGCAGACTTTAAACCATCAACCCGGTAACCTTAAGGAAGTGACCGGGGCAAATAAAGCGGTAATTTTGGGCGGGCTTTATCAAGGCAAAAAACCAATCCTATAGGAAGGCGGCCAGTTGGCCGCCAATAAACAGCATTATGCTGAGAAAGAAGACCCGCAACCACAGGTAGTTGTGGCATTAGGATTACGGATCACAAACTGAGAACCCGATAAATCTTCTTTATAATCGATTTCAGCGCCGGTTAAATACTGAATACTCATGGAGTCAATCAGAACCGTTACACCGCCGTTTTCGACCAGCGTATCGTCCTCATTAACTTCTTCATCAAAAGTAAAACCGTATTGGAACCCTGAGCAGCCGCCACCTGAAACATAAACCCGCAATTTCAGATTATTATTGCCTTCCTCGGCAATTAATTCACCTACTTTAGCAGCAGCACTGTCAGTAAAAACAATTGGACCAGACATAAACACAAATATTAAGCAATTGAAATTAAGTTAAATTATGACTATCCCTAGCATTTTAGTCAACAATTATGGATATAGCGCCACAATCTTTAACCCATGCTCTTCCCTTAGGCCAAACATCAGATTCATATTCTGAATTGCCTGTCCAGCCGCGCCTTTCACCAGGTTATCAATAACCGACAATATCACAATCGTCTGGCCGCCTTGCGGTTGATGCACGGCGATCTGGCACTTATTACTGCCTCTTACATTGCGTGTATCCGGATGCGCGCCGCTAGGCAGAACATCAACAAAATACTCTTCGGAATATCTTTTTTCATATAACGATTGTATGTCATGCGGACCGGCTTTCAGTTGACTATACAAAGTCGCATGGATTCCGCGAATCATCGGTGTTAGATGCGGAACAAATGTCAGACCGACCGATTTTCCTGCCGCAATCTCAAGGCCCTGCCTGATTTCCGGCAAATGTCGATGCCCGCCCACAGCATAAGCTTTGAAACTTTCACCGGTTTCGCTCATCAATGTAGCCAATTCTGCCTTGCGTCCCGCACCGCTGACGCCGGATTTCACATCGGCAATAAGCGTTTCCTCATCAATCAGACCCTGCTCGACCAATGGTAAAAAACCCAACTGCACCGCAGTGGGATAGCAACCGGGACAAGCCACCAGGCGAGCTGTTTTTATTGCCACGCGATTGACTTCCGGCAAGCCATAAACAGCCTCGGCAATTAAACCAGGACTGGCATGCCTCATGCCGTACCATTTCTCCCATTCCTTGACGTTTTTAATCCTGAAATCCGCTGACAGATCAATCACCTTGACACCGCGTGCCAGCAACTGCTCGGCCATTTGCATTGCTGTACCGTTAGGTGTAGCGAAAAAAACCACATCGCATGTAGCCAGCGTTTCCACATCAGGCTGGCTGAATAGCGCATCGATAGAGCCCCGCAAGCTCGGATAAAGCGCATCCACTCTCAATCCTTCGTCCGAACGCGATGTCACGACCGCTACGTCAACTTCCGAATGCGACGCCAGAATCCGCAATAACTCTACCCCCGTATAGCCGGTTCCACCTACAATACCTGCACGAATCATCTACTCTTCATCTCCAGCATAAAAATAACCAATATATAATACTCCGCAACCTAATTCAGTATAATCATTTTTCTTTACTCAGAGGCGGATTAGGCATTATCGTTTTGTACTAAAAACGCTGTGCCCATGAAAACTCATCAACTCTGCCCGAGACTGACCATATGATCGCCATCGAAATTACTGAAATCGGTGCACCTGAAGTTTTAAATCCGACAGAACGTCCCGTCCCTACACCTTCAGCAGGCCAGGTATTGATAAAAGTGGCGGCAGCCGGTGTTAATAGGCCCGACGTCATGCAACGTAAAGGACTGTATCCCCCGCCACCTGGGGCCTCTGATATTCCGGGCCTGGAAATCGCTGGAACCGTTGTGGCAATTGGCGAAAATCCTACCCATCTCAAGGAAGGCGATCAAGTCTGTGCATTGGTTACGGGCGGAGGCTATGCCGAATACTGTCTGGCCTCGACTGATCTATGCCTGCCTATCCCCAAGGATATGAGTTTGATCGAAGCGGCGGCCCTGCCGGAAACCTTTTTTACAGTCTGGAGCAATGTATTTGACCGTGCCCGGCTTTTGCCCGGCGAAACCTTATTGGTCCACGGCGGCACCAGCGGGATAGGCACAACCGCCATCCAGCTGGGCAAGGCATTTGATGCCAAAGTCTTCGTCACGGCGGGCTCCGAGGCTAAATGCCAATTCTGCATCGAACTCGGTGCCGATGCGGCTATTAACTACAACGAACAGGATTTTGTAGAAGAAATTAAACAATTAACTGGCGACAATGGAGTCAATGTCATACTTGATATGGTTGGCGGCGACTATTTTCCACGCAATTTAAAATGCATGGCTTTCGATGCACGCTTGGTGCAGATCGCGGTACAAAGAGGCCCAAAATCAGAAATCGATCTATTGGCCATCATGCTGAAGCGCCTCACTATTTCCGGTTCGACTCTACGCGCCAGGGAAATCGCCTTTAAAACCGATATCGCCAGGAATCTACTTGAACAGGTCTGGCCCTTACTCGAATACGGTCAAATAAGGCCTATAATTCACGCTACTTTTCCATTAACTGAAGCTGCTCAAGCCCATGCACTCATGGAAAGCAGTCAACACATCGGCAAAATTATTTTAACGGTATAAAAAACATGAGCTACACCACTTTAATCTCGGCAGACATACTGAAGCAGCATCTCCATGATCCAAACTGGATTATTTTTGACTGTCGTTTCTCGCTAGCCGACGCCAATGTCGGCGCTAGAGCCTATCGCCAAGGCCATCTTCCGAATGCCCGCTATGCGCATTTGAACAATGACTTATCCTCAGAGGTCACCGACTTAACCGGTCGCCATCCGCTTCCTTCTTTTTCTTTATTGGCTAAAAAGCTAGGGCAATGGGGCGTAACCAACCAAAGCCAGGTTGTAGCATACGATGATGCTGGCGGCGCTTTCGCCGGCCGCCTGTGGTGGCTGTTACGCTGCATGGGCCATGATAAGGTTGCTGTGCTGGATGGCGGCATTCAACATTGGAAAAAGCAGGGATATGCAGTCACCACGACTCTACCGTCCATTAAACCGGCTATTTTCAGAATGTATCTGGATGAAACCCAATGGCTGAATGCTGCACAAGTGCAGGATAAATTGGCAGCAAAAACCATCAAGCTGATTGATGCCAGAACGCCTGAGCGCTATCTCGGCCAGCAGGAGCCTATCGATCCGGTCGCCGGCCATATACCGGGCGCATTAAATCGGGCGTTTCAGTTAAACCTCAATGCCAACGGGTTATTTTTATCCATCAATGCATTGCATGAACAATTCAAGCAACTGTTAGGCAACACGTCTTCGGAACAAATCGTGCATATGTGCGGCTCAGGCGTCACAGCCTGCCATAATCTGCTAGCAATGGAATACGCTGGATTAACCGGTTCTAAGCTTTATGCCGGCTCCTGGAGTGACTGGATTAGAAATAAAAACCGGGCTGTCGCAGCGTAGCCTTTCGATAACAGTACTGCACGCTGGATGAAACCTTGCGAAATTCCAGCGTGTATGCCAAAAATCCAAGCTCTTTATGAAGGGCCTCATCATATCCTCCAATAATAATCCAGAGAGAATCCTGCGAAAACGGCTAAGCCAAACCAGTTATTATTCAGAAAGGCTTTAAAGCAACAGGCCTTTTCCCGATGAAAAATCAGCATCTGCTGATAAACAGATAACCCCGCAGCAATCAGCAACCCACTGTAATAAAACCAGCCCAACCCCTCCATTTGTCCTATGGCGGCTAACAGGCCGAGAATAATAACTTGCAAAACCGCCATAATGTGCCTGTCATATTCACCGAATAAAATGGCAGTCGATTTGACGCCTATTTTCAAGTCATCGTCTTTATCAACCATGGCATACATAGTGTCATACACCAGCGCCCATAAAATCGTGGCCAAGTACAGAATCCAGCCCACAGTTGGGATACTGTTAGTCTGGGCGCTAAACGACATCGGCACTGCCCAGCCAAAAGCTATACCTAAATAAGCTTGTGGCAAATGCGTGTAGCGTTTCATGAAAGGATAACTGGCTGCAAGAAATACTGCGATGAAGGACAACAGGATTGTGTATATATTCAGCAACAGCACTAGGCCAAAAGAAATCAGGCACAACACAACAAAAACGATCAAGGCTTCCTTAGGCTTAACCTTGCCCGCAGCGATAGGGCGCAGTTTGGTACGTTCCACATGCGGATCAAATTCGCGATCGGCGTAATCGTTAATTACGCAACCGGCTGCCCGCATCAGTACCACGCCCAGGCAGATAACAGTCAAGACCAGTAAGTCGGGCTTACCATTACTAGCGATCCAAAGTGCCCAGAGCGCTGGCCACAATAAAATCAATATGCCAATAGGCTTGTCAAATCGCGCTAATAGCCAGTATTGATTAGCTCTATCCATTATCGTATCTATTGTCACTACTTTTACCCTTTACGCAGAGTGAACTGCTTTCAATTATTCAGACCTAATTCCGTAACGAAACTCAAATTACTCTGCCAGCATTCGTTTTTATTCGTTTTAAAGCGTGAGTTTTGTTAAAGATGCTATTATAGCTTTTTTGTTTTGACGAGCACTTGGTGCCCAATGGATAGGTAATCATGAGCGTAAAAATTTATCACAACCCGCGTTGCAGTAAATCACGTCAAACGCTGGAGTTATTGCGTGCGCAGGGCATTGAACCTGAGGTAATCGAATACCTAAAAACCCCTCCTAGCGCTGCAGAGTTGAATGATATTTTGGTAAAACTGGGCATGGAGCCTCGTGATTTAATGCGCAAAAAAGAGGATGAATATAAAGCCGCCGGTCTGGATGATGAATCACTGGACCGTCAGGCGCTGATCAATGGCATGATAAACAATCCCATATTGATTGAACGCCCTATTGTGATTGCCAATGGCAAAGCCGCTATCGGCCGCCCACCGGAAGATGTGCTGGCTATTTTGTAGCTGTTCCGATTCGATGATGGCACTATCTTTCCTAATTTCCTTATGAGGCGGAATCAAAGTCGCTAATCATTAATAGATAGATCACTTTTTTAAACCACTGCCTCTGTCATGACTAAAATTTTGATTCTCTATTTTTCGCGCCACGGAACCACAGCAGAAATGGCCAATCATATCGCTCGTGGCGTTGAATCGGTAGACGGTGCCGAAGCGATACTCAGAACCGTTCCCGACGTCTCCAATGTCTGCGAGAAAGTTGCTGCAAGCATTCCGGACCATGGCGCACCTTATGCTACGCTGGAAGATTTAAAAAACTGCGATGGATTGGCTTTAGGCAGTCCCACACATTTTGGCAATATGGCGGCCCCTTTAAAATATTTTATTGATAGCACAACCGAAATCTGGTTTTCAGGTGTATTGTCCGGCAAACCGGCTGGAGTGTTTACTTCCACCGGCAGTATGCATGGGGGTCAGGAAAGCACGTTGCTATCGATGATGCTGCCTTTAATGCATCACGGTATGCTCATAATAGGCTTGCCTTACACTGAAACGGCTTTACGTGAAACAACTTCTGGAGGCACGCCCTACGGTCCAAGCCATGTGTCATTGAATAATGCCGTGTTAAGTGATCAGGAAAAAAAATTATGCCGTGCTCTTGGTACACGATTAGCTAAAACGGCGCTACGTTTAAAACAAGGCTCATGAAGATAAAATCAATCTATTATTCTATGGCTTTGGCCGGCTTTTTCGGCCTGTTTGCCTTATTGATGCTGTGGCATACTGTTTTAGCTCCCTCAACACGCTTTCCTGTTGCGTTAGTGTTATTAATTACCGTTACACCGCTATTGCTGCCAATGCGGGGGCTACTGGACCGCAATCGAAAAAGCTGCGCCTGGGCTGCCTACATTAGCCTTATCTATTTTATGCACGGCTCCGCTGAAGCTTATGCCAACGCAGATGAACGCTTATATGCATCGTTGGAAATCATGTTAAGTTTGATGCTTTTTCTCGGTTCGACATTCTATGTCCGCTTTTCAAACCATGGCTGATAATGGCAAAGCAACTTCCCTTACATTTTGAATTCAGAGCCAATCAGACTTTCAAGAATTTCTACCCTGGCGGCAATCAAGAAATCATCAATCATCTGCAAAACTGTGTTGCAGACACTGGTGAGCAACAAATTTTTCTCTGGGGCAAACCGGGCCTTGGAAAAAGTCATTTATTACAAGCTTGCTGCTGCCAAGCTTATATTTTAGGGCTTCGCTCATTCTATTTCTCTTTTTCGGGATCAGCCTTGCCTGATCCGATGGTACTCAATGGCCTTGATGACATCGATGTCGTCTGCTTTGATAACATTGAGCACTTGGCAGGCGATCCAGCTTGGGAGATGGCTTTTTTTAATTTTTTCAATCAACATCGCGATCACGGACACAAACTTATCTTATCTGCACATCGTGCACCCAGTGACATCGCGATTCAGTTACCTGATCTTAAAACCCGGCTTAATTGGGGTCTGGCATTAAAAATACAACCTTTAGCCGATCATGACAGAATCGCGGCATTAACTTTCAAAGCTAATCAAATGGGTTTTGAGATTTCTCCCAAAGCTGGGCGCTTTCTACTGACGCATTATGTCAGAGATTTGGCTTCATTGTGGGCTCTGCTGGAAAAATTGGATCAGGCATCGTTGTCAGCCAAGCGTAAGTTAACCATTCCATTCTTAAAACAGATTATGGGTGACAACCATGTCTAGCAAAATATTGATCATTGGCGCTGGCGCCATCGGTGCATTCTATGGTGCACTTTTGGCTAAAGCAGGTGCTGATGTGTCGGTCGTCTGCCGAACTGACTATGAGCATGTCAGACAACATGGTTTTATTATCAATAGCAACGATCTGGGCAGATGGAACTTTACCCCATCCCAGGTACTGAAAAATGCGGCGGATTTTAAAGGCACGGCGGATTATGTACTGCTCTGCACAAAAGTGCTTCCCGGTATGGATTTGGCGGCATTGACGCGTCCCGCTGTGACTACCGGAACAGCTATTGTATTCATCCAGAATGGCGTTGAAATCGAGCAGAAGATGCTGACAGCTTTTTCCGACAATGAAGTCATCAGCGGCCTGGCGTTTATTTGCAGCAATCGAATTAATCCCGGAGAAATCCTGCATTTAGCTTATGGTCATCTGGCGCTAGGCAATTTGCCCGGCTTCATCAGCAAAAAAACCACAAGACTTTGCGAATTATTTGTTCAATCCGGTATTGAATGCGAAGCGACTGAAAACATTATTGCCCGACGCTGGCAAAAATGTATCTGGAATGCACCTTTTAATCCATTATCAGTTCTATCAGGTGGTCTGCCGACCCTTGATATTCTGCGATCTCAGGAAACTTTCGTGCGCCATATCATGCAGGAAGTTTTTAACATCGCTGAAGCCTGTGGGCATCGTCTGCCCGACGATATTATTGATATCAATATCAACAATACTTATGCTATGCCGCCTTATAAAACCAGCATGCTGCTGGATTACGAAAACGGTCATCCTATGGAGACGGAAGTGATCTTGGGCAATGCGCTACGCGCTGGCAGACGAGAAGGCATTTCATGCCCTTATTTAGAGTCCGTTTATGCTTTGATGAAACTGCGGGAACTGCAGCTCAATCATTTGACATAAAAAATATAGTCCGCCGTATACGGGACACGTTTTTCACTGCCGAGATGATTAGCATCACATCCTGATAAAGGCGGCAAGCCACCGTGCGTATTAATTCGATTGATGTAATTTACGTTCGAAAACAAACCATTGCCTTTGTGTCCTATAACTTCAACCAGCAACCAGGCAATAGAAGATTCCGGGGCAATATCGATTTTACCGACTATCCGCCCGACAATACGGCTGCCTTCTTTATATTCCCAGATAGGCCCGGCATAATGATTTCCGACAATCCGACCTTGCGCATCATATAGGCGGGCATCCGGTGCTTGTATTTTCCAGGCATACATATTGTTTTCAACTGTACACTGGTAAATCTGATCACCTTTCGCATGCACAGACAAAACAGGCTTATTGCCGGCAGGCACTCTGATTTGCTCAGGAACTGATGTATCCGCATAAACATTCGTCAGTACTAGTCCCCAGAAAAACAATATCGTTTTAATCATACGGTCTCACCATTGTAATGGAGTTCCATCATACTTAACAAAGTCGCCTGACTGTGCCAAAGTAAAATTATCTATTACGGAGCGCATGCCAGACACGCTTTCATCGGCTTCAATTAATGCATTGACGCCACCCATGTCTGTTTTAACCCATCCCGGATGCAAAATAAGTACACCGACAGACTGCTCTTTAAGATCAAGGGCCAAAGACTTCATCGCGGCATTGAGTGCCGCTTTGCTTGAACGATACAAAATACTACCACCACTAGTATTTTCGGCGATACTGCCCATTAAACTACTGATGCTGACGATTAGTTTTTTCTTGCTACGCTTGATTTGCGGCAAAAAAGCTTCTGCCATCTTGACCGGCGCCTGAGTATTGACCCAAAACGATTTAGCCCATGCCTGGTAATCCAACTGGCCCAAAAAATGTTCTTTCTCATCGGCATAAATACCGGCGTTATTGATCAGCACATCAATCGGTAAATCGGCTAACTTATGCGCCAACACTTCAATTTGTTCTAAATCAGAAACATCTAAAGTTTCAATTAGAACATTACCTCGATCACTGGCAAGAGTGTTTAACTCAAACGCATATTCTGGATTTCGGCAACAAGCAATCACTGTCCAGTCAATTTGCGCATATTGACGGCAAAATTCCAGACCTAATCCACGATTAGCACCGGTAATTAAAACTGTAGCCATTTTATTACTCCAAATAAAGAGACCTTCTGCATTTTAAGATACAGAAGGTCTCTTTCAGTTCAGAAATTAAACCGTGAAGTTTTTAGCCGCAAAATCCCAGTTGGCTAATGACCAGAAGTGCTCTACATAAGCTGGACGAGCATTACGATAGTCGATGTAATAAGCATGTTCCCAAACGTCACAAGTTAAAATAGGCGTTTGTCCTGTAGTTAATGGGCAACCTGCATTACTGGTACTAACAATTGCTAAACTGCCGTCAGCGTTTTTCACCAACCAGGCCCAACCTGACCCAAATGTAGTTACGGCACATTTTGTGAATTCTTCTTTGAATTTTTCAAATGAGCCAAAAGCAGCATTAATAGCATCGGCTAAAGCACCGCTAGGTTGACCGCCACCATTAGGCATCAAGGAGTTCCAGTAAAATGTATGGTTCCAGACTTGAGCTGCATTATTAAAAATACCGCCTGAAGATTTGACGATAATTTCCTCTAAAGATAACCCTTCGAATTCAGTTCCTGGAATGAGATTATTTAGATTTGTTACATAGGTTTGATGATGTTTTCCATAATGATACTCTAGCGTTTCTTCCGAGATATGGGGTGCCAATGCATCTTTAGCATAAGGTAAAGCAGGAAGTTCGAAAGCCATTTGATTCTCCTAATAAAATACGTTAAGAATTGTTGCTAATTAGACAGCTTGCAACAGAATATAAATACCAAGTAATTTAATAAACTATTACTTTAGCACTGCTAGCCAATTAAATAAAGCGAGACTTATTTAACTCTTCTTTAACCTTGCCATAATCATTAAATACTGTATTGCCTCCTGTATTTTTGCGTTGTGGTTAGAGTATTCAAGTTGTCTTATAATTCATATTTTTTATATGGGAATGTGTCATGCCAACTAAAACCAACTTACCCCTTCCTGCTCAAGTTGAAGCGGGCAAAAGCTATTCATGGTGCAGCTGCGGATTAAGCCAAAACATGCCTTTATGCGATGGCGCACATAAAGGAGCTTCAGATAAAAAACCGATCAGTTTTGTAGCTGAAGAGACCAAAACGGTTTATTTATGCGCTTGTACAGCATCACAGACACCGCCTCGCTGTGATGGCAGCCATTGCAAATAGACAGCCTTTTTATCATGGCGATAGAAGTAGAACATAAATTTTTACTTGCAAACAACAATTGGCGCAAGCAGATTAAACGCTCTATTAAATACCGACAAGGCTATTTAAGCTCAGAAGAGACAAGTTCAATTAGAATCCGAATCAGTGATGAACAAGCGTGGCTAAATATAAAAAGCGCGACAATGGGCACACACAGACATGAATACGAATATGAAATCCCGCTATCTGATGCGAACGAAATCATGAATAACCTTTGCAAAAAACCATTAATAGAAAAAACCCGACATTTTGTCACTTATGATACAAATATTTGGGAAATAGATGAGTTTGAAGGAGAAAACAAAGGGTTGATTGTGGCTGAAATTGAATTATCTGAAGAGGGAGAATCCTTCTCAAAACCTGATTGGTTAGGAGAGGAAGTTACACATGATTTGCGTTATTACAACAATAATCTTGTGATTCATCCTTATTCAGAATGGCGTAAAAAGTAAATACTTCATACACATATTGAAATAAACGGCAATTTGCTCTATATTTGCCGTATGAAAAAAACAACTTTTGTTGCATTATTACTACTCACAACTCAATGTTTTGCAGACAACCTAAAAGTTTCTCTGCAAAACATTGAATCCGGATGGGCAACCATTTATTACAACACTCCAGAATCAAAACAAAGTCCAGCTTATCACCAACTTCTCGATAAGGTCAGAGCCTTACAAGAGCAGCACCCGAATGATACTGATCTTATTTTTTGGCAAGCCGTTATAAAAGCCACAAATGCCGATCATCAAGATGCGCTTACCGCACTTAATGCAATCAAGGATGCTCGCGCCCTATTAACTAAAGCCATACAGATTAATCCAGAAACCATGAATGGATCTGCCTATGTTACCTTAGGGACTCTTTATTATATGGTTCCTAAATGGCCCATTGCATTTGGTGATGATAGGATCGCTCAAGAATTGTTGGAAGCAGCTCTCCAGATCAATCCTACTGGCATTGATAGCAATTATTTCTACGGCGATTTTCTTTTATCGCAAGACAAAGTCGATGAAGCTATAAAATATTTCAAAAGGGCGGCCACATCTCCTGCACGCAATGAACAACTTTATGCTGATAACCAGCTCAAAGCAAAAGCTAGCCTTGCTTTAAAAAATGCCAAAGAGCGAAAAATCAGCAGCACAAAAGGCCTGTCTCTATCATTATTCAATTAACAAGCAAATGAATGGTTAAAAATTTGGCTCTTATTAGATTTCGGAGAGATATGAGGTAATCTAATAGAATTGATCAATTCAGTTAAGAGATAATGGCCTTAACGGTTCTGTTGCATTAGTTAGAGTTTCCTCAAAAAGTCAGGAGACAAGCTTGCCGCATCCGGCAATTTAAAATTCTTAGGCCTGGGCTGCGGCCATTTTTCCGAATCCTGCACATAAATCCCGCCCATTCTACCCCCCTGCCCAGGATTATTTCAGGCACAAGAAAATGCCGGAC
>Ga0196965_1000762_pt1 | contig 15510 bp, 10 predicted proteins | sample S1_20metaG_FD_148668 | JGI IMG/M metagenome (GOLD analysis project Ga0196965, IMG submission 148668) | Soil microbial communities from Anza Borrego desert, Southern California, United States - S1_20 | ecosystem: Environmental > Terrestrial > Soil > Desert | place: USA: California | collected... | reverse complement strand
GACTGAACCGGGCATACAGCTGCTGGCGCGATGCAATGATTTGGTTTACATGTGCGATCAGAAAACGGATGTTGAATGGCTTTGTAATATATAAGTCAGCGCCCATAGAAATTCCTTTAATCTGATCGTCTAGCATAGCTTTAGCCGTCAGCAATATGAACGGGATATGGCTCGTTTTCAGATTAGATTTTACCTCTTTACAAAGGTCTATACCATTTTTGAAAGGCATAAGTATGTCACTAATGATCAAATCAGGGCTTTTCTCATAGGCTAAGTCCAAACCCTCCTGACCATCTTTGGCTTCATGCACTGTAAATTGCTGCCGAAGTTCAAGAGAAATGTATTTCCGCAATTCATCGTTGTCTTCTACGAGAAGTATTTGAGCTGTATGAAGATCTTCGTCTTCCGCAGAATCGATTTTACTTACTCCATTAGAAGTAATCATATATCCAGGAGCTCCGCTGATGTCTTGATCATTATATGCCTGGCGATCGATTGGCAAAACAATCACAAATTTTGTTTCGGAACCGGGAATGCTCTCAACGTTGATGCTACCTTGATGTAACTCTACAAGTCCTTTTGTCAATGAAAGACCTATGCCTGTTCCTGGATTAGCAATTTTGAATGACGATTTGGCCTGAAAGAATTTATCAAAAATAAAAGGCAATTCCTCCTCGGAGATACCGATACCATTATCAATAACGGTTAACTCCACTGACGAAAATTTTTTCTGATCATCACCAAGTATTGAATCTTTTGAGTTTATCATCACATTAATCTGACCGCCATTTGGGGTAAACTTAAATGCGTTGGAAAGAAGATTGGTCACAATTTTTTCAAGTTTATCATGATCAAACCACCCTTCAAGTGAACCGACCGTGGAATCTATTCCAAATTGAATATTTCTTTTCGCAGCAAGATCATGAAATACAGACGCTACGTCTGTAATGAATTGAACGAGATCCCCGTTAGTAACCTGAAGTCGTAATTTAGAGCTTTCGAGTTTGTTAAAATCTAAGAGTTCATTTACCAGACGCAGCATTTTACCGGCACTGGTACGTATTGTATTGAGCCTTTCTTTCATAGGCTGTTCTAAATCTTCATTTGCCATTATGCTATCAAGTGGCATCATCATAAGGGTGAGTGGCGTTCTGAACTCATGCGATACGTTCGTAAAGAAATGGGTTTTTGACTCGCTCAATTCATGTTCTTTTTCGTGAGCCAAGCGCTCAAGTTGCAGCTGCGACTTGATTTTAATCTTTTCGATGCGGATTTTGATAAGATAGTAAACAGTTGAAGTAATCAGCAAAAGGTATAAAAGAATGGCCCACCATGTCTTCCAAGGAGCTTGAAGAATTGTAATATCAAGCCGCGCAGGAGCCTCACTTGAAATCCCATCGTTATTGAATGCCTTAACAAGAAGAACATAGTGCCCCGGATCCATGTTCGTATAAGTTGCCCTGTTAGTCGAACCAACGCAATTCCAATCATTGTCAAATCCCTCCAATTTATAGCAGTATTGGCTTCGCGACGACCGCCTGTAGTTGATCGCAGCAAAACCTATTGCGAAAGAACGCTGGCCATAGGAAAGCTGAATTTCGCTCGAAAGACTAATGTGCTTCTTTAGTGGAGAATTCGGGTCCTCGATTTTTACAGATCGATTATTTAGCCTCAGATCCGTAAAATAGATACCAGGCTTTTTGGAATTACTATAAATACTGTCTGGATGGAAAGCCACTAAACCCTGATCGCTACCAAAGTAAAACTTTCCATCATGTGCCGCCAGACACGTGTGGGTATTGAATTCATTGGAGGGTAGCCCGTCTTCTTTAGTGTAGTTACTAAACAAATTGGTAATTGGATTATACTTCATTAACCCCATATTACTGCTGATCCAGACATCACCATTGCGATCTGTTATTATGGCCCGAATTACGTTGCTGACCAATCCATTCTGTTTTTGTACCTTATCAAATGTTGCACTATGGTAAGAAAGCACAGCCATCCCGTTATCACCAGTTCCAAACCATAAGTTTCTTTTTTGGTCCTCGTGTATAGTCTGAATATCATAGCTGCCAATACCACCAGGTTGGTTATCCTTGGTATACAAAGTCACTTTGTAACCATCAAATTCGCCGTGTCGCAGACGATATAGTCCGAAATATGTTCCGATCCAGAGAGCGGAGTCTGCATCTTCCAATATGGAGGTTACGTAAGCCGACTTTCTGACATAATCAGCATTTTGTTCTTCATTGAGAGGGACAAATGTGGCTAAGTTATGATCAAAATAAAAAAGCCCACTTCCCACACTTCCCGCCCAGATGATGTTTCGACTATCCTCGTAAAGGCAAGATATCTTATTATCACCGAAGCCATTTGACTCAATATTAAAATGCCTTACTTCCCGTGTTTTGATGTTCACTCTGAACACCCCCCGCCCCAACGTTCCTATCCAAATATTTTTATCATCATCAAGGAGAAGTGCAGAGAGGTAGGGTGTGCCCACCATGTTATTTATTTCCTTATCATAATGTATCTTGTTTGTCTTCACATCCAGTTTTCCAAGCCCTCCTCCGTCACAGACAATCCAAATGTTGCCGTCATTGTCTTCCGCAATATCTCTTACATTATTTCCGGTGAAGCCAGCTCTCAGAAATTCGCTTCGCCCATATGAGGTAAATCTCTTTGCTTTACTATCAATCATGTACGCGCCTCTGTTGTAAGTGCCGACCCAAACAATTCCGGTGTCATCCACATAGATGGCCCTGATGGAATTTGTCGGCAGTTTCCTGGGGTTGCCCTCTTCAGGCTCATAGCAAATGACCTCGTTAGTTGTGGTGTTCAGATAATTCAGTCCCGATTTTTCACCGGCCGCCCAGACATTGTTGTTTTCATCGATAGAGATAGTCAGAATGTTACTTTCGGCTCCTGGAAAAGTGTTGCGCCTGAGTATAGTTTTGTCAATCCGATAGAATTTATTCTGCTTGAACAACTTTATAATTTCCATATCTATTGTTGCCAACCAGATATTGCCCACTCCATCTTGTTTTACTTGTGTAATTTCTTTAGAGGTGATACTCTGGTCAGATATTGACAACGGTGCTGTTTTTAGACTATGTACATCCAAAAGTTTCAGTCCACCCTTTGTACCAACCCAAACGGCACTATCAACCAAGTAAAGAGATAAGACGTAATTAGTTGGCGAAATAATATTATTGGAAGTACTATCCTTAAAATGGGTAAATGTGAATTCCTTCGGATCGTATATATTGATCCCTTGGCCTAGTGTTCCTATCCATATTCTTCCTTTTCGATCACTACACAAAGCACTAACATACTTGCCATTGAGGTAATTTCTGTTTCCTGAAATCGAATCTACATTAATGAAATTGTCCCTCTCACGATTGTAAATTACCAAACCTTGTGCCGTACCAATCCAAAGGTTGTCATTTTTATCTTCAATGATGGCATTTATCTTGTTGTCTGTAATAGTAGTTTTATTCCCAGGGACGTGCTCATACCGATAGACTTCGGTGCCATCATAACGTACTAGACCTGTTCCCGTGCCAAGCCACATGAAGCCCCTACTGTCCTTATGGAAACATCGCACAAATGCGCTGGGCAGTTCCTCAGGCGCGACCGGGACGACTGTAGGACTTTGAAATTGTGCCAACACAGGCAGTCCCAAGAACGAAAACACCAATAGCAGAAGAGTCCTAAACATCAAGATCATACATACCCTAACCTTAAAAAATGACAAACCTTATAAGAAAAGATGTGGCAGACTATCGTTAAAAACACCAAATAACTATTTCGGGCCGAACGATTGGTTATCGATGAGCTTTTTAGTCAAGATCTTACTGAACGAGCCACTCTTTACAAAACCCATATCTATTCTACAAAAAAGCAATTTAACTGCAAAGGATGTAGTGCTTAAACTCAGCGTTTTTTAAAAATGCTGCTGTAGTCTGTCCCCATATAACCTCCCCAAAGGTTTTCGTTCATTTCAATATCTAACTCAATACGCTTTATTACCAGATCACGATAAGTAATGAACTCATCGAATTGTGTCATATACGTGTAAATAACATCCACTTTGCCATCCGAGTCCAAGTCCGTGACCAAGGGCGTGGAGCCCAACACCTTGCCCTCATAAAGCGAGTCAAGTGGAATTTTTGATCCTGTCTTGCCTTCATAAACTATGAGCTGTGTTTTATATATGGGATACAAAACATTTCTCATCTGTATGTTTATCAGGTGTATCAAATCTGGATATGAATCTTTATTGTAGTTAAGCCAAACAGGAGAAGAGAATTGCAGCACACCTAAGGTATCACGAAAGATTTCTTGACCGTTGACACCTGAAATAACTACATGAATAGTAGTATCATTTTTAGGCCACTTACCTATATTAAAACTACCAAAAAAGTCCACGACCTTGTCATCATCAAAATAGAGTGGACCAGGCATTGATTGAGTTTCTCCGAGGGGATGTATTTTTCTTGACCAGATTGGTGAGAAATCCTTTCCGTTGTAGGCCTTCATGTATCCATCCATGTTAGACACAACAATGTCACCGATTCCATCTCCTGTAATATCTGCAATGATGGGCGGAGAAACAAATCCCTTAGTATCACTGGCATCGATTTTAATACTGTTTCTTGTGCCGGAAGTCATAAAATCCTTGAGTTGCAATGCATATAAATTTCCGGAAACCGTTTCACCTCCGCTTCCAAAAATTATCGTTAATCCATCGCCAAAATCATAAACCACTGGTGACATGTAAGTTTCCTTTCCATCAGGTACGGCAGATCTTTTCAAAACTTCCCCGCTCGTTGCATCCAGTATCATGAGCATTCCTGCTGGTCGGTCGAAATCATCTGGCTCAGCATTAACATACCCGCCAAATGCAGTTAAGATGTCGTCTACCCCGTCCCTGTTTTGATCGGGAATAAATTGCAAATTAAAAAAATTTAGCAAAGTCGTATCCGGCTGAGAGTCCGATACTTGGTTGGGCTTCAAATACTGCCATATGATGCCACCAGACACTCCATTGATCGCATACAATTGAGCTGTCCTTCCACCTATGAATACGTCTGGTACATCGTCACCAGATATATCTTTGAATGCTGCTGATCCGACTATTTGATTTGAACCTCCCACTGTCCATAGGGTGTCTCCATTGGAACCATTCAAGGCGATTACTGCCATATCTGTGGATTCAAACTCCTTCCCTCCAGCACCCAGAACTATATCAAGGATACCATCCCGGTTCAAATCTGCTGCTCGCGCGGAAGAATTGGTTCCAATTCCATAAAAAATACGGCTCCAAGTATCTGGCCTACTTCGATACTTAATAATGAGCCTAGCAGCAAGGGCCAGGCCCAATACAACCATGAGTAAAATTCGAATGCGTTTCAAGAGAAAATCTTAGAGAGGGCAATTTAAATTAATATCTGACAGACCTTTTATAGAGGGTCGAAGTAAAGCGCCCCAGAAGCAACCATTTAATATAGCATACGAGCCGTATTCAAGCGGTTTTAAACCAATGTTTCAAAAATTATAATAGATGTTTAATTTGTTACACGTTCATTCTAAAATCCTCATACTATTATTGCAAACGGTGGCCTGACGGCAAACGTCCGTATTGACCGATATGTCAGCGCATTTTTTTTAGAAATTCACTTCAACTTTTAAGAGATCTAATTTATGAAGGCAGTTTTAATACTATTGGTGCTATCATCTTATGTATCTTTTTCGCAAATAAGGGTAAGTGACAAGATCGAAAGGGAAACCAATCATTTTGCAATAGTCGGCAAAACAACAACTGCAACTATCTATTACGACACCTCTGAAAACGTACTGATTAAACGAGCCGTTGAATTTCTTGCCAGCGATATTCAAAAAGTTTCTGGAAAAATGCCCCGTGTCGCCCATGCTCACACTTCTTTGATGAATAATCTCATTATAGTTGGCACTATTGGGAATAACCGATTGATTGATAAATTGATTGCGGAGAAAAAATTAGACGTTGAATCCATCAAGGGCCATTGGGAACGATTTATAATACAAACCATCGAAGCTCCCTTCCCGGAAATCGACGAGGCTCTTATAATAATCGGAAGCGACAGACGTGGGGCAGCTTACGGGGTATTTTCACTTTCCGAAGCGATGGGGATTTCACCGTGGTATTGGTGGGCTGATGTTCCCGTCAAAAAAAGTAATGAAATATACCTTGAAAAAGGTCGTCATGTTTCGGAAGGGCCTGCGGTAAAATATCGGGGTATTTTTATAAACGACGAGTCTCCTGCACTTAGGAACTGGGCTAAAGAAAAATTCGGCAACTTAAACCATAACTTTTATGAAAAAGTTTTTGAGCTCCTTTTAAGAAACAAAGCTAACTACTTATGGCCTGCCATGTGGCTACCCACTGCATTTTCGGATGATGATCCTGAAAATCCCCGGCTCGCAGATGAGTATGGCATCGTTATCTCAACGAGTCACCACGAACCCATGATGCGCGCACACCACGAGTGGACCCGGTTTAAGGGGGGTGCCTGGGATTATAAAACGAATAAGGAAAAACTTCAGGAATTTTGGCGAGGAGGAATCGAACGCATGAAAGACTACGAGAGCGTAGTTACTGTTGGTATGCGTGGTGATGGCGATGAAGCTATGAGTGAAGAAACAGCCGTGGACTTAATGAAAAATATAATTGCAGATCAACGCCAAATCATTGCGGATGTAACGGGTAAACCTGCTCATGAAACTCCGCAGGTTTGGGCTGTTTACAAAGAGATGCAAGATTACTTCGATAAAGGAATGCGTGTTAATGACGACATTATTATCCTGTTTTGCGATGATAATTGGGGAAACCTACGGATTCTTCCAAAAAAAGAAGACTTAAACCGCAAGGGAGGATATGGCATATATTATCATTTCGATTATGTGGGCGCTCCTGTGTCATATAGATGGCAAAACGTTACTCAGATAGAACGAACGTGGGAACAAATGAATCTAGCATATCAATTCGGTGTGAAAGATCTTTGGCTCGTCAACGTAGGAGATATTAAACCAATGGAATTCCCGATCAGTTTTTTTCTTGATTATGCATGGCAACCCGATGCAATTCAGGCGAAGGATTTGCCGGACTATTACGTAAGCTGGTCTAAACAGCAATTTGGTGATTCTAATGCCAAAGAAATTGGCGAACTACTTTCTCTTTACACGAAATACAATTCGAGGCGCATACCCGAAATGCTAAAGCCGGATACCTATAGTATTGAAAATTATCGTGAGGCTGATATTGTAGTTAACGAGTTCAAGGCTCTACTCGAAAAAAGCAGTAAGGTATATGCGCAACTTCCTGAAAGTTATAAGTCGGCATTCTATCAACTGGTGCATTCGCCAATAGCAATGAGCTGCAACCTAAACGAGATGTATGTAGCTGCAGGAAAAAACAAACTTTACAAGGAACAAGGAAGGTCCTCAGCAAACTTTTACGCTGAAAAAGTGAAAGAGTTGTTTTATAAAGATGCTGAATTGACTCGTCAATTTCATAAAGATTTGGAAGACGGCAAATGGAATCACATGATGTCGCAAACGCATATGGGATATACCAGCTGGAATCACCCACGGACCAATGTGATGCCCGCAGTGTCTTATGTCGAAATTAATAGTTCGCCTCAGCTTGGTTATATAATTGAATATGGGCCTACTCCCGCTTGGGGAGGCTTTAGCGTTGAAGGCGATCCGCTTTTTAGCAGCAGCTTCATTGATTTTGACCCCATTAACCGGCAAAGTTATTACGTAGAAATTTTTAATATGGGCAAGGGAACGTTAAACTACTCGGTTGAAGCAAAAGACAATTGGATAAAGCTATCTAAGACTGAAGGCAGCATTGAGTATGATGAAAAAGTATTTGTCACCATCGACTGGGACAAAGTGCCAAAGGAGAATGTTACCGGAGAAATCTTAATAAAAGGAGCAGGTAAAGAATATGCGGTTAAGATTCCCGTACGTTATAATCTTCCACAAGCATCCGGCTTTATCGAGAATAATGGTGCAATCTCAATTGAAGTCGCAAATTTTAGCAATAAGATAGATGCAAAGGGTCTTCATTGGACTGTAGTGCCTAACCTAGGCCGCACCCATTCTTCAGTAATCGTTGAACCAGCTAATGTTCCAAGTCAAACTCCTGACAAGAGTTCGCCCAAATTAGAATATCTATTTACAGTTTTTGATGCAGGAGAAATCACGGTGGAAGCTTTTCTGTCACCAACCCAGGATTTCAAAAAGCAAGGCGGATTGAAATATGCTATTGCGATAGACTATGAGCAGCCACAAATAATTAACATGAATGAGGGTGAAATTAAGCCCGACTATGAGTACGCAGGTTGGTGGACAAAATCGGTGGCAGATCACATCAAAACGAAAAAATCAAAACACAAAATTAGTGCAGGAAAGCACACACTTAAAATCTGGATGATTGATCCGGGAATAGTGTTTCAGAAATTTGTGATCGACACGGGAAAGTTAAAACCAAGCTACCTTGGTCCCCCGGAGAGCGTTTACGTGAAACCTTGATTGCCGACGAGTCAATTTTCATCTTAAATCAAGATGAGGATTTTTTGATGCCGAAGAAATCACTGTAGAAGCTTTCCCTAATTAAAACCGACTTTCTTGGAGCCGCCCTAATGCATTATTTGCAACCTGGATTGTTATAATATACTAGGAAAGCTAAACAACCGCTTTAACCACCCGGTCTGGATGGGCACATGGACGTAAAGGTCGCGGAAGAAAACCTGCATTAAAGATGTATCCTGTATCACTATCATTCGTGTGTACATATCAACCTCTACTCCTATTTGTAATTGATTCTTTGCAGTAAAGGGCGTGTTTCAAAGTTTACAAGTAATGTTCATTTTTTGAATAGTCCTTTCACTACCTGGTTGAGTAAAATATAGCACTTTAGCGGAAAATTGCATCACTTTCAATTAGTGTAGAAAGTGAGTAGTAAGTTTGGGTGAGTTAAAGAGTTGGGCGGCAGGCAACTGTAGCACTCACTCCCCACGCTCTTTCCGAAGGGCATTCTATCAACAGATTCTGGTTGCAAATTTTCCTGGCAAGTAAGACGTTCTTCGCTTTCATCGAGCTAGCCTTTTGACGACTTACGCACTGAGTAGCAAAGGTTGTGCTACTGTCACCGCTATCAAGACGCTAAAGTCCAAGCTGAGTCCCAAATTACTATCGTTTAAAGTGCTGGTAGAGTTACGGTACAATCAGACTTGAATCGTCTATCGATCCAATAAGCCGTGCAGTTGAATTGATGGATTTGGACTTTTCTATTATAGCAAACAAACCCGTTCAGCCTCAATTACCGCCAACCTAAGCCCAGTTCGACTTAGAGTAGGCAAGTAGGCCGTCTCAATAAATCAATCATTTAGAACCTTTAGGAAATGATTTTTATAACTCCATAAGGTTCAGCTGGAAGTGATCTTTCGAATTCGTTGAAAGTCAAGTTGATACAAAATACAAGATGAAAAGTTGATGTTGTCATTACTCGCGTGAGTATTAGATACTTAGCTGTTCGTCTTGTTCAAAACAGAGTCAGTACGGGAGGTCAGTTTGTTACTCGATTGTTACTATGGTGCTCGAGTAACAAAAAGTACCGGTATCAAACCGGGTAAATAAGACGTCTTCACTAGCCTTTGTATCGACTATGCCAAGGAAAAGAAACACAGATCTCAATCGCAAAGAGCCCGTTCGTCTTTGTCAGAGGCGGATCAAGAACGGTGGCTACTCACTCTACCTCGATACCTATTGGAACGGCAAACGCTCCTACGATTTTCTGAAGTTGTATCTCAATCCGCCAACCGATGACCTCGCGATAGTCGAAAACAAAACAACGCTTGAACTCGCCAAGCAAATCAAGTACAAAAGGATTCTTGAGTTGCAAACTGGTCTCCATGGGTCCGCTGTCGTAAAACCGCGTCCGAAGTTTAGGGACTTCTTTGCAGAACTCGCGAGCGAAAAAATTAGGTTCGAAAACAACGCTGGTAATTGGGCATCTGCTTTCAAGCATGTGTTGGTATTCTCGGAGACGATAACCCGACCATTCACGAGATTGATGATATCTGGTTAGAAAAGTTTAGAGCTTACTTGCTTGAAGTTGATAAGCGAAGTGGAAAACCAAGACTCAGTTCAAGTACAGCACTCTCCTATTTCAACAGAGTTAGAACAGCGTTAACAACTGCATACGAGCGAAGAATCATCGAACGCAATGCGGCCAATCTGGCCAGGCCCATCCGTGCTGAAAATGCCATGCGTGAGTTTCTCACATTGAACGACGTGAAACGACTTGTCGAGACAAAATGCGATAAGCCTGTTTTGAAAGAGGCATTTCTATTTTGTGTTTTAACTGGACTAAGATGGTCTGACATTGCCCACTTGACCTGGGACGAAGTAAAAGGTAACGCTATTGACGGTTGGTATCTTCATTTTAAACAACGGAAGACAAAACTCTATCATGTACTTCCGATAACTCCACAAGCGAAGGAACTGCTCGGTGATCGTTTGGAATCAAATCGAGTGATCTTTAATGACCTTAAGTACAGTTCCAAAACTTCGATTGAACTTTGTCGGTGGGCTATCGCAGCTGGTATCTCCAAGAGAATCACATTTCATTCTGCGAGACATACTCATGCTACCCTCCTGCTTTCACATGGTGTTGACATCTATACTGTATCAAAGTTACTGGGACATAAACATCTTGTATCTACTGAGCGATATGCGCATATCTCAGACAAACTGAAAATTGACGCAATCAAAAAGATAAAGTTATAAGATAGAAGCGAATACCGAGCTGCTTGCGGTAGGTCCATATTTCGTCAATGGAATTTAACACCTCATGCCCGTACGCTATCAAATGCTTATCAGCTTAATAGCCTTTTCCGGACAGGCACTCACACACAAGCCACAACTGTGGCATAGATCAGGCTTTACTACTGTCGCGCCCATGAACTAGCGTTTTAATTTGGCGACAAATTTCAAATCGCTGAATTGCTTGTGAGGGATTGCGCGCATCTCAAAGACATCATAAGGGCAAACTTCCACACAATCCTTTTTCCTTCGCACTTGTTCAAATCCACAACTGGGACAACAATTTTTGTATCTTCTTTGCAACTACTTTTTTGTTTATCCATAAATGAGTTTAATTCAAATTCGATCAAACAAATATGCAAGCTGTACAATAGGTAAGTAAAGGAAGGAACCGAACATTATTTTCAGAGCTGCTTTCCGATCTCTTGCATACATGAGCAAGAATGTCTGAGAAAAAAATAGTACACCACACACAGTTACTATAAGAGCGGAGAGAATGCCTGTAATACCAAAGGTAGCTGGTAGTAATCCGAGTGGGATAAGGCACATTGTATATATCATGATTTGAATTGCAGTGTTTAAATCTTTTCCGCCACCCGAAGGTAATAGTTTAAATCCTGCTCTCTTGTAATCATCATCAGCAACCCAAGCGATCGCCCAAAAATGTGGAAACTGCCAGATAAACTGGATACCAAACATGATCAGTGCTTCGAACGATATTGTACCTGTTGCTGCTGTCCATCCAAGTAATGGTGGCAGCGCACCTGGAATAGCACCTACAAACACTGCGATTGGTCCGACTGCTTTTCAACTGTGTATAGACAAAGCTGTACAGTATGAATGAAAGAAGTGATAATAACGTTGTGAGTAGATTTGTAAATGAAAGCAGGATAGCAACTCCCGCGACTAGGCAAATAATCGAAAAACAAATCGCCTCACTAGTGGAAAGCCTCAAAGTCGGTAACGGCCTTGTTGCGGTCCTGGTCATAAGGACATCTCTTTCTTTCTCTATTATCTGGTTGACGCTTGCTGATGAACCTGATACCAATAGGCCACCCACAAAAAGCATAAATAACGAAAATAGGTTAACCTCATTCGAAGCAAGTATGAAACCAAATACACATGAAAATGCAACGGTAAAGGATAAGCGAAACTTGAGTAACTCAAAATACGCCTTCACCTTTACCCTCAGCATCGCTATATTTTCCGCCATCTTTACTGCAACAAAATGTTAAACTGTCAACTGCATTTAACTACATTTTTCATACTATGACAAGTGGTTTCCTATGATGAAACTTCGTTCGCTGAAGGCCGGAATAGTTGCCATACCTTCATAGAAGTAATTGATTTCGTCCTTCTTGTCCATCAGTCCAAGGCTGTAAAGAACAGGGACGAAGTGATCGGGTGTTGGCGCTGCAAGTTTGCCAAGCTTATGACTGGTCTCGTAGTTTATAACATTTTGAAAGTTTCCCGAATCGATCTGTTTCTTAATCCATTCATCGTATTCCGGTTCCCAGCCGAATGGAGTCATATCCCCTGAGCGAAATTTCTGAGCACCCAACTGAATATTATGTATAAGCGATCCGCTACCTATTATCAACACTCCTTTATCTCTCAATGATTGCAATTGTTTGCCAAGCTGAAAGTGATATTCAGGCTTTGCGTAATAATCAATGCTCATTTGGAACACAGGGATATTTGCATTCGGAAATAAATGCATTAACATTGGCCATGCTCCATGGTCTAAACCCCAGTCGGTTGTCTCTGCAACAGAAGGAACAATTTTCTTGACTTCTCGCGCTATATCAGGTGCTCCCTTAGCGTGATATTTCACCTCGTAATACTCTTTAGGAAACCCATAGTAATCGAATATCTGCTCCTGCTCTGGCGAAATGTTTACAAACGTCCCACGTGTATTCCAGTGGGCTGAAACTACCAACGCAGCCTTTACTTCGAATTTATTCTGCAACCCTTTGCCGACCTCGAAAAGAGAATTCCAAAAAGCTCGATCATCTTTTGAAAGTGGAATGTCCATTGGACTTCCATGTGAAGTAAACAACACTGGCATCCTCTTACTTTGCGTAGGAAGTGTATCGGTGAAGTTTTTAAAACTACTTAAGGTTCCCATTGAGGTTAATGCTATTGCTGTACGTAAAAAATCTTTGCGGTCCATATTATGCTTTTGGATAGATCGGAGCTTTCTTAGAACGTCCCCAGGCAATGAACAATGCGATAGCTGCAAGAATAAGATTCATCCCTATTGCTTGGTTTTCGCCCCTTGATACGTGAAAGACAAGCGCGAAAATCATTACGAGTGCAAGTCCAATCGCAGCTAAGGTGGTCAAGCTTGGTTTGATTCTAAGCGCAGCTGGAAGAATCAACCCGAGGCCGCCAAGGAGTTCTGCCACGCCAATAAACCTTACAAGAAATGCAGGAACTTCTGCTGCCCATGGTAAACTCGTAGCCAGCTGATCAATTGGTTGGGATAATTTCATAAACCCTGCCATGATAAACATCGCAGCTAATAAGCCTTGTGCAACCCATAAAATAATGTGTAATGCTTTAGGACGTTGAATCTGTGTTGTAGTAGCCATAATTGTTTTTGTTTTTATTTTAAGTTTTAGTGTATATAATTCAGTTATTGCACTTCCGGCTCGGCTTCTTCTATAAGCGCTGCGATGTCAAGAAATCTGTTCGACTTCCTTAACTTTTCAACATCGACATTTCCGCTGGTGAGAAACTTCCAATAGCTTGGGTCACGATCCCAAGCAAGTTCGATTCCGTTGCCATCAGGATCTCTTAAGTAAATCGCCAAGTGCGTAGTATGGTCCGCTGCACCTGTGATTGAGTAATCCATGTCTCTAAGTCTTTTCACAACTCGAGCCAATTCACACTTCGTTGGATAGTTCAAAGCGAAGTGATAAAGTCCTGTGTTCTCCTTTGCAGCCGGGCTTTGACCCTCGCTATGCCAAGTATTTAAACCGATATGATGATGATATCCGCCAGCAGACAGGAATGCTGCACCTGCATGCTTGAATAACAAATCAAATCCCAGGATGTCCTTGTAAAAATGAATCGAACGGTCAAGGTCAGCTACCTTCAGGTGTATATGCCCGATTCTCATTGCTGCTGGTGCCTTATATGTCAGATTGTCCATGTTCTTATCTCCTTCGCTTACTATAACACAAAATTAATTCTTAACTATCCCTCGATTCATTGATTGCGGGCAAGAAATTCCGTTGATTCAAATCAATGCTTTTAACCGTGGTTGACTATGCTTAAGATTAAGAGTGCAGCGGCAATAAACGCTACAATAGCGCCTATTCCCATTAGAACATTTGCCACTGCGATTGGTGTTCAAATTCCTTGTTTTGCATAGGCCAAAGGTATTTGTGCTCTAGCCTCCTGAGCATTGATCGCAGGCAAGAAATTCCATTGATTATGATCAATGATGTAAGCTGAACTGATTGTTATTTAATCCGCCTCAGCTATTTGTGTTTTTTGAGAATATTTTGACGCTCTTAATGGGCCAGGCCATCAGTCGCCAAAAGGATTTAGAAGATTTCTCGGGAACATAATCCAGACCGTATGCGATATCTGCATAAGAATCTTTTTTCCTGTACGTCCGAAAAATGCGATCCCAAATAGAAAAGATGTTGCTGTAGTTGGAATTCGATTCCCTTTTATCAAGCGAATGATGAACCTTATGCATATTCGGAGTAACAAAAACCGTTTGTAGTATTTTGTCCAGCTTAGTAGGCAAGGAAATATTTGCGTGCTCTAATTGAGCATGTATTGTAGAAATGGTGACATAAACCAATAACATCCATAATGGCAGGCCAAGTATCACAAGTCCGCTCACATTGAAAAATATATTCATGATGCCTTCTATTGGATGTTTTCGAAAGGTTGTCGTCACATCAACGTGATTGTCCGAATGGTGTATACTGTGAAAATGCCAGAGGAATACACTCTTATGAAAAATAAAATGCGGCAAATATCCGGCCCATAGATCCAGTACTAATATTGATATTAGAAGTTGGCACCATATCGGAATATCGATTATGTTAAAAAGACCAACACCACTTTTGCTTGTCCATTGAGCAACGTAAATAGTCAATGCTGTCGATGCGGCATTCAATCCGAAAAGCACGAGTGCGAACCCGATGTTCGTCCAAAAATGCTTTCTCGAACCTATGGTTAGCGGAAAGAAATTTTCAAGCCCATAAAAAATAAAAAAACTTAGGAATAGAAGTATACTCGAGAATTGCCCTTCAATCATTGGAAAAAACATCAGTTAATCCCAGCCCGCGAAAAGCGAGCTGGGACAAGTTAAAATCTATCACACTATCTATCGCACGTTCACTACGACTTTACCTTTAGGATGCTTTTGCTCAAAGTAATTAAATGCATCTTTAACTTCTGAAAAACCAAATGTCTTGTCAACTTGCGGCTTAACTTTTCCACTATCGATAAGTTCAGCCAGGCGGCTCAACTGCTGTGAGCTTGATTGAGTCATTTGGGAGACAGCGGTTATTTGATGGCGATCGGCTTCCTGTTGATCAACCTGACCCGCAAGGGCTACAAGTACACCACCCTTTTTTAACACCCCGTATGACCCCGCCAATG
>Ga0196965_1000761_pt1 | contig 15535 bp, 16 predicted proteins | sample S1_20metaG_FD_148668 | JGI IMG/M metagenome (GOLD analysis project Ga0196965, IMG submission 148668) | Soil microbial communities from Anza Borrego desert, Southern California, United States - S1_20 | ecosystem: Environmental > Terrestrial > Soil > Desert | place: USA: California | collected... | reverse complement strand
CTGAAGGCTTGTCGCGATTCTACCTGGAAAACATTCAGGAAGGTGGTCGCAAAAATGATCGCGTCGGGGCGACATGGATGACAAAAGAAAACCGGCTCATGGATATCGATAATTACATTGAATACCTCACGTCAATATACCAGCAAGAAGTCGTTGGTAAGATTCCCGTTACAATACTTGGTTTTTCCCAAGGCTCGGCAACGGCCACACGCTGGGCACTTTCTGGTAAAGTGGATTTCGAACGACTTATCCTATGGTCTGGTATATTTCCACCCGACATGGATTTTCAAAATGGCGGTGATTTACTTCGAAACAAAGAGGTCCGGCTCGTTTACGGAAAACAAGACCCTTTTCTTTCTGATGCGCGTTTTACCGAAATGGAAATTTTGCGGGAAAAACTCGCGATTGAGATCATGAAAACCGAATTTGATGGAGCCCACGACATCGACCAGCGCACCCTTCTCACATTGATCTAGCTCCGCTTCACCAATGTCGCGCTTGCCTGCGCTGTCGGGAAAATCGTGATCTCAGCCAGCATAACGTGAGCAGGCGCTGACAACACATGAAGGATCACATCAGCGACATCTTCAGCTTTCAGAGGCTGTAGTCCTTTGTAAACAGATGCAGCACGATCAATGTCACCCTTGAATCTGACTGGCGAAAATTCAGTATCAACCATCCCGGGATTGATTGCAGTTACTTTAATACCATAAGGATTAAGATCCAAACGCATGCCTTTCGTCAACGCATCCACCGCGAACTTGCTTGCGCAGTAAACATTTCCATTTGTATACACTTCTTTGCCAGCGATCGAACCAATGTTGATAATGTGACCGGCATTCGATTGAACCATCTTTGGAATTATCAACCTCGACACGTACAGAAGTCCTTTCACGTTGATATCAATCATCGCATCCCAATCTTCAACGCTGCCTGATTGAATCGGATCTAGTCCGTGCGCATTGCCTGCATTATTGATCAGCACATCAATCTTTCGCCACTCTTCTGGCAGTGAATCGATGCTACTTTTGACGGCCTCGAGATCCGCAACGTCAAAACAAAGCGTAATCACCTCAGTGTGCGTGCTTAATTCTTGTTGAAGTTTAGCTAGCCGGTCCTGACGCCGGCCGCATATGATGATTCTAAAATTACTAATAGCGAGTAAACGAGCAGTAGCCTCACCGATACCAGACGTGGCGCCCGTGATAAAAGCTGTTCTTTTTGTCATTATTGAAATAGGAAATAAACGGAGATGGTATTTGTGCTGATACGGTCGAGTGGCTGACCTAACGGATTAACTTTGTTATCGAGAATATCGACGAGCCCTTTTGAAAACCTGATCTCAGGAGAAAACTTAAACAACGGATAATACAGATCGAAACCAAAACCAAAATCCAGACTGAGATTGCCACCAGTAACCTCAAGTGAGTTCGTCACGTTCTCCTCTTTCTTTTTACCAGAAGCTTCGATTGCTGGCTTAACGCCACCAATCATATACATGCGGATGTTTCCACGGCGTTCTGATTTGTATTTCAGTAACAAAGGAAATTCAACCATCGTTGTCTCGACGCGTTCCTCGTACGGGGCCTGATCGTCGGTGTATTTATAGGTGAGTGAATGTTCGTAGAAGGCTACTTTCGGCGTAAGGCGCAGATCAAAAAAATCGCCGAGCTTATAATTAACAATAAAGCCAAGCGAAAAACCCGCGTTCGATCCGGGCTCTACCGAAAACAACGTATCAAATTGTGGCGTAACAAATGCGTCAGAATACCTGATCTTGTATGCGGTGGTATGGAGCCCAATCAGGAAACCATAAGTAAGTTTTCGGTCATCGTAGTTCGGATTGTTCTTTTCTACCCACCTTTGTTTCTGACCGATTGCAGTACCTCCCAAAACGGTCACGATCAAACATGAAAGAACTATTTTCTTGCCGTATAGATGGAACTGACGCCAAATGTGAGAGGTCTGCATGTTGTTTCTTTAAATCCTACTTTCTTAAGGATGATTTCAAACGCTTCGCCATCGGGGAACGACTGAACTGATTCAGGAAGATAAGTATAGGCTGCGTTATCTTTACTGATCAACTTGCCTAGTTTAGGCAAAATGGCCTTAAAATAAAAATTATAAACCTGCCTGAATGGAAAGCCCCTCGGCATGGAAAATTCTAGAACCACAAGCATTCCGTCCGACTTCAGCACCCGCCTGATCTCCGACAATCCCTTCTCAAGGTTTTCAAAGTTTCGCACTCCAAATGCAACGGTCACAGCATCGAACTTATTTTCTTCAAAGCCAAGATTTTCAGAATCGCCAGGTCTAAGTTCAATTACATCGCTTAATCCTTTTTGTTTGATTTTCTTCCTGCCTACTTCAAGCATTCCTTCGGAGATATCCACACCGACTATTTTCGTGGGCTTTAACGACATCGCCTGAATGGCAAAATCGCCGGTACCGGTCGCTACGTCCAGCATTACTTTTGGCTTGAGTGCGCTCAGGGTCTTTATTGCTTTTTTTCTCCACCCTTTGTCGATGCCGAGACTTAGGAAATGATTAAGAAAATCGTAGCGGTGGCTGATGTTGTCAAACATGCGCGCAACCTGCTGCTTCTTTCCAGATGAGTCTTCTTTATAAGGTAATACTGGCATTTCCGGCTGTCTATAAAACCGGGCGAAGTTAGGGATTTTTAGAGGATTCCGGTGGAAATGAGTTCAGTCGTTATTTGGAGAGGATCTTAAACTCAACACGTCGGTTAAGCTCGCGCCCTTCATCTTCGTCGTCGTTGCTGGCAAGTGGACGTGACTTCCCATATCCAACGGCCTTTACCCGTCGTGCGTCAATACCCTTCTCGATCAGATAATCCTTCACAGCTTCTGCTCTCTTCTGCGACAGCAGCTTATTGTAATTCGCCGATCCGACGCCATCGGTATGACCACCAATCTCGATCTTCATTGAGCTATTTTGCCTCAGCATGTTTTCGAGTTTGTTCAGCTCAGCATAAGATTCAGTTTTGAATGTTGCCCTATTAAAATCGAAATAAATATTACGAAGGACTGAGGTCACGTTCACAGCGATCTTCTTCAAGATCACCGTTTGGCTTAAGCTTTTGGGTTCGGTTCCTGCACCCGGGATTTTTACATTCTGGTTGTAGAATACGTATCCATCCAACTCCGCAGATAAGCGATAATCTTTCGCGGCATCCGACGTCACCGAAAATTCAGTGACATTGTTCTCCTGCGTCGACTTGACGATCACGTTGTCCTTCGCGCCTACCATCTTCACTTTCGCACTCAGCGGCGTATTGTTTTCATCGACCACTTTAACAATGTAGGTCAATGGTACGATTTTCTTCGGCTCATCAACGGGTGTTTTTACGACGTTCTCTGTATTATTTGTTTCAACCGGGACTTCGGCTACAACCGTATCCTTTTTTACCTGATCATTAGGTACGTCAGCAATGGTTGTGGTTGCAGTATCCTTTTTCGCCACCACCGGCTCAACCGGTGTCAGATCCGTATTTTTAATCCCTTCGGGAATTGTAATAACGTAGATATCCTGATATCCCATTCCTTCCTCTTTCAAAGACGAATAATAGGCTGTTTTGCCATCCGGTGCAGCAATGAAATAAATGTCTTCATCAGGTGTATTGATCGGATAGCCGAGATTTTCCGGCTCGCTCCATTTATTATCATCAGGTGTATAAATACTTTTAAAAATATCATAGCCCCCCATGCCTTCATGTCCACGGCTACTAAAGAATAATGTAACACCATCGTAGTCAATGAACGGTCCATCCTCATCGTATTCAGTATTGATCTTCGGACCAAGATTTTTCACCGAGCTCCATTCGCCGTTTGAGTTCTTGGTTGCTCTGTAGATATCGAGTCCTCCGAACCCACCAGGTCGATTACTGGAAAAGTAAAGCGTTGATTCATCTTTCGAGATAGACACCGATTTTTCGCTGTAGCTCGAATTGATAACGCCGGGAAGAGCTTCGGGTACGCTCCATGTGCCATCGGCCTGCAGATCCGATTGGAGGATATCGCCGGCTCCGTCATCCGTATAAAGGAAAAGGATCTTACCATCGGCCGAAAGTGCTGTATTCGAGTTGTGTGTAGGTGTATTTATCGGGGCGCCAATGTTCGTCGCATACGACCATTTACCGCCTTCTTTCTGAGCAATGAAAACATCTTCCCATGGCTTGTTATCATCGAACACGTTTTCATTCATGTTACCGTCTTTGCGGCGTGTCGTGAATACAATTTCAGTTCCCGCTTCGTTCAACACAGGGCCATAGTCATCATACGCTGAGTTGATTTCGTCCCCTATGTTTAGGATCGAATGGTCACGGGGATTAGCTGTGTACGCTTTACCATTCGCACATTCATGAAGACTTCGTTCAACCATTGAAAGCGGCGTCTTATCTTTGCCCTGGTAATTCGGCTTCTTGGCTAGTTTTTCTTTATAGCGATTATAAAATTCAATCGCTTTATCCCATTCCATTCCATATTGATAAGCCTTCCCGATCATGTATTCGAGGTCGAATTTGTATTCGGGGTCTTCGCGGTAAACGCGGAGCAGGTATTTTACAGCTTGTTGCTTATTGATTGTTATCAGGTAAATATGACCAGCCTCAAAATTGGCTTTTTCGTAAGTCGTGTCGGCTTCGGCTGCCATAACGTAGTTGTCCCGCGCGTCATCATACGCCTTGGTAGCCTCCATGATAAGCTGAGCATTGGTTAAATACTCGTCCGCAAGTGCTCTGTCTGTTTGGGCATAAGAGGGGGACAGGGCTAAAATCACTAAAGCGGAAAAAATCAGTACACTACGGATACTGGGCATCGCTTAAAAAATTTGTATTAAGGTATAACAAAAAATCACTAGCAATATATAAAAAAACCGAGATATAAAGCCAATGTAACCATGTTTAGCTACTCGATGGTTACAATCTTAGTAATTTGCGCTTCAATCTTTACTTTAAGGGCAGCATGGAAATAAAACACGCGGAATTCATTTCAAGTCACGATAAGGTCGAGAAGGCGCCTCAACCAGATAAACCAGAATTCGCGTTCATCGGTCGATCGAATGTAGGCAAGTCATCACTGATCAATATGCTGACAGGCAGAAAGAATCTTGCGAAGACATCCGGAACGCCTGGCAAAACCCAAACCATCAATCACTTTCTGATCAACCAGACGTGGTATCTCGTCGATCTTCCGGGATATGGCTACGCGAAAATAAGTCGCGATAAACGCGAGGGCTTCGGAAAAATGATCGAGCAGTACATTCTTAAACGTGAAAATCTGTATTGTCTGTTTATTCTGCTTGACATGCGGCTTGAACCACAAAAAATTGACCTCGAGTTTATTCAGTGGTGCGGATCGAAGGAGATACCCCTGTGTCTGGCGTTTACAAAAGCGGATAAGCTCACCAGAAACCAGCTCAACAAAAACATTGCAGTTTACCAGTCGACCTTGAAACAAACATGGTCGGAATTGCCCGCCATGATTATCACATCTGCAACGGAGAAAACCGGCCGTGACGAAGTGCTGTTATTTATCGAAAATGCGTTGGCAGATGCCACTTAATTTCATTTAGTTTGTCGCCCAAACCAGGATCATGAAATTATCAGAAATCGCGACCATCGCCGGTAAAGGAGGACTTTTCAAAATTGTAGCACCGACAAAATCGGGCGTTATTCTCGAATCGTTGGACGAAGCTAAATCCAAGCTGGTTGCTAACACTTCATCCAAGCTTTCATTGCTGCATGAGATCTCAATCTATACGACAACAAAAGAAGGAACAGTTGCGCTCGAGGACGTTCTGAAAAAAATCTACAAAGAGTATAAAGAAGACACTGGCATTGACGCGAATTCAGATTCGTCAGAACTTAAGGCCTTTTTAAAATCAGTTCTTCCTGAATTTGATGAAACCCGCGTTTACACTTCTGATATTAAAAAACTGGTGAAGTGGTACGAGATCCTGCTGAAGCATGCGCCCGAAATTATCACAGGCGAAGGCGCCTCTTCCGACGAAGATTCATCGGAAGAAGCTGACGCATCTAAATAAATTAGCTATTGAAGGCTTCGGCCTTCTCGACCATTTCTTTTGAGCCAACAAAGAACGGCGTACGCTGATGCAGACCCGTGGGCTGAATTTCCATAATTCGGTTTCCTTTTCCATCAGTAGCAAGACCACCGGATTGTTCTGAAATGTACGCAAGGGCATTGCACTCGTACATTAAGCGCAGCTTCCCGTTTTTATCTTTAGCTGTGGCTGGATAGATGTAGATTCCGCCTTTTAACATGTTGCGGTGATAATCTGCAACCAACGATCCAATGTAACGCGCTGTGTAATTTTTCTCTTTGCAATAATCAATGTACGCCTTTACCGGCTTCTCGAAAGAATTGGCAGATCCTTCATTTACAGAGAAGATCTTTCCACTTTCCGGCGTTTGCATCTGCGGATGTGATAGGAAATATTCACCGAGTGTCGGCTCGTATGTAAAGCCATTCACGCCATGTCCGGTAGTATATACGAGCATGGTGGATGAACCATACAAAATGTATCCGGCTGCCACCTGCTCAGTTCCTTTTTGCAGAATATCCTCATCCTGGATCGGCATTCCTGCCGGACTTTTTCTCCTGTAGACTGAGAAAATTGTGCCTATCGACACGTTGACGTCAATATTCGAAGATCCATCAAGCGGATCGATGGCGATAATGTACTTGCCGTCATTATTAAGGTCAACAAACGTTTCTGACTCCTCGGAAATAAGTGCAGCAACCTCTCCGCCTTTCGCAAGTGCTCTCGTAAAACGAATGTTTGCCAGAACGTCAAGTTTTTGCTGCTGATCGCCACCCGTGTTGGTCGATCCCATGGCTCCCATAATATCGATAAGCCCTGCTTTATTAACTTCGCGGTTTACTACCTTCGACGCCAAAGCGATGTCGCGCAAAAGCTGCGATAGTTCGCCGCTGGCGTACAAAAACTGATTCTGGTTATTCTTAATAAACCTGTCAAGTGCAGTTCCGATGGAGTGAGCAATTCGTGAGGATTCGATACTTGGTGAGTTTGAGGTAATCATTGAAATTAGCATAAAATTATCAGGTTGTAAAGTTACAGTGCAAACGTTTTAGAACAATCCAAAATGAAGGTTTTTAAATTTGGCGGGGCTTCAGTAAAAGACGCCGCAGGAGTGAGAAATGTAGCGGCGATTCTACAAAACTACCCTAATCAAGCTTTAATCGTTGTTGTTTCGGCCATGGGCAAAACCACCAATGCCCTTGAAAAAATATTGAGCCTCTCAATGAACGGAAATTCTTTCGCGAGTGAACTGGATGCGTTGAAAGAGTATCATCACAAAATCATGCGTGAACTGTTTTCAAAAGATCACGAAATCTGGAAATCAGCCGAAGAAGTCTTTAAAACAATTGAAGGCCAGTTGAAAAAGAAACGCTCCGCAGATGAATTATATGATCAGGTGGTGTCGCAAGGCGAGATCATTTCGACATTGATCGTTCATCATTATATCAACGATCAGGGGATTGACGCTGAGTGGGTTGATGCACGGGAATACATCACAACTGACAATACCTTCCGCGAGGGAAAAGTTGATTGGAAGAAAACGCGGATGAACATGGATTTTATCAAGCTTAAGCTTGAACGAAATCAGATCGTGCTTACGCAGGGTTTCATCGGGCGTTCGCCGGACGGGCTTACAACAACGCTTGGCAGAGACGGGTCAGATTTTACGGCGGGGATTTTCGCGTCAATCCTGGACGCTGAATCCGTAACAATTTGGAAAGATGTTCCGGGCGTAATGAACGCCGATCCAAAAAAAGTACCTGATGCAGCAATTGTTTTCAATGAACTCCCCTTTAAAGAAGCCGCCGAGATGACATACTACGGCGCTTCCGTCATTCATCCGAAAACAATTAAGCCTCTCGCGGTAAAAAATATTCCGCTTTACGTGAAGAATTTCTATGAGCCATCTGCTCCTGGAACCAAGATCTATGAGTGCAAAGTAGACAAGCTTCCGCCATTGATCGTATTCAAAGAAAATCAGTGTCTTGTTTCGTGCAAGGTAACTGATTACACATTTGTAACCGAGGACCAGATGAGCATGATCTTCAATATTCTTTCGGAATTGAACATCCGTATCAACGTGATGCAGAACTCCGCAATTTCATTTTCATTTTGTGTCGATTTCAGGGAAGACAAGCTTGGCCAGCTTATTCGCAAGTTACACGACCATTTCGAAGTGTTTTATAACACAGGCCTTACGCTGATCACTGTTAAGAATTACGACGAAAGTACTTTTAATAAATACAGAACCATGCCCGGTGTTTTACTTGAGCAGTCTTCACGATCTACTTTGCAGGTGCTGGTAAAGAAGTAATGGATTACATTATTCGTCGGAGTCGAAGATGCTGAAGTAACATGATTGTTTTGGCATCTTTGATTTTTCCGCTATCAACCATCGACAAGGCCTCGGAGAAACTCATTTCCAGCACATCGATCATTTCCTCTTCGTCGACACCACCACCCTCATTTACTTTTTGATCCTCATCATATTCGCCGATAAAAAAGTGAAGAATCTCAGTAACCGAGCCCGGCGACATATACGCTTCGTATATCTTTTTCACGTCGTGGATGCGGTAACCGGTTTCTTCTTCTGTCTCCCGTCGGATACAATCCTCCGGATTGTCCTGGTCAAGCAAGCCAGCACAGGCTTCGATCATCATACCATCTTGATTTCCGTTAACAAAAGTTGGAAGACGAAACTGACGCGTGAGGATTACTGTTCCTTTTTTTTGATTATATAAAAGAATCACGGCACCGTTACCGCGGTCGTACGCTTCGCGCTGCTGCGTGTGTTTCTTTCCTTTTTTATCAATGACCTCGAAGGTGTACCTGTAAAGCTTGTACCAGTTCTCAGACAGGATTTTCTTTTCAATGATAGTGACGCTCATAAATTATGTTGCCTGAATAAACGGGAAAGAAAACAAAAGGATGTGCTGTTATTGAGCCGACAGTTTTTGAAGTTTCCTGTAAAGCTCAAGGCAAACCCAGGCATCGGTGGCAGCATATTCAATTTGTTTTTGTGTGAACGTGGTTGCTTCCCAATTTGAAGTTTGAGCGCTTTTGGAGATCCTGAAACCCAGGAGTAGAGCAGCAAGTTTTTTTACACTCTCAACCTGTAGTCCGGCTTGCTTTGCAAGCACCGACAAATCAAGACATGATGCTGGTTCGAAGTCACGATGTTTACGCAATGATTTAAGATCGTCACGAATGCCAACACCGGCTTTGATGATGCGTGGGTTTTCGAAGAGGCGTGCAATTTCAGCAGTTACACTGGTATGATTGATCCTGATGAGAAAAGCTCTACCGGGAATTGCCAGCTGAAGCAACGAAACCTGGTAAACCTGGCCCTTTTTAAAGCTCGGGCGGGTCTCTGTATCGAATCCAACTACTTCGTGCTTCTCGATCTCGTCAATGATCGTGGCAACAAGGGCCGGATCACTTACGACAGTGGTTTTACCTTCGAACGTACGTAGCGGCAAACTGTTTATTTCCTCCGAAGTGATTGTAATTCTCGCTCCTTCGAAGCCTGCTTCACTATTTTGATTTAGCGCTAAATCCATTAAAAAATCTAAAGTTACAGCCCAAAAAATTAGCGAGCGCGGGTTTCAGCTAAAGGCGCCATTAAGATAGATATTTTTTTTTACCCGATCACCGATCAGTGATGAAGTTGATGCCAACGGCCGTTTATGTTTCCATTAATTCCATGCCGCAGTTTATTTTACTATTTTTGGTGCCTCCTAAACCTAACTAGATGTTAAATACTCTTTTTCGCAAGAAACCAATCAATAGTACCATTCAAGAGTCCGGGCATGGCGTCGACAGTCATGGCGGTTCATTAAAGAGAATCTTAACAGTAAAAGACCTGACCTCCATGGGGATTGCCGCTGTTGTTGGCGCGGGCGTTTTTTCAACGATCGGCACAGCAGCGTACAATGGTGGGCCGGCTATTTCGATGTTATTCATCATCACGGCGATTACTTGCGGATTTTCGGCGCTTTGCTATGCTGAGTTTGCGAGTCGCGTACCAATTGCTGGCAGCGCATACACTTACGCATACGTTTCGTTTGGTGAACTGATTGCCTGGATCATTGGCTGGGCGCTGATCCTGGAATATGCTATCGGGAACATCGTAGTGGCTATTTCATGGAGTGGATATTTTAATAATCTCCTTGAAGGTTTAGGTGTTTATCTGCCCGCGTGGCTTACTGCAGATGCTGGCACAGCCAAAGGCGCTTATCTGCAGGTTCAGAATGCCATTTCACAAGGTCTTCCCCTCGATCCAAGCCTACAGTTTGCGAAGAACGCCTGGGAAACCGCTCCTGAAATGTTTGGCTATAAGATCTTCATGAATGTTCCGGCATTCTTTATTGTGTGCGTGATCGCAGTTCTCACTTATGTTGGTATTCGCGAAAGCAAAGCCACAACAAATTTCCTGGTAGTTTTTAAGCTGGCAGTAATCGTACTCATTATTATTATGGGATTCTTTTTTGTTGAACCTAACAACTGGAGTCCATTTATGCCAAATGGTTTTGAGGGGGTTCTTCGAGGGGTCTCGGCTGTCTTTTATGCCTACATCGGATTTGACGCGATCTCAACAACCGCTGAAGAATGTAAGAACCCTCAGCGGGATTTGCCTCGCGGAATGATCTATTCGCTCTTGATTTGCACCGCACTTTATATTCTCATCGCATTTGTGTTAACCGGAATGGTACCATTCACTGAGCTGCGCGTAGCCGATCCACTCGCTTTTGTTTTCGAACACGTTGGACAGGAATGGATCAGTTACATCGTTTCGGTGAGCGCTGTCATCGCGACAACAAGCGTGTTGCTTGTATTCCAGTTAGGTCAACCCCGCATCTGGATGAGCATGAGCCGCGATGGTCTATTACCGAAAGCATTCGGTAAGATCCATCCAAGATTTCAAACGCCTTGGTTCTCTACCATCGTGACCGGTATTCTCGTTGCTGTGCCATCACTTTTTATGGAGATGGGTCTGATGACCGACCTGACCAGTATCGGAACTTTATTTGCGTTCGTGATCGTGTCCGCTGGCGTGTTGGCGTTACCTAAAATTGCAAATGTACAAGGTGCATCTAACGGTCGATTCAAGCTTCCTTATATCAACGGACAGTTCATTATACCAGTACTGTACGCGGTGTTCATCTACTCGGTATGGGACCGGATCACTACAGACTTCTCAGGTATGAGCGATAAAGGACTGGAAGAATTTCTTTTCCTGGTTTACATCGTCCTGGCTACTGTATTAACGATCCTTACGTTCGTTAAAAAGTTTTCGGTGATTCCGATTATGGGTGTGTTATCGTGCGCGTATCTGCTAATCGAAATACCTGCACAATCATGGATATATTTCTTTGGCTGGATGTCGATTGGATTGGTTATCTATTTCGGATACAGCTACTGGAGAAGCAATTTGAATACTATCGAAAAGCGATAAGCGCGAAATTCAAAAAATGAATCGGACACTCGGCACTCATGCGTGCGGAGTGTCCGATACCTGGTAGATCACAGATCTGTCTGTGAGATAATTCTTAATAAAATGGAAGTTGTTTTCGTCCTCGCCGAGATACTCAGGCGGACAAACACCTTTGCGTGAAAACTTTCCATCGGCTACCAGGTGAAGCGCAGCGGTGCATGTGTAACCCGTTGTTCTGGCCATTGAAAGCGTTCCAGTTTTCCTGTCGGTTCTATCGAGCAAATTGTATTCGTATTGTTTCGGAGTTCCCGATTCTTCCCCGGCGATCCTGATCCGCATGACCGTAAATTCTTCCTCGCCGGGCTTGAGCTTCCACCTCGGAAACAACAATTTTGCCGTCACATCGATTGGCCGCACCTTAACACCTTTGATATCCATTTCCTCGTAAGAGAAAAATCCGGTTTCCCGGAGTACACGCAAGTACTCAATACAGCCGGGATATCGAAGCGTTTTCTCAATCATGTTCGGGATGGCCGGCATTGTTTTGATCAGCGAACGCAAGCCATCTGAGTTCCACGATTCAAGTGTTCCAACGCCATCAAATTGAATAAGCTCTGCGTCAGACAGCGCTTCCTTCGTGACAATTGATCCGTTCACAACATAACGCGCGGGACGGATGTATTCTTCTATCACATCGATCGGCGAAAACACCGCTTTATACTCGTAAGGCCATTCGCGCACAACCGGCAAGCCACCGACGAGGCATTCGTAGTCGCGGATCTTCATTCGCTTGTTGTGGTACCCGAGAATGATGTTTCCCATACCTGGCGCTACGCCGCAGTCTGTTACGATTGTAACATTTTGTTTCTTAGCGAGATCATCCAGCAGAAAAGGATCTTCAGGAAAAAATGAGATATCAACCATATTCTTTCCAGCCTTGATAACAGTTTCAACGGTCTTGAATCCCATAAATCCCGGAACAGCGCCAACAACCATATCAAAATCCTTGATCAAGGAACTTACTTCATCCTCACGCGACAGGTCCACCCGTTTCGTATCAATGCCTGCCTGTTTCAGCACATTCAGGGCATCTTCATTTATATCAACAGAAGTAACACTAAAATCTTTGGACAAATCGATGGCGATGGCTTTCCCAACCAGTCCGGCGCCAAGAACAACTACTTTCTTTTTCATAAGGCTGCTAAGCAACAGGAAGTATGGGAGAAATCAAAATTGCACCTCGGCTTCCGCGAAACAATTGAGGTTTATTCCAAAATTGATTATAAAAAACGGATCGGCAATCTTCGATGAATTGCGTTACATTTATCATCCTAACCCGACTGTATGTTTGACGCGTTTACCATCGTACAAAAAGCAAAGCACTCGAGCTTTTACCTGAAAATTCTGAACTGGTCGCTCAACAGAATGATTCCATTCAATAAGCCGCACGGCTTTCGCATAATCGAGCTAAGCGACAATCATTTAAAGACACGCATACCATATCGCAAAAGCAATTTCAATCACATTCGTGGATTACATGCCTGTGCCCTTGCAACCATTTCAGAGTTCACCACCGGATTTCTCCTTATCACAAAGCTAGACGCAAAAAAGTACAGACTCATTATGCAGCGACTTGAAATGGATTATCACTACCAGGGAAAAATGGATGCTTACGCTTCATTTGAAATCTCCCCTCACTGGCTCGAACAAAATATTTATGCACCGCTAAGAACAATTGAAGCAACCGTAATACCTTGTGAGGTGAAAATCCATGACAACAAAGGCAATCATCTCACAACGGGGAAAGTTTACTGGCAGGTAAAGGATTGGTCGAAAGTAAAAACGAAAGTATAATTAGTCAGTTTTGATTTTGTATTGAAGTGATTAAATTTCATAACCTTATTTTTAAAAACTATGCGCCGTATTGATGAGCTGCTTGCTGAGTATGGTGAAAGTCACCAGAATGCAACTAATAAAACAATTCATTGGATTTGCGTACCGCTGATCTTCTTCAGTATTGTTGGCCTGATCGCTTCGATCCCTTCGGGCTTTATCCAGAACATCAGCGAAGGAAATCCTTATGCAAACTGGGCGACGATCACGCTGGTCGTTGTGCTCATCTACTATGTATCGTTATCAATTCCGCTGAGCTTTGGGATGCTTTTGTTCGGCGTGCTGTGTCTTTTCGCGGCGCGGCTCCTGGCTGAATCGAATCTTGCGCCACTGTGGCTGATCTCTATTATCATTTTTATTGTTGCATGGATTGGCCAGTTTTATGGTCATAAGGTTGAGGGCAAGAAACCATCGTTCCTGAAGGATGTGCAGTTTCTATTAATTGGACCCGCCTGGCTCATGCATTTTATTTACCGAAAGTTGGGCATACCTTATTGATGAATGTTTCTGAACCGTACCTAACCAACCTGGAATCGCACGAAGGAAAATCGGGTTCTCTCTCTTTCTTGCAGGAGTCGGGTGAATTCCCAATTTCGATTAAACGTGTTTACTGGATTTACGGAGTTGCTGAAAATGCGGATCGCGGCAACCATGCACATTTAAATGCAGATCGCGTTATTATCTGTATGCAGGGAGCGGCCGACGTTCACATTGAAAACGCAAAGGGGAAAAGCTGGACTTTTAAGCTTACAACGCCTGCTCAATACGTGTTTTTTCCCCGCAACCATTGGGTAAAAATAAAGCTGCCACCGCAAAGCATCCTCGTTACACTCGCTTCATGTTTGTTCGAGGAAGACGTACTTGAAAAAGACTACACCAAATTCCGACAGGCTGACCGATGACAATGTGAACAAGACGTGGCCATCCGACTTCTTCTTTAACCGACCTGATTTCATCAAGCGCAGGTTATCGGACGTCATTGTTTCTTTTCCTTTAAACGATGTCACGCCGCTCATCTATTTCACAAAAAAAGAAGAGCGACTAATCAGTGTTGAAAAAAGCACATACGGGGGTTTTATTATTAATGAAACGACAACCGATTCAAAATTAACGTCAACCTTAGACGAAGCGACCAGTTGGTGCAAGTCGAATGACATCACTTCGATCACGGTAAAAATGTTTCCCGACACTTACCATCAAGTGGCTGCGAACGAGTCTCACCGATTGCTACAAAAATTCGGTTTCAATACCCTTTACAATGACGTGACACAGATTATTCCTGTTCAGAACACACCTCCTGCAATGAATGTTCATCGTCGTCGCAGGCTAAAAAACTGCATTGCCTCCGGGTATACATTCGAACGACTTAAACTCAACAGCATTACAGAAGCCTATCCCCTCTTCGTACAATCGCGCAATGAAAAGGGCTATCCGCTAACGATGTCTTTAACAGATTTCCAGGAATCATTTTCACAATTCCCAAACGACTATTTACTCTTCGGTGTGCGCGATAACGGAAAGCTAATCGCAACCTGCGTTTGTGTCATTGTCAGTCGTGAAATACTTTACACCTTTTTTATCGGCGATGATGTTGCGTATCGTAAAAACAGTCCGGTGACGCAATTGATAAGTGGCGTTTATGATTTTGCAGGGTCACGACAATTTTCGTTGATCGATCTTGGAATTTCTACAGACAAAGGGATTCTCAATCCCGGTCTGCATAGTTTTAAGAAATCACTTGGTGCGCAGGATGTAAGTAAAAAAACATACGAATTAAAATTGTGAGTAGTCCGTTAGTTTCGGTCATTTGCCTGTGCTATAATCAGCGCAATTTTGTGAAAGAAGCGATTGACTCTGTATTGAACCAATCGTACCGGAACATAGAGTTGATTGTTGTGGACGATGCCAGCACAGACGACAGTAAAAAGGTCATCAATGAAATCGTTCAGAAAAACCCGACAATCAGATATCTTTCGCTTGACACAAACCTTGGAAATTGCAAAGCATTCAACAAAGGACTGTCGTTAACTAAAGGTGATTATGTGATTGATCTAGCGGCTGACGATGTACTTGAACAGGCGCGAATTCAAAAAGGAATCGATGCGTTTGCTTCACGTGCTAAAATAT
>Ga0196965_1000760_pt1 | contig 15611 bp, 11 predicted proteins | sample S1_20metaG_FD_148668 | JGI IMG/M metagenome (GOLD analysis project Ga0196965, IMG submission 148668) | Soil microbial communities from Anza Borrego desert, Southern California, United States - S1_20 | ecosystem: Environmental > Terrestrial > Soil > Desert | place: USA: California | collected... | reverse complement strand
TGTCAGCCTGTCCCTGTTCATCAAAAGCCATTACAACCGCAGCACCACCATATCTCTTTACCTTTTTGGCTACTTCGATAAATTTCTCCTCGCCTTCTTTTAAGCTGATAGAGTTAACAATTCCTTTTCCTTGAACACACTTCAGGCCAGCTTCAATTACCGACCATTTAGAGGAATCGACCATTATAGGAAGCTTTGCAATATCCGGCTCCGAGGAAATAAGGTTAAGGAATTTTGTCATTGCTTCCTCAGAATCCAACATCCCTTCGTCCATGTTAACATCTATAACCTGTGCTCCGCCTTCCACCTGACTTCTGGCGATAACAAGCGCTTCTTCATAGTTGCCGGCCTTTATATGCCGTGCAAATACTTTCGAACCTGTGATATTGGTCCTTTCTCCTATGTTTATAAAATTGCTTTCCTTAAAAACAGTAAGGGCTTCTAATCCTGAATACTTTGCTAAATTTTCCAGTCGGGGAATTTTTCTTGGTTTATATTTAGCCGCAGTTTTTGCAATGGCAGAAATATGAGCTGGAGTTGTACCGCAACAACCTCCTATTACATTAATGAAGTTATGGTCAAGAAAATCTTTAATCTGCGCAGCCATTTCTTCCGGACTTTCATCATATTCTCCCATTTCGTTAGGTAAACCTGCGTTGGGATAAGCGCTAACATAAAAAGGCGCTTTTTCCGCCAATTCATGCAAATAGGGTCGAAGTTGTTTGGCACCTAGTGCGCAGTTCAGTCCGATACTTAATAAATCTATATGGGATACGGAATATAAAAACGCCTCAGTAGTCTGGCCTGATAAAGTACGACCGCTTGCATCAGTAATAGTTCCCGATACCATTACCGGGAATTTCTTTCCTATGCTTTCACAATATTGATCAACAGCAAAAAGAGCTGCTTTGGCATTTAAAGTATCAAATATGGTTTCGATTAAAAGGAGGTCGGCGCCACCGTCTATCAAACCTTTTGCTTGTTCTGTATATGCTTCTACAAGCTGGTCAAAAGTAACAGCCCTGTACCCTGGATCATTCACATCAGGGGAAAGAGAGGCGGTTCTATTGGTAGGCCCCATTGCTCCCGCTACAAATCGCGGTTTTGACGGATCCTTCTTTGTATATTCTTCGGCTACTTCTTTGGCGATTTTGGCAGATTGATAATTAAGCTCATATACCAGCTCTTCCATCTTATAGTCTGCCATTGCAATGGATGTTCCACTAAAGGTATTGGTTTCAATAATGTCCGCTCCAGCCTCGAAATACTTAGCATGTATTTCTTTGATAATCTGCGGTTGAGTAAGAGATAACAAATCGTTATTTCCTTTTACCAGAAGTGGGTAATTTTTAAACCTTTCTCCTCTATAATCTTCTTCTGTAAGCTGATACTGCTGGATCATGGTTCCCATTGCTCCATCCAGTACAAGAATTCTTTCCTTTAGTATTTCTTTAATATCCATGTTTTAAAATGTAGAATTAAAACTGACGAATGACGAAATTTTAACAAGTGATTTATATCCTTTGCTCATTTATCGTAACTCATTTGTTGGCTTATCCAGAAAGAATAGAGGAATCTCTAACCTTATCTTTTCCTGAAATAATGGAATTTATATCAGGATGGGAAGTAGCACCAACTTATGGGAAGGTTGCTAAGACTTCAAAGGGCCCAATCCCTCCGTCTTTCTTGATAAGCGAGTGCAAAGTAAACACTTATTGATTAATAAAAAAAATTTATTTCGTCAACCTGATGGAAACAAAGAAGGCTGAATTTTAAACTGTGAATGTCGAATGGCCATCTCATTAGCTTATGCCCGAAATAGCTCCATCTTTCAGATCAGGGTAAATAATAAAACTCAAAATATTCTGGGCTTTAGCCCTTAACCAATTTATTTGAAGAAAAGGACTGAATTCTTGGAAAAACGTACTGATGGCTGAAAGCTAACTGCTAATAGCCAATATACTACAAAGAAGTTTCCTGAGAATTTCAATTTCCTTTAAAAATATACTTTCTTTGGTAGTAGATTTGAACCAACATAATCTACATTTTGAAACTAGCCGCAATTGATATAGGATCTAATGCCATCCGATTCCAACTTTCAAGTGTCTTACAATACCAGGAGGAAATCATCTTTAAAAAGCTCGAATACATAAGGTTTCCTTTAAGACTTGGCCATGACACTTTTACAAAAAGAACTATTTCTGCTGAAAGTGAGCAAAAATTCATGAAGCTTCTTCAAGCATTTAAACTGCTTCTCGAACTTTATGAGGTAAAAGATTATATGGCATGTGCTACGTCTGCTATGAGGGAAGCCGACAATGGACAAAGGATTGCAGATAGAGTACGAAAAGAAGTGGGGCTTAACATTGAGATTATTGATGGCGAAAAAGAAGCTGAGCTTATCAGCAATTCCATTAGGTCTTATATTGACGAGAAAAATTATTTACATATTGATGTAGGAGGCGGAAGTACAGAACTTAACTTTTATTCTGACAGGAAAAAAGTGAGTTGCAAATCCTTCAAAATCGGGTCAGTAAGAACATTGGAACATTCGTTTTCTCCTGAAGCCTGGAAGGAGATGGAAAGCTGGATCAAATCTCAAATTCAAGATGACAATCGTGAATTAATTGCTATTGGAACCGGTGGAAACATAAATAAGTTGTATGATCTTACTAAAAAGAAAAGTAAGAAGACGCTCTCCCTGAATCAGTTGATAAATATGAAAAAGTTCATAGAACGGTTTACCTACAGTGAAAGAGTAAATTTTCTAAAACTAAATGAAGACCGGGCCGATGTGATAATTCCGGCATCTGAGATATATCTGACTACAATGAAGTGGGCAAATGCCAAAACTATGTTGGTACCAGATACCGGATTAAAGGATGGAATGGTTCAACTCTTATTTGAAAGAAATCAAAACAAAGAAGATAAAAAGATAAAAAGATTCTCATTTTCCTGAGCAACAAACCTCAGGAATGTAACCTTTCCTTAATAAATGAAAATCGGAAAGGCTCTTTACATTTTTTGATCAATTACTGAAGAAAAATAAAATTCTTCATTTACCTCATGATAAAAAATCAGCTCTAGTTTTCATTATTTTCCGGATTATAATAATTCCTCTACACATTCCCCGAAAACAGGCATTTGGTCGCTCTTTAAATTTAATTTACTCTATTTTAACTTTGTCATTATCAGCGTTTTTAAGTTAAAAAAAGTTATTAATGTACGTATTCGCACTATAAATTATTAGGAAAATAATTTAAAATAACTAAATGTAAGAAATCGTTGATATTGAATAATTGATTAAAAAAATTTGAAACATTTTTACATTATAAAAGTTGGATAAGGAATAAATAGAGGGTAGGAAATACGGCCAATGGCCTAGTTTAAGATTAAATAAAACAACAGATATAATAATTTATGATTCCTAGTGAACAAACAGAGGCGTTTTTAATTCAGAATTTCCCCGAGATAAAAAAACAGTTAAATAAAAAAGAAGAAGCAAATAAAACCTATTATAATATGTCATGCTTTGCGGCATTTACGCAGTTGCATATTCAGTATGGTAATTTCGATATGGTAAAAAGATGCTTTGAAATTGCCAATGACTTATTAATAGAAGGAGATGATTCTGTAAAAAGCGCTGTAGCAAATTGTTATTTGCAACAACTGAATTTAGAAGGGATAGCACAACAACAACTGGTAGGTTATTTACCCGGAGAACTAAAAAATCGCTATCGAAATGCAGCCAAAACCGCTGCATAAAAATAATTTTCACTTATAAATAAAAAGCCATCTTTGAGAATGGCTTTTTTTATCCTCTATATTTTATCAGCTATTTTGCTTTCCAGACAATTTCCTTTGATTTAGGTGACGAAAGGACCAATCTTAAAGGAGAAGGAACAATAACCAGTTTGGAAACAACTCCCGGTTTTTTATCTACATCCACGTATACTCCCTGATTAGGAGACACATCATACAAAGGAGCACCAGAGGGATCCTCCCCTATTTTTTCATATTGGTTTGCAATGTAGGCTATAGGTAACAAAATATCGTTATCAGGACAATGTTTGGCATGGACTTCTTCTAAAGCTTTTTCCAAATATGTCCCATATTTTTCGAGGAAATCATCTTCGAAATCATGCAATTCCTCTTCCAAATCGTCATATCTCTCATCACTATAATCCAGTTTACTAAGGATCTTTTTCTTTTCAACTATTTCAAAAATAGCTTTTTCTATACTTTTTGAGTCCATCACTTATAGAATTTTGACACAAAATTGCAACTTACCTTTTAAAAGACAAATTTATTTTCCCCTATGCGATAATTTATATGTGCAAACGGGCTAATTTGATTATTCTAGTGCATAACAGATTTTTACTTTTCCACTTTCCATCGTTTAGTAACTTTGAAAAACATAAAAAAGTAAATAAAGTATAATAATATTAATGGAAATTATTAAAGCATCCCTAACGCAGCTTGATATTATAGTGCCCTTATTCAACCAGTATCGGGTTTTTTACAACCAGCTATCGGATGAAAAAAGGGCCAAAGATTTCCTCAAGGAAAGAATTGAAAATAAGGAATCAGAAATTTTTGTAGCGGTAGAAGAGTCTGTAGCTGTTGGCTTTATTCAGCTTTATCCCTCTTTCTCCTCCATTTCATTGAAGAGGCTTTGGATACTCAATGACCTATTTGTATTACCTGAATTCAGAAAAAGATCAGCAGCAAGTAAACTTATAATAAAAGCAATACATTTTGCAAAAGAGACTTCGGCCATAGGATTGGTCTTAGAAACAGGAAAAACAAATGAAGCCGCACAAAAGCTTTATAATAAACTGGGCTTTTCTAAAAGTGAAGATTTTTATGTTTACTATTATTCATTGTAGTCGTTAATCTGGAAATTCAAAAGCCAGGAAAATTTCCTGGCTTTTGAATTATAACAATTTTACACTGGCTATCTGATAAGAACTACGGCGCCTTTTTTCGTAAATTTTATATTTTGATCTCCTTTTAAACTTCTATATACTATCGTATAGACATAAGTTCCCGGAGGAGCCTCTTTATTGGACATTGTTCTGCCATTCCAGCCTGATTCTTTATTGTTGCTGTGATAAATCAATTGGCCCCAGCGGTTAAAGATGGATACATCAAAAAAGGCAACCGGCTCACCTTTAAATTCAAGAAAGTCGTTATTGGTATCTCCGTTTGGAGAAAATGCATTTGGTACAAAAATATGGTTTTCACATTCATCAACCACCCGAACAGTGTCCCTTGTTATACAATTAACATTAGGATCATTTATTTCCACTATATAAGTGCCTGCCTGATTTACTTTAAGATTATATTCATTTCCAAGAGTAGCCTTTGTTGCACTGTCAGTCCATATATAGGTACGATTGGTAACATTTCTACCTGCTGTCAATGTTACGGTGTTTTGTCTGCTGGAGCAAAAATTCACAAGATCTTCAACCAATCCCGAGCCAGGCGCTTCTTTAAATATCACTAAAATATCAAATGGTCTTTCACATCCATCCAGATTTATAGTGGCGATATATTGCCCTTCTTCGGTCACGTTGATCAATCTTGTATTTGTTCCTGGTGAAACTCCCGGTCCGGTCCATGTTACAGTTCCGTCAGGATAGCCTGCGTCCAGCTGAACAGTTTCTCCTTCGCATTTATCCGTAATATCAGCGCCGAGTTTATCTGTTGGCGCCGGATTAATTGTAACAACCATTTCGTCTTCCGCTGTACATCCTGATTGATTATTTACAACGGTAACTTTATAGGTTCCACTTTGGTCGACACTTAAAGTGGATGCTCTGGTAGAAAACACTTTTACCGGAGCATCTGTTTTTTCCCACATATAAAAATAGTTTTGAGTTTGGGAAGAAGTGGCTGCCGGGATAAAAGTAGGTCTTATTACATAGTTCCCTTCACCAGCACATCTTGTTACATTCTCCGGAAGAGTAACTTGAAACGGAGAAAAATTAACAGTAAGTGAATCTTTTAAAATACAGTCACCATTATTTACGGTCAACACATATTTAATTTGACTTGTGCTGGTAGGGGTGGGATTTTGGGCCACCATAGAAGGTTCATTTTGGCCAGAAGCAATTGCATTAGCAGCAGACACTCCATTTATAAAAGCTTCCCATGAATAAACATAATTATCGGGAGCGGCTGTTTTGTCCTCCGCATTTATTGCTTCCATAGGATTGCAACTGAATTTATCAGGACCTAAATCCTGAATAACAGGTCTTGAAGGATTAGGTTCCACTATGATGTCAGTTTTTGAATATATACACCCATTTGCATCTGTAATGGCAATATAAAATATACCTTCCGGCACGGAAAACAGTGTCCAGTTACTTGAAGACTGAGAGGCTCTTGATGTATACAACTGATCATTATCCTGGCGATACATTTCCAAAGTATAATTAGGCGCTCCACCATTTATGGTCACATTAACATTGGTTCCGCCCGCAGAACAGACAATACTGCCCGGAGGAGGAACATCTATGGTAACATTATTAGGATTAACAGGTATAGTCCATACAGAATCGCAGCCCTGAGGATGTGTTACACTCACACGATAAACCCCTGCTCCTACACGATCTAATGTATTGGTTGTTGCACCGGCAATTACCTGGTTATTCTGATCAAACCATTGATAGGTATAGTCAGGATAGGCATTATCAGTAGTTTTATTCAAAACAATCCTGCCATTGCTTTCATTACAGGTTGGCGCTACGGCAATTACTGGATTTACTAATGGTCTGGGACTAACCACAACAGTAACCTCATCCGTATCTGTACAACCATTTGGATAACTGACGTCAACGGAATAAATACCAGAAGTACTAACGTCTAGATAGTTGTTAGTAGAAATCTGGTTACCATTACCGTCTCTCCAAACATGAGCTAAAGAGGGACTTCCTGTTGTAAGTCTCGAAACCTGTCCCTGACATAAAACTGTATCGCCTGTAATATCACCTATAGTTGGCGCCAAAAGGTTAACAACATCACCTTCAAAACAACCGTTATCCTTGATTACAAAAACAGCATACCTTCCGGGAGAATTAACAGTGATTGTTCTTGTAGAATCTCCTGTTGACCATAAATAACGTTCGCTGGCTTCATTTATAGGGCCTGCATCCAATACTTCCTGATCTCCTTCACAAATGGTATAATCGTCAGGTAAATTCACAGGTTGAGGACCTCCGACTACTGTAAAAGTTATAGCCAGGGTAGTATCCATGTTACAGTCGTTAGTAATTCTTACAGAAACAGTATGAGATCCTAAACTTAAATCTTCTGTTATTTGCGTGAGCATCCGTTGTTTTGGTCTGGTGGAGCCATCAACTGTCCATTCAAAGTCATCCCGATCTCCCCATCCACTGGCAAATAAATCAATAGGCCCCGGACCGCAAGCATCCTGGTAACCTAAGGAAGGACCTTGAGGAGGTTCAAAAAAGCTTTGAACAAAGTTTGGAAGTCCCTTGGTACTTATTCCTCCATTCAAATCAAATCCCGCCAATTGAAAATCAACTTCATCACCGTCTCCGGTAGGATTATTAATCACTCCAAGACTTGTAGCCCCATCTACCGCCATATAAATACTGTTATCTGGTGCTAGTTGAAGCGCTCCAAAGTTAGTACCTGTAGCTATAGTGTCTCTATGGTTTTCTGCTCTTATGCTATCGTTAGGAAGCCTGTTCCCCAAAGTATCCGTAATATCATACTGGTACAATCCGGTTGCATTGGTAACATACAACTTCCCTCCGTCCGGGGAAAACTCAACGCCATAAGCAGGACCTGTGCCATCTAATTGAATCACTACTGAATCCGAAATCTCTCCCGTCGAGTCGTTGAAGTTGTAAACCTCTACCCTGTCCCCTGCTGCAACAGCCAAATAGTCACCGGTAGAAGATATTTTCATTGTTCCCTGCGCTTCATTATCTCCTGTTTGCGGAGTACCAATCGGATATTCTGTGGGTGGCTGATGAATACCTGTTGAATCAATTTGAAAAACTTTAAAAGCACCGGTGCTGTTTTCCTGACTTACCAACCAATAAATGGAGTCTGCTCCTGCACTGTTTTTTAAAGCGTAGGCAGTAAGCCTTTCTGAGGTAGGTTCATCCAGAATGTTATTTTTATAAACCACTTCTCCTTCGGCATTTTCCCCTCCTTTCATATCAATCAATGAAACCATCAATCGCTTTTCTGTTGAAGTAACATCTTCTGTAGTAAATAAAAAATAATAAGGCATCCTGCCAGGCCAGGGCATTATAATTGAAGACTGCGTGGAATTAGGACTGCCGCCTACGTCCCGCCCATTATCCATAACCTCATGATTCTTATTAAAGACGGTTTGACCATCCGTATAAAAAATTAATTTACCGTCAATATCAGAAATAGCTGACGTACCTTCAGGAGCATTTAGAAGAGGGGCATCATTTAAGGATTGAGGTGGGTCCTGGTTAAAATCTATTCCGGCATTAGTACCGAAGTACCAGATGGCTGCGCGCCTTCTTGGTTTAGCGTATTCGGTTACCTCCACTTCATCTATTCTTGTACAACCACCTACTGTTACAGCCACCCAATAATTTCCAGCACTATCAACATCAATAGTCGCAGTAGTATCTCCGGTTGACCAAATATAAGTTGCCCCGGAGGGACTGGCTCCTGATGTATATGGATTTAAAGCCCAGGGAAATTGTTCGGGACAAATTGCTGTATCTACTCCCAAATCCGGCAAAGCAGAAATATCGGGTACAACAGTCACTGTCGTATCAACGGTAACCACTGTTCCGTCTGTCTTAAAATATTTTAGGGTTACAGTATATTCACCTTCCTGAAAATAAAAATAAGGGTTCCTTTGATCAGAGGTATCAGCATCCAGGCCGGTTCCGAAATTCCAGGAATACCTTTCTACATTTTCATCGGTTATGGCAAAAAACTGAGTAGAGTCGTCTGATTGAAAGCAAGTTTGGGTAAATGCAATATGCTCTGTGGAGTCATCATCATAACTGGGAAGGAAAAAAGCTTTTTTACCTTTAATATTATTTCCTTCTTCATCAAAACCTTCACTGTCTCCTTGAAAACCTAAAATATTGGCTCTAACAATGCCTCCCCAATTTGAAGAAGCAAAAATGCTTCCTGTGATAAGAACAATAAGAAAGTAAAAATATATTTTATAAAATGGAAGTCGAAGTTTTAACATCTACTTTAAATGTAAAGTTTTAATACTTTTCTAAAAATAAATATAATTAAAATAAATTGAGGTTACGCTGGGGACATTATCCATCATTAACGAATAAATTTACAAAATAAGATGGCTGAGATAAATAAAATTCTTAAGTTCATTCGTTAGTGTTAAAATTACCAGCCCCAAGTTTTTTAAGTTTGTAAAGCTAGGTTATTAATAAATCTTAAATGCAAAAAATATTACTGCTCCTTTTAGTCGGCTTGTTGGCTGTTTTTAAAGCAAGTGGCCAGGATCCTCAGTTTTCTCAATTTTATGCTGCACCATTATACCTAAATCCCGCTTTTGCTGGGTCTAACCAGGCTTCTCGCGCAGTATTAAACTACAGAAATCAATGGCCCGAGCTAGACGCAAACTTTGTGACTTATGTGGGATCGTTTGACCACTATTTTCGGAAATATAATAGCGGCATAGGTGTTTTGGCGTTTTTTGATAAAGAAGGAAGTCCCGGATTTCAATCGTATACCATTGCTGCTCAATATGCTTATCAATTGCATTTAAATGAAAAGCTAACTTTCAGACCTGGAATACAAGGCGCTTTCAGCAATAGAAGTTTGAATACAATGGGACTGCTTTTTGGTGACCAGATGGACGATGAAGGAAATAAGTTAGGCGAATCGAATGAGAATTTATTAGGTAGACCGGGAGCATCTTATTTTGATGTTTCTGCAGGAGGTATTTTGTATTCTGATAAATTCTGGATCGGATTTTCTGCTCACCACATGAATCAACCCAATCAAGCCATTGTAGATGGAGAAACCAGCAGAATGCCTGTAAAAACTTCGCTTCATATCGGATACCGGATTCCGCTTATGAAAAATAATTTTGGAACAAGAGTAGGTCCTTTAAATGAACAAAGGGAAGTAAGTATTACGCCAGCTCTTAATTTCAAACATCAGGGCCCCTTTAACCAATTGGATGCCGGGGTTTACTTTACTTATGATCCGCTAACCTTTGGCTTTTGGTATAGAGGCATTCCCGTGAGAGCTTATAAAGGAGGCGCCTTTAACAACGATGCCCTCATTTTTCTTATGGGAATAAGGGTTCAGGATTTAAAGATCGGCTACAGTTACGATTTAACAGTTTCTAGATTAACCCCAAGCACGGGTGGAGCACACGAAATTTCTTTAGTATATGATTTTTACCTCGGGTACAGAAATCAAAAGCGCAAAACTCCTCCTAAAAACGTAAGAAGAATGCCTTGTCCTGATTTTTAAGGAAGGGATTAAACAAAAAAGACGAAATGATTTTTACCTTACATTTCGTCTTCCTATATCTTTTTTTTTGTATTTAGCTAAAATTCCTTGTTCTGGCAAAGGTGTTTCTCAAGAATCGCCCCATTGAGGTGAAAAGGAAATTGGTTCGTTCATTTCTTCTTAAAATATCCTTTTCCTTTTTTACTTTCAAGATATATTTTTTCAACTGAAAAATATCTTTTTCAATCTCTGAATGTCTTTTAATAAAGACCGGGGCGTAGTTCTCAATATTCATAGAAGAAAGGTTTTGCTTTGAGAGGATTTAACGAATAAATGAAGAATATGTTTTTTAAAAAGCCCTGAAAAACCCTGTAAGTGGGAAGCTGAAAGATTGAAACTAGAAGAATGTAAACTTTAAATACCTCGCTTTCAATTAACATACAATGAAAATGATTCCATCTAAATTAAAAAATTAAACTGAGATCCAGAGAAGACATATTGAATCAGACAGGCAACTCTTTGTCAACTTCCAACTTCAATTTCAAACTTAATTACTCCAAAATCTTCCCATCTTTCATTTCTACTTTGCGATCGGCCATTTCTGCCAAATGTTCATTATGGGTTACAATAATGAAGGTTTGGCCCATATCATCACGAAGCTTGAAAAATAAATTATGGAGCTCTTCGGCATGTTTAGAATCCAAATTGCCGCTTGGCTCGTCGGCAAAAACAATTAATGGTGAATTTATTAATGCCCGGGCCACAGCAGTTCTTTGCTGCTCTCCTCCTGAAAGCTGAGATGGTTTATGATCTTTTCTCTGAGCTATTCCTAACATTGTCATCAATTCCAAAGCTCTTTCTTCTGCTTTCTTTTTTGATTGATTAGCTATAAAAGCAGGAATGCAAACATTCTCAAGGGCTGTAAACTCTGGTAAAAGATTATGAAATTGAAATATAAATCCCATATTTTTATTTCTGAAGCCTGCAAGATCGTTGCCTTTAAGCAAGCTGAGATCTTGACCGTTAAGATACAGTTTGCCTTCGTCAGGATTGTCAAGAGTACCCAGAATATGGAGCAGTGTACTTTTTCCCGCACCGGAAGCACCCACAATGGATACAATTTCACCCTTTGTTATCGTCAAATCAATACCTTTCAGCACTTTAAGATCTCCATATGTTTTTCTTATTCCTTCTGCTTTCAGCATTTTCTTATAAATTCAAGTTAAACTTAACTTTTATATCAATTTCTCCTGTCAGCTAGCGCATTTCAGTGAAAAAGTAACTTCAAATATTGTAATCTTTATTTATCAAAATCAATCTATTTCCTTTTTTAATTAGAAATCAGACTAGTGGAAAATACCATTTCTCCCTCTTTATTTGCAGGAGAAACCAGAAAGAAATTCAGCAAAACACGACCCTCATTTAGAAATACAAGTTCTCCAAATCCTTTTTTGGCCGTTGAAAAATTACCACCCTTTGCTTTTTTAACGTGAGTGGTTTTTGAGCCTGCCCCGCTTACAATATAATTAATACTATCTTCGAGTGTATACTGGAGAGAATGGTCGTGTCCAGAAGCATATATTAATCCCGGATGTTCTTTGAAAATCCTGCTCAAATCCACTTTCAAGTGACGATATCTGGGATGAAAAATATCTTGAGTATTTGGGAATAACATTCTTATCAAAGGATACAATGAACCAACTATTGGAAGAGGAAGATATAAAAAAGGCTCAAGATCGGTTAGAGGAAAAATATGCGTTTTCAAAGAAAAATATCCACCATGAGCACCTTTGGGAAACAAAGGATGGTGGCCGGCAATTACCACTTTTTTACCCTGGTTTCTTTTAAGCATATTTTCTAAATCGGATAAAACAGCAGGAATATCTTTATTTCTGCAATTACTTTCCTCCCCGGGTTTATCTCCCTTGTGCAAAAACCATTGGGTATCAAGAATAATTAAAGTAACCTTGTCAGTTAAAGGAATTTCTACAGGGCCAGGACAGCCACTTTTAGGAAAAAATACATCTTCTTTCAAATATTGTTTTACAAATTCCTCCTGCTCATTAATGTAAGTCCACCCTTCTTTATTACCTTCCTTCCAATCATGATTTCCGGGGATGATAAAAGATTTTCCCTGATAATATTTTATAATTTCTAACTGTATCCCTAATCTTTCTTCTGCCAAATGCCTTCCTTTATGATTTTCAGGAGGCATTCCATCGGGATATATATTATCCCCTAAAAAAATCACTGCGCTGTTTTCCCCTGCTTTATCGAGCTTTTTTTTCAATAAATTAAGTATGATGTCATTTTCCGACGGTTTACCGGAATCTCCTATTAAATAAAGCCTAAAAAGATCCGCTGAAAGGGTATCCTGTCCTTTAGAGAAAAAAGAAAGAAATAGACAAACAAAAAAAATATAAACCGGCTTAAGAAATATCTTCATCAGTTATTGAATCTTAAGATATAACCGCCACCTGTTTTTCCTTCGCTGCTTATAAATAAACTACCATCGGGTTTAAAACAAATTCCTTCCGGTTTTTCAAATAGAGCAGGATCCAGCAAAATTATGTTTTTGATTTCTCGGGCATCCACTATTACCAATGCCTTATCCTTAGATGATAGTATATAAATTTCCTTTGTAAGAGGGTGCATCGCAATCGCAGACGGGTTTATTTTTTCGACCGGATAGTCCGCTATCTTTGCTTTATCAATTACAAAAAAAGGATCGGGCGTTAATTCTTTGCTTTGGAGAGAAAATTTATAAAAAGCCTTTCCCTTTATATTATTCCCCATCACATCACCTTTCTTTTTACATGCGATCATTAAATGTTTTGTGTTAACATCATAACCTAATCCCTCAACGTCATTTTTTTCTTCAAGTCCTGTGTGGATTTGCTTTAAACTATCCGGGTTTTGAATAGGAAAAAACATCAAATCTCCATTACTCTTGATTACATATGCCGTGTCATTTACTACTTCAACACCCTCATAATCTCCATCGGGACCGAAAGTAATCTTATCTGCAATTTTCCCGGTTGAAAGATCAAAAGTGAAGAGAATACCCAACTCGTCCTGAACACATACCAACTTATCATCAGTGAAATAAGAAAGGGCAGATACTTCCAGGAGTTCATCCGGTAATTCAAATCTTTGGGTTGGAGCATTCAAATCATAAAGAAAATTCTCCGGCATTTTATATTGATTTTCCTTTTTATTTGAACAGCCTGAAGCAAAACAAACACAGGTCAACAGAACAATAGTAAACCCTGAGACGCTTAAATTGAAAATTTTAGGGCTATTAACGGACATAATCAGTTTACTTTATTCCACTTTTGATCTTTGGTCCCTCATCACGATTAAGTTTAATTTTATCATGAGGAAATATTACTACTTGACGAATTTTTAAAATTATCAATCAGAAGTTATACTGAGTGAACTAGGTTTATTAAATTCGATAGAGACAGTTGTTAACTAAACTTAACAAATTTTCCCTCCCAATGATAAAAGATAATTTTAGTAATCCTTCTGGCTAAAATTATCTTTTTACTTTGAGCCTCCTTAAAACTACAAATAAGCATGCGGCATTAAATAATTTTTTACATAGTCTTTAACACCTTCCTCCAATTCATAAAATTTTTTATCATAACCTATTTGCCGAAGCTTTTCCATTTTTGCTTCTGTAAAATATTGGTATTTATCTCTTATATCTTGAGGAGCATCAATGAACTTTATACTTTTCTCCACATTCAGCGCTTTAAAAGTAGCAGATACCAAATCAATAAATGTCCTGGCTTGGCCGCTGCCTAAATTATAAATCCCAGAATTTTTCCTATGGTGCATTAAAAAGAGGCATACGTCAACCACATCTTTCACATATACAAAGTCCCTCAATTGTTCCCCATCTTTAAAATCAGGATGATGCGATCTAAATAATTTCATTTCTCCTGAAGCTTTAATCTGATTAAAAGCGTGAAAAACCACGGAGGCCATTCGCCCTTTATGGTATTCATTTGGACCATACACGTTAAAGAATTTCAATCCTGCCCAGTAAAAAGGTTTCTGCTCCTGCTGAATGGCCCACTTATCAAAATCATTTTTTGATTCGCCGTAAGGATTGAGCGGCTTTAGTTTATAGCTCAACTCCTCGTCATCTACATATCCATGTTCTCCCAGTCCATAGGTAGCGGCAGAGGAAGCATAAACCAATGGGATCTGATACTTTACGCACCGATTCCAAACCTCTTTCGAATAATTGAGATTAAGTTTGTTGAATATATTTACATCAAACTCTGTGGTGTCCGTTCTTGCTCCGAGATGGAAAATAAACTCTACATGCTCATGGTTTTTATCCAGCCAGTCAAAAAACAACTCCCGATTCACTTTCTCCCTGATTTTCTTCCCGGCAAGATTTTCAGCTTTGCTTTCATCAGAAAAATCATCAACCGCAATTATTTCGTTAAAGTTATCGCCATTTAATCCTGAGATCAGACAACTGGATATAAATCCTGCAGCTCCTGTTACTACTATCATATTCTATTCTTTATTCCAGCTTTAAAAATAGGCTAAAATAAAATAAACGGATAGTTTTTTAATTTTAGATAAATCCATTCATTCTTTATTCACTCATTGCTCATTCACGCATTCATTCCATTCCAGTATATTTGCACTTTATTTCAAGGAATTTAAAATGATTTATGTAAGCCGGAAAGAGCACTTTAATGCTGCTCATAAGTTGTATAACCCTCAATGGACCAAGGAAAAAAATGTTGAAGTATTTGGACCTTGTGCAAATGAGAACTGGCATGGGCATAATTTTGAAATGATCGTAACCGTAAAAGGAAATCCTGACCCGGATACAGGTTTTGTAATTGATTTAAAAAAGCTGAGCAACCTGATCAAGAAAGAAATCCTGGAAAAAGTAGACCACAAGAACTTTAATATGGATGTTGATTTTATGACCGGTAAAATGCCTAGCTGTGAAAATATCGTGATGGAGTTCTGGAAAATACTTGATACTGAAATAGGTAAAATATCAAAGGCAAAACTTCATTCGATCAAACTTTATGAAACCCCGCGGAATTATGTTGAATATTTTGGAGATTAGCAGTTAGCTATCAGCTTTTGGCAAAACATCATTCTGACCT
>Ga0196965_1000759_pt1 | contig 15627 bp, 25 predicted proteins | sample S1_20metaG_FD_148668 | JGI IMG/M metagenome (GOLD analysis project Ga0196965, IMG submission 148668) | Soil microbial communities from Anza Borrego desert, Southern California, United States - S1_20 | ecosystem: Environmental > Terrestrial > Soil > Desert | place: USA: California | collected... | reverse complement strand
TTCACGTCAGCAGCCTTCAAACAGTTGTATGCTCTTACTGAAAGGTCAAGATCGTGAAGAGGTGTCTTCAACAGCTTGCGCATGTGAAGCATTTCTTCGTCAACCTGCTCGATCTCTGCATCTTTGCCTGTTTCAAGCTCGATAGATTTATCAGAGAACAATCTGAAATGCTGGATCAGAATATGAGCAGCTCCTTCAAGTGCCTTCTCCGGATGGATTGAACCATCAGTCTCGATATCTACAAGAAGTTTTTCGTAGTCAGTCTTTTGTTCAACGCGGGTGTTCTCCACGCTGTACTTCACATTCTTCACCGGTGTGAAGATTGCGTCGATCGGAATAAATCCAAACACCTGCTCCGCCGGTTTGTTTTCTTCTGCAGGAAGATATCCGCGACCTTTTTCAAGTGTCAATTCGATTTCGAATTGCGCGTTCTCATCCAGGTTGCAGATTACATGATCAGGATTAAGAATTTCAAACGCTGATGTAAACTTCGCGATGTCGCCAGCCTTAAACTGCTTCTGCTTCTTAATCGTAACCGTGATCTTGCTTTCAAAGTTGTCAGCAACTTTTCTGAATCTGACCATTTTCAGGTTCAGGATGATTTCAGCCACATCTTCAACAACACCCTCAATGGTAGAAAATTCATGAAGCACGCCAGGAACCTTAATTCCTGTGATCGCATAACCTTCCAGGGAAGACAACAGAATTCTTCTCAGTGCATTACCGATCGTCACTCCGTATCCTTTTTCCAGAGGCTTGAATGTGAACAGTCCGTGAAAATCATCAGACTTTTCCATTACAACCTTCTCTGGCATTTGAAATGCTAATATTGACATAATGTGTGTTGGATTAACTTAAAAATTACTTAGAATACAATTCAACGATCAACTGCTCGCTGATATTTTCGGGGATATCCTCTCTTGGAGGAAGGTTCACGAGCTTACCTATGTATTCGTTACCATCCCATTCCAACCAATTGTATTTTTTAGCGCTTTGTATTGAGAGACTGTTTGTGATCACTTCAAGTGACTTTGAGCGTTCACGAACACCGATCAGGTCACCAGGCTTCAGTGTGAATGAAGGAATGTTAACGGTCTCACCGTTTACCTGAATGTGCTTATGAATTACAAGCTGACGCGCAGCACGGCGTGTTGGCGCAATGCCCAGGCGGTATACTGTGTTATCAAGTCTTGACTCAAGAAGTTGTAGCAAAACCTCACCGGTCTTACCCTTCTTACGTGAAGCTTCGCTGAACACCTTAGCAAATTGTCTTTCGAGCAATCCGTAGATGTACTTTGCCTTTTGCTTTTCGTTCAACTGAACTGCATATTCAGACTGCTTACGCTTCTTGCCACGTCCGTGCTGGCCAGGTGCGTAGTTCTTCTTCTGCAAAGCCTTATTTTCACCTAAGATAGGTTCATTAAACCTTCTTGAAATTCTGACTCTTGGGCCTGTGTATCTTGCCATTTCTATTGTGATTTTGATCTCTGATTTGCGATCTCTGATTTCCTTAAATCCTAAATCTCAAATCTCAAATCTTAAATTGTTTATACTCTTCTCTTTTTAGGAGGTCTGCATCCGTTGTGCGGAAGCGGTGTTACATCGCGGATAGCGGTAACCTCAATGCCTGCACCCTGAATTGTACGGATCGCTGATTCGCGACCTGCACCAGGACCTTTAACAAAGACTTCAACCTTTCTCAGGCCAAGCTCGTAAGCTTTTGTCGCGCAATCCTGCGCTGCCATCTGAGCTGCATAAGGAGTGTTCTTCTTTGAGCCTTTAAAACCCATCTTTCCGGATGATGCCCAGGAAATTACCTGTCCTGTGCTGTTTGTCATCGAGATGATGATGTTGTTAAAGGAAGCCCTCAGGTGAGCTTCACCTACAGCCTCAACATTAACGACTCTCTTTTTTGCTTTGTCTTTTCTTTTCTCAGTTGCCATAACCGAATTTTAGATTTTAGATTTTAGATTTTTTGATTTTCGACTCAGACTTGATGCGTTAGCAGTTCCAATTCTTAAATCTCAATTCTTAAATCTTAAATTATTAATTAGCCTTTAGTTGCCTTCTTCTTGTTTGCTACTGTCTTACGCTTGCCCTTACGAGTACGTGCGTTGTTCTTGGTAGTCTGTCCACGCACAGGAAGTCCTTTACGGTGACGAAGACCACGGTAACATCCGATATCCATCAGGCGCTTAATGCTCAACTGGATCTCAGACTTAAGTACACCTTCAATCCTGAATTTCTCAGCAATGATTGCACGAACGGCATTCGACTCTTCGTCGTTCCATTCTTTAACTTTCTTATCCCAGTTTACACCAGCTTCGGAAAGAATATTTTGGGCTGACCTGCGGCCAATACCAAAAATGTAGGTAAGGCTGATTTCGCCTCGCTTGTTATCCGGAATATCTACACCTGCAATACGTGCCATAGTCTAACCTTGTCTTTGTTTATACCTTGGATTTTTCTTGTTAATCACATACAGCTTGCCATTGCGTCTGATGATCTTGCAATCAGCGCTGCGCTTTTTTATGGATGCTTTAACTTTCATTTCAGTACGATTATACGATCTACTACTTTCTTTTTCTTTGTCTGGGACTTACTTGTACCGGAATACAATCCGTCCTTTTGTTAAGTCGTAAGGCGACATTTCCAACCTTACTTTGTCTCCCGGAAGAATACGGATGTAATTCATTCGCATTTTACCAGATATGTGGGCCAAAACTTCATGACCATTTTCAAGTGTCACCCGAAACATTGCGTTCGACAATGCTTCACTTATAGTACCATCTTGTTCAATTGACTTTTGTTTCGCCACTTATAACTATAATTTTCTTCAATATACTCGTGCGTCGTCAGTATCTCTGTCCGGTCTTTATGCACGGCCACCATGTGCTCAAAATGCGCCGATGGTTTCTTGTCCGCTGTTCTGATCGTCCATCCATCACGTTCCTGAACTACATTTCTTGTTCCCTGGTTGATCATCGGTTCAATCGCGAACACCATTCCGGGAACGATCTTAACACCTTTCCCTCGTTTACCGTAGTTAGGCACTTCCGGATCTTCATGAAGTTTTGTTCCGACTCCATGTCCAACCAACTCCCTTACTACACCGTATCCGAAGCTTTCAACATAACTCTGAACGGCGTGTGCAACATCTCCGATCCGGTTTCCGGCTTTCGCCTGTTCGATGCCCAGATAGAGCGATTCATACGTTCGTTCGAGTAACATCAGCGTCTCCGGTTTCACACCTTCCAACGGGTAGGTGTAAGCCGAGTCACTGTGATATCCTTTGTAGTGTACACCACAGTCAACCGAGAGTACATCCGTTTCCTTCACCTCGTAGTTTCCGGGGAATCCGTGAACCACAACCTCGTTTACCGAGATACAAAGAGATGCCGGAAAGCCTCTGTAATTCTTGAATGACGGTGCGCCACCGTTATCACGAATGAATTCTTCAGCAACTTTATCAAGTGTAATCGTTTTTACACCCGGACGGACAAGCTTCGCAATTTCGCCATGAGCTTTTCCCAGTATCTGGGCCGACTCACGGATGATTACCAGTTCTTCTTCCGTCTTTAAGTTTACCATTCAGCTTTTAGGCCGCAGCAAATTGAGAACGTCCTTTCACTCTTCCAGACTTCATCATTCCTTCGTAGTGTCTCATGAGCAGGTAGCTTTCAATCTGCTGAAGCGTGTCGAGGATAACCCCAACCATGATCAGAAGCGAAGTACCGCCATAAAACTGTGCGAAGTTCTGGCTTACACCGGCCTTCACAGCAAATGCAGGAAGAATCGCGATAAAGGCCAGGAATAATGCACCAGGCAAAGTAATTCTTGATAACACTGTATCAATAAATTCCGCTGTTTGTTTTCCTGGCTTCACACCCGGAACAAAACCACCGTTTCTTTTCAAATTATCAGCGATGTCGTTCGAGTTGATCGTAATCGCTGTATAGAAGAATGTAAAAATCAAAATCATTGACGCAAACAGCAGGTTATACTGCCATGAATATGGATCTGAGAACGTAGATCCAATCGCTGCGCCGATATCAGAATCCCTCCAAAGGCCTGCTAACAACACCGGGATGAACATCAAAGCTTGCGCGAAGATGATCGGCATAACGCCGGCAGAGTTCAGTTTGATTGGAATGAAATCGCGTTTTCCACCATAAAGTTTATTGCCAATTACCTGCTTCGCATATTGAATCGGAATTCTGCGAGACGCTTGTGTAAGCATGATCACGCCCATGACAACTGCGAATAACACCAGTAATTCAATGATGAAGATCAGCGCACCGCTCATGCCGCGGTTAATGACAGCTTCGTCGTACAATGCAAGTGGCAATCTTGAAATGATACCGATCATGATCAGAACGGAAATACCGTTTCCGATACCTTTATCAGTGATTCTCTCACCTAACCACATACAGAACATTGTTCCGGACACCAGGATTACCAGTGCTGAGAAGTAGAAGAAGAAACCAGGATCAAGGATTGCACCCGGGTCGATTGTACCGCGGATATACGCATAGCCCTGAAATGTTGTGATCACAATTGTCAGCACGCGTGTGATCTGATTCATACGCTTGCGACCAGAATCACCTTCCTTCTGGAGCTTCTGAAAATATGGAACTGCAAAACCCAACAACTGCACAATGATCGATGCAGAAATGTAGGGCATGATACCCAATGCGAAGATTGACGCACGGCTGAACGACCCACCAAGGAAAGTATTCAATAATCCAAGAATACCTTCTGTTGCACCTGCGCCGCTAAGGCTCGGGTGATTAGGATCGATACCCGGAAGAACGATGTAGGATCCCAATCTGAACATGATCAGAAATCCGATCGTATTCAGGATGCGAACCCGAAGGTCTTCGATTGAAAAAATGTTCTTTATGGTCTGAAAGAAACGCTTCATTATTTCACGATTGTAGCGGTGCCACCAACGTTTTCAATTGCTTTTGTTGCAGTTGCTGAAAATGCGTGTGCTTCAACGCTGATTTTTGACTTCAACTCACCTCTTCCCAATACTTTTACTTTATCGTTCTTAGAAACGATACCGTTTTCAATCAAAAATTGAAGGCTGATGTTACCACCTTTGTTTTCAGCAGCAATAGACTCAAGCGTATCCAGGTTTACACCTTTGAAGTACACTTTATTATTGTTTTTGAAACCAAATTTCGGAACACGTCTCTGCAATGGCATCTGACCACCTTCGAAGCCGGGCTTTGCGTGGTATCCAGAGCGTGACTGAGCACCTTTGTGACCACGACCTGCTGTTGATCCGCCAGAACCCTGGCCGCGTCCAAGTCTCTTATTTGTTCTTACTGAACCTTCTGCAGGTTTAAGTGTATGCAACTTCATTTTACAATTCTTTTACAGTGATCAAATGATTTACTTTTCTGATCATACCAGCGATCTGCGGAGTCAGCTCCACCTCTACTGTTTTATTGATTTTTCCCAAGCCTAAAGACTGGATCGTGCGGATCTGTGTTTCAGGTCTCTTGATGGTACTTCTTACTTGCGTGATCTGTACTTTAGCCATGTCTCTTACCCGTTAAATACTTTTGATAAAGCTACACCTCTGTTTCTGGCAATGGTGTTTGCATCTCTCATGTTGGTAAGCGCATCAAAAGTCGCCTTCACCACGTTGTGTGGATTTGAAGATCCTTTTGACTTCGCCAATACGTTATGAACGCCTGCGCTTTCAAGCACAGCGCGCATCGCACCACCGGCGATAACACCAGTACCTTGTGATGCTGGCTTCAACAACACAAAGCCACCACCAAATTTCCCGATCGACTCATGAGGAACAGTGCCTTTGATGATCGGAACTTTCACCAGGTGCTTCTTGGCATCGTCGATACCTTTTGTAATCGCATCAGTTACTTCGTTGGCTTTACCAAGACCATAACCTACAACGCCATTACCATCACCCACCACGACAATCGCGGCAAAGCTAAATCTACGACCACCTTTTACCACTTTCGCAACACGCTCGATGGCTACGACTTTCTCTTTCAAGTCGATTTCGCTGGCTTTTACTGTGCTGATATTGCTTACAGACATACTTTTAATTTCTTAGAATTTTAGACCACCTTCTCTGGCACCTTCGGCAAACGCCTTCACGTTGCCGTGATAGAGATAACCGTTACGATCGAATACGATGCTCTCAACGCCAGCGGCAACAGCCTTCTCGGCTAGTTTCTTACCGACGTTCTTAGCATTCTCCATGTTCAGGGTTTTCTTCCCTAACTCAGTGGTAGATGCTGCGGCGATTGTTACCTGCTTCACATCGTCAATTACCTGAGCGTAGATGCCAGTGTTGCTTCTGAACACTGATAATCTCGGTCTCTCGGTTGTTCCGCTGATCTTCTTACGAACACCAGTCTTTATTCTTTCGCGTCTTTCTCTATTCTTGCCTGCCATAGTCGTATGTAATCTATGATGCTTTAATTTCTTAATTATTTAGCAGCAGCCTTACCAGCTTTTCTGCGTACGTACTCACCAACGAAGCGGATACCTTTTCCTTTGTAAGGCTCAACTTTACGGAGTGATTTGATTTTTGCTGCAACCTGGCCGATCAACTGTTTGTCCGCACCTTCCAGGGTAATAGTAGGGTTACCACCTTTCTCCTGTGTTGCTGCTACTTTGATCTCTGCCGGAATGGCAACGAATACGTTGTGAGAGTATCCAAGGCTAAGCTCCAATACGTTTGCCTGCGCGTTGGCTTTGTAACCAACACCAATCAATTCCATATTTGCTTTAAAACCTTTTGAAACACCTTCAACCATGTTGTTGATCAGCGCGCGATACAAGCCATGCAATGACTTATGACGCTTCTGCTCTGACGGTCTTTCGATTGTTACCGTGCCATTTTCATTTGTGATCTTGAAATCAGCATCGATAGTCTGCTTCAATTCTCCTTTCGGACCTTTCAGGGTCACAACGTTGTTAGCAAACGTAAACGTTACTCCTGAAGGGATTGTGATCGGTAATTTTCCTATGCGTGACATGGGCTCTATCGATTAATATACGTAACACAAAACTTCACCACCTACATTCAGGTTTTTCGCTTCCTTATCGGTGATCACACCTTTAGAAGTTGAAAGGATAGCTACACCCAGACCGTTCAATACACGCGGCATTCTTGCTGCGTTTGCGTATTGGCGAAGACCAGGAGTACTAATTCGTTGAAGGCTTGTAATCGCCGACTCGCGTGTTTCAGGATTGTACTTCAAGGCAATCTTGATACTGCCCTGGTTATTAGTTGAATCCTCAAACTTGTAGTTGAGAATGTAACCCTTGTCAAATAACACTTTTGTTATTTCCTTCTTCAGATTTGAAGCAGGGATCTCTACCACGCGGTGATTCGCCTTAATGGCATTCCGCAACCGGGTTAAGTAGTCTGCTATAGGATCAGTCATTTTCTTATTCCTTTATTTAAAAAGCAAGCCCGCGTTTTTTCAAACCGGGCTGCAAAGATATCGAACAATTTTTAATTATTCAAACTGTTATCTGGTTTCCGCCCAATATTATTTGGGACTCTGGACCTTGATACTCAGCAACCAATATGTATTAATTCAAGACCGTTTGTCCCTCCAAACAAGGAACCGGATCCTGGATTTTTCTTACCAGCTGGCTTTAGTTACGCCAGGGATTTTGCCATCTGAGGCCATTTCGCGGAATACGTTACGGCAGACGCCGAATTTACCCATATACCCTCTTGGACGACCGGTAAGCTTGCATCTGTTCTTTAAACGAACGGGTGAAGCATTACGTGGAAGCTTATCCAAGCCTATATAGTCACCTGCTTCTTTCAAAGCCTTTCTCTTAGCTGCTTTAATTGCAACTAATTTCTCGCGTTTAGCTTGTCTGGCGATTACTGATAGTTTAGCCATTGCTTATTGTTGTTGTTGTTTATTTGCGAATGGCATCCCGAATTCCTTCAGGAGCTCATAGCTTTCTTCGTCGTTACCAGCAGAGGTCACAAAAGTGATGTCCATACCGCTGATCTTATTTACTTTATCGATGGAGATCTCAGGGAAGATGATCTGTTCCTTCACGCCGAGTGTATAGTTGCCACGGCCGTCAAAGCCTTTTGCACTTACACCGCGGAAGTCACGAACACGCGGTAAAGCGATGCTCATCAATCTGTCCATGAATTCGTACATCTTATCGCCACGGAGGGTTACGCGAACGCCGATCGGCATATTCTCCCTTAACTTAAAGTTAGAGATCGCCTTCTTCGAGCGTGTAGCAACCGCCTTCTGACCAGTGATGTTGGTAATCTCTTCGATTGCAACATCGATCAACTTCTTGTCGGTTACAGCTATACCCATTCCTTTGTTGATGCAGATCTTTTCGATCTTCGGAACCTGCATAACAGACTTATAGTTGAACTTCTGCTTTAAAGCAGGGACAATTTCCTTTGTGTACTTGTCCTTTAATCTTGGAGTCGCCATTACTTAATAAATTCTCCGGTTTTCTTAGAATAACGCTGAAGCTTGCTCTTATCGTTAAGCTTTCTTCCTATACGGGTAGGCTTACCGCTGGCAGGATCAACCAACATCAGGTTGCTCACGTGCACAGGGGCTTCGATCTTTTTGATTCCACCTTCTGGCTTACCAGCAGATGGCTTGCTGTGCTTCGTTGAAATGTTTACACCTTCAACGATCGCTCTATTTTTATCGAGGATAACCTCGAGCACTTTCCCAGTCTTACCTTTATCGTCGCCGGCGATTACCTGTACAGTATCACCTTTGCGGATATGCAGCTTCGGCTGCTTGTTTGATTTTCTCTCCATGGCTTATATTACTTCAGGGGCGAGTGATACAATCTTCATGAACTGTTTTTCTCTCAGCTCACGGGCAACAGGACCGAAAATGCGGGTTCCTCTTGGTTCGTCCTGAGCGTTCAACAAAACAGCTGCGTTATCTTCAAAGCGGATGTATGATCCGTCTTTTCTTCTAACTTCTTTTGTCGTTCTAACAATCACCGCCTTTGAAACAGTTCCTTTTTTCACCTGGCTGGTTGGCAGCGCAGACTTCACTGTAACAACGATTTTGTCACCAACAGATGCATACCCTTTGCGGGTTCCACCGAGCACGTGCATACAGAGCACTTCTTTGGCTCCGCTGTTATCGGCTACTGTAAGTCTGGATTCTGTGCGTATCATATCGCTTTATATTCTAAATCTTGTGTCTTGCTTCTTCATCCACGCATCGCTGCGCGCTGTTGGCTTTTGGCCACTGGCGTTATTTCGCCTTTTCTACAATCTCAACAAGTCTCCAACGCTTGTCTTTGCTGAGCGGACGCGTCTCCATGATTCTGACGGTATCGCCGATACCTGCAGTATTCTGTTCGTCGTGCGCCTTGAACTTCGTAGTTCTGTTAACAAACTTGCCGTAAATCGGGTGCTTTACTTTTCTGTCGACAGCAACCGTGATGGTCTTCTGCATCTTGTTGCTAACAACTTTCCCGACTCTTTCTTTTCTTTCGTTCCTTTCCATAGGAAATTATTTTTGAAGTTCTTTTGCTCTCAGTTCTGTGCTCAGTCTTGCAATCATCTTGCGAGTTGCATTGATGCGCATCGGATTCTCAATAGATGAGATCTGATGAGCAAAGTTCAGCTTACGCAAAGCTTCTTTTTCGCTGCTGATTTTTTCGTTTAGTTCGGCTACGCTCAGAGCCTTGATTTCAGAATTCTTCATGACTTTATTATTCTACGTAGTCTCTTCTTACCGTAAACTTAGTTTTGATCGGCAACTTTCCTTCCGCCAGATTCAATGCTTCTTTCGCTGTCGCCATGTTCACACCACCTGCTTCGAACAGGATCGTTCCAGGCTTGATAACTGCCACCCAATATTCAGGTGCACCTTTACCTTTACCCATCCTTACTTCAGCAGGCTTGCGTGTTATCGGCTTGTCAGGGAAAATGCGGATCCAAACCTGGCCTTCACGCTTCATTGCACGTGTTACAGCAATACGCGCTGCTTCCAACTGGCGTGCGGTAATCCATCCGCCTTCTAATGCTTTTAAAGCGAAAGATCCGAAGGCAATTGAATGCCCGCGAGTAGCCATACCCTTTACACGGCCCTTTTGTGTCTTTCTAAATTTGGTTCGTTTCGGCTGTAACATATCTTTATTTCAGATTTCAGATTTCAGGTTTCAGATTTCTCCTCTTCCGATCTCTGATTGTTATTCTTCTTTTTTTTTGAATTCTTAATTCTAAAATCTCAAATCAAAAATTCCGGTTATCGTTGGCCACCACGGTTATCACTACGACCTCTTCCACCACCGCGGTTTCCACCGCCATCGCCACCGCGCCTGTTGCCACCATCACGACCACCGCCGCGGTTTCCACCACGACCACCGCGATCATTTCCACCGCCGCGAGGACCGCCCTGGCCACCCTGACCCTGTGGAGCATTGCTCACAATACCAATGTTCGGCGAAAGGTCACGCTTACCATAGATCTCACCTTTGAAGATCCATACCTTGATACCGATCTTTCCATACACAGTTTGTGCTTCAGAAATCGCATAATCAATATCCGCACGAAGTGTATGCAACGGAATCCGACCTTCCTTATACTGTTCGGTTCTCGCCATATCGGCACCAGCCAAACGACCAGATACCTTTATCTTAATTCCTTCAGCGCCTACACGCATTGCCGATGCAATTGCCTGCTTCATTGCACGCTTGTAAGAGATACGCGCTTCAATTTGCTGTGCGATTGATTCGCCAACAAGCTTTGAATCAAGTTCAGGACGCTTGATCTCGAAGATGTTGATTTGAACATCCTTACCGGTGATCTGCTTCAACTCTTCCTTGATCTTGTCAACTTCGTTTCCTCCTTTTCCAATCACAACGCCGGGACGAGCAGTATGAATGGTAAGTGTGATACGCTTCAAAGTTCTTTCAATAACAACTTTCGCAATACCGCCTTTCGGAATACGAGCCTGAACGTACTCTCTGATTTTGTGATCTTCAACGAGCTTATCAGAGAAGGTATTTCCACCGTACCAGTTAGAATCCCAACCGCGAACGATGCCTAGTCTTAAGCCTACAGGATTAATCTTCTGTCCCATTATTATTCCTTAGTTTCTTTTTCTTCTGTTACTACTTCTGCGCCAGCTTTATTCAGGCTGTCGATGACAAGCGTTACGTGATTTGAACGCTTTCTGATTCTGTGTGCGCGTCCTTGCGGAGCAGGTCTCAATCTTTTCAACTGACGACCACCGTCAACCCAGATATCTTTTACAAAAAGATCAGCCTCTTCAAGCTTCGCATCCTGGTTCTTGCTACCCCAGTTTGCGATAGCAGAAAGCAACAGCTTTTCAAGTTTCGCCGCGCCGATTTTAGGCTCAGCCTTCAATATGTTCAAAGCCTTGTTAACCCGCACACCTCTGATCAGGTCAGCAACGAGTCTCATCTTACGAGGAGATGATGGTACATTCACCAGCTTCGCAGTTTGAGGACCTGTTTTCGCAGCCTCTTTCTTCGCGTCGCGTTTCTCTCTTTTCAGTACGGACTTCTTTGTCTTCCTTGCGGTTACTTCTGCTACAGGAGCAGCGGCCTCAGCCTTGACAGACTTTTTAGTCTTTTTCGCTTTCGTTTCTGCCATGATTACCTAGCGTTATCTTTCTTGTTTCCAGAGTGACCGCGGAATGTACGAGTAGGAGCAAACTCGCCGAGCTTGTGACCTACCATGTTTTCCGTTACATAAACCGGAATAAATTTATTTCCATTATGAACAGCGAAGGTATGGCTGATCATTTCAGGTGTGATCGTTGATCTTCTAGACCATGTCTTGATCACTGATTTTTTACCAGACTTTTCTGTTGTCTCGACCTTCTTGAGGAGACGGAAGTCTGCGTACGGTCCTTTCTTAATCGAACGTCCCATTATTTTTTCCTTCTAGAGATGATTAAATTATCAGAATACTTCTTCGGGTGACGAGTCTTCTTACCTTTTGAGTACAGACCGTTACGCGATCTTGGATGTCCGCCAGAAGCGCGACCTTCACCACCACCCATCGGGTGATCAACAGGGTTCATGGCAACCGGACGAGTACGAGGTCTTCTTCCTCTCCAACGGCTGCGACCAGCCTTACCCACGCTTTCGTTCATGTGATCAGCGTTCGATGTCGCGCCAACAGTAGCAACGCAAACATCCATCACATTGCGCATCTCACCAGAAGGCATTTTCAATGTTGCCATTCCGTTTTCACGCGCCAGCAACTGAACAAATGTACCGGCAGAACGTGCCATTGCACCGCCCTTACCTGGTTTCATTTCAACGTTATGAATAATGGTACCGAGAGGAATTTTTGAAAGCGGTAATGCATTGCCAACTTCTGGCGCTACATCCGGACCAGAGATAACCTGTTGTCCGACCTTCAATCCTTCAGGAGCCAGGATATATGACTTCGATCCGTCAGCATAAAACAGGAGAGCAATACGTGCCGAACGAGTTGGATCGTATTCAATCGTCTTAACAGTAGCGGGGATACCGAACTTGTTACGCTTGAAGTCAATCTCTCTAAGCTTTTGCTTATGGCCACCGCCGATATAGCGCATGGTCATTCTTCCTTGATTATTTCTACCACCGGTCTTCTTGATAGTAGTTACCAAAGATTTCTCAGGCTTATTCGTGGTAACATCTTCAAATGATGTCGCCATTCTGTGTCTTGTGCCTGGTGTTACCGGTTTTAATTTCTTCAACGCCATTGTTCTGTGCGATTATACGTTGCTATAAAAATCAATTACTTCACCTTCAGCCAGGGTTACAATGGCCTTCTTGTAGTTTGGTCTGCGACCAGACAAAACACCTGTTTTTGTATAACGGGTTTTCATTTTGCCCATCACTTTCATGGTGTTTACTCTTTCGACATTAACACCGTATTGCTTTTCAACGGCCTTCTTGATCTCAACTTTGTTTGCTTCAGCATCTACGATAAACCCGTATTTGCCTTTTTCATTCAAAGAAGAAACTTTCTCCGTAACCAATGGCCTCTTCAGGATACTCATTATTCTTTATTTAATAAGTTCTCAATTTTGCTAATAGAGCTTTCAACAAAGATCACGCTGTCTGCATGCATCACATCGTATGTATTGATCTGATCTGCAGTTGTGATTTTTGCATTCTCGATGTTTCTTCCTGACAACACAACATTCTTGCTTGCATCAGGAAGCACGAGCAACGTCTTCTTCGTACCCAGTGAAAGGGCATTCAGGAGGTTAACGTACTGCTTTGTTTTCGGAGAATCGAAAGAAAAATCTTCCAACACAGCGATCGCGTTATCCTTTGCCTTATATGAAAGCGCAGACTTGCGTGCAAGATCCTTCACTTTCTTATTCAGCTTGAAAGAATAGTCACGTGGTGTAGGACCGAATACACGTCCACCACCTTTGAACTGAGGGTTCTTGATGTTACCCGCACGGGCGCCACCAGTTCCTTTTTGCTTCTTCAGCTTTTTGGAAGAACCTGTAATTTCGTTACGCTGCTTTGCTTTATGAGTACCCTGGCGCTGATTGGCAAGGATGCTTTTAACATCGAGGTAGATTGCATGGTCGTTTGGTTCAATACCAAACACTTCGTCAGAAAGGTTTACTTTCTTCGACGTCTTTTCACCACTGGATTTTAATACTGCTACTTCCATTATTTCTGAAGGATTACAGTTGAATTCTTTGCTCCTGGAACCGAGCCGCTGATGACGATCAGATTTTGCTCAGGAAGAATCTTTACAACTTTAAGGTTGGTAACTTTTACGCGATCATTACCCATGCGGCCACCAAGGCGCTTTCCTTTAATAACGCGTGAAGCGAAGGAAGCATTACCCATAGAACCAGGTGCGCGAAGTCTGTTATGCTGACCGTGCGTCTGACCACCCACACCGCTGAAACCGTGGCGCTTTACAACACCCTGGAAACCGCGACCTTTTGATGTGCCAACCGCGTCAATGAAATCGCCTTCAACAAATACATCCTGGATACGAACCTCTTTGCCGAGCTCAACCATTCCGTCAAATTCTTTACGGAAATCGCGGAACTCAACAACGTTTCTTTTAGGAGTTGTGTTTGCTTTCTTGAAATGACCTAATTCAGCTTTGGGAGTGTTCTTTTCTTTCTTCTCACCGTAAGCTAACTGAACGGCGCGATAACCGTCAGTCTCTTCGTTTTTTACTTGGGTGACTACGCAGGGACCGGCCTCGATCACTGTACATGCGATACTCTCGCCCTCTGGGCTGTAAACGCTAGTCATTCCAATTTTTCGTCCTATAATGCCAGGCATGGTTGAAACCTTTTTATGCTGTTTTTCAGGATTTTCCGCTTTTTGCAGACCTTTTCAATGGAAGAAAATCCACAATCCGCGAAAAAGGACTGCAAAGATAGGAAACGAAGACTAGTTAACAAATGTGGGTTTAGAAATTTTCTGAAAATCTCGCGTTTCAGTCCATTATACTCCCGCTTAGACCGGAAGCGTTTCTCTTATTTAATGAGAATCAGGAACTAATCGTTCAAAAACCAGTATCATTGCCGTCTGAAAAGTGGGTAAATGACCTCAAAAACCAAATTTTCATGGTTCTTACTCGTTGCCTTACTGGCGGCACTTTTTATTCTCGACCTACTCTCCGGAAGTGTGAAAATATCTGTCGCGGAGGCGATTCGCGCAATCAGTTCTGACAGGGGTGAGGATATCCATCGCGAAATACTTCTCAATTTCCGGTTGACTAAAGCTTTAACCTGCATCCTTGCCGGTGGAAGCCTGGCCCTTGCCGGACTCCAGATGCAAACACTCTTTAGAAATCCGCTAGCCGGCCCTGACGTGTTGGGTCTGTCATCCGGCGCAAGCCTGGCCGTTTCCATTCTTTACCTGGGAACATTTGACATTATAAAAGGCCAGTCAGCATCTGCATCATGGAGCATTGCTGTGGCGGCAAGCGTAGGATGCATGGCTGTGTTTCTAATAATGCTGTTAATCGCCCGAAAACTTCGCGATAACGTTTCTTTGTTACTTGTCGGGTTAATGATAGGAGCGGCAACTTCATCGGTAGTCAGCTTGCTGCAGTATATCAGTAACGCAGATGACCTCCAGTTATATATGATATGGACTTTTGGAACACTTGGCGCGCTCAACTGGGCCGAAATAATGATTTTAGGTATTGTTACGCTGATTGGTGCTGCTGTTGCTATCTACAACATGAAAGCCTTAAATGCCTGGATGATGGGCGAGTATTACGCCCGGTCAATCGGGATCAATCTGTCGCGTTCGCGTGTTCTCACCATTATTTCAGGGGGAATACTAACGGGTGCTGTGACAGCATTTTGCGGGCCGATCGCTTTTGTCGGATTGGCGGTGCCACACCTGGTGAAACTTATTATTTCGACGAACGATCACAAGAAACTAATTCCGGCAGTTTTGATGGGTGGCGCTTCTCTCCTACTCTTTTGCGATATCATTGCCCAACTTCCGAATGACATCATTCTGCCGGTGAATGCGATCACGGCTTTAATTGGAGCGCCGGTTGTGATCTGGGTTGTGATCAATAACAAATCTGTTAAAGTATGATCGCAGATTTGAAACCAGTTGTTACGCTCGATAACGTTGTTATAG
>Ga0196965_1000758_pt1 | contig 15635 bp, 16 predicted proteins | sample S1_20metaG_FD_148668 | JGI IMG/M metagenome (GOLD analysis project Ga0196965, IMG submission 148668) | Soil microbial communities from Anza Borrego desert, Southern California, United States - S1_20 | ecosystem: Environmental > Terrestrial > Soil > Desert | place: USA: California | collected... | reverse complement strand
AGCCGCGGCGCTCGACCCACAGCCAGGCCGCGCCGAGCCCGCCGAGGGCGAAGACCGCGCCGCCGAGGGCGCGGATCCCGGTGCCCTGCGCGACGCCGAAGCCGGCCGCCAGGCCGACGGCCACGAAGAGGGCGGAGGGGATGCGGGTGCGCGTGCGGGTCAGGGTCGAGCTCGTCATGCCGCCCAGTCTCCCCGGTCCCGTGGGAGCTGCACCCGGCGCGGGGCTACGCGGCCGGACGGATGAAGCCGAACCGTCGGCCCAGCAACGGGCCGACGACCGGCCAGGCCGATGCCCGCAGCGACGTGTCCCGCACGGCCATCCGCCACCGCTCCTCGGGCACGAACCAGGACGCCGTGCGGGCGCCCGCGTCGCCGAGCCGGGCCACGACGGGCTCGAGCCGATCGCGGACCCGGTCCAGTGCGGTGGGGACGTCGGCGACGGCCGACGCCATCGCCAGTTCCTCGGCCACCGCCACACCGCCGGCGAGGGCGAGCGACGCCCCCTGGCCGGCGAGCAGGGAGACGCACCAGCATGCGTCGCCGAGCAGAGCGACCCGGCCGCGGTGCCACACCCGTGAGCGGACCTGCACGGTCCGGTCGGTGTAGCGGTCCACGGCCGACGGGAGGGTCGCGAGCAGCTCGGGGACGAGCCAGCCGAGGTCGCCGAAGCGGCGGTGCAGCGTCCCGGGGAGGTCGGCACCGGGCTCACCCCCGCCGTCGGGCGACCGGTGCACGAAGAACGCGGCGGTGCGCCCCTCGTCCACGGGATAGACGGCCACCATGCGTCCGGGTGCCGTGAGCGTCACGAAGTCCTCGCGACGCACTCCCGGCAGACTGCCGTCCACGATCCAGGTCCACACGGCGTGACCGAGGTCGCGGGTGCTCCACTCGTCAGGCTCCAGCACGTCGTCGCGCACCCGCGAGTGGATCCCGTCGGCGCCGAGGACGACGTCCCACTCCTCCTCGGCCCCGTCGGCGTAGCACACGACGACCGGGTCCCCGGCCGCCGCGGCCTGCCGCACGCCGATCACCTTGCGGCCGTGGGACGGCGCCACCCCGGCGCTCCGTGCTGCGGCGTACAGCTCGGCCTCCAGGTCGCCGCGCAGGAAGTTGTGGTGCCGCCCAGCGAACACGCGGCGGCGCAGAGCCGGGTAGCCGACGGCGACCCGCGGTCGACCGGACCCGTCGACGAACACCAGGCGCTCGATCGGGGCGTGGATGCGCTCCAGCCCGGGTCGCAGCCCCAGCCGGTCAGCAGCGTCGATGCCGGGTCCGAAGAAGTCGATCATGTAGCCGCCACCCCGGGGCCCGGGCGCAGCCTCCACCACCGTCGGGGACCCGCCGAGCTGGCGTAGCCGCAGCGCAGCCGACAGCCCGGCGATGCCGGCTCCGACGACGAGGACCCGCACGGCCACGCCCCCCTCTCCTGTCGCGTGGAACGCGGGACCGACCGCCGCGCCGCACGGTGTGCACTGGCAGACGCCGGAGAGAGCTGCGGGGTTCCCACGACCCGCCCGGTGCCGGAACGCGACGAGGGCCCCGGACGCGACTCGGCGTCCGGGGCCCTCGTACGGCCGTGATCATCGGCAGGTGGTCGGCCGGCACGCCGGAACGCACAGCCGTCCGCCGATGATCACGGCGGGGTGTCGTGGTGGATCAGGCGGTGCGGAGCACGGCCTCGATCTCGAGCTCGATGCTGATCTTGTCACCGACGACGACGCCGCCGCCGTCCATCGGCATGTCGATGTCCACGCCGTACTCCTTGCGGGAGATCTCGGTCCGGGCGCTGAAGCCGGCGCGGGTGCCGCCGTAGGCGTCGGGGCCGAAGCCGTTGACCTCGAGGGCCAGCTCGACGGGCTTGGTGATGCCCTTGATGGTCAGGTCACCGACGACGGTCCAGTCGGCACCGTCGGCCCGGACCTCGGTCGAGCGGAAGGTCATCACGGTGTGGTTGCCCACGTCGAAGAAGTCGGCGGAGCGGATGTGCGCGTCGCGCTGCTCCTGCCGGGTGTCGATCGAGTCCATGTCGACCGTGGCGGTCACGGTGGACTGCTCCGGGTTCTCGGCGGTGACGACCTCACCGGAGAACTCGCGGAAGTAGCCGCGGACCTTGCTGACCATCATGTGCCGGACGGAGAAGCCGACCGTCGAGTGGCTGGCGTCGATGTCCCAGGTGCCGACGACGTACCCGGGGATCTGGATGGCGGTGGTCATGGGAGCCTCCAAGTGGTTGAGCGTTGGACCATCGTGCTGAGCAGAACCGTAGTTGAAGGCTCATCTATTCCGCCAGTACCCTCATGGGTATGACCGCCGACGTGTCGCTCGCTCCCCGGGACCCCGGCTCCGACGCCGAGGGGACCCGCTGGCTCGACGCCGAGGAGCAGCAGGCCTGGCGGGCCTGGCTCTACAGCGCCCAGCTGCTGCTCGACCGGCTCGACCGGGAGCTCACGCACGCCACCGGCATCTCGCACGCCTACTACGAGATCCTCGTCGCCCTGTCGGAGACCGAGGGCCGGATGATGCGGATGAGCGAGCTCGCCGACCGGTGCCTGTCCTCGCGCAGCCGGCTCTCGCACGCCGTCTCCCGGCTGGAGGAGCGGGGCTGGGTGCGCCGGCAGGTCTGCCCGGACGACGGCCGCGGCCAGCTCGCCGTCCTCACCGACGACGGGTTCGCCGCCCTCGAGGCGGCGGCCCCCATCCACGTCGAAGGGGTGCGCACCCACCTGTTCGACCAGCTCTCCCCGGAACAGGTGGCGGCGATGCGCGACATCGGCGAGACGCTGCTGCGCCACCTCGACCCCGACTGAGCACTCCCCAGGGGGCCGGTCAGCCGCCCGGCAGCGGGTGTCGCCGCCGCTGTGCTCCCGGCAGGCCCGCGCCGGTCGTCGACGGGGTCCCGCCCGGGCTCGTCGGGCGTCGCGGAGGCGTGCAGCCGGGCGTCCCCGTCACGCGTCCTCCGTGCGGCCGGCCGTCGGCGACGAGAGCGCGGTTCCCGCGCAGGAGCGGTCCGTCGAGGTGCCGCCGCCGGGCCGCGTGCCCGACGCCCTCGCCGAGCTCACCGAGCGGGAGACCGACGTGCTGCGCCCGGTGGGGCGTGGGCCGCCCGACGCCGTCCGGGGACGCGGCCCGCGCGGCACCCCCGGCGGACGCTGCCGTCGTCCCGGGCTCACACCCTCCGGTCCCCCAGGGTCGACGCACGTGGGACGAGGACGGGGACCAGCCGCTCCGAGGCCACCTCCTCGCTGGCCAACCGGCGCATGAGCAGGTGGGCGGCGCGGACCCCCATCTCGTGCATGGGTGACCGCACCGTGGTGAGGCCGACGGGCAGGGACCCGGCCAGTGGCACGTCGTTGAAGCCGACGACGGCCACGTCCCGGCCGACGACCAGCCCGGCGTCCCGGAGGACACCCATGGCACCGATGGCGGTGAAGTCGTTGACGACGAACACCCCCGTGGGCACCGCGCCGTCGGCGAGGATCCGGGACATGGCCTCCCGACCTCCCTCGGTGTCGAACCGGGAGTGGACGACCCGTGAGTCCGGGACACCCACGCCGGCCGCGTCGCAGGCCGCGAGGAAGCCGGCGGTCCGGTCGATCCCGGTGCTCGCGTAGGGCTCGCCGGCGATCACGGCGAGGTCGCGGTGACCGAGCGAGAGGAGGTGCTCGGCCGCGAGCCGCCCCCCGAGGACGTCGTCGCAGGTGACCGACGGGTAGGCGCCGGCGCGGCGGGAGACCAGCACGAACGGCACCCCGCGCCCGGCGACCTCGTCGAGGAAGCCGCCGTCGACGTACGCGTCACCGAAGATCATCCCGTCCACCCGCCGGGCGAGCACCATCTCGGTGCGCCGGCGCTGCGCAGCCGGGTCGTCCCCGGTGTTGGCCACGAAGGTCGAGAACCCGTAGGTGGCGGTGGCCTCCTCGATCCCCTCGTAGATCGTCGCCAGCACGATGTCGACCAGCCGGGGCACGAGCACACCCACCAGGTGACTGCGACTGGTGCGCAGGCCCGTCGCGTGCGGATTGGGGCTGTAGCCGACGCGCTCGGCAATCCGGCGGATCCGCTCGGACGTGGTCCGGCTGGCCGGACGGACCCCCGGTCCGCCGACGTGGTTGAGCACCCGGGAGACCGTGGACACGTGCACGCCCGCCAGCTCGGCCACGGTGCGCAGCGTCGGGCGTCCTGCCGGATCCGCGAAGGGCAGCTCGACCCCACTCGTCCGATCGGTCCCGTCCCCCACCACGGCCATCCCCTCCTCGTGGGTCCAGCGTTCGTGGACCCGACCCCTTGACGGATGAGCTGAGCATCTGATCAGATGCGCAACCGTTCGGCGCAAACGTTAGCGCGAACAGTGTCACACCGGTAGGTGTGGCGATCACACGACAGCGGGGAGGCCGGGCCGGTGCGGACTGTGGCTGTCCTCGCGACGGGCGGGACGATCGCGACCCGACGCGGGGAGGACGGCACCGTGATGGCCCGGGCCGCCGCCGAGGAGCTGGTCGCGGCCGTCCGCGACCACACCGGCGCCGACGTCGACGTCCTGGTCGAGGACGTCCTCCGGGTCGGCAGCTACCGCATGACCCTGGAGCGGATCGCCCAGGTCGCGGGGCGTGCGGCCACGCATCTGCGCGCCCCGGGCACCAGCGGCGTGGTGGTCACGCACGGCACCGACACCCTCGAGGAGACCGCCTACTTCGTCGACCTGTTCGTCGACGACGAGCGACCCGTGGTGCTCACCGGGGCGCAGCGGCCCGCGGACGCCCCGGACAGCGACGGTCCGCGCAACCTCGGCGACGCGATCACCGTCGCGACGTCGCCCGAGGCGTCGGGCCTGGGCACGGTCGTCGTCTTCGACGGGGAGGTCCTGCCGGCCCGCGGCGTGCGCAAGGTGCACACGGTGGCCTCGAGCGCCTTCGCCGCGCCCGACGGCGGATCGCTCGGCTGGGTGCGGGACGGCGCGGTGCACCTGACCTCCCGCCGCGAGCCCCGCCCCCACCTCGACCTCGAGGCGTTCGACGCCTCGCGCGCGCGGGTGGACGTCGTCGCCTGCTACCCGGGCGTGGACGCCACCGCGCTGCGGGCGTTCGCCGCGGCCGGGGCACGCGGTCTGGTGCTGGAGGCGACCGGCGCCGGCAACGCCACCCCCGAGGTCTGCGACGCGGTCGCGGAGCTCTCGGCGGCGGGAGTGGTGGTCGTGCTGTCCACCCGCGTCCCGGAGGGACCGGTGGCCGCGATCTACGGCGACGGCGGAGGAGCCGACCTGCTCGACGCGGGCGCCCTCCTGTCCGGCCGGATGCGACCGCCCCAGGCCCGCATCGCACTGGCGGCGCTGCTGGGCGTCCACGACCACGCCGCCGCCGTACGGGAGACGTTCCCCCAGCTCTGTTCCGCCTGAACGAACGGCACGTCCAGCCATCCCGCCCATGACGGTCGGGAGACCGAGGAAGGAGAATGCGGTGCCCAAGGAGATCCTCTGCGCGTTCGGCGTCGACGTCGACGCCGTCGCCGGCTGGCTCGGGTCCTACGGAGGTGAGGACTCCCCGGACGACATCTCCCGGGGCATGTTCGCCGGAGAGGTCGGGACGCCGAGACTGCTCGACCTCTTCGCCCGCCACGACCTGCGGACGACGTGGTTCGTCCCCGGCCACTCCATCGAGACCTTCCCGGACCAGTTCCGGCGCGTCGTCGACGAGGGCCACGAGATCGGGGTGCACGGCTACAGCCACGAGAACCCCATCGCCATGAGCCGCACCCAGGAGGCGGCCGTCCTCGACCGGTGCATCGACCTGATCGAGAAGGAGGCCGGGCGTCGTCCCACCGGGTACGTCGCACCGTGGTGGGAGTTCTCCCCGGTGACCAACGAGCTGCTGCTCGAGCGGGGCATCAAGTACGACCACTCCCTCATGCACAACGACTTCACCCCGTACCGGGTGCGCGTCGGTGACAGCTGGACCAAGATCGACTACTCGTCCTCCGCTGAGGACTGGATGAAGCCCCTGGTCCGCGGCCAGGAGACCGAGCTGATCGAGATCCCGGCCAACTGGTACCTCGACGACCTGCCGCCGATGATGTTCGTCAAGACCAGCCCGAACAGCCACGGCTTCGTCAACCCCCGCCACCTCGAGGAGATGTGGCGCGACCAGTTCGACTGGGTCCACCGGGAGATGGACTACGCGGCGTTCACCTTCACGATCCACCCGGACGTGTCCGGCCGCCCGCAGGTGCTGCTCATGCTCGAGCGGCTCATCGAGCACATCAACGGCCACGACGGCATCCGCTGGGCGACCTTCGACGAGATCGCCGACGACTTCGCCGCCCGTGCCCCGTGGCAGGGGGCCCAGCAGTGAGCGCGCCGATCCCGGGCCAGCCGGTCCCGGCCTCCGAGGGTCTCCTCCAGCCGGGCTCAGCGCGCCGGCAGTTCGCCCCCTTCACCCGGCGGGAGACCAACACCGCGATGGTGCTGGCCCTGCTGGCCTGGACCATCGCGGTCTTCGACTACGGCCTCTTCGGCACCCTGCTGCCGGCCATGCAGGGCGACTTCGGCTGGGACGACTCCACCGCCTACCTGGTCAACACCCTGATCGCGATCGGTACCGCGATCGTCGCCTTCGGCGTCGGCCCGGTCATCGACCGGCTCGGCCGGCGTCGCGGGATGATGGTCACGATCGGGGGGACGGCGGTCGCCTCGGCACTCACCGCCATCCTGCCCACGAAGCCGGCCTGGGCGGGTGTGACCTCGGTCGTCGCCGTCCGCTCCCTCGGCGGCCTGGGCTTCTCCGAGCAGTCGGTGAACGCCACGTACCTCAACGAGGTCTTCGCGATCACCGAGGACGAGCGCAAGCGGGCCCGGCCCGGCCTCTGGTACGCCTTCGTCCAGGGGGGCTGGCCGCTGGGCTTCCTGCTGTCCAGCGCGCTGGCGCTGGTGGCGCTGGAGACGCTGGGCTGGCGCGGGATGTACGTCGTGGCCGCGGTGCCGGCCGTCGTGCTCATCTTCGTGATCAGCAAGAAGCTGCGCGAGACGCCGCAGTTCCAGCTCCAGCAGCAGCTCAGCCGGCTCAAGGCCGAGGGCAGGGGCACCGAGGCCCAGCAGCTGGCCGCGGAGTACGGCGTCGAGCACAGCGACAGCGCCCCGATCGCGCGGATCTTCCAGCCGGGCCTGCGCCGCAACACGATCGTGCTGTCGGCGGCGTGGATCATCAACTTCTTCGGCATCAACATCTTCAGCGTGCTCGGCACCTCCGTCCTGGCCAACGCCAAGGGTGTGGAGCTGAGCACGGCGTTCTGGATGCTGATCGTGATCAACCTGGGGGCGTACTTCGGGTACGTGTTCCACGGGTGGCTCGGCGACAAGATCGGCCGCAAGAAGACGATCGTCATCGGCTGGATGATCTCCGGCCTGGCGTTCGCCACCATGCTGGCGCCGTTCGTCGACTCGGCCGCGCTGATCGTGACCACCTACGCCATCGGGCTGTTCTTCCTGGTCGGCCCGTACGCCGCGATCCTCTTCTACATGGGCGAGTGCTACCCGACGGACTGCCGCGGCACCGGGACCGTGATCATCGGGGCCATGAGCCAGCCGGGCACCATCATCGGTGGCTTCCTCTTCACCGCGGTGACGGCGGCCTCGGACACCGGCACGGCAGCCCTGTGGGTCGGCGCGCTCGGCACCTTCGTCTCGGGCCTGCTGATGCTCTTCGCCAAGCCCGTGGCCGAGCTCAAGCACTGACCCCGGACGACGTCCCCCACACCAGGACCGGACACCGCGGAGCCGCGGTGCCGGGCGGGCCCCGTGTCCGCCCGGCACCGCAGCCCGGGTGCGGAGAGGCAGGACCGAAGTGACGACAACAGCTCCGGGCGACCGGAACGGACCCGCGGTGGCGGTGGTGACCGGAGCGGCCAGCGGCATCGGCCGCGCCCTCGCGGTCGGGTACGCCCAGGACGGCGGCCACGTGGTCATCGCCAGCTACCCCGGCGACCCGCACGACCCGCAGGAGACGCTGCGGCTGGTGGAGGCCGCCGGCGGGACCGGGACCGTGGTGGCGGTCGACGTCCGCGACACCCGCCAGGTCGACGACCTCGCGCGGGCCGCGCAGGAGGCGTACGGCCGGATCGACGCGGTCGTCGCCAACGCCGGGGTCCTCCGGCGCGCGTCGCTGGCCGACCTCTCCGACGAGGCGTGGGACGACATGCTCTCGGTGGACCTGACCGGGGTCCTCCGCACGTTCCGCTCCTGCATGCCGTTCATGCCCGAGGGGTCGGCCATGGTGGCGGTCTCCTCGATCGCCGGCGGGATCTACGGGTGGGAGGACCACGCGCACTACGCCGCCGCCAAGGCGGGGGTGCTCGGGCTGTGCCGCAGCCTGGCCGTGGAGCTCGCACCCCGCGGCATCCGGGTGAACGCGGTCATCCCGGGGCTGATCGAGACGCCGCAGTCCTCCGATCCGGTCAACTCGCTGGGCCCCGAGGGGCTGCGGCGCGCGGGGGCCGACATCCCCTTCGGGCGGGTGGGGCGTCCCGAGGAGGTCGCCGACGTGATCCGCTTCCTCACCTCGCACCAGGCCCGCTACGTCACCGGCCAGCAGCTGGTCGTGGACGGTGGCCTGACCATCAAGATGCGGGCATGACGGCGCCCGGCGTCCTCGACGGGCGCGCCGCCCTGGTGACCGGCGGCGCGAGCGGGATCGGCCGGGCGATCGCCGAGGCCTTCGTCGCCGCCGGAGCGGACGTCGTCCTGCTCGACCGGGACGAGGCCGCGGCGCAGACGGTGGCCGCGGACCTCGGCGCCGTGGGGGGCATCGGTGCCGACGTCGCCGACGAGGCGTCGGTGCGACGCGCGGTCTCGGCCGCCGAGGAGGCGCTCGGGCGCATCGACGTCCTGGTCAACGCGGCGGGCATCCTGACGCAGTCACCGCTGGTCGAGATGTCCCTGGCGCAGTGGCGGGAGACGATCGACGTGGACCTGACCGGCGTCTTCCTGCTCTGCCGGTACGTGGTCCCCGGCATGGTCGCGCGCGGTTCGGGACGGGTCATCAACATCGCCTCGCAACTGGCCATCAAGGGCGGGACCTCGCTGACGCACTACAGCGCGGCCAAGGCCGGCGTCCTGGGGCTGACCAAGGCGCTCGCGCTGGAGGTCGCCCGGGACGGCGTGCTCGTCAACGCGATCGCCCCCGGACCGATCGAGACCCCGCTCGTCGCGGGCATCTCCGAGGACTGGAAGCACGCCAAGCGGGCCGAGCTCCCGCTGGGCCGCTTCGGCCGCCCCGAGGAGGTCGCCCCCACGGCGGTGCTGCTCGCCGGCTCCCCCGGCGGCGACCTGTACGTCGGGCAGACGCTGGGGCCCAACTCCGGCGACGTCATGCCCTGAGCGGACGACCTGAGGAGAGCGCCGTGTGCGGAGGGTGCGGACGGGCGGTGGCCACCGACGAGTGGTCGGCCGCCCTGGCCGGTCGTCGTGCCCGGTGGGAGGTCGCCCGCCTGGTGAACCAGGTGCTCGAGGACGGCGACCACCCGGCCCGTGTCTCCTGCGGGCCGGGGGGCTTCACCGTGCGCACCGCCACCGGACGCGGTGTCCTGGCCGACACCGCGAGCGAGTTGTGGCGCGTGCTGCTCTCGCTGCCGGGCCCCGCGCTGCACCCGCAGGCGGTCCTGGACCGGGTACCCCGCACCCCGGTCGCCGACGCCGTCGCCGCCGCCGCGCGGGCTGCCGGGACGGATCACACCGCAGAAGGAAGGACACCATCGTGACGGTCACCATCAACTCGGACATGGGCGAGTCGTACGGCATCCACTCCTTCGGCAACGACGAGGCGCTGCTGCCGCTGGTGGACGCCGTGAACGTCGCCTGCGGCTTCCACGCCGGTGACCCCGTGGGCATCCACGAGGTCGTCACCGCGGCCGCGTCCGCCGGCGTCGCCGTCGGCGCCCACCCGGGGCTGCCGGACCCGGTCGGCTTCGGTCGCCGGGAGATGGCGCTCACCCCCGAGGAGGTCCGCGACCTCGTCCTCTACCAGGTGGGGGCCCTGCGCGCCTTCCTCGACGCGGAGGGCGTGCGGCTGTCCCACATCAAGCCGCACGGCTCCCTCTACGGGATGGTCGGACGGGACGAGACGCTCATGGACGCGGTGTGCGACGTCGCCGTCCAGTACGAGGTCCCGGTGTACGGGCTGGTGGGGACGGCGCACGAGCGGGTGGCCGGCCGGCGCGGCGTGCCGTTCGTCGGCGAGTTCTTCGTCGACCTCGGCTACCGGGCCGACGGCTCGCTGATCATCGCCCGCCGCCCCCACGCGACCCCGCCCGAGCTGGCCGAGCGGCGAGCCCGGCTCGCGCTCACCGAGGGCGAGGCCGAGACCGACACCGGGACGCGGATCCCGGTGGCCTTCGAGAGCATCTGCGTGCACTCGGACACCCCGAACGCCGTGGAGGTCGCCACCGCCGTCCGCGGTGTGGTGACGACCGCCCGACCCGGAACACCTGGAGGAAGCGTTGCCTGAGCACACCGTCCGTTCCCCCCTGCCGGGGGTCTTCTACCGCCGCCCCGCGCCCGACCAGCCGCCGTTCGCCGAGGAGGGCACCGCGGTCACCGCCGACCAGACCATCGGCCTGGTCGAGATCATGAAGCAGTACGCCGAGGTGAAGGCCGGCGCGGACGGCAGCCTGACCGCCTTCGTCGCCGAGGACCAGTCGGTCCTCGGCGCCGGTGACGCGGTCGCCACGGTCGACGTCAGCTGAGGCCGCGGTGCAGACCCTGCTCGTCGCCAACCGTGGCGAGATCGCCGTCCGCATCCTGCGGGCGGCCCGGGAGCTCGGCCTCCGGACCGTCGCCGTGTGCAGCGAGGCGGACGTCGGCGCGCTGCACGTCCGGATGGCCGACGCCCACCGGGTCATCGGGCCGGCGCCGGCGACCCGCAGCTACCTCGACGAGGACGCGGTGGTGGGCGCCGCCCTCGACGCCGGTGCCGACGCGGTGCACCCGGGCTACGGCTTCCTGTCCGAGCGCGCCTCGTTCGCCGGCAAGGTCGTGGCTGCCGGGCTGACCTTCGTCGGGCCCTCCCCCGAGGCGATCCGGCTCATGGGCGACAAGGTCCTGGCCCGGCAGACCGCCGCCCGGGCGGGGGTGCCGACCGTGCCGGGGTCCGACGGGCCGGTGGCCACGGTGGCGGAGGCCCTCGAGGTGTCCGGGTCCACCGGCTTCCCCGTGGCGATCAAGGCCGCGGCCGGAGGTGGCGGCCGCGGGATCCGGGTGGTGGACTCCGCGGACGATCTCCGGGAGGCACTGCCGCGGGTGCAGGCAGAGGCCCGGTCGGCCTTCGGCAACCCCGAGGTCTACCTGGAGCGGCTGGTCCCGCGGGCCCGGCACGTGGAGGTGCAGGTCTTCGGTGACGGCGGCCGGTTCGTGCACCTCGGCGAGCGGGAGTGCTCGCTGCAGCGCCGCCGGCAGAAGGTCGTGGAGGAGGCCGGCGCCCCGGACCTGCCCGGGCCGGTCCGGGAGCGGATGACGCGCGCGGCGGTCGCCCTCGCCGCGGAGGTGGGCTACCACGGCGCGGGCACCGTCGAGTTCCTCTACGACTCCGAGCGGGCCGAGTTCCACTTCATCGAGATGAACACCCGCATCCAGGTCGAGCACCCGGTCACCGAGATGGTCACCGGCCGGGACCTGGTGCGGGAGCAGCTCACCGTCGCGGCCGGCGACCCGCTGTCCTTCACGCAGGACGAGGTCCGGGTGCAGGGCCACGCCCTGGAGTTCCGGCTCAACGCGGAGGACCCGGACACGGGGTTCCTGCCCAGCCCCGGCACCCTCACCCGGTTGCACCTGCCCGGGGGGCCCTTCGTCCGGGTCGACTCCGGCAGCGAGCAGGGCGGGGAGGTCCCACCGTTCTACGACTCGCTGCTCGCCAAGGTCGTCGTCTGGGGCGACACCCGGGAGACCGCGCTGGCGCGCGCACGGCGGGCCCTCGACGAGGTGGAGGTCGAGGGTGTCGCCACGACGGCCCCGTTCCTGCGCCGGCTCGCCGACCACCCCGGCTTCGTGACCGGGCGCTACCACACCACGTCACTGGAGGAGTGGATGACCGACAGCACCGAGGCCGGCCTGGCCCGGAGGAGCGCGTGAGCGCCCGGCGGCCCAGCCGCTACTCGTGGGGCGGTGACGAGCACCTCGTCGTGCAGCTCGACGAGGCGATGAGCCTGGAGGTCAACTTCGCGGCGATGGCCATGAGCCGGGCGCTGGCCGACCGGCAGCTGCCGGGGGTCGCCGACATCTGTCCGGCGAACGCGTCGTTCCTCGTGCGGTTCGACCCGGACGTCATCGCCCCCGACGTGCTGGAGTCGCAGGTCCGGGAGGTCGAGCGGGAGGTCGAGTCGGCGCCGTCCCTGGCCCTGCGGACGCGCATCGTCGAGGTACCGGTCTGGTACGACGACCCGTACACCAACGAGACCGCGGCCCGGTTCCGGGACCGGCACCAGCGCCCGGAGGGCAACGACCTGGAGTTCGCGGCGGCCGAGAACGGGCTGGCCTCGACCGAGGAGTTCATCGCCCGGCACTCCGGTTCGCCGTGGCTGACCTCGATGGTGGGGTTCGTCGCCGGTCTCCCGTTCCTGTACCAGATGGTCTCCAGGGACCGTCAGCTGCAGGTGCCCAAGTACCTGCGGCCGCGGACCGACACCCCGCCGCTGACCGTCGGGCACGGTGGCTGCTTCGCCTGCGTCTACTCCGTGCGGGGCGCCGGCGGCTACCAGATGTTCGGCGTCACCCCGGCGCCGATCTTCGACCCCACGCAGACCCTCGGCGACTTCGCCGACTTCATGGTGTTCTTCCGGCCCGGCGACCTGGTGAAGTTCACGTCCATCGACGAGCGCCGGTACCGCGAGATCGGCGACGAGGTGTCCGCGGGCACCTTCCGCTTCCGGCAGCAGGAGGTGGAGTTCCGGCTCGACGACTTCCTCGCCGCGCCGGACGAGTACAACGCCGCACTGCTGGAGGTGCTCGATGGCCGTTGAGATCGTCGCGCCGGGCCTGGCCGCGTCCGTCCAGGACCGGGGGCGCACCGGCTACTACGACGTCGGGATCCCGCCGTCGGGGGCGGTCGACCTGTACTCCTCCGGCGTGGCCAACCTCCTCGTCGGCAACGACCCCGGGAACGCGGTCATCGAGGCCGCCTACATGGGGCCGCAGCTGCGGTTCACCGAACGGGCGGTCGTCGCGATCACGGGGGGCCGCATGCCGGCCCTGCTCAACGGCCAGCCGGTCCCCCAGTGGGAGTCGATCGAGGTGGCGGCCGGTGACGAGCTCTCGTTCGGCTACCTGGAGGCGGGAGCACGGATCTACGTCGCCGTCTCCGGGGGCCTCGACGTGCCCGTCGTCCTCGGCAGCCGGTCCACGTACGCCCTCGGCGCCTTCGGCGGGTTCGAGGGCCGGGTCCTGCGCGCCGGCGACGTCCTCCCGGTGGGGACGGGCTCGGGGAGAGCCGGGAAGTCGGTGCCCGAGGAGCTCCGGCCGGCGCTGTCCCAGGACGTCGACCTCCGGGTGGTGCTCGGCCTCTACGACTACCGGCTGACCGAGCGGGGACTGGCCACGCTGCTCGACACGACGTGGACGCTGACCCCGGTGGCCGACCGGATCGGCTTCCGGTACAGCGGTGGGACGCTCGAGTGGCAGGACCGGGAGCAGCCGTTCGGAGCCGGGTCGGACCTGTCCAACATCGTCGACGCGGGGTACCCGCTGGGGTCGATCCAGGTCCCGGGCGGGGTGGAGCCCATCATCCTGCACCGGGACGCGGTCTCGGGTGGCGGCTACGCCATGGTGGCCACGGTCATCAGCGCCGACCTGGACCTGGTGGGCCAGTCCTCGCCGGGGACGCGGACCCGCTTCCGCCCCGTCGCGCTCGACGAGGCGCTCGCCGCCCGGCACGAGGCCGCTGCCCGGTGGCGGCGGGTGCGCGACCTGCTGTCCTGATCCGCCGGTGCGCCTGCGCCGACCACCCCTCGCGGACTCGCTGCTACCGCTGGGGTGGCTCGGCGTCGTCGGGGTCCCGCGGCCAGCGCGGGACCCCGGCGACGTCGCCGTCGCCGAGCGGGGCGGTGAACTCCGGCGGCCGGCGCTCGAGGAACGAGGCCACGCCCTCGGCGGCGTCCGCACCGGCGCCGAGCTCGACGAGGGCCCGGGACTCGGCGCGGTGGGCGTCCCAGGGTGAGGGCGCCCCCAGCATCGACCACAGCAGCTGACGGGCGGCTCCGACCGCGACCCCCGAGGTGTGGTCGGCGATCTCGCGGGCCAGGCCGAGCGCGGTCGGCAGCAGCTCGTCGTCCGGGACCACCCGGGACACCAGCCGACCGCGCAGCGCCTCGGCGGCGTCGAACACCCGGCCGGTGGCCACCCACTCCATCGCCTGGCTGATGCCGACGACCCGCGGCAGGAACCACGACGACGCGGCCTCCGGCACGATGCCGCGGCGGGCGAAGACGAAGCCGAACCGGGCCGACGCGGCTGCGATCCGGACGTCCATCGGCAGCGTCATCGTGGCGCCGATGCCGACCGCGGGTCCGTTGACCGCGGCGATGACGGGCTTGCGCAGCCGGGCGAACGGCAGCGAGGCGATGCCGCCCCAGTCCCGCGGGACGCCGTCCACCGTGCCGCGCGGCACCGGGTCGGGGCGCGCGCCGCGGTCGCGGAAGGTGTCCTCGCCGCCACCGAGGTCGGCGCCGGCGCAGAAGGCCCGGCCGGCGCCGGTCACGACCACCACCCGGACGTGGTCGTCGGCGTCGGCGGCGGCGGCGGCTGCGGCGAGCTCCGCGGCCATGACCGGCGTGAAGGCGTTGAGCCGCTCGGGCCGGTGCAGGGTGATCGTGGCGACGCCGTCGGCCACCGCGTAGCGCAGCTGGGTGGCGGTCACCCGAGCGCACCGGCGACGGCGAGCCGGGCGACGGCGTCGAGGTGCTCGGCGGCGTCGCCGAGCAGCAGCCGGTCGACCTTGGCCCGACGCCAGTACAGGTGCGCGTCGTGCTCCCAGGTGAAGCCGATCCCGCCGTGCACCTGGACGCAGGTCTCGGCGGCATGCTCGAGCACCTCGGCCGCGAGGGCCTTGGCGGCCGAGGCGGCCAGCGGCAGCTCGTCCGGCGCGGCGTCGGCGGCCCAGGCGGCCCACCACACCAGGGAGCGCAGCTGGTCCACGCCGACCCACGCGTCGACCAGCATGTGCTTGACCGCCTGGTAGGAGCCGATCCGCCGGCCGAACGCCTCCCGCTGCTGCGCGTACCCGACGGCCATCCGCACCGCGGCGTCGGCGGCCCCGAGGTCCTCCGCGGCGAGCACCACGGTGGCGACCTGCCGGGCGCGGGCCCACAGCTGCGCGGCGTCCTCGGCCAGCACCCGCCGCGAGGTCAGCCGCACCGAGGCCAGCCCGCGGGTGGCGTCCAGCGGCCGGCCCGGAGTGGCCTCCCCCTCGCCGACGACGAGGGCGCCGTCGTCCAGGCCGAGGAACATCGTGGCGCCGGCGGCGTCGATCGACGGAGTCGACCCGGCGACCGGACCGTCGAGCACCGCGAACGCCGCCGACCCGTCGGCCAGCTGCGCGGCCAGGTCGGGGGCGCCGGCCAGCAGCACCGCGGCGCGGGCGGCGGTGACCAGCGAGGGCCCGGCC
>Ga0196965_1000757_pt1 | contig 15660 bp, 16 predicted proteins | sample S1_20metaG_FD_148668 | JGI IMG/M metagenome (GOLD analysis project Ga0196965, IMG submission 148668) | Soil microbial communities from Anza Borrego desert, Southern California, United States - S1_20 | ecosystem: Environmental > Terrestrial > Soil > Desert | place: USA: California | collected... | reverse complement strand
CCACCGCCGCGCTCCCCACCGGAACGAGAGGGCCACGACGAGAAGCCATGGAGAAGATCAGCGACCGGCTGCTCAACTGGGCGTCGATCCTCGAGCCGACCACCCGCGTGCAGGCCGAGCGCACCGCCTCGATGCCGTTCATCCACCCGCACGTGGCGTTGATGCCCGACGCGCACCTCGGTCTCGGGGCCACCGTCGGCTCGGTGATCCCGACCGACCGGGCCGTCATCCCGGCGGCGGTGGGCGTGGACATCGGCTGCGGGATGATGGCGGTGCGCACGCAGTTCACCGGTGACGACGTCCGCGGCCGGAACCTGGGGACGCTGCACGAGCAGGTGTCCCGGGCCATCCCGCTGTCGGCCGGCCGCTACAACAAGAAGCTGCGCGAGACCGCGGCGGCGCGGGTCGAGGAGCTGCGCGACCTGCCAGGCGCGGCGCAGGCCGACGGCGTCGCGCACAACTGGCCGCTGCAGCTGGGCTCGCTGGGGTCGGGCAACCACTTCATCGAGGTCTGCCTCGACGAGGCCGACCGGGTGTGGCTGTTCCTGCACTCCGGCTCGCGCGGCGTGGGCAACCGGCTGGCGTCCAAGCACATCCGGGTGGCGCAGGAGCGCTGTGCCGACATCGACCTGCCCGACCGCGACCTCGCCTACCTGGAGGAGGGGACGCCGGAGTTCGACGCCTACATCGAGGCGCTGCACTGGGCGCAGCGGTTCGCCGCGCTCAACCGCGAGGAGATGATGGACCGCCTCGCCGAGCAGGTCTCACGCTTCCTCACCGAGGAGGTGCACCGGGCGCAGGTCGTGCAGTGCCACCACAACTACACCGAGCGGGAGACCCACCACGGCACCGAGGTGTGGCTGTCCCGCAAGGGCGCGATCTCCGCGCGGACCGGGCAGTGGGGGCTGATCCCCGGCTCGATGGGCGCGGCGTCCTACGTCGTCGTCGGCAGGGGCGACGTCGAGTCGCTGACCTCGGCGCCGCACGGCGCCGGGCGGGCGTTCTCCCGGTCGGCCGCGCGGAAGCAGTTCACCCGCGCCGACCTCGACCGGCGGATGAGGGGCATCGCCTGGGGCCGCTCGGACGCCTTCCTCGACGAGCACCCCGACGCGTACAAGCCCATCGATCAGGTCATGGCCGACGCGGCCGACCTGGTGGAGGTGCGGCACACGCTGCGCCAGGTGGTCAACGTCAAGGGCGACTGAAGGTCGTGCTCTGCCCACGATCGTGGGCAGAGCACGAGCGTGGCGGTGGCTCAGTCGGGTGGGGCGTCCCGGCCGGCCTGCTGCGCGGGCGGGGAGGTGGCCTCCACCGCGGTGAAGGCCTCGACGATCTCGTAGGTGTGGCTCACCCCGGCCGGCACCACCCAGGAGTCGCCCGGCCCCAGCTCCAGCGTCTGGTCCTCCGCGCGCAGCCGGGCCCGGCCGGTGACGACGTACCCCACCGTCTCGTAGTCCCGGGCTGCCTCGGGCTTGCCCTCGCTGGGCGGTTGCGCGGCCCACAGGCGCATCCCGACCTGCGCACCGGCGGCCAGGTACCGCTGCCCCATCTGTCCGGCTTCCACGTCCGCGGCCTCGACCTTGCTGACGCGGCCGTTCGTCGTCTCGCTCACGGACGACGGGCTACCCCGACCGGCGCCCCGCAAGCCTTGCTCCAGCAGAACCGTGGTGGGTGGACACCGCCACGCCTGCCCGGGTGGCGCGGGTCGCGCTGTCGCGGTCACCAGGGCGCAGTCGATGACGGCGTCCTGCCCGGCGAACGGCGTCAGCCGAGGCCCTCGCCCAGCAGCGCGACCACCTGCGGGCCGTACCCGGCCGCGGCGAGCGGTCGGCGGACGTCGCGGTCGAGGTCGGGCAGGTAGCCGAAGAGGACGTCGGCCGGCCCGGCGATCTCCACCACGCCGACGCAGGCCGGGAGCAGCAGCGTCTCGGCGGCGTCCAGGTCGCCGGACCACTCCCCCGCGGTCACCGTGATCGGTGCGCCGACGTTGCTCAGCACCTGCGCGGTCTCGAAGCGGCGCCGCAACGGGGCCGCCGTCCCGGCCCGCCAGCGCTCCAACGCGAAATAGGGGCCGGCGCAGAGGAACGTCTGCTCCACGCCGTCGTCCACCCGCACCGACAGCCCGGTGGTGAAGTCCGGTCGCCAGTCGGCGCGCACCTCCTGCAGCAGCATGTCGAGGTTGCCGGCGAACTCCTCGTCGTCGACCGGGGAGCCGTCCTCCATGTGCCAGCGCTCGGCGTGCTGCTGGATGTCCGAGGTCTGCTCGATCTCGTAGACCAGCGTGTCCGGGCCGAAGCTGTGCGGCGTCCCGCCGGGCACGTAGATCGTCTCCCCGGCGCGCACCGGCAGCCGGCGCAGGACGGCGTCGGGGTCCTGGTCCTGCAGCGCCGCGCGCAGCTGCTCGGGGGACACGCCGTCCCGCACCCCGCACAGCGCGGTCGCACCCGGTGCGGCGGCCAGCACGTGCCAGGCCTCGGTCTTGCCGTTCGCCTGGTTCTCCAGCCGCTGGGCGGCCTCGTCGTCGGCGTGCAGGTGCACCGGCAGGGTGCCCGAGGCGTCGATGAACTTGGTGAGCACCGGGAAGCACTCCCCCGACCAGCCGCTGCCCACCAGCTCCTCGGGGTGCCGCTGCACCAGCTCGCGCAGCGACGTGCCGGCCAGCGGGCCCTCGGTCACCACGCCGCTCGTGCCGTCGACGTCGCTGCACTCCCAGGTCTCGCCGATCCCCCAGTCGGGGATGCCGGACCTGCCGAGGGTGCGGGCGATCGCGTGGCCGCCGAAGACCAGCGGCTTGGCGACGGCGGTCAGGCGCAGCGGGTACAGCTCGCTGCCGGTCGACGGCGTGGCCGTCACAGGACCGGGGACCCGCCGGTGACCGGGATCCGGGCACCGGAGATGTAGCTGGCCTCGTCGGAGGCGAGCATGACGAACGGCGGGACGACCTCGACCGGCTGGCCCGCCCGCTTCAGCGGGACCTCCTGACCGAAGCTCTCCACCTGCTCGGCCGGCATGGTGGCGGGGATCAGCGGCGTCCAGATGGGGCCGGGCGCGACGCTGTTGGCCCGGATCCCCTTGTCGGCCAGCAGCCCGGCGAGGCTGGCGGCCATGTTGGCGATGCCGGCCTTGGTCGCGTTGTAGGGCAGCAGCGCCGGCGGCGGGGTGTCGGAGTTGATCGACGTCGTCCCGATGATCGAGCCGCCGGACGGCATGTGCGGCACGGCCGCCTTGGTGAGGTGGAAGAAGGCCGACAGGTTGGTGGCCAGGGTGGTGTCCCACTCCTCGTCGGAGATGTCCTCGAGCTGGTGGTGGGTCCGCTGGGTGGCGGCGTTGCTGACCAGGACGTCGATCCGGCCGAACTCCTCGACCGCCCTGGCGATCACCGCCCGGCAGTGCGCCGGGTCGGCGAGGTCGCCGGGCACGAGCACCGCCTGCTGCCCGGCCTCCTCCACCCACCTGCGGGTGTCCTCGGCGTCCTCGTGCTCGTCGAGGTAGGAGATCAGGACGTCGGCGCCCTCGCGGGCGTAGGCGATCGCCACCGCCTTGCCGATGCCGCTGTCGGCGCCGGTGACGACGGTCTTCTTCCCGGCGAGCCGGCCGCAGCCGCGGTAGCTCTGCTCGCCGTGGTCGGGGCGGGGGTCCATCGCGGACGTCACGCCGGGAGGTGTCTGCTGCTGGCTGGGCTGGCTCACAGGATCTCCACACGGGTCCGGGCGCGCCGGCACCCCGGTGCTGGGGGCACAGACCTGCTCGCCGGGTGCCCGCAAGGAGCCGCGGGAACCGCCGTGCGACCGGGCCCTCGACCGGATCGGCGTGTCGACACGGTGCGGTTGTGCACCATCGGATCGCGCACTGGCTGACCGGCGGACGACTGGTTATCGTTGGAGCCGGTCGAACCACCGGCCGGGACGCCAGTCCGCAGCAACGCGTCGGCCGGTCGCACACGGTCGTCACCGCGTTCCCCAGGGGGACACGCCATGAGCGCACGCGACACGATGGGCCGCCGGGTCGAGGACCGCTCCCGCCCGCTGCTCCTGTCCATCGACCTGCAGACCGGCCGTATCACGGCCGCCGGCGAGCTCGACCGCGCCGTCGCCCACCGGCTGGGCGACGCCCTCGACGCGCTCGCCCTGACCGGCCACCGCACCTGGACCGTCGACACCTCGGGCATCACCTTCTGCGACGCCGAGGGGCTGCGGGTGCTCGCCGCCGGGGAGGCCCTGGCCGACAGCCGCGGCTGCACCCTGCAGCTGGTCGAACCCGCTCCCTTCACCGCGCGCCTGCTGCGCGTGGTGGGCATGGGGCACCTGCTCGGCGGGCCGGCGGGGCGGTCCGCAGGGCGACCGGTCCCCCTCGGCGTGGCCTGAGGGGCGCTCCTCCCCACCGCAACCGGCCGGCGCCCCACCCGGGGCGCCGGCCGGTTGCGGTCAGGACGACGGCGTCAGCGCGCGGACCCGCCCGATGAGCTCACGCTCGCAGACGTCGAGGAAGCCGTCGGGGTCCGGGCCGGTGTTCTGCAGCACCAGGTGGTCGAAGCCGGCGTCGGCGTAGGGCTGCGCCTGCTGCACGTGCGCGTCGAGGTCCGGGCCGACGGAGAACTGCTGCCGGATGTCCTCCGGCTTCACCGTGGCACTGGCCGCGTCGAAGTTGACCGGGTTCGGCAGCTCGCTCATCACCTTCCAGCCGGTGACCGCCCACCGGGCGGTCTCCAGGGCGGCCTGGACGGCGGAGTCCTCGTCAGCCGCCCACGCCATCGGCACCTCGGCGTAGCGCGGGCCCGAGCCACCGGCGCCCCGGTAGGCCTCGACCAGGTCGCTGCGCGGCTCGGTGGCGAACAGCCCGTCGCCGAGCTCGGCGGCGATGGCCGAGGCGTTGCGCCCGCCGGAGGCGACCGCGATGACCGGCAGCTGGTCGGGCAGGTCGAAGAGGCGGGCGTCCTCCAGCTGCAGGTACCGCCCGTCGTAGGACCGGTAGCCGCCCTGCCACAGCAGCCGGATGATCTCCAGCGCCTCGCGGAGCATCTCGTGCCGCTTGTGCACCGCCGGCCAGCCGGCGCCCACCACGTGCTCGTTGAGCCGCTCGCCGGAGCCGATGCCGAGGGTGAAGCGGTTGCCGGAGAGGAGCTGCACCGTCGCCGCGGCCTGGGCGATCACGGCCGGGTGGTAGCGGATCATCGGACAGGTGACGCCGGTGGCCAGGCCGATCCGCTCGGTCCGCGCCGCCATCGCCCCGAGCACCGACCAGGTGAACGAGCTGTGACCCTGGACGTCGAGCCACGGGTGGAAGTGGTCGCTCATCTCGACGAAGTCGAAGCCCGCCTGTTCCGCGCGGATCGTCTGGCGGACGAGCTCTTCCGGTCCGAAGGCCTCCGTCGCGAGCTTGTAGCCGACCTGCATGGTCGTCGTCCTCACTGTCGGGTGCGGGTCCGCGGGGCCTGCCCGGCCGGTCAGCTGCGGAAACGGCGCGCCGGACCGCCCGGTCCGGGTCAGCAGGTCCACGACCCCGCGCGGCCGCCGTCCCGACCGTCCCGTCGGTGCGGAACCGGCGTCACCTACTGTCCCGGCCATGGCGGAGCAGCAGCTCAGGACGGTCCTGGAGGGTGGCGGGTTCTTCGAGGGCCCGCGCTGGCACGAGGGCTCCTGGTGGGTGTCGGACTTCTACCGGCACACGGTCAGCAGGGTGACACCGGACGGCACGGAGGCCGTCGTCGTCGAGGTGGCGGGTCAGCCCTCGGGGCTGGGCTGGCTGCCCGACGGGTCGCTGGTGGTCGTGTCGATGAAGGACCACCGCGTGCTGCGGTACGCCGACGGGACCCTGTCGACCCATGCCGACCTGACCGAGCACTGCGGCGGGCACCTCAACGACCTGGTGGTCACCGACGCGGGGCAGGTGTTCGTCGGCGACTTCGGCTTCGACCTGATGGGTGGCGGGGACGCTGAGACCGCGTCACTGAAGCGCATCGACCCCGACGGCACGGTGTCCGTCGCCGCGGACGGGTTGCAGTTCCCCAACGGCATGGTGGTCTCCCCGGACGGCGGCACGCTCGTCGTCGGCGAGACCCTCGGCAACCGGTACACCGCCTTCGACCTCGGCGCCGACGGCACGCTCGCCAACCGGCGCGTGTGGGCGCCGCTCGGGCCGGCGGTGACCGGCCGGACCACCGAGGAGGTGCTCGGCCAGCTCAAGGTGGCGCCGGACGGCTGCGCGCTGGACGCCGAGGGCCACGTCTGGGCGGCCGACGCCGTCGGCGGCCGGGTGGTGCGGGTCGCCGAGGGCGGCGCGATCGTCGACGAGGTCGCCGCCCCCGAGGGGCTCGGTGTCTTCGCCTGCATGCTCGGTGGGGACGACGGCCGCACGCTGCTGCTGTGCTGCGCGCCGGACTTCTACGAGCACAACCGGGCGCCGGCGCGCGAGGCGGTGCTGCTGGCGACCGAGGTCGACGTCCCGCACGCCGGGCGGCCGTAGCCCGCGCCGGGTCAGCCGCCGCCCTGCCGGCCGCCGAGCGGGTGGTCGGTGTCCGGGACCCGCTGCCGGTCTCACCCGGGTCGGTCGACATCTCGCCGTCCCGCGCCGCGCGCGGTTCCTCCCGCTGCGACGGGGGCACGACCTCGCCGGGCTCGGCGCGCTCACCGGGCAGGACGCCGTCGTCGTCCGGCTGGTTGGTGCCGCCGTGGGGACGGCCCGTCATGTTGCCCTCGGCCGTCGCGGCCTGCTCGTGCTTGGCCCGGAGGGGTACCCGGTCGCGGCCGGGGTCACGCGGGCGCGATGACCCGCACCGGCTCGCCGCGGAGGAAGGCGGCGACGTCCTCGACGGCGTCGCCGTAGAAGACGCGGTAGGTGTCGCGGGTGACGTAGCCCAGGTGCGGGGTGAGCACGGTGCGCGGCGCGCTCCGCAGGGGCGAGTCGGCGGGGAGCGGCTCGCGGTCGTAGACGTCGATGCCGGCGCCGGCGATGCGGCCCTCGGACAGGGCCTCGACGAGGGCGGCCTCGTCGACGATCGGCCCGCGCGAGGTGTTGACCAGGATCGCGCTGCGCTTCATGCGGGCGAGCTCGTCGCGGCCGACCAGCCCGCGGGTGCGGTCGGAGAGCACCAGGTGGACGGTGACGACGTCGGCGGTGGCGAACAGCTCGTCGCGCTCCACGCGGCGGACGCCGGCCTCGGCGGCGCGCTCCGCGGTGAGGTTCTGGCTCCAGGCGACGACGTCCATCCCGAAGGCCTGGCCGATCCGCGCCACCCGGCTGCCGAGCCGGCCCAGGCCCACCACGCCGAGGGTGGCGCCGGCGAGGTCGGCGCCGACGGTGCGCTGCCAGCCGCCGGCCCGCAGTCCGGCGTCCTCCTCGGGGACGTGCCGGGCGACCGCCAGGACCAGCGCCCAGGTCAGCTCGACGGTGCCGGTGGGATGCGCGCCGGTGCCGCAGACGGGGACGCCGAGGTCTGCGGCGACGGCGACGTCGATGGCGGCGTTGCGCGCGCCGGTGGTGACCAGCAGCCGAAGCTGGGGCAGCCGCTCGAGGAGGCTGCGCGGGAAGGGGGTGCGCTCACGCATCGCGACGACGACGTCGAAACCGGCCAGCCGGTCGACGACGGCGTCCTCGTCGTCGAGGTGGTCGGGAAAGCTGACGACCTCGGCCTCCTCCGGCAGACGCGACCAGTCGGCGAAGTCAGCGGCGGCGGACTGGAAGTCGTCGAGGACGGCGATGCGCAGCACGGTCCCCGAGCATGACGGCGACCCCCGCCCGGTGCGAGCGGGGGTCGCCGTGCGGTCAGCGCGGAACGGTCAGCGGACGGGCCCGCGGCCGTAGCCCCGGCCGCCGCCCTGCTTCTTGTTCTGCTCGCCCATCTTGGCGATGAACTCCTTGATCTTCGCCTGGTTCTGCGGCTTGCGGGCCTCCTGGATGACCTTCGCCGCGAGCCCCGAGGCCAGGACCTTCCTCAACATGCCGGCCATGGTGTTCCTCCTTGGGTCGGTTGCCAGTGGTCGTGCCCGATGGCGGAGCGGTCCAATCGCTCACCCGGCCCTCAGCCGACCGTTATCTCGTCGTTACCTGGTGTTCGGACGCTCCGGATGTGGTCGAACTCCCTCGCAGCCCTCTGACCTGCAGGTTCGCAAACAGGGCCTTTGGTCCACAGTGACTGTTCGTGCTGGTCAGCACGGCGATTCGCGGTTCGGTGGGAGACGCCGTCCTGAGGACCCGCCCGACTTTGTCGCAGCGGACGAGCCGCACCTACCGTTCCCGCCGTCCGTAGGGCCGTTCGTCGCCTGCCTGGTGACACCCGCCGGACGCCGCCGAACCGTGCACCGGTCGATGACCGGTGCACGGGCCGGGGACCCACCGCAGCACTGGGGTGAAGCGCGACCTCGTCGCGCCGGGCGACTCCCCCGTCCGAACCCGTCAGCTAACCCGGTAGGCGGTCGTGGAGAACAGGAGAACCGTCGTCGATGACGACTGCCCGCACGTCCTTCGCTCGTCGCTCGTTCCGCGGTGTCGCCGTCGCCGCCATCGCCGGCGCCGGGATCGCCCTCTCCCCCCTTCCGGCCTCGGCCGCTGTCGGTGGCGCGGCCGGTCCGGTGCTCGCCGCAGCCCCGGCCCCCGCCGCCGCGTCCAGCAGCGCCGCCCAGAAGGCCGTCGACACCGCGCTGGCCCAGCGCGGTGACATGTACCTCTACGGCGCGACCGGTCCCGACCGGTTCGACTGCTCGGGGCTGACCAGCTTCGCCTACAAGGCGGCCGGCGTCTCGATCCCGCGCACCTCGAAGGCCCAGTCGACGTTCGGCACCCCGGTGTCGAAGGCCAACCTGAAGCCGGGTGACCTGGTGTTCTTCTACAGCCCGGTCTCGCACGTCGGCATGTACATCGGCAACGGCCAGATGGTGCACTCCTCGAGCGCCGGCAAGCCGGTGGCGGTCACGAACGTGGACTCGATGCCGAGCTACGCGGGCGCCCGCCGGGTCGCCTGACCCCTCGATACGGCGAGATCGCCGATCTCGCACGGCCACGACGCTGTAGCCGTGCGAGACCGGCGATCTCGACGGGTGATCAGCTCACTCGCAGAGGGTCCAGGTGCTCCCGTCCTCGAGCGTGATGACCACCGTGCGGTTCTCCGCGGCCGGTCCGGGCAGCAGGTTCCCGGCGGCATCGTGGTCCGGGACGTAGCCGGGGAACTCGCTGCCGACGCCGACGGCGGTCAGGGACTCGCTCGGGACTCCCAGCGCCACGAGTTCCTCCAGAACAGCCTGCGCACGGCGCTCGCTCAGCTCGACCTGGCCGTCCAGGTCCCCCACCCGCGCCGTCGTCCCGGTGAGCGTCGCGGTCAGTCCGGCCGTCCGGAGCTGGTCGGCGATCGGCTTCAGGACGTCGCGAACGGCGGCTGGGTCGAGGAACTCGGCCGAGTCCGGCTCGAAGGCGACATCGGCGCCGGTCAGCTCGATCGTGGCGCCGACGCAGGCGGGACCGGCCGGGACGGGGACCACGCTGACCTCCGGGAGACCGACGACTGTCTCCTCGGCCAGCGGTCTCTCCTCGAGGAACACCTCACCGCCGGCGGCCTGGATCACCGCGCGCCAGATCGCGATGAGGTTGGTGCGCTGCGCGATGCTCAGCGACTCCTGCGGCGCGGCAGTGTCGCCCAGCCCCTGGAAGGTGACCTCGATGCCCTCCAGGTCGGGCAGCGCGTCCTGCTTCGAGAGGATCTCGGCCACCTCCTGCGGGTCGGCCTCGAGCAGGCCGGGCTGGGTGAAGTCCAGCGGCGCCACGGTCGACAGGCCGGAGTCGATGACGGCGATCTCGTGCGGGAGCGTCTCGACCGACCGGAGCGTGCGCGCGGCCAGCTCGAGGCCCATCAGCAGGTCGGCCTCCTCGTCGTCGGCCCGAGCCGCTGCGATCCCGTCGAGCACCGCCTGCCGGTTGTCGTTCTGGCTGGCCTTGCGGGCCTGACTGGTCGCCCCCTCCACGACGAGCGACATCGTGCCGAGGACCGACGGCTCGCCGTCCGCGACGACGATGGCGGCCAGGGACTGGTTGTCTACGGCGCGATCGAGCACGCCCACCGCCCGGCCGTCGAGTTGGGGCGCCGGCATGTTGCTGCGGGCGCCGACGACGAAGGCCGCGGCACCGGTGGGGTCCGCCGTCGCCTCGTCACCACCGCAGCCGGCGAGCCCGACAGCGAGGCCGAGCGAGACGGTGGCGGCCAGCAGACGGCCGGACACGGAGGAAGTGCGCAAGGACGTGCCTCTCGATCGAGCAGGTGCGGACGCGTGCGAAGTCGGTCGGGTCAGTGGGCGCCGTTGAGCGAGCCGTGGCCGTTGGCGGAGCCGTGGCCGTTGGCCGCCCTCGGGGCGAGGAGGGGAAACGCGTCGCGTGGGATCCGGATCAGCGTTCCGGCGTCGCGTGGTGTCGGTCCCGGCGGACCGGTGCGCGGTACCGTCCCGTCATCCCCTGGCCGGGGCGCCGGGACCGAGGGCTGCAGCGGCCGCTCCGGACCGCCGACCCGTCGTCCGGTGGTGAGACCGTTGGTGGCCTCGGGCAGGCCGAGATGGCCCGCGACCTCGACACGGACGAGCTCCTTGAGCTCGGCGATCTCCGCGTCCGTGGTGGCGAGGGCGTCCTCGGCCGACCGGTCCGCCTGGTCGATCGCATCCCGGGCCTGTGCCAGCTGGTGCCGGACGTCGCTGAGGACCTCGGTCCGCCGCGCGACGAGCTCGTGCTGCTCGGACAGCTTCTTGCGCAGCGCCGCATACGTGCTCATCCGCGGCTGGTGCTCCGCGAACCCGGTGAAGAAGGCGAAGACACCCGAGGCGAAGTAGAGGCCGGCGAGGAGGAGCGCGGAGAGCAGCGCGTGCTGCGAGTCCGCAGCCGGGTCGGCGACACCGAAGGCCGACGTCGCGCTGGCGGCACTCGACTCGGAGACCAGCCGGAAGTAGAACGCGACGCTCCCCAGCACCAGCCAGCCCGCGACCATGAGGAGCAGAGCCGGTCGGCCGAGCCCGCCTCTTGCTTCCCGGAGGTCCTTGAGGGTCCGGCCGACTCCGTGCATCAGCCCCACCGAGATGACCGCGAAGGCAGCCGTCAGGGCAGCGACGACCACCTCACCGGCCTCGCGGAACGACGTGGCCAGGACGACGTAGAACGTCGCGACGTCACCCGCTGCCGCCACCGCGAGCATCAGGTAGAGGCCGATCCGCTTGTGCCAGGGGCGGTCGAGTCCCTCCAGCGGGTCCAGGGTCGGCCGGGGACGGCTGCGGCGCTCCCTGCGCTCACCGGGCTGCGCCTCGGCGGGCTCGACGATGCGCTTCTCGAAGACGGTGATCAGGCGTTCGGTGTGCCGCAGTTCCGCGGCAGCCGATCCGGCACGCTGCTCCGCGACCACCTCTGCCGCCTGGAGCCGACTGACGTCACGCCGTGCGGCGGTGACGCGCTCGGTGCGCTCGGCGAGGACGTGCGCGCGTCGCTTGTGTCGCAGTCCCTCCAGCCAGCCGTCGAGGACGTCGCCGTTGCCCGCGTCCAGCGAGCCGGCCTGGGCCAGCGCGGCGACCTGCGCCACGACGTCGTCCCGGACCGTGCGGGGCGAGAGGGTCGGGAAGACGTCGTCGAGGGAAACCGCCAACGGCTCCGGGCGGCGGGACCAGATCCGGCTCATGCGGAGGCTCCAGACGGTGCGGGGGCGGGCAACGGGGTCTCGGGCGCGACCCAGGCGGGCAGGTCGCACAGCTCGGTGTCCCAGAGGCGGACGAGTTCTTCGCGCTGCGGGTGGCGGCGCAGCAGGGCTCGGCGGTAGACGGCGGCCTTGCGGTGGGTCAGCTCGCGGACGCGGACGACGTGCGAGCGGGCGAGGTCCGCGCGGGCCTGGACGCCGGCGCGCAGGTGGGCCTCCTCGGCGAGCACGTCGTCCAGCCGGCGCTGGGTGTCGGCCTGCGCGGCGCGGGCTGCGGCCACCGAACGCTGGTGGGTGACGGCCCGGCGCTCGCGGGTCGCGGAATCCGGCAGGTTCTCCTCGCCGGGGTAGCGGCGGGCGAGCCAGGCCGGCGCGGGCGGCTGGGCCATGCGCTCGGCGTCCTGCGTCTGGCGCTCGAGCATGGCACGCAGGGTCCGCAGTTCGGCGTCGATCTGCCCGAGCCGGACGTCGGCGGCGTCGGTGTCGACGAGGCAGCGGGTGCGCTCGCGCTCGCAGGCCTCGCCGTACTCGGCGACGAGTTCGGCCAGGACGGGCGTCGAGGCGACGCTGACCCCGATCGGGAGGCCGGCCCGGCGGTCGGCGCGGGCGTACCAGCGCAGACGCAGCCGGGTGCGCCACGGGATGCGGAGGGTCCGGTAGCGACGATCGATGCGCTGGACACCCGTCAGGGCCACGCTCCACTCCCCCTGTCGTGCCTGTGCGGGGACGGGCTGTGGTGCGGCGTCCCCCACCTCCCGGGGCGGACGTCGACCGGTCGGCGGTCACGTCCCGTCACGGACGGCGGTCGGACGTTAACGGCGGTTGCGTGCACCCCGCGGACCGTGGCGGGGCACCCTCACCCCTTGGGGTCAGCCGTGGCGGCAGGGGTGCGGCGGCTGGTCTGCGGGGTGCAGCGAGAACACCGCTGCGGCGTCCTGCGGCCAGGTGCGCAGGAAGAGCAGGCCGTACCGCTCGTTGAGCAGCGCGTCCGGGCCGGTGGTGTCGACCAGCTCCAGCAGGCGGCCGGCGCCGTGGTTGCGGTAGCGGCGGAGCTCCGCGCCGCAGGCGACGGTCAGCACGTCACCGACGGCGCCCATGACGACGACCGGCGTCCAGGCGTCGTCCGGGCTGTTGTCGCAGAGCAGCACGCGGGTGGGGTGGACGGCGTGGCCGGCGGCATGGCTGGTGCACGGCACCGTCCGGCTGCTGCTCGCGGCGGTGGGCTCGAGCTCGCGATCGGTCATGCCGTGCTCCCGTCCTGCGGTCCCCCTGCCGGCTCGGGCCGGCCGAGGACAGTGCAGCACCGGGGCGCAGCGGTCCGCGCGCCCTGGACGCGGCCGTCCCCCGATCGCCTGGGTGACGGCGGAGCCGGGTGACGAAGCGTCGCAAACGGCGAGCGTGCGCCGTCCCCGGCGGGTAGTGCGTCGACGTGGACGGACGCACGCTGCTGATGGGTGACTGGACGCCGGTGATCCGGGACGGCATCGACGTCCTCCGGCTGGCGATCTTCGCCGGGGCCGCGGGGTACGCGGCGAACGGGCAGTGGGGGTCGGCGGCACTGCTGGCCGCGCTGGGGAGCATCACGCTGGTCGCACGGCTGGTGAACCTGCCCCGGCTCTACGACCTGTCGCTGACCCTCGGCATGGCGCTGCAGGGGTTCGGCGAGACGCTCGGCCTCTACGACGAGTTCGTCCGCTTCGACGACCTGGTGCACTTCACCCTGCCGATGCTCACGGCCCCGGTCGTCTACATCGCCCTCGCCCGGCTGGACGTCGTCCCGGACCCCCGCGACGAGACACACCTGCGGCACTACGTCGGCATCGGCGTGGTGACCGCGGCCCTCGGCATCGCCGTCGGGGCGCTGTGGGAGCTGTTCGAGTGGCGGTCGGATGCGTGGTTCGGCACGCAGCTCTCCGAGGACAACGACGACACCAACGGCGACCTCTTCCGCGACACGCTCGGGTCCCTCGCCGGCGCCGCGCTGCTGGTCGTGTGGGCCCGCTTCGGCTGGGGCTCGGTGCGGCGCATCCCCGGGGTGAACACGCACGAGGAGGTCAGCGCCTGATGCCGGCGTCGATTCCGCGCCCCTGGCTCTCACCGGCGGACGTAGAGCTGGGCGGGCTTGCCCACGGAGCCCGCCGACCGCCGCTTCGTCTCCTCCAGCAGGGGCAGCATCGTCCGGCGGAACGTGTCCGCCGAGTACCCGAGGCCACCCGTCACCGCCTCGTGCAGCCGGTGGAGCTCGCGGACCGTGAAGGGCTCCCGCAGCAGGCCGTCGGGGTCGGGTCGCTCGGCGTACTGCGCGCGCATGTCGGCCGCCGCGCGCCGCACGATGTCGTCGTGGTCGAACAGCAGCCCCCGCACGTCGTCCACCGGCCGCAGGCACACGTCCTCCGGTCGCACCTCCACCACCGGCGCGACCACCCGCCACGGCAGCGCGGCGACGTGCGCGACGGACAGCACCCACCCGCGGTCGTCCCGGTCCGGGGCGTCGAAGACGTGCAGCTGACGTGGCGCGACCTCCGGCGCCAGACCGGCCTTCTCGCGCAGCGACCGCCCGACGGCGACCGCCAGGGTCTCCCCCTCGTGCAGGAACGTGCCGGGGAGCGCCCACTCCGGCCGGCGCTCCTCCCCCGCCCGGCGGACGAGGAGCACGGCCAGCCGGGGGTCGCCGGCCGGCACGGTGAGGACGGCCGTGTCGACCGCGACCGACGGCCGCGGGTAGTCGGTCAGGGCCCTGCCCGAGCTGTCGCGGTACACGCCGTTGACGTTAACTCAGGATCCGTCTAACTTGGGAGTTGACGCACGGATGAGCTAACTCCGGAGAAGGTGGTGGCCATGGCGGACGTCTGCGTCCGGCTGCACGTCGGGCAGGGGACGCACCTCACCCACTCCTGCAGGAGGCCTGAGTGACCCGCATCCACCGCTCGTCCCGCGCCGCCGGCGCGCTGGTCGGCTCGGCCGTCGGCGACGCGCTGGGCGCGCCCTTCGAGTTCGGCCCGCCCGGGCGGTTCTCCGCCCGCTTCCCGACCCCGGCTCGTGGCTCGCGCACCGAGATGTGCGGTGGCGGGTCGCCGGGGTGGCAGCCCGGCGAGTTCACCGACGACACGCAGATGGCCCTGCTGGTCGCGACGTCGCTGGTGGAGCGCGGCGGTCTGGACGAGGCCGACCTGTTCGACCGGTTCCGCACCTGGGCGGCGGCCGACCCGCCGGACATCGGCAACCAGACCCGCGCCGTCCTCGGCTCCGGCCTGCCCTGGGACACCGCCGCGGCCGAGCACTTCGCACGCTCGGGGCGCGCGGCCGGCAACGGCTCGCTGATGCGCACGACGCCGGCCGCCCTCCGGTTCGCCCGCGACGGCCGCGAGGCGACCATGGACGCCGCCCGCCGCATCTCGGCGCTCACCCACGGCGACCCGTCGGCCGGCGAGGGCTGCGCGGTCTTCCACGAGCTGGTGCGGGTCGCCCTCGACGGCGGCGACCCGCTGGCCGCGATCCCGGCGGCGCTGGAGTCGGTGGCCGGCGAGCACCGCGAGCGGTGGACGACCGTGCTCGCGCCGGACTGGACGCCGGAGCGGGCGACCGAGTCCAACGGCGCGGTGTGGCCGACGCTCGGCCAGGCGGTGTGGGCGCTGCGCCACGGCCGGGACTTCGCCGAGGTGCTGCGGCTGGTCGTCGACCTGGGCGGGGACACCGACACCGTCGCCGCGGTCGCCGGCGGGCTGGCCGGGGCGGTGTACGGGATGGGCGGCATCCCGACGCGCTGGGCGTCGGTCGTCCACGGCCGGGTCCCCGGCTCCGGCGAGCGGGTGTGGCGGCTGGCCGACCTGCAGCAGCTGGCGGCCGCGCTCGACGGCGGCGCGCAGCAGAGCTACGACCCCGGGGTGATCCCGCGGATCGGTCCGCAGGAGGTGCTGCCCGGCATCTGGGCGGGCAACCTCGACGGCGCCCGCTACAGCGAGCAGGACTTCGCCGTCATCTCGCTGTGCCGGCTCGGCGAGCCGTTCGCC
>Ga0196965_1000756_pt1 | contig 15663 bp, 13 predicted proteins | sample S1_20metaG_FD_148668 | JGI IMG/M metagenome (GOLD analysis project Ga0196965, IMG submission 148668) | Soil microbial communities from Anza Borrego desert, Southern California, United States - S1_20 | ecosystem: Environmental > Terrestrial > Soil > Desert | place: USA: California | collected... | reverse complement strand
CGCCGAGCGAACCGTCGACGCAACCTGGAAGCGGATCGGCTCACTGCTCGACGCCTTCCCGCCTGACGAATGCGCAAACTACCTGCGAAACGCAGGCTACGCTTCAATATGAATAGGATCGACTCTAGCGGGAGCCGCCGCGCGCAGGCAAGACTTTCGGGTTCCTGAGCAGGACGGCGGAGACCAGCGCGGCAAGGAGGCCGATCGGGAAGATCTCGGTGAAGGTCAGGGGAATCCGGATCAGCGGATTGGAGTAATTGGCCCGCATCCACTCATAGCCCTCCATCTCGCGAGCCACTTCGGCGGCCGACCTGCCCTGGTCCTCGAGGTCGGCAGCGATGCCGGCCAGATACTCGTCCATGAAGCGATAGCCGGTGGCGGCCAGATAGGCTTCCCAGACCAGGATGTAGGCCATTGCGGCGACCGCGGCGATTCCAAGGCCCATCAGGAAGGCGGGCTTAAACCTTATGACTCCCCCATGCTCGATGTCGCGATAGCGTTTCACGCCCACGAACATGAAGGTCATCGCGACCAGCATGACCAGATAGCCGAACCACATGGACGCGAAGAAGCTGTCCCGGTCGGTGGTCAGGATTCCGGTCATCATGACCGAGATGATGACCAGGCCGGCCAGCGTTCCGTAGGTGAGGGCGTATTTCATGCTCCAAGACTCCCCGTTCGAATGACGGTCCGGGCATAGATCGCTCGAAGGCTCCGCGGGTATCGCCCGAACGGGTGATTTCGGGCATTTCGCCTCAGGGAATGAGCGCCAGCCAGCGTGCCTTCTCGATCGCCTGGATCCGGTTCTGGACCTCCAGCTTCTCGTACAGGCGGGCGAGGTGGGTCTTCACCGTATTGGGCGAGATCCCCAGCGTCCAGGCCAGCTCCTTGTTCGACTGGCCCGACGCGAGCAGCCCCAATATCTCGCATTCCCGGGCGGTCATCCCGAGCGACCGGATCGCGGCGGCGTTGCGCTCGAAAGCCGGCGCCGGCGGACGCGGAGTCATTTTGCGCCCCGCCCACAGGCCGAGGCCGATGAAGCCGAGCGCGAGCAGGGCGATATAGACGTCGGCCGAGAAGGACCGCATCACGTAGCGATGCTCGAGCCACTGGAGCGCGGCCGCCGCGGCCGCCAGCCCGAGCGCGTAGAGGATGACCGTCTTCGCCATCGACGCAGGGTGCCAGAATAGGCGCCGTGCGTCATTCCGAACTTGTGCCGTCGCTTTGTCCGCCTCCATCACTCCCGAGCCTCGGCAACCCGGCGGCACGGCTCGCGATGCGGCAGGAGCGCCGGCATGGTTTCGACCTGATGGAGACCCGGAGCGGTTCGCGGGCCACGATGTCTCCATGTGCCTTGGGTCTGACGCCGCGCCACCCTATCTGTGCCCCGCGCCCTGCCGCTCGCCATGGCGGAAAAGTTTTTCAGTCCCTAGGAAGCCGAACCTTATGAACCTTCCGCCGAAACTTCCGGCGGCCCGGAGCTGAGCGAATCGAATGGCCGCCCCCGTCCTCGCCTATGAAAATCTCGGCCTCGTCCAGGGCGCCGGCTGGCTGTTTCGCGGCCTCGATCTGTTCGTCGGGGCGCGCGACCGGCTTGCGCTGATCGGGCGCAACGGCGCGGGCAAAACCACATTGCTCAAGTGCCTCGCCGGCCTGATCGACACGGACGAGGGGCGGCGCACCATTCAGCCGGGGACCAAGGTGGTGCTGCTCGAGCAGGACCCCGCCGTCGCCGACTTCGCGACCTTGCGCGACTTCGCCCTGAGCGGCCCGGGCGCTCCCGTCCCGCACGAGGTCGACGCCATCGCCGACCAGCTCGGCATCGATCTCGACCGTCCCGCCGCGACCGCCAGCGGCGGCGAGCGCCGCCGAGCCGCGATCGCCCGCGCGCTCGCCCAGGATCCCGACGTTCTGCTGCTCGACGAGCCCACCAACCATCTCGACCTCGGCGCCATCCAGTGGCTCGAGGACTGGCTCTCCCGCTATACCGGCGCCTTCATCGCCATCAGCCACGACCGCACTTTCCTCAAGCGGCTCACCCGCTCCTCCCTGTGGCTCGACCGCGGCACCCTGCGCCGGGCCGAGATCGGCTTCGGCGGCTTCGACGCCTGGACGGAAGCCGTCTATGCCGAGGAGGCGCGCGCCGCCGAGAAGCTCGACGCCAGGCTCAAGCTCGAGCTCCACTGGCTGCAGCGCGGAGTCACCGCCCGCCGCAAGCGCAACCAGGGCCGGCTCGCCAAGCTCGGCGAGATGCGGGCGGCGCGTGCGGCGATGCTCGGCCCGGCCGGCGCGGCGAAGCTCGGACTCGAGAATGACGACGTCAAGACCAAGATGGTGATCGACGCCGAGAAGGTCACCAAGCGCTTCGGCGAGCGCACGGTCGTGCGCGACTTCACCCTGCGCATCCAGCGCGGCGACCGGATCGGCGTGGTCGGCGCCAACGGCGCCGGCAAGACGACCTTGCTGAGGCTGCTCACCGGCGAGCTCGAGCCGGACGAAGGGAAGATCGCCCGCGCCAAGACCCTTCAGGGGATCATGATCGACCAGCAGCGCCGGCTGCTCGATCCGGACAAGAGCGTCCGCGACATCCTCGCCGACGGCGGCGACTGGATCGAGGTCCGGGGCCACAAGAAGCACGTCCAGGGGTATCTGAAGGAGTTTCTGTTCGAGCCGAACCTCGTCGACGCGAAGATCGGCACCCTCTCCGGCGGCGAGCGCTCGCGCCTGCTGCTGGCGCGCGAGTTCGCCCGCCGCTCGAACCTGCTCGTCCTCGACGAGCCGACCAACGACCTCGACCTCGAGACTCTCGACCTGCTGCAGGAGGTGATCGCCGACTATGACGGCACCGTCCTCATCGTCAGCCACGACCGCGACTTCCTCGACCGCACCGTCACCATAACCCTGGGCCTCGACGGCTCCGGCAAGGTCGACATCGTCGCCGGCGGCTATGAGGATTGGGAGCGCAGGCGGCGGCAGCCGGCCGCGGCGGCGGCGAAGACCCCGGCCGCGGCCAAGCCCGCGGCGGCCGCGCCCAAGCCCCAGACCAAGCTCACCTACAAGGACCAGCGCGACTACGACCTCCTCCCCGACCGAATCCACGCGCTGGAGGCCCGGATCGCCCGCGACGAGGAAGCGCTTCACGACCCGGACCTCTATACGCGCGACCCGAAGCGCTTCGAGGCTCTGACCGCCGCGATCGACAAGGCGCGGGCGGAGCGCGACGCGGCGGAGGAAAGGTGGCTCGAGCTGGCGGAGAGGGTGGAGGCGCTGGCGGCTGGATAAGCCTCGGCCGTCACCCTGAACTCGTTTCAGGGTCCGGTTCTCCACCCGCGAGGCGGCTCGTCGCTGGATGCTGAAACAAGTTCAGCATGACGGTCAGCGGCAGGTCGAGCCCGGCCCCTCGTCGAGGTCCAGGCAGCGCCCGTCGATCGACCCGGCCGGGATGGTCACGCCGATCGTCGCGGCGAGCGTCGGCAATATGTCCGCCGTCTCCACCGCCAGCGACTGCTCGAACGGAGTCATGCCCTTGCGCCAGAACAGGATCGGCACCCTGCGGTCATAGTCCCACGGGCTGCCGTGGGTGGAGACATAGCCGCGGCTGGTGTCGAAGATCGGAGTGACCCGCGGCTTCAGAAGCACGACGAAATCGCCCGACCGCTCGGGATCGAAGCTCGCCTTGGCCCGCTGGATCAGAGTCCAGACATCGGGCGGCCCCATCGGGGGCGCCGCCGCCGCCAGCTCCGCCTTGGTGAACACCGCCGCCACCTGGGGATGGCGCCGGTAGGTCGCGATGGCCTCGCGCAGCACCCGGGCCCGCTGCGCCGCCGTCAGCTTGCGGTCGACATACATGTCCCCGAAGGCGCCGTCGCCGTAGAGCACGTCGCCGCTGAGCTTCAGCTTCGCGGCGAGCGCCTTGGCCATGTTGCCGGCGTTGAGCGCCGGATCGACCCGGGAAGCGTCGCCGGCGGCGTGCTCGCGATGCCGCTCGGGAATGTCGTGGCCGCCATGGTCGGCGGTGAGCATGACCAGATAGTCGATCCCGGCCGAGTCGAGGTTGCGGAAGAAGCCGCCCAGCGCCTCGTCGAGCGCCATCAGCTGGATGCACATCTCGCTGCCCTGGGTGCCGTAGCTGTGGCCGACATAGTCGGTCGCCGACAGGCCGAGGATGAGGAGGTCCGTCGCTTCCCCCTCGCCGAGCTTCATCTCGCGGCGGAGCGCCTCGCCCATGTCGAGGGTCGCGCGGTCGAAATCGGGCGAGGCCCGGAAGCCGTTCTTGTCGTCCGCGTCGCGCGCGAACCGCCCCGCCCCGACCGGCTTGCCGCCGCCGGCGACCGGTATCGCCCGGCTGTGCGCCTCGCAGACCCCTGGAAGGTCGCGGGCGGAGCGGGAGCGGGAAAGGGCGTCCTTGACGGCCTCGTTGGCCGCCGCCACCGCCCGCGGAGTCGCGGGAGCGCCCGGGTTGACGAAGGCTTTGCGGTCGTGATCCCACCACCAGCGCTCGTCGGGACGGTAGCCGCCCATCATGATCGCGGCCCGGTCCTTGCCGGAGACGACGGCGACCCGGCTGCGCGGATCGGCGCGCTTCATATGGTCGCCGAGCGCCGGCACCCTCAGGTGATAGGAGGAGACCGTATACTGGCCGCCCCTGGAGCTGCTCCCCGGCACCCGCGGATCTTCCGAGCAATAGACGCCCTTGTCCTCCCGCGCCGCGCCCGGATTGAACCAGTTGTTGGCGATGATGCCGGTCCGCGCCGGCCGCGATCCGGTGAGGATGGTCGAATGGCCGGGACAGGTCTCGGTGGCGTTGTGGCCCTGATAGCCGCTGGCGAAGACGATTCCTTCGGAGAGGCGCTGCAGCCCGCCGTCGAAACGCTGGCGATACTGGCTGAACAGGTCGGCCGAAAATTGGTCGACGGAGATGGCGACGATCAGCCTGGGCCGCTCCGCCGCCGTGGCCGGAGCCGCCGCGGCGGCGAGCGGGAGGACGAGCAGAGCGGCGAGCCGGGCCAGTTTCATGAGCATTCCCCCTGGAATTCGTCTCGCTGCTCTACACCGGCGGCGGCTTTGAGCAAGGCCCATCAAGCGTCTCGACTTGCTCCGGAAAATTTGCGAGCCAGCAGCGGATTTTTCCGGGGGGAACAGAATGGATTCGACCGACGCCGCCGATCTGATCGCGGAGATCCACGAGGACAGGGCGGAGAATGCCGCCGCGGAGAGCTTCCGCAACCGGGCCGCGCTCATGATCGCGGTCCTCGCCGCGGTGCTCGCCGTCGGCGGCCTGGGCGGCGGCAACGCCACCGACGACATGATCGAGAACAACATCAAGGCGAGCGACACCTGGGCCTTCTACCAGGCCAAGAACGTGCGCCAGACCCTGTACAGGATCGAGGCCGAGAAGCTGAAGACCTCGCTCGCCGCCGGGATCGTCTCTGCCGCCGAGCGCCCTTCGGCCGAGGCCCGGCTCAAGGAATATGAGGCGACCATCGCCCGCTACGACAGCGAGCCGGACCCGAAGGATCCCTCGAAGGGTGAAGGCAAGAAAGAGCTCTCGGCGACCGCGAAAGGCTATGAGGCCGCCTTCGAGCAGGCGGCGCAGCGGGACGATAATTTCGACTTCGCCGAGGTCCTCCTCCAGCTCGCGCTCGTCCTCGGCTCGGTCGCGATCCTCGCGGTGAACCGCTGGATCCTGATCCTGTCCGCCGCCATGGGGGCGCTGGGCGCGCTTCTGACCCTGAACGGCTTCCTGCTGCTGGTGCCGCTGCCCTGATCGTCGCCGATGGGAGCCTCGTCATTCCGGCGAAAGCCGGACTCCATGAACACGGCCGGTCGAGATCCCCGTTCAAGCCCGGATGACGGAGATGGCCGGCGGCCTCAGCCCCGCCTCGCGCTCCTCAGATGCGCCCGTATCTCCTCGTCCGTCGGCGCCCCCTTCGCCGCGCGCTCGAGCAGGGCCAGGCCCCCTACCCGGTCCTTGCCGCTCCGGAACAGCAGCCAGCCGAGCGTGTCGGCAGTGACGGGATTGCCCGGCTCGAGCGACCAGGCCCTGCGCGCCAGCGGGAGTGCGCGGTCATAGTCGCCGGTCTCGGCATAGGCCCAGGCGAGGTTGTTGAGCAGGGTGGCGTCGCCATTGCCGATGCGCTTTCGCACCTCTTCGTAGAGGGCGATCGCTTCCGGCCAGCGTTTCGCCTGGAGATAGGCGTTGGCCGCCATGGTCTGGGCGGAGACGTTCTGCGGGTTTTGCTGAAGGAACAGGGTCAGCACCTGGGTCGCGCCCCGGTCATCGCCGGAATTGCGCAGCGCCTCGATCAGCCGCAGCGCCACCGGCTCGCTGAAGGCGAGGTTGGCCGCCCGGCGATAGGCGGCGGCGGCTCCGGCATAATCGCCCTGGATCGCGAGCGCGTCGCCGACCAGGACATGGGCATCGGGCGCTCCGGGGGCGGCCGTCTGGAGCTGCCTTGCCCGCTGGAGCGCCTCCGGGCCGAGCCCGCGGCCGAGCAGCGCCCGGATCAAGACGATCTGAGCCGGCCCCGAGTCCGGATGAGCGGCGGCGTCGCGCCGCAGGGCCGCGATCTCGCCGTCCCCAAGCGCATCGTCCAGGGCGGCGGTTGCCGACTGACGCGGAGCCGCCGCACGGGCGAGATAGCGAACCGCCGCCGCCTCGTCGCCGAGGCGGGCATGGGCCTTGCCGATGATGCTGAGCGTGTAGGCGTCGGCGTCGGCGCGGTCGGCGAGCGGCCGCAGCGTCAGGATCGTCGCTCGCGCATCGCCGCTCTGCCATTGCGCCGATCCGAGCAGGCGCCGGGCCTTGAGGTTGCCGGGCTGCGCCTCGAGCAGCTTCTTCAACGGCCCGATGGCAAGGGCCGCGTTGCCGGAGCCGAGCTCGATCGTTCCGGCGAGCAGCATGGCCGCCGGACGATTGTCGAAGACCCCGCCGGTGCGGCGATAGAGGCTTCGAGCCAGCGCGTAATCGCGGCCGCGGGCGGCGAGCACGGCCTGGAGGTAATAAGCCGAAGGGTTGTGCTCCGACACGCCGAGGATGCGCCGGGTGTCGGCCAGCATCTCGCGGGTGCGGCCGAGATCGCCCAGAGTGGCGGCGCGTTCGATCAGCACGGCGACGTTAGAGGGATCGACCTCCAGCGCCCGGTCGAACCAGGGCATTGCGGCGGCGAGGCCATATTGCTCGCGGGTGAGCTCGCCGCGAAGCCTCAGCGCCTCGACGTTACGGGGAGCGAGCCTGACGGCGCGGTCGGCCGCTTCGATGGCCCCGGCCGTCTCGCCGGTGACCCGGCGGAAATCGGCGATCGCGGTCCACAGCGCGCCATCCTCGGGAGCCGCCGCCAGGGCGCGGTCGAAGGCGGCCGCGGCATCCTCCATCCTGCCGAGCAGCTGGTAGGCCTGGCCGAGCGTTCGGTTGGCGTAGGCGGCGTGGGCCGGTCCGGCCTTGCGAGCTTCGACGGCGGCGCGCTCCGCCTGCCCCTGGAGGAGAAGGGCATGCGCAAGCAGATGGCCGATCTCGGTCTCGGGAGTGCCGAGCGCGACCGCCCGTTTCAGCTCCGCCTCCGCGGCGGCGCCCTGGCCGAGCAGCAAATAGGTGCGCGCCTGGGCCAGCCGCAGGTCCTTATTGTCCGGATCCGCCTCGATCGCGTTCAGGAACTCGATCCGGGCCGTGCGCGGCTGCCCCTGCGCCAGGGCCTGAAGCCCGCGCCGATACGAATCCCCCGCCGAATCCGGGCCCGCATTGGAGCAGGCCGCGGCGCCGAGCAGCAGCAGAGCGGTCAAGGCGGCGCGCGCGGTCACGGCTGCAGATCGTACTGCTTCATGAGATCGTAGAGCGTCGGCCGGCTGATTCCGAGCAGCTTGGCGGCGCTCGAAATGTTGTTCTCGGTGCGCGCCAGCGCCTGGCGGATGGCGCGGCGGTCGGCGAGCTCGCGGGCGGATTTGAGGTTCACCGGCAGCGGCGCCTCGGTGCGCGCCTCCAGGTCCAGATCCTCGGCCGTCACCAGCTTGCCGTCGGCCATGATCACCGCCCGCTTCATCCGGTTCTCGAGCTCGCGCACGTTGCCCGGCCACGGCCATTCGTCGATCGCCGCGAGCGCGCCGGGGCTCAGGCCCTTCACCTGCGGGTTCATCTCACGGGCGAAGCGGTTCAGGAAATGCTTGGCCAGAAGCACCGAATCGCCATGCCGTTCAGCGAGCGTCGGTATCCGCACCACGATCTCGGCTAGGCGGTAATAGAGATCCTCGCGGAAGCTCCCCGCCTTGATCATCTGCGGCAGGTCCTGGTGGGTGGCACTGACGATCCTGGTGTCGACCGCGATCGGCTTGCGGCCGCCGATCCGCTCGATCACCCGCTCCTGGATGAAGCGCAGAAGCTTGACCTGGAGCGGCAGCGGAATGTCCCCCACCTCGTCGAGGAAGAGCGTGCCGCCATGGGCGAGCTCGATCTTGCCTTCCGTCGTCTTGATCGCGCCGGTGAAGGCGCCTTTCTCGTAGCCGAACAGCTCCGCCTCGAGGAGATTCTCGGGGATGGCCGCGCAGTTGATCGCCACGAACGCCCCGCCGGACCGGTTGCTCGCCTGGTGGAGGCCGCGGGCGAGCAGCTCCTTGCCGGTGCCGCTGGCGCCGAGCAGCATTACCGAGACGCCGGTATTGGCGACCCGCTCGATCGTCCGGGCGACCTTCATCATCTCCGGCGCGGCGGTGATCATCGTGCCGAGCACGGTGCGGTCGTCGCCCGCCTGCTCCTCGAGCTTGCGGTTCTCGGTCTCGATGCCGTGAAGCTGGAAGGCACGGCGGACGATCAGGCCGAGCTGGTCGATGTCGACCGGCTTCTGGTAGAAATCGTAAGCGCCCGACGCGATCGCCCGAAGCGCGCTCTCCCGGGCGCCATGCCCCGAGGCGACGATGACCTTGGTGTCGGGCTTGAGCGACAGGATCGTCTCCAGCGTCGCGAAGCCCTCGGTGACACCGTTTGGGTCGGGCGGCAGGCCGAGGTCGAGCGTGACCACCGGCGGCTCCTCCGCCCGAAGCAGGTTGATCGCCGAGTCGCGGTTGGAGGCGACCAGCACCTCATAATCGTCATAGGCCCAGCGCAGCTGCCGCTGCAGCCCCTCGTCGTCCTCGACGATCAGCAGTTTGGCTCTCGTATCCACGCTCATGCCCGCATCCGTCCGATCTCGGTGAAGCTGGTCTCACCCAGCGGTAAAAGGATGGTGAAGCGGCTCCCTTCCCCCTCGCGGCTGTCGACTTCGATCCGGCCGCCCATCGCCGCGACGAGGCTGCGCGCCTCGAACGCTCCCACTCCGAAGCCGCTCTCCTTGGTCGAGGCGAAGGGCTGGAAGAGGCGGGTGCGGATGAAATCGGCCGACATGCCCTCGCCCCGGTCGATGATCTCGACGACGGCGTCGTTGCCGCGGGCGCCGCACCGGATCCGGACCGGCGACCCGCTCGGGCTCGCGTCGATGGCATTCTGAACGAGATGGGCAAGCGCCTGCTCGAGCCTCACCGGGTCGGCGACGGCGGCCACGGCCGTGCTGCCTTCCACCTCGACCGGGTGAACCCGCCTCTTGACCTCGGCCACCGCCGCCACCGCCTGGCGGAGCGGGATCGCCCGTACCGGCTCCGCCTCCACATTGCTGCCGCCGCGATGGAGTCGGGCGAGGAGGTCGTTCATCTTTTTGACCGAGCTGTGCAGGGTCGCGATCATGTCCTCGCGGAATTCGGGATTGTCCGCATGGCGCTCAGCGTTGCGGATGACGAGGCTTAACTGGCTGACCAGATTCTTGATGTCGTGGATGATGAAGGCGAAGCGCCGGTTGAACTCGTCGAACCGCCGCGCGTCCGCGAGCGCGTCCTGCGTGCGCGCCTCCGCCAGATAACTCGCCGCCTGGATTCCGACGGTTCTGAACAGGTCGAAATCTTCCCAGTCGAGGGGCCGCCGGACGAGCGGATGCTCGAGCAGGACCAGCCCGACCAGGCGATCGCCGTGGATGAGCGGCACCCCCGCCCAGACCGCCTCCAGCGCCGCGAGCGAGGCCGGCACGCGCAGCCCGGGGCCCTGCGTCTTCAGCCTCGCCGAGCCGAGACCGGTGAAGTCGAGGACATGGCCGCTGGTCTCGAGCAGCCGGATGAGCTCGGCGTCCTCGGCGGAAGCTTCCGGCAAATCGTCGCGCCAGTTCCAGCGCGCGGCGACGCTGAGGCGGCCGCCCTCGGGCACCAGCAGCAGCCCGGAGGGCGATTCGGCGATGTCGGCGATGGCCTTGATGATCCGCTCGCCGAGCGGCGCGTCGCCGCCGACCGTTCGGGTGAAGCGAAGCCATTCCTCGCGATAGTCATATCTGTGCTCGAAGAAATGCTTGGCGACGATCACCCGCGACCAGGCCCGCATCCGCCCCGAGGGAAGCAGGATCACAGCGGCGACGGTGATCGCGAAGACCAGCCCGACCTGCCCGATCCTCACCCAATTGCCGCCGACCACCTCGAGCGCCCGGCTCGCGGTCATCATCAGGATGAGATAGCCGAGGATGGCGATCAGCGACAGCGACTGGAAAGTGGCGGCCCTCGACAATTGCATCCGCCAGGCCGAGTTGCGCCGGCTGGCGAGGGCGAACAGCGGCACCAGCAGGGACAGGATCGCGCCCCTCATGGCGTAGAGGTCGTCGACGGGTCCCCGGGTCAGCCAGCCCACGGTATAGAGATGGAGGTCGTAGGCCCACATCCCCGCCAGCGCGATCATCGGCAGCCTTATGCCCCAGCGGCTCTCATGCGCCGCCTGCCCGTAGAGGTTGTGGACGAGGATGAGCGAGCCCGCGGCGATGGTGAGGCCGATCACCTGCGCGGTCGAGACCAGGGCCTCGTGGAGCACGGCATTGCCGGCGGAGGACGGAATGACCCCCGCGAGCGTGAGCTGGAGCCCGATCACTCCGGCGACCACCGTGTAGACGAGCTTGACCCCCCGCTCCCCGCGTTCGTCGGCGGCGCGGCTGACGATGGCGTACATGAAGCCGAGGAAGGCGAAGTTGCGCGCCGCTTCGGCGAGTCCGGCGCCGAGGCTGTGCGGCCCCTGCAGGGCGATGAAGATCGCCCAGGCCGACGTGACCGCGAAGGCGGCGACGAGTCGGCGGTTGCCGCGGTCCTCGTTCCAGCGGCGCAGCTGCCAAAGCGCGAGAGCCCCGTAGAGCAGCGCCGCCAGAGCGTGGGTCCAGAAGCCCAGCAGGACGATCATCGCGCCCCCTCCGGCCAAAGCACCACCCGCACCGTCTGGAGGAGGATCAGGAGGTCGAGGAAGGGGGTGTAGTTCTTGGCGTAATAGAGGTCGTATTCGAGCTTCTGCCTCGCGTCCTCGACCGAGGCGCCGTAGGGAAAGTTGATCTGCGCCCAGCCGGTGATGCCCGGCTTCACGACGTGGCGCTCGGCATAATAAGGCAGCCGCGCCTCGAGGTCGGCGACGAACTGCGGACGCTCGGGCCTCGGCCCGACCAGGCTCATCTTGCCGGTCAGCACCGTCCAGGCCTGGGGAAGCTCGTCGATCCTCAGCTTTCGGATCACCGAGCCGACCCTCGTCACCCTGGGATCGTCCTTCTGCGCCCAGACCGCCTTGCCGCCGACCTCGGCGTCCTCGCGCATCGAGCGAAGCTTAACGATCTCGAAATTCTCGCCGTAGAGGCCGACCCGGCGCTGGCGGAAGAAGGCCGGCCCCTTGCTCTCGAGCTTCACGGCAAGCGCGGTCAGCAGGATGAGCGGCGCGAAGACGAGCAGGATGACTCCCGAGACGACGATATCGAACAGCCTCTTGCCGGCGGCGGACAGCCGCCGTCCCGACGAAAAGCCGTCGGAGAAGATCAGCCAGCTGGGATTGACGCTGTCGAGATCGACCCGGCCGGTCTCGCGCTCGATGAAGGAGGAGAATTCGTTGACATGGACTCCGGTCGTCTTGATCCGGAGCAGGTCGGCCAGGGGCAGCGCGTTGCGCCTTTCCTCGAGCGCCAGCACCACCTCCGACACCCGCAGCCGGACGACGTGGCTGGTGAGGTTGGCGATGTCGTCGCGGTTGACCGAGTGCGGCACCGCCTGCGGCCCGTCGTTCATTCCGACATAGCCGGCGATCGCGAAGCCCGCCCCTTCCGTCCGCGCCAGCGCCTCCAGCCGGGCCGCCCGGGGCCCCGCGCCGAGCACCAGGATCCGGCGCTTGAACGCCTCGTTGCCGAGCGCCCGGCCGAAGACCATTCGGGCGGCGAACAGCAGGACGAGCGCGAAGCCCATCGCGTAGAGCAGGTTCGAGCGCCAGAAGGTGAGCGCCGGAAACAGGAAGAAGACCAGGGCCAGCAGCAATACGCCGAGCGAAACCGCCACCACCAGCCGGGCCGCGGCGAGACGCATCGAGCGAAGCGCGTCGATCCCGTAGGCGCCGACCCCGACCATGGCGAGCTGAAGCACGACCGCGAAGGTGAGCAGGTGCGGAAGCCTTTGGACATCGGGATCCGCCGCCTGCTCGATCTGCCAAAGGCGCAGAAGCCACCCCGCCTCCCCGGCCGCGAACAGCAGCAGGAAGTCGATCACGCCCAGCATCAGGACGCTGTGGGGGACGTAATGCTTGAACAGCCTGATCAAGGAGCGGGCGCCTCGCGGAGTGTCATTCTTCCGACAGGCCCTTAGTGTCGCTCAAATTGACAAAGAAAGCGTGAAAAGCGTCGGAACGGCGCCGGGCGGCGGGCCGGTAGAGGGTGAGCCGCGTGTGGCGCGAACAGGAATCCACGGTCATGTGGGGGCACAGCGAAGTGCGTAGGTGGCCATGCCGCTGAACGAGGAAGACGGCCGACGCTCACCGCGCATCGCGCGATGCAGTTTTGGAATAGGCTTTCATGGCGACTAGTACCGGCCCTTCCGGGAGAGCTGACGAGCCAGTGCCGATAATCTCCATCTTCTTCGGGATCGTCGTGCGCATGTATCACGATGAACATCCGCCACCGCATTTCCATGCCAGCTATCAGGGCTTCGAAGCCCTCGTGGGCGTTACAGATGGCGAGGTCATCCACGGCGCGCTGCCCCGGAAGGCCGCGCGGATCGTGCGCGAGTGGGCGCTGGACCACCGGGAGGCACTCGTGGCAAACTGGAAGCGGGGCGAGGCCCTGTTGCCGATGGAGATGATTCCTGGAGCCGACGCCGATGATTAAGCTGGTCGCCGTCCGGCCCTCCGGCGACGCCGAGCTCGACCTCGCTTTCAGCGACGGCGCGACGGGCCGCTGGTCCGCGGTGCCGCTGATCGAGCGGGACACCGAGCTGACGCGGCCGCTTGCCGAGCCTGCTTATTTTCGCAGAGCCTTCATAGAGGCTGGAGCGCTGTGCTGGCCCAACGGTCTTGAGTTGTCGGGCCATGCTCTGCACCGGAAGCTCGACGAAGACGGCAAGCTGGTGAAGGACGCGGCTTAGCCGGCAGCGGCAGGCGGCCGATAGCGAATGGGCTCATGCGAAGGCACGCAGAGGCTGGAACCTTGCTCGCCCTCTTCGCGGATGCCCCGGCCTCGGGACACGCGCAGTTCCTTCGCGCCTTTACGGCTTCGCGTGACCATCTGGAGCGGCAGGATCGGTGCCATCGAAGGCATTTGCAATGAGAACAAAGCAGGAATAATGTTGCCGTTAAGGCAGCCTTATGACTGCGAGTCGCTGGAGGCGGAAGTGATCGAAGTAACCCTTGTCGTCGTGCCGCCGGGCGGCGGCGAGGCCGAGTACAGCCTGCAGATGAACGTCCCGGCGCTCCCGCGCGCGGGCGATTACGTCACGGTCATGAGGAATCGCGAGGGGCCGGTCGCCGGAGCCGATATCGGCACCGAGGATTTCATCGTCCGCCGGGTCTGGTGGGCGTTCAACTATCCGGATGACGGCGCCTTGTACCATCTGGCCGGCGAAGGCCCGGTCGGGGAGGTGAGCGGCACCGTCAGCATCGAATGCGAGATGGCGAAAGGCCATTATTCCTGCGAACGCCACGTCAGGGCCTGCGGCCCGAAGGCCAGGCGCTTCGAGGCGACCGCCTATTGAAGGGGGCGTGGCGGACGGCCCCCTTGCCGCGATCGCGGGTTTATCTGAGCAGGCGTCCAGCCGGTGACCGCGACGCGCGTCGAAGGCTGTTTCGGTTCGCACAAAGGCACGAAGGCACGAAGGGGTGCCGTGCCAGCGGCGGCGCGGAGCGCCATTCCCACGCGAACGGGCTCATACGGCCGTGGAAACTGCCTGCGGCGCGTGCCTCGGCGCGGACTCTTTGTGCCTTCGTGCCTTCGTGCGAACCCCTTCAGCCGGCCGCGCCGGGGGTGGCCGGAGCCTCCCGGAGGCGGGCGAAGGTGGGGTCCCACCCTGCCGCCTCGTCGTCCCCGGTCGCGCCGTCGTTCCGGCGAAGGCCGGAATCCATGAACACGGCGTGTCAGGTTCTCCAGCCACCGTGTTCATGGATCCCGGATCAAGTCCGGGATGACGCCAGGTGTCCGGAATGACGCGAGGTGTCCCGGATGACGCGACGCGTCCGGGATGACGTGCGGCGCCGCGGGGCGGGTCTTGATGGAGACCGGTGTGCCGTCAATGTCCTATTCTCGGCCGGGTCATGAGCCGCCCGACCGCCACGCTGCGCCGCCGCTACGTGCGCTTCACGCGCTGGCGGCGGGCGCATTTCTTCCGGGTGCTGGAGGAGACGGGGCACGTGCAGATGGCGGCCGAGGCGGCGGGGGTTTCGCTCGGGTGCATCTACCGGCTGCGGCGGACGGAGGCGGGGTTCAGGGAGAAGATGGCGGCGGCGGTCGAGAAGGCGGACGCGCGGCTGGCGATGGAGGATCAGGGGGGAACGGCACCGGCCGGTTCGGGCAATCGCTGCCCCGAGGCGCTCGTCATCCGGCGCGGGATCGGCGGCCGGCTTCGGGTCATGGCGGCGGGGCGGCGGTGGTGGACGGCCCGGCACGACGCGATCTTCCTCGGCTGGCTGCGGGCGACGGGGTGCGTCGCGGGCTCGGCTCGGCGGACCGGCTTCACTCCGAAGACCGTGTGGAACCGGCGCGACCGGATGCCGGGCTTCGCCCGGGCCATGGACGACGCGCTCGAGGAGGCGCAGCCGCGGCTTCGGGCGAAGCTCATGGAAACCCGAAGGGACGGCGGGCCGGCGCTGGAGCCCGGAGCCTGGGACCCGCCCGATCCGGTCGAGTTCGACGTCGAGGAGGCGATGTGGCTTCTGAAATGGCACGACCGGCAGCGGCGGGGTTATTGAGGCCGGGCACGCCTTAGCACCTGGGCGGGCGGCGTCCCGCTCGGGGACAGGCGGGATCGGGGGGTGGCGGCGCGGGATCGCTTGCGACATTGGGGCGCTTCGACGGGCACGGGCAGGCTTGACGGAGGCATGACGATGACGGCGAGGACCCTGGCGGCGAAGATCGGGACGGGATTGCTGGCCGGAGCGGCCATGCTCCTGGTCGGCTTCGAGGTGGCGGAGGAGCCGGCCCGGGCGCCCGCGCAGGCCGAGGCGAAAGCCGCCGCCGCCGATGCGGCGCCCGTCATCGCGGCCTCGGCGCCCGCCCCTGCCCCGGCCGCGGTCGACCCGAACTTCACCGTCCGCCGAATCCTCGACATTCCCGGGCCGCTCAAGATGGGCGAATATCATTGGGACGAGAGCGGAGCGCCCGCCGACGG
>Ga0196965_1000755_pt1 | contig 15667 bp, 11 predicted proteins | sample S1_20metaG_FD_148668 | JGI IMG/M metagenome (GOLD analysis project Ga0196965, IMG submission 148668) | Soil microbial communities from Anza Borrego desert, Southern California, United States - S1_20 | ecosystem: Environmental > Terrestrial > Soil > Desert | place: USA: California | collected... | reverse complement strand
TTGCAGAATCTCGACCTTCGTGTAAAGATCGTGGCTTCCATTAAGCCCGCCGTTAAGTTTGAGCAGACTAATATAGTTGATGATGCGTGTAAGCTGGTTGCCCATTTCATCGTGAAAATCCCGGGCAATCTCCTTCCGCAAAAGCTCCTGCTCGCGTACCCGGATACGCTCGAGCATGACCACCTTGTTCACCCGTTGCTTCACGCGCATGTACAGGACAAATGTCACGATGCCGGCCAGCAAGATGATCATCCCGGCGATAAAGGATGCGGTCTGATAAAACGGCGCCTGAATAGTGAAGTGATAGGCAATCTTGGAACCTCCCCAACTGCCCTTGCTATTGGTGCTGATCACGCGGAAAACATAGTCGCCTGGAGGAAGATTGCTGTACGTTGCACTGCCAATCGATGACGGCTGCGACCAGGTCTTGTCGAAGTTGTCGAGGTAGTACCGGAACTTCACGGACGCCGGGTAGCGTTTGTCCACCCTGTTGAATTTGAAAGTGATGTGGTTTTTGTCCGGTGGAAGCTGTGGGTTGACTGGTATCTTGAAAAAACCTGACCATCCCTGGCCGTATTCCCGCGAAGAATGATCGCCGTAAAAAATCTGAACATCCGTCAGGTGCAGATCAAAAGCCTTATGCGACATCTTGCTGAGCTCGTTGAACTCATACAAGCCGTCGATCAACCCAAAGTATTTATCCTTAGGGCTGAGAAAAACCGCGTTGGCATTCGTCTCGACACCCGTCAACCCGTTTTCGTAACCATAGTATAAATTCTCGACAATGTCCAGCTGACTGTCCAGCATGACACGGTTGATACCCTTCTCCGTACCAATCCATAAATTGTCCTTTTCGTCGGCCGCGGCAAAGTAGATGAAATCCGATGCAAGGCCTTCCTGCGTGGTGAGAAACTTCCGCGCATGTGTTTTTGGATTATAGATCACAACACCGGCGCCACCGGTCCCAACGATCAGCAACGAGTCCTTATAAGACTGTATACCGATAATACCTGTATTGCTAAGACTGTTGATCGGTACGTTAGTTACCTTTCCGTCATGCATGGCCTGAACGCCAAAATCATTTCCCAGAAAAAGCGTTTTATATTTTTTGGAGTAGTGGATACACCATACCAGGTTAGAGACCAACCCGTCCGCCGTGCTGTAATTCCGGAAAGTCTTTCCATCATAGTAACTCACACCTGCGAGCGTGCCGATCCACATCCCGCCATGCTCATCAAAATCCATCGACAGGATAGAGTAACCAGGGAGTCCCTCTTTCCGCCCCATCCACGTAAAATCGTCCTTCGCCTGATCATAGCGGCCCAGTCCATAGCCCGTGGCTACCCACACGGTGCCATCAGGAGCCTGTTTGATACACCGAATGCTGTTGCGGTATGAATCGTCGCTCGGGTAAGATGATATTTTTCCTTTTTTGATCTTCCACAGGCCTTTTGCCATCGTACCGATCCAGACCGCACCTTCGGTGTCGCGTTCGATGGCCATCACACCGCGCAGGTTTTCTGAGCTGCAGCGATTGAAGTCCTGGATGAAATACTTATACAGTCCTCTCCCGTTCGAAGCGAACCATACATTACCTTCCGAATCGGTCATCACATTGTATATCTCCACATCCCGGAGCACCGTATCTTTCTTCAGGACGCCGCCATCGAAAGTTTCCCGGAAAAGCGTATTGCCGTTGCTCGTCCAGAACAGGTCCTGTTTCGGATCGTAGAATAAAACGTGATCGTCTACCTCCCAGGGAAGTTTTTTGACCTCCAGGCTTTTATGGTCGAGCTTGAACAGTCCTTTCTCCGACCGGAAAAGAACATTGCCTTTATAATTGAAAAAGAAAAAGATCTTGCCGTGTTCTGCCTTGGGGGAAAAGATTTTCGTTTCACCGCCCGACTGGATCACGAAAGAACCGTCGTTAAGATAAAAGCAATTGACACGCAACAATCCCTGGTGAAAACGCGCTACCTGTTTGCCGGGCAGGAGTGGCTTCTCCCAGTAATGCACTGAATCCTGGTGGATTTTGGCGACTGCGCCGTTGAAAAGTATTGCAAAAATGGAATCACCATGTTCATATAACCGGCGGAAACGACGTGACGTCCCCGGGGCGCCCGAGCCCTGAAAGCGTTTGAACGTGTAGCCGTCGAATTTGGAGAGTCCCCGCACATGCAGGATCCAGAGATTCTGGTGCTGGTCAATGTGAAGGCCGATAATATCATTGGCGGTGAGACCGTCCTTGGTGGTGTAGACTTTGAAGTCATGGCCATCGAACCGCGCCAGGCCGCCCCCTTCAGTCCCCACCCACAGATATCCGTTGGCGTCCTCGATCATTGCTGTAACCTGGGACTGCGGAAGACCGTCTATGGAGGTATAATTGCGCGTAGAGTATAGGGAAGGCTGCGCCTGAAGCTGTGCAAAACATAGCCCGATCAACATTGCCAGCAAAAAGTCCCTTCTCATACGATCGACATGCAATTTAAGGTGTTTCCTTTATCTTCTGAATCACCTATCTTAAGGTATTTAGCCATTAAGACGCAGAAACGGGGCGCTGAGCCTAGAAACGCAATAGCAACGCAGATAAATAAAAACGACGCAGGTATGTACAAAAACTATTTTTTGATCAGTTTGCGGAATTTACGCAAACATTTATCCTATTCCGTGATCAATATCACCGGCCTTGCGCTGGGATTTGCTACCTGCCTGCTGCTGGTAGTCTGGATCGCCGAAGAATGGAGCTATGACCGGTTTCACAAGAACGCCCGCAACATTTACCGCGCGTCGCTTGAGTACAGTTATGGGGGTCAAACTTCAAAAACTTCCGTTTCGCCCACAGCACTGTTGCCCGCCCTCCGGAAGAATTTCGCTGAAGTACAGAACGGCGTTCGCGTTTACAGTGCCGGCCTATTCAGGCCGTTCATTGTCCGCCATGACGATAAGATGTTCCAGGAAGAAAAGTTTCTTTATGCCGACAGCAGTTTCTTCCAGATCTTTTCATTCGATCTGGTGGCCGGCAGCCCGGACAAGGTGCTGAGTCAACCAAATACACTTGTCATCACGACGGCGACGGCCAGAAAGTATTTTGGAAGCGAAGATGCGTTAGGCAAAACCCTTCGCGTGAACGATCAGGTGGATTACACCATCACCGGTATTGTGAATGATCCACCTTCAAACAGTCTGCTGCAATTCGATTTCATCGGTTCATTTGCGTCCCTCCAGGCATCGAAATCGCAGATCTGGGGAAGCGCCAATTACCAGACGTTCCTGCTCCTTCAACCGGATACTGACCTGCCCGCATTGGCCGAAAAAACCAATGCGCTTGTCAAGCGTGAAGTGATGCTGGGTGAAGGGCATCAGGGCGATTACATGATTTTCAACTATTTGCCGTTAACGGATATCCATTTAAAATCGGATATGCATGAAATGACGGCCGTCAGTGACATCCAGTACCTCTATATTTTTGGAGCGATCGCTGCACTGGTGCTCATCATCGCGTGTATCAATTACATGAACCTCGCCACCGCCAGGGCCGCAGACCGGGCGCGCGAAGTGGGTATCCGAAAAGTTGCCGGAGCGGTTCGACAGCAACTTCTTGCACAATTCATGGGCGATGCGGTTTTGCTCACCTTCCTCGGATTAGGCGCCGGTCTTTTCCTGGCCATCCTTGCACTTCCGGTATTTAATCTCCTGACCGGAAAAAGTTTTTCGACGGAGGATCTTTTCACGACCCAGATCATCGCCATATCTGTCGGAGGCGCCTTGCTGGTTGCCTTCGGTGCAGGCTCCTACCCTGCGTTGGCTATGACTGCGTTCAGACCTGTTCAGGTATTGAAAGGAAACTTTAAAACCTCATCCAAGGGCATCTGGCTGCGGCAAACCCTTGTGATCTTTCAGTTTGCGATCTCCGTCATCCTCATTATCGGAACGATTGTGGTGGTCAAGCAGCTGCGTTTCGTGCAGAACAAGAAGCTTGGATACGGCAAGGAAAATGTCGTGATCCTTCCACTGGATCATCAGACACAGACGGTGTATGAACAGCTTCGCACAGATGTTCTCCGGCATGGAAATGTGACAACGATGGGCCGCGCGACGGAATCCCCGACGAAGATCAAGGGTGGGTATACCCTCTCTGTTGATGACGGCACTAACCCGGTGGGCATTGCCGTAACCGCGATGTCTGTAGATACCGGGTTTATTCCGGCGCTCGGCATGGAGCTTACGAGCGGAAGAAACTTCAATGAAGCCGATTTTGAAAAAGTAGAAAAAGACACATTGTTCGCCGTTATCCTGAATGAAACAGCGGTGAAGGAACTCATGCTCGACCCATCCGAATCCCTTGGTATGCGTGTTAGTTTGAACGGAAGGCGAAGCGAGATCATCGGCGTCGTGAGCGACTTTCACTTTGCGCCACTCCATGAAAAGATTGCACCGCTGGTGTTGTTCAATGAAGAAGCGCAGTATTCCTATATCTTCATGAAATTCAAGGCCGGTGATATTATGCCCGCGATGGAAAATATCCGCGAAACATACAAAGCACTGGTGCCGCACAGGCCTTTTGAGTATACATTCCTGGACGAACAGTACAACGCACTCTACCGGAACGAGGAACGCATGAGCCACATCGGTATTTCCTTCGCAAGCCTTGCCATCATCATCGCATGTATGGGTCTGCTGGGCCTGGTTGCCTTTACAGCGTCTCAAAAAACGAAAGAGATTGGCATCCGGAAAGTGCTGGGCGCCAGCGTCGGGAGCATTGTCGTTCTGATCACACGTGATTTTACCCGGCTTGTGCTGCTGGCCATCCTGATAGGCCTGCCCGTAGCTTGGTGGCTGATGTCCGGGTGGCTGAATGATTTTGCCTATCAGACCGAGATCGGGCCGTGGCCTATTGTCATCGCCTCAGGTATCTGCATCCTTATTGCGATCGGAACCGCGGGTTTTCAGGCAGCAAAAGCGGCATGGGTTAACCCTGTCGACACGCTGAGGAGTGAGTAGATCAAAGGCATTGGAATTTGGGGGCCAGAACCAGCAGCCTGAGAAAGGGGCTTAATTTTGACGGCTTAGTTCAAAATATAAAGGCAGTATGCTGTGACTTCAGGCTCGAGGCCGCATTATTAAGGCGAATTTTGTTGAAGTGCATATCTTAAAAGTTCGCTCGAAATATCTTACGCAACCGTCTGTTTCCTTGATGACCGATGACGAAATACAACAGGAGTACCGGATCCTCGAGCGATCAAAAAAAGATCCCAGGGTTTTCGGGGAATTGTATGAAAAATATTTCGACCGGATTTTCAATTTTATCTACCGCCAGACGGACGATGAAGACCTTACGGCGGACCTCTGCTCGCAGGCGTTCCTGAGTGTTTTGAAAAATGTCGACCGGTATCAGTTCAGGGGCGTCCCGTTTTCGGCCTGGTTATACAAGATCGCCGGCAATGAGGTGAACAAGTATTACAGAAAACGGAAGAACAGTAAAATATTCAGCATCGAAGAGGTAAAGGTCAGGGAACTGATTGAACAGGCAAACGAAGATTGGGATGAGGAAATGATCCAGCAGCTCCTGCGGTACCTCAATGAACTGCCAACGGATATGCTGGAAGTGCTGCACCTCAGGTTTTTCGAGGAAAAAGATTTCAAAGAAATATCATTCATCCTTGATATCAGTGAAAGTGGAGCGAAAATGCGCACATACCGTGCGTTGGACCGTTTAAGAAAAAAATTTAACCTACAGATCCGGTACGATGGCAAGGAATGAAATAAGACTGAGGAAACAATCCATGACTTCCGGGCGGATTGCACGTTACCGGAACTACGAGGACTTAATGGCGCGGCACGAGCACGACCTCCGGATCAGGAAATTATCCAGGCTGATCGTATACATCCTGATCATCGTTATCCTGATCTGCTCGTTCCTGGCATTGGTGCTCATCAAGCAGCAGGAAAAAAAGCTGCCGGAACGCGGTAAAGTCCCTTATACAGCAACGTCCCAGCGTACGTTCTGCCAAGATCAATCACCGTTGACCTGAACGCCCTTACCTCTGGTAATCAGTTCAGGCGGGATCATATCTTCAATGACGGCTCCAACCGGTTTCCGGTTGGTATATTCCAGGCCCAGAAAAGCGGCCATCGTTCCGGCCACCTGCTTTTGAAAATACGTTGCCTTTGTTTTCATTTCGCCACGGGCCGGTGTGTCGGGTCCGATCGCTGCAATCCAGACCTCATCCGAACCCGGGATATTAGCCCCATGCCGCTTCCACGATCGCCTGGCTTTTTCGCCGCGACCGTGATCGGTGGTGATCACCATTGTGGTCTGGTCGCGGTAGCCATCCTCGGATTGAATCCATGCCCACAACTGGCCGAGCATCCGGTCGGCATTGTGTGCTGATTTGAGGTACTCATCGTACTGGCCGCGATGGCCAAAACTGTCTGTTTCGTTAAAACTGATATAGATCACCCGCGGCTGCTCGCGCTTAAGATATTCAAGCGCGAACTGGAAGGTGAAGACATCGGGCCGCGGACCGCGACCTGGCAAAAGATGTTGCAGGTGATTCAACATTCTTTCGCGATCCGAGATTTTTCCATGGGCTGGCGTTCGTCCGGCGTTAGGCACCAGCGACGATTCTTTCATGCGCGCTACATACGCGATACCATCCCACGAAGCGAAAATCGCAACGCTGTTGTGAAACCCGGGATTCGCTGCAATAAAATCGAGCACCGTTCGGTTCGGGTTTGCTACCGGATCGTTGGAGTCGATGGCCGGATCGACAAAACCCACCAGCATCTCGCTGTAACCGGGAGATGAGAACCAATGTGGATTGGTGCAGTTCACCTCATTACCATAGCGGCGGTTGCCATAGATCTGTCCCTGCCTGGAGATCACATTCCAAACGAACGGCATTAATTGCTGTCGCCGGAGTTCCGTCTCTTTGTTCCAGAACAGATCGACTACACTTTTATCCGATACATATTTTTTATTACAAAGGATGTCGCGATCGGCGCCGTTAAATAGTTCCTGCCAGCGAAACCCGTCCAGCGTGACCAGTACAACATTCTTCGTCCGGCGTTCCTGGGCATTTACTGCCGCTCCGGTAATATAAAACAGAAGTAACAAGCCAATCCACTTCATGATGATCAATGTCAGTAAAGAAAATCTGGTAGCGTTCCCGATCCATTGCCAGGAACGACACGACATTGTAAAGAAGTAAATATTGATGCCGGCCGGATACGCGCCGGAGCAGGGGCCTGAATGGTCTTCGATGCTGTATAACTATTGCCTCACTGCTACATCAGAATTGCAGTTCACTCAGCCGAATCGTCCGGTTGATCCTTTCCTTTCCTGAAACATCAATGATCGCGCAATGCACGGCCGGATCTTTTTCTTTCCAGTCAATCCGGATCAGTCCAAAGTGATTTTCCATCACCGGCCCGTCGATACGGTTATCATTAGGGGTCGCAAAATCCCAGGTCGACGTGATACCACTGGCCGTGATATCGTACAACGGGTAAAGGCCCGGCGCATTCAGGCGGGAAATCTCAGCGTAGTGCACATCACCTGAAATAAAAACCACACCATTCGCTTCTGTTTTACGGATCACCTCGAGCATCCGCTGCTGCTCGTGCGGAAAGTTTGCCCATGCTTCATAACCGTTGTGGGTGATACCGAACTGCGTGCTGGATCCTATGATCCGGACATCCGCCGGGACCTGCAGTTGTTCTTCAAGCCATTGCCATTGTGCTTCTCCCAGCATGGTTGAATCCGCGGTAGTATAAGGGGAATATTCCAGGCCATAATCAAAACGCGAATCGCCCTCGCGATTTCCATTGTAGGGAAGAACCTTGTCCCGGAAAGTTCTCATATCCAAAAGGATGACCTGAACGGTGCGGGTGTCCGCTGCGACCAGTTTACTGTGGTAGATACCCGCGTGTCGCAGGACGGTCGAGTCGGCTACACCAAAAAAATCCAGGAATATTTCCTTGGACTTTTCTTTGAATGCGTAGTGCCTGCCTGCGTCATTCCATCCATAGTCATGATCGTCCCACGTCGCAAGGATCGGTGTTGATGCTTTCAGTTTCTTAAATTCAGATTTCGCGCCCAGCACCTGGTAATTCCTCCGCAACGTATCCATATTGTCCGTGTCGCTGTAAATATTATCCCCCAGATAGATAAAAACGTCTGGTTGATTTTCAACCACTTTTTCCAGCACGGGCTGCGGGTGGCGTTGATCACCGCAGGATCCAAAAGCGATGACAGTGATCCTGTCGCCTGAACCTTGTTTACTGTCCGGTGAACAGGCAACGATGATGAAGAAGATTAAGATAAGTTTTTTCACGGCCTTATGAATTATAGGTGCAAGCCCGCGACATTGAAACAGCTTGTCCGTGGCACGGGTATCCGGCGTTGAATTTGCATTACTTCACCGACATTCCAAAATGCCATAGCCGGATACTGCAGGATGCCTATTGCACCCTATAATAAGTCGTGGCGGGTGGTTGATCTTAAAATTTTTTACTGCAACTTACCGATTGCATGACAGCTCCCCATGTGGTCTAACTTTCATACACATAGTGACTACTGCGACGGTAAGGGTCCGGTTGAACAATACGCTCAGAAGGCTGCTGCGAATGGTATGATGGCATTGGGATTCTCCTCGCATGCGCCCCTGCCCTTTCACCGGCCGTGGACTATGCAGGAAGATCATATTGACGGCTATGTTCGGGCGATCGCGGCGCTGAAGAAATCGTTTCCAACGCTGGAGATCTACACCGGTCTTGAAACAGATTACATACCCGGCATCACGTCGCCCGCCATCTTCCGGGATAAGCTGGATTATACCATAGGTTCAATTCATTTTGTGGAGCAACTACCGGACGGAACGCCCTGGGAAATAGACGGAAATCATGCGCTGTTTCTCGATGGTTATACAAAAATCTTCAAGAGCGATATAAAGGCGGTCATGCACCGGTATTACGCGCTGACGCGGGAAATGATCAGCACAGCGGGCCCTGCGATTGTTGGTCATCTTGACAAGATCAAGATCCAGAATATTGGTGGTCAGTTCTTCGACGAGCAGGCGCCGTGGTACCGGCACGAAATCGTTTCGACCCTGGATACCATTCGTGCGCATGGCACCATCGTTGAAGTGAACACCCGCGGAATCTATCAGAAGAAATCCTCTACTACGTACCCGAGCCCGTGGATTCTGGAGCTTGTTCATCAAAGGGAAATACCTGTCACGCTGAGTAGTGACGCACATCATCCGGATGATCTCACTAATCAGTTTCCGGCAACCGCCAGGCTTCTCGCAGCGATCGGGTTTAAAACACTGATGGTATTGCATGAAGGACGTTGGCAGCCTGTACCTTTTAACGAACGAGACCTTGCGCAACCCTGAACACCTGCTAACGCGCTGGCTTCGGGAATGCCATCCTTTCTGGTTTACGCTGTACGCCTCCGTTGCAGCCTTCTGCCTCTACACCTGTGTCTATGCCTTCAGGAAGACGTTTACCGCGGCCACATTTGAGGGGATGTTCTTCAACGGGGTGAGCTACAAGGTATGGCTGGTGATCTTTCAGATCGTGGGATATGGACTATCCAAGTTCATCGGGATAAAAGTCATCTCGGAACTCCGGCCCAACGCAAGGGCTATTGGCATACTGTCGATGATCGGTATTGCCGGAATTTCCTGGCTGTTGTTTGCCCTGACACCGGCGCCCTATAACATGATCTTCCTGTTTACCAACGGGCTGCCCCTCGGCATGGTGTGGGGCATGCTTTTCGGCTACCTGGAAGGACGGCGGATGACCGAGGTGCTAGGTGCAGCGTTATCGGTCAGTTTTATATTTTCATCCGGGCTATGCCGCTCCATGGGGGCGTATCTCATGCACGACTGGAATGTACCGGCATGGTGGATGCCATTCGTGGCATGCTGCGTTTTTTTTATTCCGCTGGTGGTGTTTCTCTGGCTGGTGGACAAAATTCCTGCACCGTCGCCGCTGGATGAAGAACTCCGGACACGCCGACAGCCTATGGATGCTCAAAACCGAAGGCGTTTCATCCGAACCTTCCTACCTGGAATTATCCTGTTTGTCGTCGCCTATGTTCTCCTGACAACGTTCCGTGATTTCCGTGAAAATTTCTCAGCTGAAGTCTGGCAATCCGTCGGGTTCGGTAACACCCCGGAGATTTATTCTCAAACGGAAGTACCTATATCCCTGGCTGTTTTGATCATCATGGGAAGCCTCATGCTCATTAAAAATAACCACCGCGCGCTGATCGTGAATCACGCAATTATCGTAGCGGGAATGGCACTCATCGGTATCAGTACTTATCTGTTTGAAGCGCAACATATCGGCGCGCAATGGTGGATGACACTGAACGGCCTTGGACTTTATTTGGGGTATGTTCCGTTCAATTCGATTTTCTTCGACCGGTTGATCGCTGCTTTCCGATATGTGGGCACCGTGGGGTTTATCATGTATGTCTCCGACGCATTCGGCTATCTCGGTACAATTGCCGTGGTCCTGTTCAAAGAGTTTAGTTATTCGGAGATGAGCTGGCTTCAGTTCTTCATCTCGGGAGGATATATGGTGTCGTTTTCCGGCGTTCTGCTCATCACCGGTTCCATGATTTATTTCTCCAGCAAACACAAACAGACCGCCTCACCCTAGCAGCGACTCTCAATACTACTCTGTTACGCCGTAGCAGTACTCTTTCAGATAGTCGGCAGCATCGTCGAAGCCGGCCTCGAAGGCCCTGGTAAGTAAGCGGCAACCTTCTGTCACGTTCTCCGACTCCACCAGCGCGTATCCCTTGTAAAAAATCAACGTCGTGTTGGCCGGATCTTGCTGCAGCCCTTTTTCAATATAATTCAAAGCCCATGAATAACCCTCCTGGTCAATGCACAGGGAAGCAGCGTACAAATAGGTCTGCACCAATGATGGATCTTCCTTGATCACTTCATCGAAAATAATGATCGCACTGTCAGCATTCTCTTCATAGTAATATGTAAGCCCCAGGTATGATTTGAGCTCGGGCACCGGTTGAACAGCGAGCAGTTGACGGATATCGCGGCGGGCTTTCTCGTATTCGCCCGCGTCCATCAGTACCGACACACGCCATTGAACAAGCTCGAGGTTGTCGGGACTTTCCGCGATTAGCTTATCCAGCTCCGACATTTGCTTTTCATTATCGCCCTGCTCCTGGTAGATATAGAGCCGCAACAAACGCGCATGTTCCTCAGGAAATTTTCCAATGTACTGGTTGACATCACGAAGCGCTTCATCATGACGACCGAGGCTGAAATACGCCAGCGCGCGATTGTATAAAGCCATATAATCGTCATCCGTTTTCAGCCTGGATTCGGAGATGATCCTGTCGTAAAGCTTCAACGCACCTTCATAATCGCCCCGGTTCATAAGGGTATCCGCCGATACCGTCCAGGCTTCAATTTTGGTGCGGCTTTGCGCATATAAAAAAGAAAAGCTGATCATTGAAAGAATGATCAGCCCTGCAGTTTTTTTAAACATTACTTGCTGTTGCGTTTACGCTCGTTTTCGTTAAGATAGATCTTCCTCAAACGGATCGATTTCGGTGTTACTTCAACATACTCATCGGCCTGGATATATTCCAGCGCTTCTTCAAGCGAAAATTTGACCGGCGGTGCGATCCGCATCTTCTCATCGGCACCGGACGCGCGCATGTTGGTGAGTTTTTTGGTCTTGGTCACGTTAATCACCAGGTCACCGCTGCGGCTGTGCTCGCCGATTACCTGGCCCTCGTAAACCGGTTCTCCCGGATCGATGAAAAATTTTCCGCGATCCTGAAGGTTGTTCAAGCTATAGGCAATGGCTTCGCCCTGTTCCATAACGATCAGCGAGCCGTTAATACGCCCGGGTATTTCACCACGGTACGGTTGATATTCCTTAAAGCGGTGGGTTACGATTGCCTCACCGGCTGTCACGTTCAGCAGGTAATTGCGCAGGCCGATGATTCCACGGGAAGGAATCATAAACTTGAGGATCATGCGGTCGCCTTTCGGCTCCATGTTCAACATTTCTCCTTTGCGCTGGGACACTGTTTCGATTGCTTTTCCGGCATCCGTTTCGGGAAGATCGATTGTGAGTTCTTCCATCGGTTCGCACTTCACGCCATCGATCTCTTTGAAAATCACCTGCGGTTGTCCGATCTGCAACTCATAGCCCTCTCTCCGCATGGTTTCAATCAACACGGACAAATGCAGTACGCCTCTTCCGAATACCATGAACGAATCGGCCGAACCGGTATCGCCGACGCGTAACGCCAGATTTTTCTCCAGCTCCTTATCGAGTCTTTCCTTGATGTGGCGCGAGGTGACAAGCTTGCCTTCCTTGCCATAGAAAGGCGAGTTGTTAATGGTAAAAAGCATACTCATGGTAGGCTCATCGATGGCGATCGACTGCATCGCTTCCGGATTGTCGATATCCGCAACGGTGTCGCCGATTTCGAAGCCTTCCAGTCCCACGAGGGCGCAGATTTCACCCGCTTTTACTTCTTCAACTTTCAGTTTTTCAAAACCCTCGAAAACGTAAAGATCTTTAATCCTGGTCTTGACAATACCCTTTCCTTCACGTTTCACCAAAGCAATCTGTTGCCCCGTTTTCACGGTTCCGCGGTGCACGCGACCAATGGCAACCCGCCCGATATACGAAGAGTACTCGAGTGACGTGATCAGCATCTGTGTATTACCTTCTTCAATTTTTGGCGGGGGAATATGATCGATAATCCCTTCCAGCAACGGTGTAATGTTCTCCGTAGGTGCTTTCCAATCGTTGCTCATCCAGCCTTGTTTGGCTGAGCCGTAGAACGTGGGAAAATCGAGTTGGTATTCGGTGGCATCCAGCTGAAACATCAGGTCAAAAACCTGTTCATGCACTTCATCCGGTGTACAGTTTTTCTTATCCACCTTATTGATCACAACAATGGGTTTCAAACCCAGCTGAAGTGCTTTTTGCAGTACAAATCGCGTCTGGGGCATAGGGCCTTCGAAGGCGTCGACCAGCAGCAGGCAGCCGTCGGCCATGTTCAGGACACGCTCAACCTCGCCACCAAAGTCACTGTGACCGGGTGTATCGATGACGTTAATCTTGTAGTCCTTATACCGCACGGATACATTCTTGGCCAGAATGGTAATCCCGCGCTCACGCTCCAGGTCATTACTGTCCATAATCAACTCGCCGGGGGTCTCGTGCTCCTTAAAAAGTTTGCCGGCCATCAATAGTTTATCCACCAGCGTCGTTTTTCCGTGGTCAACGTGGGCAATAATTGCAATGTTTCTTATCTTGTTAACATCCATAAAAACCTCAAAATCCGTCTTTTTACATAATTGAGGGCGCAAAGATAAGACTTTTAATGCATAGTACGCAGGACCGTTCAAAAATCGCCCGCGGAATAAAAGCTGCTACCGGCTCGTCACAACACATCTCTGATGCATTCAAAATTCCGGGCGACAATACCCGTGCCGTACAGCGGCCATCCGTGACTTGCCGGCGCGATTGGACGACCATGCATGCAGCTACTTTTTAAAACGGACGAACGTTCCCATCGGGAGGTCTTTGCCCTGGTCTGATTTCAGGCAGAATTCACCATAGGCAGGATCGGCGCCCTCAAAATGACTTTTAACGACATTCAATCCGACCAGCGGCGAAAGGCCCACGGCGTACATGCTCAAAATAAAAAATGCCTTGTCATTATCCAGCAAAGAAGCTGTCATGCCCGTGAGTTCATCCAATTGTTCCTGGAGCGTCCATTTTTCACCTTCGGGTCCGCGTCCGTATGGCGGAGGATCCATAATGATACCGTTGTAACGATTGCCGCGCTTTACCTCCCGTCTTACGAATTTGAAAGCGTCTTCATATACCCAGCGGATGTCCTGCAAATTATTGAGTTGCATGTTCTGGTTCGCCCAGTTAATGCCCGGACGCGAGGCGTCGCAGTGGATAACTTCCGCCCCGGCAAACCGGGCAACAACCGAGGCGGCACCCGTGTAGGCAAAGAGGTTTAATACACGCCCTTTGGCGTCCGGCCACCCTTTGATCGTGTCATGAATAAAATTCCAGTTGTTGCCCTGCTCCGGAAAAATTCCAACGTGACCAAAGCCGGTGAGTGCAAGCCGCAGGGTGATGTTCATATCCCGGTATTGATACTGAATATTCCAGCTTTCAGGCATTCCGGGTGCTTTGGACCACCCGCCCTTCACGTCATCGGTAAAGCGAAACTTGTCTTTCTGCTCGCGCACAAACTTGGCATGGGCCATCTTTTTCCATTCGGCGTCGCTCAGTGATTTGGGCCAGATCGCCTGGGGTTCCGGACGGATGAGGATGTACTCACCAAAACGCTCGAGCTTCTCGAAACCACCGGCATCGATCAGTTTGTAATCCTTCCAGGAATCGGGATGTAGCAGCATCATAGGCGGCAAAGCTAAAAGCTTAAAACGGAAGGTCAAAAAAACTGCCGTATTCCGGCCTGCGCCGATGTTTACAAAACGAGACATTAAAGCGTGGCTATTTGAAGATCCGGTAACACCTTTTAGCTTTGTCATCCTACTATGCATCCGCTCATCACCAGTCCGCAGAATCCAAAGATCAAGAATATCAGGCTGCTGGAAAAGGCACGTGAGCGCAGTCAGCAGGGTCTGCTGGTGATTGAAGGTCTTAAAGAGCTGACGCTGGCGCTGGCCGGAGGTTATACGCTTCAAACCGTCTTTTTTTGCCCGGAGATCATTTCATCCGACGCGCTTCAGGAACTCGACGTTGCCGATGACGTACTGGTGCCGGTGCAAAAAAATGTGTTTGAAAAAATAGCGTATCGCGAAAGCACCGGCGGCATCATTGCGCTGGCCAGACACATGACACACACGCTGCATGATCTTCACCTGTCGGACAATCCGCTGGTGCTTGTTCTGGAAGCGGTTGAAAAGCCCGGTAATCTCGGGGCTATACTCCGCACTGCAGATGCTGCCGGCATCGACGCCGTTGTGATCTGCGATCCGCAAACTGACTTTTACAACCCAAACGTCATCCGTTCAAGCGTTGGAACCATATTTACAATACCTGTTGCATCGGCGACATCGGCAGAAACCATGCGATGGCTGAAAGACCACCGGATCAAAATTTTCTGTACGTATTTACAAGCCTCCAGGCCCTACCACCTGCTGGATTTCAGGGGGCCTACTGCCATCATCATGGGTACTGAATCGACGGGGCTGTCGGAATACTGGATCGGCAACAGCGACGAAAACATCATCATACCCATGCAAGGCAAGATCGACTCGATGAATGTTTCAACAGCGGCGGCAGTCGTTGTTTTTGAAGCCAGGCGACAACGCGGATTTTAGTGTTTCAAAAAAAAGCGGTTAATTGATAACCCACGTTTGTAAAAGATTTAATTTCGCAGGATTGCGTTACCCATGGGAAACACTCCAGTCTCCGAAACACTCTTTCCAAATGACGATAGTCCGGACGCCCTGGCAGAAGCTAACCGCCTGCAAAAAGCAATCATCGATGCCACACAAATCGCGATCTTTTCCACATCACCCGATGGTACCATTACCACTTTCAATACGGCCGCAGAAAACCTACTCGGCTATACGGCAAAAGAACTGATCAGAAAACAATCGCCGCTGCT
>Ga0196965_1000754_pt1 | contig 15692 bp, 14 predicted proteins | sample S1_20metaG_FD_148668 | JGI IMG/M metagenome (GOLD analysis project Ga0196965, IMG submission 148668) | Soil microbial communities from Anza Borrego desert, Southern California, United States - S1_20 | ecosystem: Environmental > Terrestrial > Soil > Desert | place: USA: California | collected... | reverse complement strand
ACCTACTGGAATTATAAAATCAAAATCTTCATAGGAGGAATATGGGTTCATCACTCTAACATCATAATCAACTCCTGCAGCCCTTAGGTTTGGACCTGAGAAACTATAATTCAAAGCTTTTTCAGCAGTGATTCCACCGACATTTGTCGTTCTGTCCATGAAGATCCTGTTTCGCATCAAAAGTTCCTCGAATTCCTTCAATGCAGGTGGGAACTCCTTTAAAAATTTGTCAAGCTTTTGCCATGCTATGGGCGAAAAATCTCTCTCAAAACCGCCTATTCTACCGATATTGGTAGTTAATCTCGCTCCACAAACCTCCTCATAAATCTCATAGATCAACTCCCTGAACTGGAATAAATAAACAAAGCCTGTTAATGCTCCGGTATCTACTCCTATTACAGTATTACAAATTATATGGTCCGAAATTCTCGCCAATTCCATTATAATAACCCTTAAATACTCCACGCGCTTAGGGATTTCGGCAGCAATCAGTTTTTCAACCGTCATGTGCCATCCTATATTATTAATAGGCGAAGAACAGTAGTTCAATCGATCTGTTAATGGAGTAACCTGATAGAAAGGTCTTCGTTCTGCAAGCTTTTCGAATGCCCTGTGAATATAGCCTATGGTAGGCTCTGAACTTATTATCTTTTCACCATCCATGGTCAGCACATTTTGGAAAATTCCGTGTGTGGCGGGATGGGTTGGACCAAGGTTCAGAGTGGTATATCTACTCTCCTCTGTAATCTCAGTCGCTTTATTATTAATTATAATCTCTTCGTTTGCCATGCCTGAATTATCTACCAAACATATAATCTTTCTTGTCTTCCCTTACCTGGTCTTCCAAAGGATATTCCTTTCTTAAAGGGAAAATGATCATATCTTCTACATTAAGAATTCTCTTTAAATTAGGATGACCTTCGAAAATAACTCCGTAAAAGTCATAAGTCTCTCGTTCCATCCAATTAGCGCCCGCAAAAACAGGAATAAGGGTTGGAGTGACTGGATGGTCGGCGGAAAGAAATATTTTAATTCTAATTCTGTAATTATTAACCAGACTATGAAGCTGATAAGATACAGCTATTTGATTCTGGTCCGGAAAATGGATACCGCAAAGATCTGTCAGGTATTGAAATTGAGTTTCAGCGTGGTTGTATAAATATTGTATTAATTCAACGATCTTATCTTTTTTTACCGTGATTGTCAGAAAGTTGTAAGGGTTTTCTATCTGAAGGATATCCCCCTCGAACTTTTCCCTTAATATGTTGATGATCTTTTCTTGAGCAGTATTATCCATTATTTATTCGATACCATATTTATTCAACATTGCTTTGTATTCAGCCGAATCTCTTCGTCTTAAGGATTCAGTCTCTACCAAATGCTGAATTTTCATTACACCATCTATTATTTGTTCTGGCCTTGGAGGACATCCCGGAACATACACGTCCACAGGAATTATTCTGTCAATGCCCTGAAGGACGCTATAAGTATCAAAAATTCCACCGCTGCTGGCACATGCGCCAACTGCCAGCACCCATCTTGGCTCAGCCATTTGTTCGTAAACTTGCTTTAAGACCGGCCCCATTTTCTTGGCTATCGTCCCCATCACCATAAGCAAATCTGCCTGACGAGGAGAAAAACTTAACCTTTCTGAACCGAATCTTGCCAGATCATAATGAGCTCCCATAGTGGCCATAAACTCTATTCCACAACATGAAGTAGCAAAAGGTAAAGGCCAGATTGAGTTTTTTCTTGCCATTCCAACCACTTTCTCCAAACTTGTTGCAAAAAATCCTGCACCTTCATATCCATCCGGTTTTTCCACTAATTTGATATCCGATGGCTTATTTATATCTGTTGCTTGCATACTTTTGTCTCTTTAGTTAATTAATCATCAAACTTTAAAGCGCCTTTCTTAAGGATATAGAAAAAGCCTACAAGAAGAAGCGATATAAATACCAACATCTCAATGAACCCAGGAATTCCCATTTCCAGAAAATTCACTGCCCAGGGATACATAAAAATCACCTCGATATCAAACAAGACAAATAATATGGCAACAAGGAAATATTTGATATGAAGAGGAGCGCGGGCATTTCCTTTGGATTCAATGCCGCATTCAAAAGGGTCTAATTTTTTCTTAGTGATTCTCTTCGGACCCAGTAAGTGGGTGACTACCATAGTGGTACCTACAAATCCCGCTGCAACTATAAACATCAGGACTATCGGAATATAATTTGCTAATCCAGCTTCTTCCATAAACCTATTTAAAAATCGTGTCAAAATTGCTTCTTTTTCCCATTCCTTGGTTGTGGCAAGAGAAAAAAAACATACATTGTAATAATTGAACTATTTTGTGTTCATTTAAAACTTTAAAGAGAATCTAAAAACCCTTTTGGATTGATTTTCAAATTGAACGGCGCAAATTTAGCCACCTTCCTTAGTTGAAAAAATTAAAATGACACTTTTAATTTTTTCAACCACCAAAATGACATGCAAATACCTTTATTACAATACATTATCAAATTAAATACTTTTAAAATTTCACAAAGAGTTATTAAATATTTATCTGATTTTAGCTTTCATCCGTCCGGATAACACAAAATCATATAAAAAGAATAGAATATCCCGCTCCTTTTATCACTATAATAGGATGCAATCCCTTAATTAAAGTATAGAATATTTTTCCAGGATATCCTACATGGCTTTTATTCTACTTTATAAGGCATTTAAAAATATTTTCTTCTATAAAAACTATTTTAAAAAAGCAGGCGTTTGCCTTATGATAACGATCGTTATCGGTAATGGAAGCCGGTTCATAAGTTGTTTGATATCCCGCATGCTGTTACTTATGTGTAACAAAAAAGAAAGGAGGTACAAGTGTCTAGTCCCAAAGAAATTTTATCAAATGTTATCAATTTAATTCATTCCACAGGTGTTGGTTTTTGAGAAGTTGGTAGATGACCTCGTGAAATTTATTAATTGTTGATAAAATGAAATGAGGATTTTTAAGGATCCGGTTCTTAGCAATAAGCCGGATCTTTTTTTTGTATATAGTATTTGCTCACAGATTACGCTGATTTTCACGGATTTTTCCTTTTCTGTGTAATCAGTGAAATCTATGATATAAAAACTAAAAATATTGCTCACGGATTACACGGATTTTCACAGATTATTTTCCTTTTCTGTGTAATCAGTGAAATCTGCGAGATAAAAAAGGAAAGTGTTTGCTCACAAATTACTCGAATCTTCACGGATATTTTCCTTTTCTGTGTAAAGTCAGTGGAATCCGTGAGAAAAAAAACAAAGTGTTTACTCTCAGATTACCCGGATTTTAACTTTTGTAAACCAGTGGAAACTGTGAGATAAAAAAAGAATTTTCATCAGGAACAAATATTTACAAATCGAATCTTACACGAACAAGACCATACCTTTCTATCTCAAATTGTTTTATCTTTTTCTCAAATGTATATTGACAGGTAAATAATCTTTGAATGCGACCAGCTCTTTTTATATTTTTTATTATTTCAATTTGCTTTTCCTCCTACAGCCAAACAGAAAAGATAGACAGCCTGATTAATGCTTTAAAAACTTCCACTGAATCTAATTACCGTAAGCTTTTTTACCAAATTGAGGTTGAGCTTCTCCGGATACCTGCCGAAACGGCTTTAAATAAAGTGGATGAAATCAACCTGGAAAGCGCGAACTTAAATTTTCTTGGTCCCTTATCCAGTGCTTACCGGTGCTACGGGATCGCTTATGAAAGAAACCATAAAATTCCAGAAGCTGTTAAAATGATTGAAAAGGCAAACAGGATAGCCAAAGATTACAACCTTACCATAGAATTTGCGGATAACATACGGGTCCTGGGCAATATTTACCGATATACCGGAAAATTTAAACTTGCTTTACAAAACTTTTACGCCTCCCTGAAAACCTACGATAAGAGCAAGAGTTATTCAAAGGAAAGATATTTGGTGTATTCTTATATCGGAGATATTTATTATAAAACGAAACACTATAAATTGGCTAAAGACTACTTGCTACAAGCCTATCAGAGAGGCAAACATTTATTGGACAGCAGGACGGTAATAAACACTTTAAATACAATAGCCTTAATTCATCGGAATAAAAGCGAATTTGGCCAGGCGAACTACTATCAAATGTTGGCTTTACATTTGGCTCAAAATGAAAAAGACAGTGCATGGATAGGAATTGTATATGGTAACCTTGGCAGGATTAATCAATTACAGGGTAAGCTTGACAGGGCAATTCAACATTACGAAACCAATATAAATTTAAGTCAAAAGTATTCGGAATGGAGCGACGTCATTATAACGCTTACCCGGCTTGCAGATATTTATATAGAAAAAAATAATTTTGTACAGGCTAAGTCTTATTTAGACAGTGCCTCGAAAATTGCAAACAAACAACACCAATATGACGGGCGATTATATTTATACAAGTCCCTCACTAACTATTACAGACAGCTTAAGCAGATAGATAGGGCATTCCAGTACCAAACCTTATATTCCGAAGTAAAGGATTCCTTAGAGCAGAAAAGCTTTACAGAAGAAATTGACCAGATGCGTTCCACTTTTGAGCTTGAGAAAAAACAGGATCAAATAGAGCTATTAAAGAAAAAGAATGAGGCCATTACAGCTTCTGAAAACAGGAAGAATTTTATTATTCTACTCGCAGCGCTATTGATTATTTTCATAGGAGTAACAGCCTATCTGTTGTATAAAGGAATTGCTGCAAAAACACAAGCCAATGAAATGCTGCTTAGACAGCAAAAAGAGCTGTTAGAGAAAAATGAAGAAATCAAAAAACTAAATAATTCATTGGAGATAAAGGTAGAAGAAAGAACAAAAATGCTTCAGGAAGCAATGGAAAACCTTTTGAAGCAAAATCAGAATCTGGAACAGTTTTCTTTTGTTATTTCCCACAACCTTCGTTCGCCCATATCCCAGGTTGTCGGGTTGTTATCCATTTTCAATAAGAATAATTTCCAGGACCCTGCCAATGTAACAATTATTCAATACCTCGAGAAAGCTTCCGGTAATATGGATGAAATCGTTAAAGATTTGAATAAGATCTTACTTATGAGAAATTCAGGGGAGAATAAGGAAATGGTAAGTTTAAAAGAGGCAACAGAAACAGCGCTTGAAAGTATTCGAAGTTTAATTAATGAATCAAGCACCAGTATACAAGTTGACGTGTCTGAAACAGAAAGTATTTATACCAATAAAGCCTATTTAAACAGTATTCTTTACAATCTCGTCTCTAATGCCATCAAATTTCGGTCACCGTTCCGCGCCTCACATGTATCTATAAAATCAAAAATGGAGGGTAATAATATTTGTTTAAATGTAATAGATAACGGGCTCGGAATTGATTTAACAAAGGTAAACAAGGAAAAGCTGTTTAAACTTTACCAAAGAATGCACTTGCATACCGACGGAAAAGGAATGGGATTGTTTATTGTAAAAGAACAAGTGGAAGCGCTAAAAGGACGGATAGAGGTGGAAAGCGAACCGGACAAAGGCGCAACATTTAAAGTTTATCTTCCTGTGGATGTGCCTGCTTAACTGCAATTCTTGCCCTTATTTTCTTATTACTCTACCTTATACTCGATTTTTACCTCTCCTACACCTCTTTGGATCAGGTCTATTCTTCTGGCGGCTTTTTTTGAAAGATCGATTATTCTTCCTTTAACAAAAGGTCCTCTATCATTGATCCTCACTTTTACAGTTTTACCATTCCTTAGATTCGTTACTTTCACTTCTGTGCCAAAAGGAAGGGATTTATGGGCAGCCGTAAGTTTACCTTTTCTGTACCGCTCTCCATTGGCAGTCTTTCCCTGGAAAGAGTCGGCATAAAAGGAAGCTTTACCCTTTACCACTGTCTTTTCAGCGCATGAAAAAAAGAAAACAGAACACAAACAGAAAAAAGTTATTCGAATAATTTTGTTCATAAGTTGGAAGTTGGAAGACTGAAGATGGAAGTAAATAAGCACTGTCTTCCACTTCCCTCTTCCCACGTAATAATTTTAAACCATTGCTGACCTTACTTTAGAATGAGCATTAAATGAAGTTAATTCAATCTTTCCTAAATTTTTAAGCTGTTCGGTGTACTTTCGTGGCAACAAAACATCATGCATGAATTTCAGTTTCTCTCCGCCCCCAGGAAGTTTATGATACCATTTTAAAAGAATATCAATAGCCGGATTGGCCTTCAACTTTAAGATTTTATTTAACTCTGCCGGAACGATATTTGCCTGGATCATTCTGAGCATTCCATATCTTATTTTTCCCAAAGACTGTTTATATCGATTAAATAACTCCGAGGTAAACATACTTAATTCATAGTCTCTCTCTAAGCTCAATTTCCTGTCGGCCAAATACGCTTCATAAGTTTCCGGCAGGTCCTCAAGGTGCATTCCTTTTCCTACAGCCATTGCCGCTTCAAAATATGCCTGCTTTTCTTTTGAAGTCATTTCTCCATAAACTATTTTATATCCTCTTTCACTGTAATCGATCAACATATAGAGGACGTCTTTGTAGGCCCAGTTGGGAATATTCATTCCCCTGCTTCTTTCAACAGAAGAATGGACCTTATTTATGGTTTCGAGGGTATGAGCAGCGGCAGAAGGCGTGGAAAAGAAAAGCCATTGAGCAAATCTAGCCGTGTCAAAAAGGCGGTCAATTGGAGCAGAGGGAAGTTTATTGGTGTAAAATAGCCAATCCACGGCCTTTATTGTTGCAAATTCGGCAGCACTTCCGGCGAAAACCAATAGTATAACATCAGTACTACTCCAGATTTTTTGAGAAATTTTATAACTCTCTTCGGACAATTTCATTTTAATATCGGATATCTGTTAGAAGATCAGCCTGTGCCAAGTTCACGCTTCTTTCTTCAAATTATAATTATTTTATCACTATAAAATAGTTTTAGACATTATTATACGTTGTTCGCACTATTGGTTTTATCAATATTTATATTTTGCAACAGAACAAATTCTATTTAAGATTTATTCATTGTTTTAAAATTTTTTAAAAAACCTATCAGGAAGTTAACTATTTACTGGCTTAAACATTTTACGGATTATCTTTAAAACTTAGTATTCGTACCTTGGAATAGCTTGAATAATTTTTCGGATTCAAAAAAATATTAATTTTACTTTCTTAAGACATTTACCCTACTTCTGATCAAGTTGGAAGTATTTAAAACGATAAAGGTAGGGATAATTTAATATGATCAATTACGTAGATATACTGCTCGTTTTACTTATATTATTTAATATTCTTGTAGGATGGAAACGAGGCTTTATTCTAGGCGCTTTCGATCTGGTACGATGGACAAGCAGCCTGCTTCTGGCCTTTCGTTTATATAGGCCTTTTAGTAGCTGGTTAGAGATAAATCTTACAGGAGCTGCATTATGGATTGATTCCTTTGCCTTTCTATTCATTTTTTTTGTAGGAAATACCCTTTTGTATTTTCTGGAATCCTGGTTTTTAAAAATTATTCCGCCTGCTCTGCATGATAAAAAGTTCAATAAAGTTTTAGGCGCTTTTCCTGGCTTAGTAAATGGAATAGTATTAGCCACTTTTGCTTCAGTCACTATTCTCGCCTTACCAATGGCAGAGGGTTTAAGAAAGCAGGTAAGGGTAAGTAAATTAATTAATGAGTTAGCAAAACCGGCAGAAGAAGTAGAAACTGCCATTTCCCCAATCTTTGATAAAGCCGTCGGTAAAACACTCAATGGATTAACTGTTGATCCTGACTCGAAAAAATTCATCAAACTTCCTTATAAAGTAAATGAGCTTCTGGCAGCCCCGGAATTGGAAGCACGAATGCTTGAACTTATTAACCAGGAAAGAGCAGCAGAAGGACTTGAACCATTAAAGGCAGATGTTGAAATGAGAGCAGTGGCAAGAAAACATTCAGTGGATATGTTTAACCGTGGCTATTTTTCACACTACACGCCCGAAGGCTCGGACCCTTTCGACAGGATGGAAAATGAGGGGGTATCTTTCCGCACAGCGGGTGAAAACCTTGCCCTGGCTCCTACACTTTCTCTTGCTCATTCCGGTCTGATGAAATCCCCCGGACATAGAGCCAATATACTTCAACCTAAGTTTAAACGGGTAGGAATAGGCATAATGGATGGAGGTAATAAAGGTTTGATGGTGACTCAAAATTTCAGAAATTAAAACTTATTTTTAAAAAGTATAATTAGACAGCCTAACATGCTTTAAAATATTATTCTCACGGCTTTTCTACTTCTCCTACTTTCCGCATAGCAGCGTAGGCACATATAAAATCATCACATTTTAATCAATGCATAAACATTCCAAAAGTGCTTTCGTTGAAAAAAATAAGCTTTCCCTCTAAAAGGAAACATAAGAACCGTCAATAGCCAAATCAGTATGGAAAAGAAAACGATCATTTGTCCGGTAGATTTTACCAATGTATCAAGCATCGCATTGGAGTATGCTTCTATTTTTACTCAGAAGATTGCTGGTGATTTGGTAATCATTCATGTAATTGACAGAAGTACCAGTACTGCAGCAAATGCCACTTCAAGTCCTTACAGCACCCCCGGCGGCTATGATAAACTGATCAATGAGAAGTTGGAAGCCCTAAGGGGAGATTTGGAAAGAAAGGATGGCATTAGCGTCAGGACAAAGATCGAATATGGAAACCTGGAAGACATCGTTCCGATATTTGCAAATGACAAAGAAACAGCGCTTGTAGTAATGGGAACATCCGGGGCAAAAGGGATAAAGGAAGTCTTCAGCGGCACCCATACCATTAAAGTTTTAGAAAGAACATTTTGTCCTGTGTTGGTTATTCCGGAAGAAGCAGAATTCACTATTCCCCAGTATTGGGTATATGCCACAGATGTCAAGAATAATAATGAAGCGGATGCCAATAAGATATGGCAGCTTTGCTCCTTATTTGACGCTAAATTAGACCTTCTCCACGTTGAAAAAGAAAGAGGAAAAAAGGAAATGGAACTGGAAGAAACAAAAACGCTTCAGGATAGATCCGGCGAAGCGATTATCACCTTTAACAAGGTAAAACATAAGGACATCCTAGAAGGCATCAATCAATATATTGGAGAAAAAGAACCGGATATATTAGCGGTCATCCAACACGAACACAAAAAATGGGATTGGCTTTTTAAGGAAGATAAAATAAGTAAAATAGTAGAAAATGCTAATTTTCCCATTTTGGTCCTTCGTGAGGAATAAAAGTGGGAAGCTAGAAGTAGGAAGTTGTTAGAGCAAAATTATTGACTCCTACTTCCCACTTCCTGCTTCCAACTTTACTGAATGTTTTTCAATTAAATCCAGCAGTTTCTGAGAGGTAAGTGGCTTTAAAATATAGTCATCAACGCCTAATTTTCTGGCTGCTTCTATGTCTCCTTCAAAAGAAGAAGATGTTAAAACCGCCAGGATTACCTTAGCATGAAAAGAGTTTAGAAGCCTATAAGCCTCTAAAAATTCTAATCCATTCAACACAGGCATATTTATATCCAGTAAAATTAACTCCGGACACTTATCGGTAAAACAAGTCTCTTTAATGAATTGAAAAGCATCTTCACCATTATCCACCACTTCTATTTCCTCTGCTATATCCAGTCTTTTAATAATGGTCTCACAAAGGATATTGGAAGTATAATCATCATCTACTAGTAGAACGCTTCTTAACTTTCTTTTCGCCACAATCTCACTTTTTGGGTTGATTTTGGGAACCATAACTTTAGAGGTTAAATAAGATTTATATTAATTCGAATTTCGCTTATTCGATTGATCAAACAAAATCGACAAAGTGATATTAAGCTTATTTTCGAAAAATAAATTATTTATCTATAAACAGTAGAATATCAGATGAGTTTAACCATTTGAAAAAGTTTTGCAAGAGACTTCCTTCATAATCCCTTCTTTGATATTCCAATGAGTTTGGAGTCTGTCAGAAATAGGGCAAACTAAAATAAAGCAATTTATTATAACTTTAAAGCAAACCATTAACAATAGATCATTAATGAATCCTCTGAACAATCTGTCTTCCACAATTCTTCTTATTGACTGTGACGATGAAAAAGGCCTGATCCATAAAATAACCGGCGTGCTTTACAAAAATGAACTTAACATCATAAGTAACAGTGAGTTTGTAGAAAAAACCCTCAATCATTTCTATATGCGGACAGAAATTGCCGGGGATTTTGACAGACAAAAAGTATTTAATGAGCTGAAGGATGTATTGCCAAAAGGGACTACAATAAGATTGACCTCCAAACGAAAGAAGGACATAATAATAATGGTCACCAAAGAACAGCATTGTCTGGGTGATATATTGATGCGAAATCATTTCAACGAGTTAAACGCTAATATTTCTGCCGTAATAGGCAACCATGATACACTTCAGGATCTTACTTCAAAGTTTAATATTCCTTTTTATCACGTCACCCATATTGACAAATCAAAAGAGGAACATGAAGCAGAAATACTGAAGGTAATGGAGCAATATAAGCCTGAATTTTTGGTTCTTGCCAAATATATGAGAATCCTTTCCCCTTCATTTATTTCAAGGTTTGAAAATAGAATAATCAACATCCACCACTCTTTTCTACCGGCATTTAAGGGTGCAAGCCCCTACAGACAAGCCTTTGAAAGAGGAGTAAAGATAATAGGCGCTACTGCACATTTTGTTAACGATTCCCTGGATGAAGGCCCCATTATTGCACAAAGCGTAATTCCCGTAGCGCATTCACATAGTCCTTCCAGTATGGCTCTTGCCGGCGCTGATGTTGAAAAAATTGTACTTGCAAAATCCTTAAAGCTTGTATTTGAAGAGCGAGTGTTTGTAAGCAGAAATAAAACAATAATATTTGATTAAATCATTAATCCCTCTTTTTTGTATTATGGCATATTCCACTATACAGAAAATAAGTCCATTTTGGGAATAAAAACTTTTTTTCCTTTTTTATACCTTTTTAAAAAAAATCAGATTCTATCTATTTCTTACAAGGATTTTATCTAAAAAAAGTAAACTTTCATCCACAACCAATTGCCAACCCTTGAGAAGACAATGGCTTTGGAAGAAAATTAGTTAAATTAGATATTACATCAATTTCTTAAATCCGTCCTAACGTGCCTAATTTGAAGCACCATTTATGCTCATTCTTATTCAAAAAAGAACCTGCTTATGAAAAGGAGATTAACTTCAAGAACGTCTGTTAAGACGAAGACTTCAATAAAAAAATATGTTGTTGCTGGTCTTACATTATCGATCTTTATTGCGCTGGGCTGCTACCTTGTCTTTAACTTCGGAAATAGTGAAAACGCAAAAGCAGCGCCTGAAGCGAGTAAATCTCAGGTTGAAAAAAGAGGAGACTGGGAAAAGGGAAATTCATGGCTGTCAGGTTTTGTGCCCGGCACCGCTGATGATTATCTTATAGATGGCACTGTAAGGAGAAATGGAAATCTAGAGCTGGGACCAAATCAGTCTTTAACCATTAATTCAGGAGACACCCTTATTATTACTGGAAATTTAACCTTAAGCAATACCTCTGATCTTGTAGTAATGGATAATGCGACTTTAATTGTATGGGAAGATTATTATAGCGGTCAGCAAAGCTCGGACAAAATTACGGGGGGTGGAACACTTATAATATTAGGAAAAATTTCTTTTTCTAATGGAAACAACTCTAATCTTGAAATAGGCGAGGGAGCTAACATTTATTATGATCAAACTTTAAATAGCGACATTGTTGGAAAAATTACTGGAACGGGTAATCAATATGATATAAGTCAGATTCCAAATTCTTTTGAAACATTCACAAGTGATGGAACGATGCCTGTAAAGTTATTGGCCTTTTCTGCCGATCTTTTAAATGACAAAATAAACCTTAACTGGGAAATGGAAGACGAGCTTGAGGTTGATCGTTATGAAATTCAAAAATCAACCGACGGAATAGATTTCGAAAAGATAGGCGAAGTGGAAGCTATGGATGCCGGTAACTATAGTTTTACAGATAATCAGGCGAAATCGGGAAGACTGTTTTATAGAGTTGCCATGGTAAAATTTGATCAATCTACAATATTCTCCCCTATTACCCATTTGGTTTATTCATCAAATTCTACGGGAATAAAATTATTTCCTAACATATGCAAAGGTGATGAAATTAATTTCCAGGGAGATGACCTTCAACATAAAACAGTAAGGGTAATGGTTTATGATTTGAATGGAAAAATAGTTTTATCTGATAATATAATGACAAACAGTGATGATACTTATAAAATAAGCTTTGATAAGAAGCTAAACAGAGGAAATTACTTTGTTCATTTTGCGTACGACAATCAGGTGTTAAAAGAAAAGTTTATAGTATCTTACTAAAACTCCTTTAGCAGTTTTAAAAATAAGAGGCGTTTCTAAAAAGCGCCTCTTATTTTTGAGTTAAGATCATGGTTTAGGATCAAAAAGCTTAGAGAAATAAGTTTGTGGTAACTTATCTACTTAAATATTAAATTCAAAAATTCTGCTCGACCTCGCTAAAAGTATCGCCCTCCGCGATATCTCCTGATTCGAAGCCTTTCTTAAACCAGAACATTCTTTGCTGTGAAGTTCCATGAGTAAAAGCATCAGGAACCACATATCCCTGGGATTCCATTTGAAGTCTGTCATCCCCAATGGCATTGGCTGCATTAAGCGCTTCTTCAATATCCCCTGATTCTAATATATTTTTCATTTCCTGGGCATGGTGTGCCCATACTCCCGCGTAAAAGTCTGCTTGCAATTCTAGCTGAACAGACAATTGATTGGACTCTGCTTCACTTAAATTCCTTTGCTGATTTCGAACTTCATCGGTTATACCGAGCAAATGCTGCACATGATGCCCAACCTCATGAGCCACTACATAAGCCATAGCAAAATCACCAGGCGCTTGAAATCTGTTTTGCAATTGATCATAAAATGTCAAATCAATATATACTTTTTGATCCAAAGGACAGTAAAAAGGTCCGGTTGCTGCGCTTGCAAACCCACATCCAGATTGATCCGAACCTGAAAATAAAACAAGGAAGGGCTCTTGATAATCACGATTCAATTCCTTTTGAAATAACATATTCCAAACATCTTCTGTATCTTTCAAAACAACCGAAACAAACTCGGCTTGCTGGTCCTGTTCCGGAGATACAGTGGTTTGATTCATCTGAGGCCCTGATGTATTTAATACATCTAAAGGATTCCCACCAAAAATCAGGGACAATACTATGAGTACAAGTGTACCAATACCACCACCGATGGCCATTCCTCCACCTAATCTACGTCTATCATCGACATTGCCACTTTGTTGTCTGCCTTTCCAACGCATAGTTTTTTACTTTAAATAAATTCTAAGAATAGTAACTCACTATTTTAAAAAGGGTTTTAGCAAACCACACTATAAGAATATAATAGGGCTTTTCCTTTATTTGAAACTTTTATTTTAAGTTTCGTAGGTTAGAAATAGGAATAGAAGAAACTTAAAATAAATTGATGGAAAAAATTAATTGCGTTTTATTAATTGATGATGATTCTGCAACCAGTTCTACAAAGGAATCAATTGTTCCCGACTTAAATATTCCCGCTAATACCAAAGTTTTAACCAATGCCGGTGAGGCGCTGAATTATCTGCAGAATAAATGCAAACACAATTGCCCGGAATTGGTATTATTAGACATTAAAATTCGTGGAATGGGAGGGCTTGAATTTTTGGAAGCATTGGATACTTTAACAATTAGGAATAAGGATAAAATAAAGGTTGTTATGCTTTCCAGTTCCTTAATGCCCAGGGAAACCGAACAATCGGAAGAACCCGAAGTAATTGACTTGATGTGGGAACCTTTAAAAACTTATACAATTGTAAACCTTTTGCCGCTTCATTTTAATTAATAACAATTCTTTTGGATTTTATATAATGCAAAAAAGGTTGTTCAAAAAGTCTTCCCGAAGACAGGAAACTAACTTTTTGGACAACCTCCTTATTGACCTAATCTTAAGGTTTCTATTTTAAAAATTATCTGTTTGGTAATCAGAGAAACCATAGATGGTTTGAATCTTCTCAACAGCCAGAGAAAGGTTCTCAGGTGTGGTTTCGCTTGGCTGATCTCCGACAAGGGCATCTATTTCATTCCATTGTGCAGCAGTAATTATTGAATTGTTGTTATAATTTAACGAATTTAAAAAACCTCTTCCCTCTGACCATTCATGATTGGTAGAGTACACATCGTCTAAAACTTCTGAATTAGCTTCTATTTTTTCTTTTACAGCCTTAAAGTAATGAATGGCGCTTGCAGCAATTTGTTTTTCCCAATTTACAAGGATTTGCTCTTTTGCCTCTTCTCTTCCCTGACCATCCTTATTTGAAATCGCTGCTCTTCCCTTGATGAAATTGTCCATCAAATTTTTTCTGAAAGTTACCTTTTCAGCTTCAGGAAAATTCTTTGCGCCTTCATCTCTTGTGACGGAATAGCCAGCATGAAAATAATATTTTTCATCAGGAATATTTTGGATACCGTCGCCATTAGTGTCACGATATTTTACAAGGATATCTTCCGCGGTATACAAGCTGAAATCTTTTGGCGCTCCATAATAACCAAATGCCTCATCCCAGTGATGCTCCATTTCTGTATAACCTTCCTCGCCTACTGCAGTATTATTGTCATTTTCGATTCCATCCAGATAGGTGGAGGTTGCCTGATAATAAAAAACAGACCCCATTAATGTCTTCTGAACCAATTGACTTACATCTAATCCGTTTGGAGTAATAAACCAACCTTTGGTTCCACGTTTGTCTTCTGCCATTGGACTGTTTTCCTCTACCAATTCAAACCATTCGCGAATTTGTGTGTCAGTTCCTGGAGCCGTTTTATCTGACAATTTCTGGTTTCCTCCAAATAAAGAATTTTGGTTTTCATATACTGCCAAAAGCTGGGCCTGGGTTACCTTATTGGTTTTAGCTGAGTTAATTAATTTTCCTAAACTGTCCAACAATTGAATTCTCACAGTTTGTCCATTATAAGCAGCATTTTCAAAAGCATAAGTGTCTGGTACCTGATAAGAAGGACCTTTGGGATCATCATCCTCACTACAGGATGAAAAAGTGGCGATAGCAACAGCTATAAAAAAATAAATTAGTGGTTGGTAGTTTTTTGTTAATTTCATTGGTTGTGATTTGGTTTAAAGTTGTACTCATTAACTGTGTCCGGAAACTAATGGGAATGCCGCCTGAAAAAATCATTAAGGCATCGCTATTTAGATTCATTTTAAATAGCGCGCAAATCTATAGGTAGATTTTAATAAACCAAAATTATTTAGAAAGAATCTAAATAATTTTCTAGAGACAAGGCATTCTAAAAGAGCTACATGTCCTTTTTAAACTCCTCCAATAACAGATATGAAATATATATAAGCGAAAGACTCATCCCAAAGAGCATCAATTATGCGAATTCCACCCTGAAAAATGGAACAAGCCGTGTCCACTAAAAACAAATTAATTCACCTAAAGCACAGACCTAATTGAAGTTGAGACCATCTGAGCCCTAAAGGCTACTAAACTTAAAAAGTACTGTCTTCAAGGGTATCCGCTTGGGGATTCCTTGTGTTGTTTTCAGGTATTACCAGGGTCGGTTCTTTAGCAT
>Ga0196965_1000753_pt1 | contig 15703 bp, 20 predicted proteins | sample S1_20metaG_FD_148668 | JGI IMG/M metagenome (GOLD analysis project Ga0196965, IMG submission 148668) | Soil microbial communities from Anza Borrego desert, Southern California, United States - S1_20 | ecosystem: Environmental > Terrestrial > Soil > Desert | place: USA: California | collected... | reverse complement strand
CCGTTATTACCAATCAGGGCAATTTTATCACGTTTGTTGATAGTTAGATTTAGGTTATCAAACAATAAATCTTTATTGGGATGTATATAGGTGATATTCTGTAGAAAAAGCATAATTTCTTTCTTTTAAAAAAGTGAATAATTAACGGGACCTTTGGACGCCCTTTATTTATTTTTTCGAAAGAAATTATTTCACATTAATTTGTGCTTTTTATTTTATGTATGCAAAAGTAGGATTTTTTTTTGCCGATTAAAAGAACCTTTAGCATCGTTATCGAACATAGCTTTTTTATAAGCTCGCCTCTTTTTCTTTTACAAATTTTTCAAATAACAGCCTTTGTTCATAGCTAAATGCCATGGCTCTAGTTTGAAATATAATCAGATTATTTCTTAAGCGACAAAAGTAGGGTTGCGTGTTAAAATAAATTATAAATCCAGATCTCCTGATATTTTTCAAAGCTTTCTCAGCCTGTTCTTCATTTTCAAATTCCCATTGTTCAATTACTCCGTCCGCAATTAAATCGCTTTCAGTTCGCTTGCGATAGAAATATCCAAAAATATTGTTAACACTCTTAAAAAGTTCAAAATCAAGAGAGTCCAAATCATCTTTGAAAGTTTCAGTATTATAAGCTTGATTTATTTTACTGTTTTCGAAATGGATATTATAGAAAGGTTTCGTGTTGAAAAACTTTATCTGGCTTCTATCCAGTTCGTTATATATACCAACTTCTTTTAGTCTATTTGTATCTGAAACCCATTTTACTTTTTCAATATCGGAAACAAACGTTTGAATTTCATCACATGGTTGTATAATATCTCCGGAGAGAAATTTAATACTATCAACTATCCCGGTTGTCTTAAGCTTACTAGTATCATTTTTAACTTCCCTATGCTTGCTGCCCTCAATCCGCGCTTCTTCTTTCTTTATGTTGCAACTCAAGCATAAAAGGGATACAAGTATAAAAGATAAATATTTCATTTCTTTTTTTAATCAAACTTGGCAGCAAGTCCATAATAAAAAAACTTAACAATCATTCTTTGAACTCCCCGAAATGCCAAAGTACACCGGAAGGGTCATGCAGGAAACATTCTCTTCCCCAATCGTTTTCTCTGATAGGGACTAATCTTACGGTTTTATATTTATGATGAAGTCCGAGACTTTGTAGTTCTGTCCAATACTCATCGACATTCTCCACCTCAAGAAATATCATACAGTTATCCACCCAATCTTTAACATAATAATTTTGCAAATAAAACCCCAGGCTTTCAGAAATCCTGAAATAAGACATATCCGCGGATATTATTGATTCTTCGAAGCCCAGTTCTTTATAAAACCCTCTGGATTCCTCAAAATCCATGGCTCCAATAAAAGTTCTTACTGATTTTGCTTTATGTTTCATCGCTTATGAATATTTAATGGTTTCAGTTAGGTTCTGACGGATACCTTTCATTCGCGTTCGGTAAATTCCATCTTCCCTGCATTTTCTATTTTTGAGATGTGAACAAAGGAGGTATTGAATGTCCAGTGGTCAGGGTATTTTGATGTAAATAGAAAGTTAAATTTTTCAATTAAGACTTTGTCATGTGTATAATGCCGATCTTTTTAAAATTGTGTTATAACTTATCAAGCTATCCATAATTAATATTCTATTTTTTGAAATATTGAGCACACATAGCACAAGCCGTATTATTTCATTTCACCTTTAATTTTGATGTAGCAATTAAATCGCCATCACAATTTATAATTCTCAGGTCATAAATTCCCGAAGGTAGAAGTAATTCCCTTTCTTCAGAGATTACAAATTGATCCAAGGGTATTGCATCATTTGTTTCGTCTTTAAATGTAGCCTGAATTAAGCAACCCCTATAACTTTTAATTTTTTCTGAAAGGGAAATTCGTTTGACTTTTCTTGTTTTCAACCAGTTTGGCCTTTCATTTTCAAAGACAGTCATGGGATGATAAACGTGAACGTCGATTCCTGATTGATTTATTAGATCTATTATTACTTCTCCTTTTTCATTCAAGAATACTGTTGGTTCAGATAAATCAAACCGGTCAATAGCCTCTTTATAAAAAGGGTCTAACCTATTTGAATCATTTAATCCAGTCATTCTTTCCTGATCTATTGTCAAAATATCCTGATTGGTTAGTTTCTTTAACTGATATCCCATCGGTTTATATCCGCTTCCTCCCATTTCAGAAATGTGACTATATCCAGCGTGAATCAACACCTTGTCTGCCTGAAAATATTATTTGCCTGATCTGCATCCCTTAGTGATCCGTCAGGCGCTTTTTCTGTTTCATATGGAATCAGTTTATATCCAATCTTTATTGCTTCCCTAATCATGTTACCAAAGTTTGAATCCTTTGTGTAATACCCCGTGGCCTTCGTAGGATACCCTCTTTCATTTAAGAGTGAATCTGTATGGTAGAGTGTTTCCAAAGCCAAGTACCTGTAACCTTCTTCCCATAAAGGCATTAAAAGTTCTTTTGTAAAAACTCTATTTTGCGAATTATAATGAGCTTCGTTGATAAGGGTAAAATGGAAGTCCTTGGCCTTATTGCTTATGTATTGCACTGCCGAAACAGGGCGGGCCATTGAAAAAGCTTCTTCCGGGTCTCTAAGACCTGCAAAAAACTCTATTGCAGCTTTTGCATCTGCTTTAGATTCTACATTTGCATTTGGATCAGACAATGATCTTTCAATCGTTTTAAGAAATTTTTCCCTATCTGGTTGGAAGGATTCGATGGTAATATTTTCGGAATGCTTACTATCAAATAACGCTCTTTTTGTTGCCTGCTCTAATGCATTTTGATAATCTCCATAAAAGCTGCATTGAACAGCATTTAATTCAAAATTCATGGTAAGGTCCAACTTGCAATATTCTTCAAATCCAGGATTAAAGTCTCTGATACTATAATGTTTTACTTCTGAAAATTTATAGCCTTCCATATTGCAGCCGATAACCAACAGCATGAAAAAAATATAAAAAAGGTAATTATTTCTGGGTGTTTTCATCTTTTACATGCTAGAGCCTAGCTACTTATTTTTCCTTCTTCAACTGAAGTTTTTCTATTACCTTATTAACTAACCATTTCTCTTGTAATTTATAAAGGAAATTAAACCCACTATTAAAAAATTTTTCGGTCTCGTTCTAGTCGTAATTCCTTTCAAATACCTATCAGAAAGCAAAGTATTATCAAGATAATGGGCGGTATAATGATGTTTAATATTGCTATCATTCTTTCAAAATTCTGCACTTTCGATATCCCTTTTACCATTATAATATATGAAATGATGGGTAACATAAAACCGATAAAAGGCGGGACAGTAATTGGATCTTTCTTGATAAGATTTATACCTTCAACAATTAAGAAAAACAAATAAGGTAAAGATGCAAGACTTACAACTTTTGTGACGCCTTTTATTGATCCTTCTCCTTTCCAAAGTTTACCGGTAAATTTTATTACACGGGGATAAAATATGGCCCAAACAAGAAAAACCAGAAGAGTAATGAACATCACCACTGAGGTTTTTAAAAAAATATCGCCATTAACCCAATATTGGGCTGAAATGCCTAATGTCAAACTGTTAAGAAGTAAAGGTAGATTATAATTGAAATCTAAATCTCCCTTCAGAACATTATTGATGGTTTTATAAGGACTTAGCCAAAAAGCTAATATAAAAGGCATAAGCTGTCAAATGTGGTAACTTTTTATTGATCCAATTAACTTCCCCCAATGTATTTATTAAAAGAGTTAAATACAAAACAAGAATTTGAGAAAGGCATAATATTTTCTCCTGCTTTCCAATCCTTACTCCGCATTTCTCCTTTTTCTTATTTTGAAGATATAAAACTCTGAATAATATCCGACACTTCGTTAAAGTTCGTTTCCAATGCCATATGTCCGCCGTCCAAAATATGAATCTGTGCTTCGGGCAAATCTCTTTTATAACAAGAGGCTTCTGCTACATCAAAAAACGCATCATGCTTACCCCAAATAATAAGGGCTGGAGGTTGGTGCATACGGAAATATTCTTGAAAAACAGGAAACATTTCAATATTGCTTTTATAGGTACAATTTAACTCGAATTGCATGTCAATATTGCCAGGTCTGCTCATCCGTTCCCAATCCAGTATCCACGATTCAGGACTCACACGGGTAAGGAGTTCTTCAGATAACCCGGCGGTATACTGAAGCTTTATACCCTCTTTACTTAAAAATGCTGCCACCCTTTTCTTTTTCTCTTTGGTTGGATTCTCCCAATAATCTCTTGTTTCATCCCATTGCGGTCCGATGCCTTCAATATAGGCATTGCCGTTTTGAACGATAATCCGCTCTATCTTTTCCGGGTTGTTCACACATATTCGAAGTCCGATAGGACAACCATAATCATGAAGATAGATGGTAAAAGATCTTAAATTGATTGCTTCAGTAAATTTATTGATGTATGTTGATATGTTTTTAAAAGAATATTCGAAGTCATCCGTACCAGGAAAATCACTAAATCCAAAACCGGGATAATCAGGAGCGATGAGATAAAAATTATCAGAAAGGGCAACCATTAAATTTTTAAACATCACCGATGATGCCGGAAATCCATGCAGAAGCAGTAGCGATGGATTTTTCCTATCCCCCGCCTCCCGATAAAAAAAATTAACTCCGTCAACCGCGATTGTTTTATTGTAAATCTGTCTGTTCATATTCGCTTTTATCGTTGGATAGCTTTGTAATTATTCAAACTATAAATGAAAGTACGTTCAACTTGTTTATTGAAGCCATGCGACAAGACTGCGTTCTTATCTTAAGTCAAGGATTTTCCATTTTCAGCATATGATATTTACGCAATCATTAATTTAAATTATTCTGAAAATGGAAAAATCAAGATTAGTACAGGCATTTTTAATTATCTCAGGGATAATCGCAACAGGCATTGGCGGGGCTTTGTTAATTGCACCTGTAGCCTTTGAAGCTTCGGCAGGAATCGACCTGGGGGAAAACATTAATTTATTAAGTGAAGTAAGAGCTCCAGGGGGAACCTTGTCGGTAGCCGGGATATTAATCACAACAGGCGCTTTTATTTCCGGGATAACCCATTTCTCTATTTTATTGTCCTGCTTGTTCTATCTTTCTTATGGACTGTCCCGGGTATTGGGTATGATGATTGACGGAATTCCTAATGAATCACTTGTTATGGCAACTGTTGCAGAAATACTCATAGGGCTTTTAAGTCTTTTGCTGGTTTTTAGGATTCGGAGGAAACAGTACCCTACATCTTGAAATTCTCCGTAGGTTATTCTTTCAGTTTGTCATTTATCATAAGTCTTTTTCTAATCCTGCTGAAAGATTCGGGAGTTACCCCAATAAAACTGGCAATTTGATGGAGTGGAACTCTATTTAGAAGTTCAGGTCGGGTTTTCATCAGGATCTGATACCTCTCTTCGGGATTATAGAAATTCAGGAATGTTATACGATCTTCCACCTTGGAATAGTCTTGGGGCATTAACGTATGAACCAGGTGCTCAAGCTTCGGATACTCTTTGTGTAGCTCTTGTTCCTGCGCCCGGGTTCCGGTTGTTAAAATGCAGTCTTCAACACAAGCAAGGTTGTATTCCGAAGGGGTTCTTTTTAAATAACTCGAATATAAAACTACCGGCTGGCCTTCTGTAAAAAAGCCGGTTGTTTTTTCTTCTCCATTTACCAGTTGATACTGCCGTAAACATCCCTTTAAAACGAAAAAACATTTGTCAGATACCTTTCCCTCCTTCAATATTATTGTCCCTTTTTTAAAAGATTCAATCCGGGTATTTTCCACAATAGCGTTAATTTCCTCCGCACTGAATTTTTCAAACTTTGAGATAAATTGCGTTAGTAAGTCATTCATGCTTTTTTGAAATGATTAGAAAAGTAGTATTTAGTTATGCTGGTTTTACAATGTCATATACATCAATACATCCCAAAGCAACTTACTGGTCATTATAATTCCGGTTCTTCTATCCGCGACTTCATTTTTCAGATTTTCCAGATAGCTTGAATTTAAAAATATCCCATTACGGACAATGCCATGTATTTCACTAATATTCTTTATGTCATCTATCGGATTTTTTGACAAGATTATCAGGTCTGCCACCTTTCCTTTCTTAACGCTTCCATATCTGTCCGAACGTCCGTAGTACATAGCCGGGTACAAGGTAGTGGTTCGCAGTACTTCATAAGCTGGCAATCCAGCTGTTGAAAGCTCAATCAGCTCTTCATGCAATGAAGAACCTGGCAATTCCGGCAGGTCTGATCCTGCCAATACCTTCACCCCATATTTGGCGGCTTTCCCCGAAATTTCCAAACTTTTCAAATAGAATTCTTTATACACCTTTCTATCATCCGGCGTAGGATCCTCCTGGATGGCGGCATCCAAATCTTCAAAGGAAAGAAACCTGAATATAGGATTGATGTGACTGTATCTAAGCCTGAACAGGGAATCCTCAGCAAAAGCATCTGCTTTTCTGGTAAGGTGTGTGGGGCAATACCAGGTATTGTTCCTGACAAATGCCTGAAACATTTTTTCAAGCATTACGGTATCATGCTCTTCCAACATTCTTTTTCTCAGCTGGGTATTGTCCAATGATTTCGGATCCGGGTCTTTCCTGATCATTTCGGATTCTTTGAAACTGTCCCAAATGAAAAACCTTGCATGCTCCATACTTTTCATGCCAGCATCAGATGCTTCAATGGTACTCACTCTTACAGGTTTATGTCCTGCTACATCCAGGCCTTGTTTAGCAGCTTCTTTCATTAATTCAAAAAAAGCATCTGAAGGAATATTGTTATAGATTTTGATAAGGCTAATTCCGTTCTCTTTAAAATGCTTCACAAGTCTTACGGCATCCTCTGGGGTGGAGCAGTTGAAATATTCCGGTGAATTATCGAACATAGAACTAGGTCCTTCAACGGCGAAGCTCGCATAACTAAATAATTCCGGGCCCACCAGTTGTCCTGCTTTTACCTTCTCATTCCATTTAACTAATTTTTCCATAACTCCGGCATATGGATCCCTTTTATTATAAGGGCCTCTCATGTCCCGGACATACGTTACCCCGTGTCTGAAAAATTCGGGATACTCGACAAATGGCGACTGCTTTGAAAGATGTACATGCATATCCCATAATCCACTTATCAAGAATTTGTTAGTGGCATCGACCACTTTGGTATTATCATCAGTTGAGAAAAAAGGTTTATCAGAAATAGAATCGATAACACCGCCTACAATAAGAATATTATGATTATATAAAACTGAGTCGGCTTCAACATCAATTATATTGACATTTTGAATTAAAATAGTATTTTCAGATTGTTTAGGAAGCGGGGTGTAACTATAAGGAAAAAACACACAGCCCATGAAGAATATAAAAATACAGCCAAGCAAGACCGCCAGTACTTTCAAAATCAATTTTATCGTCGTCATCGTAGATTAATCAAGCGAATTTTAGGGTTTGTCCATTTATTGAAGCACCTGCAAAAAAAAACATAACTATGTGCAATCGTTTCAATTATATTCCCCAAGGTATTTATTAAAAAAGCCAAATATAAGACATGAATTGAAGCTTCCTTATTTTATTCTAATCGCCAACGATCAGAATAAATCTTACCGCTGAGTCAACCAGTCGAAATATCCGGTGATTCCTGTGAGGATAAACTGAACGGCAAGAGCTGCCAGTATAAGGCCTAAAATACGGTTGATCATACCCACTCTGCTGTCACCCAACAGCGTAATGGCTCTTCCGCTCAACATTAAAATAGGCCAGGAGATCAAATAAATAAATAGGATGGTAACGATAAGGCAGGCAAGTTTAATCCAATCGCCTGAGGCCTGGGCTCCTAACATCAACACCGTTGAAATAGTACCGGGTCCTGCCAGCATCGGTATGGTCATTGGAAAAAATGCCACATCTTCGTCGGAAGTGACCACTTTTTCGTCTTTCGCCGACGGTGTTGCTTTCTTTTGACCAAACAGCATCGGGTAGGCTATAATAAAAAGCAGGATGCCGCCACTGATGGTAAATGCAAACATGCTGACACCAAGATAGGACAAGAAGGCCCTTCCGGCAATCAAAAAGAATATGGCTATCATGATCGATGAAAAAATAGCCCTGTTCAACACAGATCTTCGCTCCTCCCTGGTCATTCCTTTTGTAACAGATACAAAAACAGGTGACACAGCAATCGGGTTAATCACCACAATCAGTGTGACAAAAGCGGTCAGAATAAATGGTATTAATTTCTCATCCATCGTATGGAATCTTTACTAAAAACAGATCATTTTGTTTAGGGTGTTTTTCAACATGTGGTTTGTGCGTTTGAGCTTATTTATTAGAATAGATACAATGCATCACCTATACCAGGTTCTATTGATTTAGATTTTAAATTACCCAGGACATTCTCAATTTTATTTCTTTCTTTTGCAATATCAAAAGGAAGGCCATTTTCATCCAATAGTTGGCCCCCTAACCTATATTGAGAATAGTTAGCTACCTTGTACATTACCTCCAGTATTTCTTTTGGAGCAATTGATCGGGGTATGCTAAATCCGAAAATCAAATCCTCAGTTTGTACCCTTCCGGCAGCTATTTCTTCCGGAAAAAAATAACCAGGATTAGTGCTAGTCCATACGCTTATCAACTGGTCATCTCCAAAATCGTGATCATTATTCCAATGAAAAAGGTCCATATCTCCCCATTTCAAACCCAAAGACATCATTACGTCCCAAATTTCCTTTCCTTCAAATTTTTGATCTGCTTTGAGGATAATAATTGAATAGATATTATTTTCAGGAATGAATTCTGAAAGTTCCTGAGATTTAATTGCTGCTTCTCTTGCAGAGTAGTTTTCCCTTATCAGCTTACAATTAAGTTTTTTAGTAATCTCATTTACATCATTATGATATTTAACCAGTGTTTTTTCATCGTAGATTGACGGTTGACTATCAAGATTATCATATAACTTCCATCCCAACGCAACCTTTATTAATTCATTCAATTCTTCTTTGCCAGAACTAAAGTAAGTCCATTTGGAGTCATTTTTTGGAATGCAATACAACCACGGATTTTGATAATTCGCCCTCCACTCCTTGTTGAAATATTTTGAAATTGAATCTCTGTCGAAATAGGAGTTACTTTCTGGTTCTATGGTAATTATCCAATCATATTTTTCATTTGCAAAATATTTTGTTTCTTCTGATACTCTTAAATCTACGGGTTTCTTAATATTGAGACTTAAAAGATCGCTGACATCTTCTTTTCCTTTTAATGGCAAAACACTCTTTGCTCGCTCTTCACTTTCCGAAGACGTCGAAATGGCGTAATTTGAATCCATGTTATTTTTCTTTTTAGATAAGTTACAAGCAACTAATCCTAATGCCAGTGTTATGATATATTTCATGTTCTTCCAAATGTGAATGGTAAAACTCATTTATTAGTGCGATCAATTGCTTATAGCATATCAAACCGCCGACTACAAGCAATTATCTCTATTTGCTCGTGATTATGAGAAACCAATCCCCGTAAAACTAATAAAACAGATGGTTAACATAAGTTTTAATTCTCAAGCCGATTGATAGAACAAAATAAATATGTCGACTAAACATATTAAAGAGCCAACCAATGTCCGCCGAAGTCTAAATCTTGTTTTAATAATTGGTATTAATCCGCATATTAGTCCAGAAATTTCTGCGATTATAAGTACAAACTTATTCGTCCGGCCATAAACAAAAAGATCAACAAGTTCACCTAACTCTCCGAGTTCATCGTATCTAACGCGAACTTGATAATTGAAATAGATTATTGCGCCGAGACCCATTATTCCAATTGTTATGGATAAGATTCCGAGAAATTTTGCTAGTCTTAAATTAATTGCTCCGATGAATTTTGTTCTGTAAATCATTTTTGACAATGATCATAATAAATTGTTTTGGTTTAACCCACAGTTTCTTATTCTTCTCGTATCACCATTGTTTTGTTACTTTCCTTAAAATGTCATTGTTGAATATAAGCAAAATCCTGTCTATCTGAACTGTGTCCGATTTGAAGTCCATATATTCATAAAGCCTATGGTCTTTAAGTTCATTTTCTATTTGAGCCTTGGTCAAGTCAGTTTTATTTACGATTTCTATAAGCTGGTCAAGGTCATTTTCTGTATCTATATAACCTTCTTTTTGATAAGTCAATGCTATTCCTTGGTCAATAATTGAATAAACTGAAAACCCTGTCACTATAAGCAAGACCGTGAAACAGCACCAAAAAGCAATTTTCCACTTATTCATTCTTAACCATTTGTTTAGTGAGCCAATAAAAAATGTAAATTCTTAATGCTCCAATAAATATCATTATAAAGTTGTCTGGGCTTATTGGTTGTTCACTTATGAAAAACCAGGTCGCTTCGAATAGAAATGCCATAAAATAAATTATGGGGAAAATTCCGTTTTTAAATCCTGTAAAAATTGCCAAGAGCAAGATGAATAATTCTACAATAAAATATACAGAAAGAATATTATGAGCATAATCTGTTGTCCCAATATGAAGCAAATAGCATTGAAGTCCCGCAAGTCCAACCGTTATAATTGTCAAGAAAGTTGCTCTGTTAAAATACCTTACTGTTGTTTTCATTGTCCATTAAGTTGCCGCTAATGTTCAAATAGGTTATATACAGTGTTGTATTGTGTTTTTTAATTTTTCCCTTTCCACTTTTTGACTCCAATCACATCCTTTCGTATCGATTTTCGCCATTTCTTACCGTAGTTCTCGTCCAAATACTTGAAAATTACCTGATTGTATGCTTTCATCATTTCGTACCCAGGTCCAGTACAGCCTTGTTCGTAATAATAAACCTTGAAGTCATTTTCAAATATACCATCAGTGGCATGTGTAAATGGTGCAATTCCACTCTGAAGCAGAAGAAAGGGTGTTCCTTTGTCAATGTCCGCTTGAGCCAATTCTTGGGCTTTTTCAATTTCCGAAAAGAAGACCAATTTAATTGCTCCGCTGCCATTATAGTCTTCATCTGTCAGCTGTCCCGACTGTCCAAAAGAAATAAGAGAATGTATTATTAATGTTATGGTTATTATTGATTTCATTTTTTAAAATCACTACAACTTCTTTATTGACGTACCTATTCCGTCAATCCCTTATGTTTCCAATATATTGTTTTGTTTGGTTAACTCCAACTTTAAAATTATAGTCCACCCAGTTCCTGATCGGCAAATAATAAATTCCAATAAGAAAATTGGATTTGTTAAACAGAAATGGTTGAGATGCAAATTTGTACATGCGTCTATTAGGCCAGCCAGCGGATGAGCTTGACTGACGCAAAACATGTATTAGCTGTATTTTCGTCCGATTACCAAATTTGTCAGCTGTAAAATCAATGGAAAAGTCACGAAAACAAGCCAAATCATTGTATGTCGTGGTAGCAGCTGAAACTTATAGTTCAGTCCATAAACTGTAACTGAGTATAGCACGCAAAATAACGAATGCCCAATAAAAACTTGTTTGTCTGAAAATCGATCTATGTGGTCCTTCTTATTTTCTTTAAGGTCATTTTTATAATTACCATTCTTGCTTGGAAGAAATGAGGCTAAAAGCATGTAATTCTGCATTATATAAATAGCCGACACCCCTAAAAGAAAATATTGAAGGCCTATATAAAGTCCTTCTGGTAAATATGTGGTACTTTCAATGTCATGATTGCTAAATACCCTAATAATATTGTCAACTGCAAAAGCAAACATTATAACCGTACTCCATATACTTAAAGTTAGTCTGGTTGTTCTTGTAAGTTGAATATTTGTAAATGCATTTAAAATTGAAAACGCTGAAAGGATAAATGCTATAATCAACAATGTTATTGCGAACCAATTATGATAATTTGTAAACCCATAGTCCAAAGCCCAATAAAACAATGATATAGATAGAAGAAGTGTAATTCCTTCAGTCAATTTTGCCGTAACTTTTTCCTTATTAAAAATAACGAAAGCCAATGCAAAACAGAAGATAAAAACGTAAGGCCAACTTTCTATATGATTTTCTAAAATATAAATATGTTCTCGCTTTCCGGGAAGAAAATTGAACAGACTAAAGAAATACGCCCCTATAAAAATATACATTATTGTTTTCCAACTGTCAGAAACTCTAAAACTCTCAAAAAGAAGTCCCGCAAACAATGCAAGTTGGCTAATCGAAAATAATTTTCTATCGCTAATTGAAGTTCTGTAGCCAATATAAATTGTCAGAGCAAGTCCAACAATCCCCAAAATCACAAATATTGGAGTTAAGTTAAAATCGGCGAGTTTTCTTTTTGTCCTTTTTTTTCTGTTTGAAGCCATTGATTAGTTTGAGGCTTTTAAAATCACATCACGTCATTCTCTCACCGCAATTTATTGGTTGATACCAACTTTAGTTGGTATCAACCAATTGCTTCCATCTCATTTTCCAAGGTATTTATTAAAAAAATAAAATACAAGGCAAAAATTAGGATTTACTATTTTATATCTTTTTACACAGCTTCAGGGATGGAGAACCCATGATTGTCGAAAAGTAGGCAAACTAGATTTAACAGGATATATATAGAATTGCATTTGTCCGGTTACAGCATCATTGAAAGAAATTGCGGTCCGAGTTGCAAATTCGAACCAGCGTTTATTATATGCTGGGACTAGCGGGGTAGGTGCTGTTACCGGCTGCCCTTCTTTTCTTGTCCCCCAACATAGTCGATAGCCTCTGTTAAATTGCCGTCTGCGTCATAAATATTCAAAGTGCCAGTCCCGTTTTTAATGGTTCCTGGATTATTCTTTTTGCCTTTCCTGTTATAATTGGAAAGGACTTCGATTAATTTTCCATCCTTGTATATTCTTTCAGTCCAGAGTTGTCTGTTATCGTGAAAATACTTGAATGAACCATTTAGTTTTCCGTTTGCATAGTTAGCAATGCTTTCAGTCTTTCCATTCTCATAATAATTTGTCCATATTCCGGATTGGCTTTCTCCGTTGATATAAAATCCTGTCGCTTTCAGTTGCCCACTTTCAAAGAACTCATTAAAGTATTTGAATTTTTCTCCTTTGATTATTGTGTCATTGTATTTCGTCTGAAGCTGCCCGCTTGGGTAATATGCTTCCAAGAGCCACATTTGCCCATTAATTGCATTATAAACTTTCTGAAGGTTGTTGGGGTAATTAACGTCATATATTTTACCAATGCCATTTTCAATTCCATTTGTCCAGTGGCGAACGATAAGTGGCTTTTGATATTCTATTCCAAAGCCCTGATAAATAATTTCCTCACCTTCCTTTAGCCCGTTTTTGTAGTTTGTTGCCGTATTTCTATCCCAATAAAATGGTGGTTTTTTGTCATTTGATTTATATATTATCCAAACACCGTCCTTTTTTCCTTTTAGATAGTTTCCACTTTCTTTTTGCAAAGTCGCTGAAAAGGTCATCGGTAATTTTTTGTCACCAACTATTAGTTCTGTTTGTTGACCCATTAGCGTGGTATCAAGAGAATACTCGTTCCATAGCCCCTCTTTAAAACCATTTTCTATTCGTCCACTGTCTTGAAGTTGTTTAATAACTGCTGGGTCAAGAAGGTCATTGCTTATTGAAGGATTGTCAAACCACTTTTTTAATGCTATTAACGTTTCCTGTTCAATTCTCTTTTTATCCTCATCTGTCTGTGCTTTGCAAGATAAAAACAGAGAGGCCAGCAAAAGTGTCAATACTAATTGTCTTGTCATTGTCTGTTAGGGTTGCCGGCAACGGTTATGGCTAAGAAACGTGCGGGTTTTGGAACACGTCTTTGTCAACCGATAACCAATGTTTATTTTGTATACTAATTTTCATTTTACCGTGTCAGCCCGCATGTTTTCTTAGCCGATGTTATGGCAAGTAGTTTTTATTCGGTCTTCCATAGTTTTTTTCCCGTTTCTTTGTCAATCGAAAACATTGTCTGCATAAAAACATAGTTCACTCCCGATATTTTCTTTATCTCTGATGCTCTGATTGGCTTTGATAGCTTTTTGAATTTAGTCAACTTTGTTGAATATTCTTCATTTGCCCATTTCTCTTGTCTGCGATATGGAAGTTTGTCAACTACCCCGGACCCAATTCCCTTTGCAATAATTCCAACTCCTGATCTGTAGAGAAAAACCCTGTCACCTTTATTGATTTGTTCAATTTTGTATTTCCAAGGTTCAAAATATGCTGCTGCTTTATGGTTAGTCAGCATATCAATTTCATCTTCTTCGCCACCTTGTATATTCGTATTTAAAATGTAGTAGCCTTCGTCAATATCTTCATATGGATTTGGTTCTTTTCGGTAAGTTTCAAAGTCCAATAGTATTTGGTTGTCAACTTTATATACTTTGTAAATCCAACTCGCAATACTCACTCCTTGCTCAGCCCAATACTTTATTGTTGCTCTGGTTTTGAAATCAAGCCCGTTCGTGATTAAAATAAACTTTTGTTTATGATTAATGTCGTTATCTGTCAGTTGTGTATTGAACTTTTCATTTAACGAGCTTAGCAAACTGTTGCTGCTTGGGAAAAACTTTAGGTAGAGTTCATTCAGGTCAGCATAAGTGCTTTGGCCAAAAATTTGTCCATATCTCAAAACTTGTAACAAGTTACTTTCTTGAGACTCCCACGCTTTGAGTTCAAAGATGTAAAGGTCACCGTTTTTGTCGATTGCCATCAAATCGGGTTCTTCTTGCCATCTTCTGGATTGCATTATTAGTAGCAACTCGTCTTCTGGGAGTAAAACGTCAAGATTTTCATACATCATTTTTTGAAAATCTTCTTCTTTCCATCCGATTGTCGAAAGACGGATTCCTTTCCTTCTTTTTATTTCGTAGTTGTCTTTATTTATATCAAATATCATTGTTATCTCGGTCTTTTACTATTTGCCATAATCGAGTCACGCAAGGGAATTTCACCCTCACATTCTCACGGAACCGTGCTTGAGACTCTCACCTCACACGGCTCTTCTTGTTTATAAATCACAAGTTAATATAACTTATGGATGTACCAATAACCAATGCGGGAATAAGTTCGGGCGTTCCCTGTAGATATTTTTCAGCCATTTTATACTGGCATACTTATACAGACCCTTTTCCCATTTCACCCATTTTAGAAGCCGTGCATTCAACTGGTTCCATACATTCCGCATATGGTTGTCGGAGAATTTATGATAATAGTTTATTACACCTCGTATCACCGGAGATAGTTCCTTTGCTAAAGATTCTATTGATATTCTTCGCTTATGAATCTCCAACCCCGAAACTTTCGCAGTATAGCTATCCTGGCCTTCGTGCTGATAAAAATACTGGGAACCTCATAATACTTACCATTGATTTTCGCTTGGTTCGGACGTATCGTAAATCCCAAAAAATCGTAACTCTTCGGATACTTCGTTTCTGATTTACCCCTCAAATTTACTATTTTGGTTTTCTGTCGGTGTAATTCCAGCTTACATTGCTTCATTCGTCTTTCGATTTTACGAAGCACAAACCTGGCTTGTTTATCTGTTTTGCAATGCACTACAATGTCGTCCGTATAACGTTCAAAGGGTTTCTCAGGGTGTTCCTTTTCCATCCACTTATCGACAACAATATGCAAGTAAATATTGGCCAGCAGCGGACTGATCACGCCTCCTTGCGGTGTGCC
>Ga0196965_1000752_pt1 | contig 15710 bp, 12 predicted proteins | sample S1_20metaG_FD_148668 | JGI IMG/M metagenome (GOLD analysis project Ga0196965, IMG submission 148668) | Soil microbial communities from Anza Borrego desert, Southern California, United States - S1_20 | ecosystem: Environmental > Terrestrial > Soil > Desert | place: USA: California | collected... | reverse complement strand
GGCTACAGGCCGTGGCGTAATGGTAAGTGCGATGGCTGCGATGGAAAAGCTGAAGATCAATCCGTACAAAGCAACTTGTGCTGTGCAGGGATTTGGAAATGTTGGTTCGTGGGCGGCAAGATTGTTACATGAACGCGGACTTGTTGTTCAGGCGATCAGTGATATTTCAGGCGCCTATTTTAACGACAAAGGAATTGACATAGAGGCAGCGGTTAAGTATCGTGAGGCGCACAAAGGTACGCTTGAAGGCTTTGAGGGTGCTGAAAAAATAACCAACGAAGATCTGCTAACGCTTCCTGTGGATTTACTTGTTCCTGCCGCCACTGAAGACGTGATCACCAGTTCAAACGCCCCTAACATCAAAGCGAAATTAATTGTTGAAGGCGCAAATGGTCCAACATCTTCCAAGGCAGACAAGATTATCAACGAGAAGGGCATTATGGTAGTGCCTGACATCCTCGCGAACGCTGGCGGCGTAACGGTTTCGTATTTTGAGTGGGTGCAGAACCGTCTTGGATATAAGTGGACTGCTGATCGCGTTAATCGCAGATCCGACAGAATCATGAAAGATGCATTTAGCACCGTTTACAAGATCTCAAAAGAGTATAACGTACCGATGCGTATTGCAGCTTATATGGTTGCCATTGATAAGGTTTCGAAGACATATAAGTATCGCGGCGGGTATTAAAAAGCACAATTGGGCGTATTCGATTTAATCAGAATGAACTAACTTTGTATGGCAAGTTGAAAAGCTTGCCATTTTTATTTTTACTAATCACAACATCATGACAATTCACCGGGAAGGTCACTCAGTATTGTTTTTTTTGCTGGTAATTCTTTTTGCGCTAAACTGGGCGTTGTTTTATTTCTTTCCGCAAAGCCCGCTACTGCAGAATTCAATAATTCTCATTAGCGTTATTTTCTACTTATTGATTCTTCAATTTTTCCGGAATCCTGTTTTTAGTATTACATCAAATGCAAAACACGTGCTTGCACCTGCCGACGGCAAAGTTGTTGTGATTGAAGAAACGCTGGAGGCTGAATATCTAAAAGATAAACGGAAGCAAGTTTCCATTTTTATGTCGCCGGTGAATGTTCATGTGAATCGCATGCCGGTATCAGGTCAGATCAGTTTTTTTAAATACCATCCGGGAAAATATCTTGTGGCATGGCATCCCAAATCCAGCACAGAAAATGAGAGAACCACTGTTGCTGTGAAGATGAAAGATGGCGCAGAAATTCTTTTTCGTCAGATAGCCGGCGCACTTGCGCGCAGAATTAAATTCTATGTTAAGGAAGGCCAGGTACTCGAGCAGGGCCAGGAATTTGGATTTATTAAGTTTGGTTCTCGTGTGGATGTATTTCTTCCGCTCGACGCGAAAGTGACCGTAAAAATTGGGGACATCACCAAGGGTGGCCGCACTGTTATTGCAGAACTTCCTTAATCCTTACATCACGAACAAAGGGTCTTCGTATAAATCGCCAAAAGGCCGGTTTATGTAATTATTTTCTTTAGTATCTTCGAGTGATAAACCCATTTCAAAACAAGTTTATTTCGTTGATATCACCCCACTATTTATGAAAACCAGCTCAATTCGATTTTCACCCGCAAAGTCTGATTTCTTCTCTACGCTCAATAGTCGGGTGAATGACTATTTCAAATCTGCGAATGTTAGTCGCTATGGAAATGCGCATATGGTTATCAAAACGATATTCATGTTCGTTGTTTATTTTACTCCGTATTTTCTGATTCTCACATCAGTGATTACGCATCCGCTGCTCCTTCTTTTAGCTGCGCTCGTTATGGGCCTTGGAATGGCAGGCATTGGGCTCGCAGTGATGCATGATGCCAACCACGGAGCATATTCAAAAATCCTTTGGGTGAATAATCTCATTGGTTATTCACTGAACCTCGTCGGTGGCCACGCCTTTAACTGGAAGGTTCAGCACAACGTGCTACATCACACTTACACAAATATTCACGATGTGGATGAAGACATAAGTCCAAGAGGTGTACTGCGTATGACGCCTCATGGCGAATGGAAAACAATGCATCAGTTCCAATATTTGTATGCGTGGTTTTTTTATGGGCTGATGACACTGGTGTGGATTACTGTTAAAGACTTCGTTCGCCTTCAACGTTATCATCAGGATGGCATGGTGAAAAAGCAGAAAGCTTCTATTGTGCGCGAATGGATTATCCTGATTGCTACTAAGCTTATCTACATCACCTACATATTTGTTATTCCGTTTATGGTATTGGATCTTCCCCTCTGGCAGATTCTTGTTGGCTTTGTGATCATGCATTATATAGCAGGATTTATTCTTGCGATCATCTTCCAACCCGCCCATGTCATTGATGGAACCGAGTATCCCCTGCCGAATGAAAACGGTGTAATGGATAATACGTGGGCTGTTCATCAAATGCATACAACAACCAATTTTGCGAATAACAATCGACTTCTGTCGTGGTATGTTGGCGGACTCAATTACCAGGTTGAGCATCATTTGTTTCCAAATATTTGTCATGTCCACTACCGCAATATTTCGCCAATAGTAAAAGCAACCGCCGAGGAATTTGGTGTACCCTATAAATCAGAGCCTACATTTATCGGTGCAATAATTGGTCATGCAAAACTTCTCAAAGCATTGGGCAAGCGCCCGGTTGTTCAGCCCCAACCTGTAACTAGCTTGTAAGAATGAAAACGGTTTTGCTTCTGCATGGAGCATTAGGTAGTGATCTTCAACTTATCAAAATAAAAGAGGCCCTTACGTACAAGGGCTTCTCTGTTTTGTCGCTTAATTTTTCCGGACACTCAGGCAAGCCCTTCGAAGATAGATTCGGTATTGAAGTTTTTGGAAATGATGTATTGGAGTTCCTTGATAAGATGAAACTCGCATCGGTTGATATTTTTGGCTACAGTATGGGTGGCTACGTTGCATTGTGGCTGGCGTGTCAATTCCCATCCCGAATAGGAAAGATTGTAACGCTTGGTACAAAGTTCGATTGGTCTCCGGAATCTGCGGCTCATGAAACAAAAAAGTTGAATGCGGAAAAAATTATGGAAAAGGTGCCGGCGTTTGCCCGGATATTAGAAAGCCGGCATGCGCCTAACGATTGGAGATTACTTATGCACCGCACGGCAGAGATGATGATTGCTTTGGGAGCAAATCCATTATTAGATCAGGAGAAATTGCAAACTATTGAAAGTCCTACATGCGTGTTGTTGGGAGATCTTGACGACATGGCCGACAGGGAATTCTCCAGACAAGTTTCTCGTGCATTACCAAAGGGGAAATTTATGTTGCTAAAGGATACGCCGCATCCCATAGAGAAGGTAAATATAGCCACGCTGGCAAAACTGATCTCGGATTTTCTTTTAGAGGAATCTTAATCCGATTTTTCCGCCTATCCAGGTTTTCAGATTTGCGTCATCAAACGTATGTTCAGAAAGCAAGCCTGGCATGTATTCGCTAAATAGCGACTGGTTGTCTGAAATTATGTTCTTCGTTAGGTATCCATTTAATGTGGCACCGATTGCTATTGAGAAATTTTTTGTTGTCTGAAAATCGACACCAACATAAAGCTTGTTGAGCATGTTTAGATGTTCAGGCCGTCGTTCACTCATGATCTGATTTGCTGTGAGGTCGAGGTTGAGGAAGATATGGTTTGATAACTTTCTAGCGGTGCCGAAACCATAACCGAACGTCCAGTATGTGATATCTTTTTCAAACGTATCAGGTTTCGCTCCGACGGTAAGGATATTGTAAAATTTTCTGACGCCGGTTCTTACCGAGAGATTTGTGTAAAAAATTTCATCGGCACTCACCTCAATTTTGTGGTAGCCCTGCAAGACAATGCTTAACAATCCAACGGGCACCCCGCGGGCGCTATCGGTAATATTCACAAGCCCTAACTGACTTCCATTAACCCTCTTCGCAAAGTTTATCAATCCGACTTGTGATCCCGTTAATTCCTTGCCGGTAAAGTTTAACACCCCGGCAACTTGAGAACCTCGATGGTTTCTTGCGGCAATGTTCAAAACGCCCGCAGCCTGTGATCCCCTACTTGCCCCTCCTGCGTAATTCATAACGCCAGCGAACTGGACCGGCCCCGCGGCTTCTGTTGCCAGATTAAAAACGCCACCGACGTGCACACCTTGCGCCTCGCCCATTGTAATGTTTCCGACACCGCTTATGTGAACGCCTTCTGCCCGTTGCCGGGTAAGATTTAACACGCCGGCGATACTCGTGAATGACGCCGATTGCCAATTGAGGTTTGCAAGACCTGCTACCTGAACACCATACGTTGTGTCGTAATTCGTATTAAATAATCCAGCAACCTGCCCGCCGAAAAACTTTCCACCAACGACGTTAAATGCTCCGGCGACCTGCACATTGGATGCATCTCCGCGTTGGATATTGAAAACGCCGCCAAGCTCCATCTCCCGTACGCCAAGTGAATAGCCACCGATGAGGTTAAATGAGAAGTCATTGATTACGTTTCCGCTGAGTTGATGATTCGTTCCAACGAACGGTACAAATGAGAATTGAAATTCCCGGTACAGCGTATCATCGACATTAAAGAGATTGGGGTTTTTCGGGTAAAGTATTCTGGTTTTCCAGAATCTTTTGATTTGCTGTCTTATTGTGTCGGCGCGGGTCCGGAATTTTTCTTTATCAAAATTCAGGTGAACATTTAATAGCCGACCATTTCGAGGTAGTGAAATAGTTGTGTCGCGGTATTGGGGGTTCGCAAGCTTTACAGCGGAAATCGATTTGTCAACTTTAAGTTCAAAGTATCCATATTCATTCGTGAGCGATGAAGTGAGTTTAATCGGGTCATAGATGGTAATATTCGCAAGTCCCTTCCCGGTCGACTCGTCAATAACGTATCCCTTTACGGTCTTCTCATCTTTTTTTTTTGAAGCAGGCTTTGACTTCACAAGGATGATATGGCGTGGCCGTTCCTTGTATTCGATTGCTCCTTCAAATATGTGATCCAGGATCTGTCGCACGGAAGCGTTTCTGAATGTAGCTGTGATCTTGCGTTCCTCGTCTAACAACGATGCATTGTACGAGAAGCTGAAGCCGGCCGCGTCAGCAATTCTTTTCAGCGCATCGCGCGTCTTTTCATTATCAAAAGAGATCGCGACGGTTCTTTCAAGTAACGGCGTTGGTGTTTGCGCACTGGTGGAGAAAAAAACACCCGTGGAAAGAAGGAGGATGGTCAGCAGCCGTTTCATTGTTCCTCGCATCCTGTTCCGTACAAATGGATAATGCCATTCCGTTTGTCTGCTTCCAGATTGAGTGTTTCAGCAAGGATGGCTGCAATCTCCTCAATAGATTCATCATTGAAATTTACGGTGACCCGGCAGCGCTTCAGTGATTCGTCTAATGTTATTTTTTCGCCATAAACATCATTGAGATCTTTGACAGCGGAAGCGAGGTCAATGTCACTAAACACAAAGAACCGCGTTTTGTAGGCCGTTACATTTTCTTCGGGTGCTGCAACCGTAAACGTTTTTGTTTTCTTATTGTAGATACCTTTGCCATTTGCTTTTAGGTATACACCTGAGTCGGTGTCAGAAAAAAACATGACATCACCCTCTTCCACAACCACCTCGATCAAATCAGAATCCGGGTACGCTTTTACGTTGAAGGATGTTCCAATGTCCCGGATGAAAACCCCCTGAGTTTCAACAATAAACTTTTTATCATCGTTATGGCTTATCTTGAAATACGCTTCGCCTTTCAGTTTCACAACGTGTGCATTTTTCTTTTTATCGAATTCGTATGCGAGCGTTGTGCGTCTGTTCAAAAATACATCTGTTCCGTCCGGTAAGGTGTCAGCCGTTGTTTTGTTATCGGACATAACCTCTAGTGAGGCCGGGTGATTCTGTGTTCGATAGAAGTTAAAAAGGTATGCGGCGCCAATAACCAGCAACAACGATGCGGCGATTTTTAAGAACAAATTTGATCGCTGAATCTCTGGGTGCAACGGAATCGTGCGTATACCTTTCGAATTGTCGATCCGGCTCTTAACTTTTTCCCACGCCGCGTCAGCGTTGTAACGGTGACTGGATTTTGAAAAACTCGTGTTTTCAAAAATTGCTTTGAGCTGATGAAAGTATTTTTCGTTATCCGGCGACGCGGCACGCCAATGACTTACCAGTATTCGTTCTTCGGCGGTGGCTTCTTCCGAAAGCACCTTCCCAATCAGTTCTTCGATATCGTAATTGTTCTCTTTCACTTTAAAATCCCGAGAGGAATGCAGTTAGTGTTGTAATGATCAGCGGTAAATAATCTTTCAATTGTTCGCGCATTAACCTCAGTGCTTTGCCCATGTGATTTTCAACGGTTTTTACCGATATATTCAGATGCGCAGCTATCTCCGCGTATTTCAATTCTTCGAATCTACTGAGCTTAAATACAAGTCGGCATTGCTCAGGGAGTGTCTCCAGCGCGTTGCTGATCCTGACTTCAAGTTCCCGCGAACTAACTTCATGTGTCACTGACTCATATCCATCAGTTGCAAGCGCTAGTTCTTCGCCTACATATTTTTGCTTGATTTTTTGATGTTTGATAAGATTCAGACATGCATTTCTGACCATTGCGTACAAATACGATTTAGCCGAAGTCTGAATATTAAGGGTGTCCCGTTTCTCCCACATCGACACAAAAGTGTTTTGTACCACCTCTTCGGCTTCCTCCGTATCCTTTAGATACGACCATGCATAGCTGCATAACGATTGGTAATAAGACTTAAAATACATCTCGAACGCATTTATGTCGCCTTCAGCTAGGGCTTGTAAAAGCTCATGTTCTGGTAAATTCACGCGTTTCCTGTATTGTGGCGGTGTAATTTACGGCTTTACGGCGTTTGGGTTATGACAATCCGGAAATGTTTTACCCCTATCCCATTGGGAAAATTATTTTAATGACTCGCCAATCCAGAAGTGTTGGTCGGATGAGATCGAAACAGGCCCGGTTATGTTTACACGGTACGTTTCCTTATCAATTTTTGCGAGCCCTTCGTAAACAAGGTTACTCCCGTGCAGCTTTAGGTTTTCGCCGGATGCGAACCATTTTGTAAACCTCTCAGATTTGATCAGCGACCATTTCATTGAAGCGTTCATGACTGAAATGGCAAGCTTATTCTGAAAGAGGGCAACCCGGTCGAAATAGCTGACCGGGTCATTGACCCAGATCATCACGGCATATTGCTTTAATGTCTGGAGGTATTGAAGTGCGGTATGCAATTGATCGGATTGGTCGGTGTGTAGAAATGTTATTGGGAACTGGTGTTGCAATTTTTTAATAACTTCCTCGCGGGCAGATTGAGGGGTAATGACAACGTCCGCCTTTAAACCATTAATTAATATGCTATCGATCGCTCCATAAAGTCCAATCACGAGGGGCGACCACTCAAGGACGGCGGCAACCGCGTCACTGAATGGCTCGACAAGCACAACCGCTGGTTCCTGCCCTTCTTTAACAAAGTGATGTGACGACATTATTTAAAGCCTACAAACAGCAAAATACTTAAATTGCACCGAAAGTCTTAACTATGCTGAACGCCGAACAATGTTATAAGATCTTCGCTCAGAGCATTGATGATTATCATGTTCATGATCACGTTGATACAATAGTGAAGAATCCTTACGCAAGCGGATCTTTTGAGTCGCTGCTCTATGCAAAGAACTGGATCGATACTGTACAATGGCACCTTGAAGACATTATTCGAATGCCAGATATTAATCCCAATGAGGCGTTACTGATCAAGCGTCGGATTGATAAGTCAAATCAGGATCGTACGGATCTGGTCGAAAAAATTGATGACTATTTTCTGGAGAAGTTTAAAAGCGTAGTACCATTGCCTGGCTCCCGCATGAACTCTGAGACGCCTGCATGGCTGCTGGATCGCATGAGTATTCTAATGCTGAAAATATTTCACATGAAGGAACAAACGCTGCGGAAAGACGTTACTGAAGATCATCTTGCGAAATGTTCTCAAAAGCTGGCTATTCTTCTTGAACAACGCGCTGACATGCGGATGGCTTACGATGAATTGATCGAAGATATATTTGCCGGAAAAAGGAAGTTTAAAGTATATCGACAGATGAAAATGTATAATGATTCATCTCTTAATCCGATGCTTTACCAAAACTCCGATAAATAGTCTGACTACTTTTAAATATTACTTCTTAATAATCTTTTTTGAAAAAAATTATTGTTGTTCGGTTCTCTGCGTTGGGCGACGTTGCCCTCCTTGTACCTGTTGTGCGTTCGCTCGTAGCAACGTATCAGGACGTTGAAGTAACGGTTGTCACAAGACCGAAAACCGCACCCCTTTTTTACGATATCGAAAGGGTGGTTGTGTTCCCCGCCGATGTAGACTATACCTATACCGGTGTGTTCGGTATGCTGGAGCTTTTCAAGACACTGATGAAGAAGGGCCGGAGCTATGAAGCATTTATCGATGTGCACGACCATATCAGAACAATGATTCTTCGAACGTTCTTTAGAATATTTGGTACACCTGTATTTGTATTTGAGAAAGGCCGTCAGGAGAAAAAAGCTTTCGCGCGAAAAGAACGAAAGATCACTGCGCCGTTGCGACATACTGTTGTTCGTTACATGCAGGCGTTTGAAAAAGCAGGCTATCCGTTCAACCTATTAAGTGCTCCGTACTTCTCGACGAATGAAGCAATTGAGACTGCCGCCGCAGAATGGCTTAATAAAAATGAGATTATTAAGAAAGAACGTTGGATTGGTATCGCTCCGTTTGCCATGCATGCAAGCAAGATCTGGCCAATAGAAAATTATCCGCTCGTGATGCAGCATATTCTTGCACAGGGTGATGTTAAATTCTTTTTGTTTGGAGGCGGGGAGAAGGAAGTCAAGACACTCGAGAACATCCAAAAGAAATTTCCGGATAATAGCATTGTGGTTGCGGGACAGTTGAAACTGAGGCAGGAAATTTCGATCATGCGTCGACTCGATCTGATGATTTGCATCGACTCGGCAAACATGCACTTTGCATCTCTTTCCGGGGTGCCCGTTCTTTCAATCTGGGGCGGTACACATCCAGATGTTGGCTTTAGTCCATTTGGTGCTGCATCTGATAACATCGTACAAGTAAGTCGGGAGCAATTGCCATGTCGTCCATGCTCGGTCTACGGGCGTGAAAGCTGTTATGTCGGTGGATTTCCGTGTCTGACGCGTATCACGCCCGAGTTGCTCGCCGATCGGGTTGAAAAATTACTCGTTGCCAGGCAATGAATCTCAAACCGATCGATACAGTCATTTTCGACCTTGGTGGTGTTTTGATCGACTGGGATCCGCGATATCTTTATAGGAAGATTTTAAAAGAAGATCAGATCGATTGGTTTCTCAATAATATTTGTACGGCTGAATGGAATGATCAGCAGGATGCCGGGCGTTCATTCGAGGAGGCAACGCGGGAACTTGTTGAAACCTACCCGGAGTGGGAGGAAGCAATAACTGCTTGGTATGGCCGATGGAAGGAAACTATCCGAGGTCCGGTTATAGAGTCGGTTGACCTTCTAGGCAAGATAAAGGAAAAGAAAACTTTCAGGTTGTATGCATTGACCAACTGGTCTGCTGAAACTTTCCCGTGGGCGCTCGAAAATTTTGAATTCCTTCATTGGTTTGAGGGAATTGTAGTTTCTGGAAAAGAAAATACGCGTAAACCTTTCCCCGAAATATATCACACTCTATTTTCACGCTTCAATGTTGACCCATCGTCATCGTTGTTCATCGACGATAGTATCAGAAACATTGAAACTGGCGAACGACTCGGTCTTCAGACCATTCACTTCCAAAACCCATCGCAGCTTAAGGCTGCATTGATCGAAAAAAAGATCTTGGTTAGCCAACGGAGACGGCCGAAAAATTATCGGCTGAGAAATACTCTGACGAGATCCGCATAATGTCGTCACTTGAAAGCGAAGTAATCTCACGTATAATTCGTTGATAATAGTCTTGCGGAAGATTCCCCAGATAGATTGTCTTTATTTTGTCGGTGTGAGAGAATGGCGTCGTGATCTCTGATTGCAAACTTCCAATGAAGTGATTCTTGGCCGTCGACAATTCGTCATCCGCCACCGGCGAGGATGCCAGCAGACGAAGTTCCTTATGGATTTCATCGATCGTCAGATGAATATTTTCTTTGTTTACATCCGTTCCGATTACCAGATATGCATCGCGCTGTAGTGGGTGAAGTGACGCGTAAATTCCGTAGGTCAACCCTTTTTCTTCGCGGATATTTTTCATAAGCCTCGACCCAAAGTACCCGCCCAGAATATGACTCACAAATATTACAGAAGCATAGTCGGCATGATCTCTTTGAATGCTTCGCATCCCCATTCTCAGTGAAGCCTGAACAGCTCCTTCTTTTTGAACGTGCTCATTAAACTGCGTCGTCATCAAAGGGTATGTCGGGTCAGCTTCAACAGCCAGTGTTTTCCAGGATTGAAATCTATCGGAAATTGCTGTTTGTGCATTCGGAGTAATCATACCGGAAACGAACAAACTCATGTTCGTAAAAAACCGTCCGTGGTATTGTTTGAGGTCATCCGTTGTTAATGCGAGAATATCCGATTCCTGGACATCGACGCCATACGGGTGATCACTTCCGAAAAGTTTTTTCCGAAACAATTGTGATGCAATGTAACTCGTCTTCTCCTGGTTTACCTTCAGGTTTTGAATCGTCACTGATTGATGTTGGGATAATTCCTTCTCAGGATACGATGCTTCAGTCAGAATTTCACAAAAGAGATCGAAGACAGGTTCAAGGTGTTTGGTCAATCCGTATACGGCAACGGAAATGTAATCGTGACCGGGATTGATTTCGAGATGCGCACCGTATTTATCAAAGAGTTGCGCTATTTCGAAGCTTGAACGTTTGGATGTTCCCTTGTTAAGGAGACTCGCTGTGAATTGCGCGCATGCTTTTTTCGTTTCAAACCAACGCCCTGCCCGAAGCACAGCTTCTATTTTCAGAACTTCCTGTTTTCCGCCCGAGACAAAAAATATATCGATACCATTAGGGAACGTTTTCCGGACAGGCTCCAAAAGTTTGAACCCTGTATCGTGTGTAAAAGGCGGAGGTGTTTTTCGATCAAGCATCAATCTGTAACAGATTCGTCATCCTCAATGGTAAGCGGAATCTGCATAAAAATTGTAAAGCGTAGTGTTTCAGCTAATGGATGTTCACGTTGATTGGTGGGCACGATATAAGCCACGTCGACGCCGAAATTATTTCGTCTGAATCCAACTCCCGCGGTCATATATTTCCTGTTGCCTTTATCTTTTGCCTCATGAAAATATCCCAGACGGGCGGCGAAAGTTTTGTCGTACCAATATTCAATACCGGCAGAGGTCATTATCTCCGTTAGCTCTTCGCTTCCGCCATCAGGGGCATCGGTAAAGGATCCGAACATTCCGCTCAATAATGATTTATCCTTATCAGTAGTTGGTACTAAAAGCTTATTGAAATCTAGAAGGAATGTAAAGCTGTTGAACATGTCAACCTGGGCCGTATATGCACCCCCCACTTTCAGGTTTGTCGGCAGAAAATCTCTGTTAGCATTATCGGTGTAAGAGATTTTTGGTCCGATGTTGCTGATTTGAGCGCCGAGCGAAAGTGTCGATTCGCGGGCCGATTTTTGGATGAGTTTGGTATAAAAAATTCCAATATCAGCTGCTGCAGTGTTTCCCGCCTGGGCTGGCTCACCAGAAAATGCACCCGTAAGGTTACTGTAGATATATCGCCCGGTCAGTCCGACGCTGAAGTTTTGCGACAGCATTCTGGAATAGGTAATATCAAAGGCAGCCTCTTTTGGGTTGAAGTCACCAAGCGGATTATTGCTTGGATCCCGAAAACTGATTTCGCCCAAGTCGAAGTAACGAAATGCCGCCGCGACAGTTTCTTCTTTACTTATCTTATAAAACCCTGAAAGTTGAGAAATCCACATGTCATTGACAATTTTGCCAAGCCAGGGCGTATAGCTAAAACTACCACCATATTTCTTATCTATAAATGTAATCGCTGCCGCATTCCAATATGTGGAGTTTGCATCAGCCGAGCTTGCGACACCAGCCTCTCCAAGCGCCGCCCGCCTTGCATCAGGGCTAATAGTTAAAAAAGGCACTGCAGTAGTAATGGCGCGTTGTTGACCCACCAAATCCGTCGGAGTAGGTTGAGGAGGCTGATTAGGATCAGGAGGATTAGTTTGCGCGAAAACCGGGAGAACAGCAATTATTAGAATACTGCACGCTGTAATAAACTTCATTATCTGATATTAAGGGTTTAAAGATAATCAATTCAAAATAATAAGCTTGGTTAGCCTCTCCATTTTGGAGCCATTCGACAGGGAACGCACAACCAGCCTTGCAAAGTATATGCCCGGTGCCAGATTTTTGTCAACATTATCAATCTCGATCAGATCCACCTTTGTGGAGGCATTTTCAAAAACAGTTTCATGTTTACCCAAAAGAATGCCGCCAGGGGTATAAATGCTCAGGGTAGTTTCGAGGTCTTCGCCGGTGAGGTTATGACTGAAAAAGATGGTTGCGTTGTTCGCGATTGGGTTGGGATATGCAGCGAACTCATTAACGACAATTACACGGCCATCCGTGACATAAAACGTAATCGATGCATCGGAAGTGTTATTATAAACATCCCAGACTTTCATTGTAATATGGTGTTCGCCGGGACTGATGTTTCGTAAAGGAAATTTGATTCGCCCTGACTTATAAGTGTCCATGTCGGCGACATAGTAGTCGTTTAGAATAAAGGTTTGATCTTCGTCATCCAGAATGGCAATCAGACCATTACCGACACCATAGCCGGATATATTAATTCCGCTGTTATCTTTTAGATGTGCGACCAGATACGTGTCCGAGGTTGTATAACCACCGTTTGTGAACGTTGTGTCGCCGATAAATAGTTTAATTTCAGGAGGCGCGGTATCGGCAGGAGGTGCGGCGTCAGTCCCCCCGATCTTAAAGTCATCATTAAACCCTGCCGCATGAGGAAAGCTTTCCGACGAAGCATACAGGCTAAGCTTTCCTTCTGCGATTGCATAACTGATGTTTTTAGGAACGACAAATTCCAGTTTAAACTCGCCCTCTTTAACTGAAGCATTTCCGCGGAATAAAATATTCTTCCATGCTTCGAATTTGAATGACGGATCGTTTCGTCCCGTTGTTTCAAAGGCTTCTTTCTTATCAAAAAGAAGTGCTTCTACAGTGCCCTCATATCCACTTACGATTCCATTCACATCTTCGATGTGCCCGGTTACAGTTACCTTTGAAAGAGCCTTCAAAGTATCCGAGCCATCTTCGGCAGCAATTGACGTAACGTTTACGCTATATGGTGGAAGCGCGAGGTGCATGGACGGGTCGCCGAGCAAAGTAAAGTTCCGGTTTGAGACGCCGCTGGTACTGTTATTCTTTGTTTGACGAAAGACTTCACCGATGTGATTGTAAAATCCATTTTCCTTTGCCAGCAATGCGTTGTAAAAGGCAATGTTGAGTCCAAAATTCGAAAACGCATTGACAGGACGTGTGGTGGTAACAAGGCCGATAGAGCCAGCATCTTTTTTTGTAAGTGATCGTTCGGCGCTTGATGTCTGAAACGGATCATCATTGCGACCAAACTCACATGTGGCGGTTACCAGGAACGGAAAGAATTCGTTTGTAAGTTCATCAATCGACGCCTCGGTTAGTACGCGTTCGTCAGCCCATACTTTTTCTGATCCATGTCCGGTGTAGTTAATGATCACCGCGCCATCGTCGAACGCTCGTTCGATGTCTTCAGCCATCGGTTCAACTGTTTCCCCATTTGGTCTGACGGTTTTTTTGTAAGTTCCCATGAAGATCTTTTTTGTGTCAAGACCATTGGGCTCGTCTTCAATCATATTGGCCAGTACATCGGCGTGGTACTGGTGAAGCGTGTCGAATTCGTCAACGCCATTTCCATCGTCAGCGACGAATGAGATTTTTTTGCGCCAGTAACCGTGGGATCTTTGCTGCGTTTCGTATTTGATAATTTTGTCAACAATATTTTGCGCTTGCCCGGCGGTGCTTACGGGAATTCGCCCGACGCCAGCATCAAGTGTATGGTGCTGCACTGAAGGACGCTCACCCCAATTGCCCTCATGGTCTTCGAGAAAAACGAAGTAGTCGTCAGATGCGTAAGTCTCCAGGGGATTCAACGAGCTCCGGGATTGATATATCGGAACGAAGTTGGTGTTATTAGCCACCCGCATTTTGAAATCATAAGAACCTCTTCCAAAAAAAAGCACAGCCTTGAGTTGCTGCGGATCTTGATCGTAAATCACTTTTATGAAATCGCGCAATGCTGTTATATCCTGCCTTCCTGATGAAAACTCATTGTAGATCTGCTCAACAGTTACTACGTGAGCAGACCAATTGCTGTGGATTCGCCGATGTTGCGCGAGTCGCTGCGCTTCGCTTTCAAAATCCGAATGGGTAATAATAATCAGGTTCGCAGCAGGTAATCCGCGTAAATTCTGATTTGTTACATTACCCGCAAGCGCTGGTGCAGGAATATTATCGTTAAAGATAATGTAGTTATTTAATGTTGATGAAACGGCACTGAAGTTCAGGTTGCTTCCAGTAGTTTCAAATTTTTGGACTTGAGGATTATAGATGTCGGTAATGTTCCAAATGCTCGTGTTGGCTGAAACTGCAGAAATGCTAAAAGTTGAAACGGTATTTTCAAGACTTTGCTCAGAGGTGAAAATTGTCTGATTGCCATACAGCCGAAGGGCTCTGCGGCAATTGACGAGTATAAAATCAAGGTAGCCCTGCGAAAATCCGGCCGTCTTTGTGAAATGGTACTTTGCTTCCTGCTCATTTCTTCCGGCTGCGCTGATCAGATCGTCGTTTATTAAAAATGTATCGCGACGCTCATGTCCTTTGATTGAATAACTGCCAGCCGGAATGCTGCCGAGCGATTGATCCGCTAAGTGAATGCCATTCAAAAATAAATTAAACGTCGCAGGTGCGTAGCTTTGAAGCATTACATCTGAAACAATTTTCAGGTCCGAGCCCGCAACAATATTGCTGAGTTGAAATGTTAAGCTCACGTCGCTTACTGTGCCGAATTTTTCGCCAAACCATTCTCGCCCGGAACTAAGTTCGTTATGTTCGTCAAGCTCGTGGTAAGCGAAATCATTAAATTCATTGATCACTGGAAAACCTCCGGCAATATTTTCAGTGGTTGTTAACCTTGCGCCGGGTGTATCAGAAACTGTTATGAAATAGTAGTTTTCGTCGCTGTAAAGATTTTTTTCATACCGGAAAATGGATCGCTTTGCATCAAATCCGTAGCTATCGGCACCTTCGGCATAGAATAAAATGTAATCACCATCGTCGAATTTGCCATCCGATTCTCCCTGTACAAGAATTGAAGTTTCTGTTAATAGCGGTCGTGGCATAGCGATCGGTTGCGGAAGCATTCCTCCGCCGTTGCCGAAAACCCGAATGTAGCGCGGGTTTATGCTGTTGGCGTCGAATCCCATGGCGGTGAAAAGATTTCTGTCAATCTTATACACGCCATTGCTGGTGATTTTCAGTTTATGCCATTTTCCGGATGATAAATCAGCAATATTTTGGGCGCTCGTATTCAGTGACGCCAGAAACGGAATCAGAAA
>Ga0196965_1000751_pt1 | contig 15729 bp, 16 predicted proteins | sample S1_20metaG_FD_148668 | JGI IMG/M metagenome (GOLD analysis project Ga0196965, IMG submission 148668) | Soil microbial communities from Anza Borrego desert, Southern California, United States - S1_20 | ecosystem: Environmental > Terrestrial > Soil > Desert | place: USA: California | collected... | reverse complement strand
ACCCGCTCCCCAACGCCGGTGAATGGGTCGACCTGCAACCCCTGGGCACCGAAGGGCAGTACGCGGACCTGCAGGAGGGATCTGTAAACAGTGGAATCAAGCCGTATAAAAACATCCAGCTGGCTATACCAATGGGAATCGGCGCGCGTTTCAGATTAAATGAAGTGCTCGACCTTTCTGCCGAGTTAGGGTTCCGCTACCTGTTCACCGACTACATAGACGATGTGAGCCAGAATTATGTGGACCTTGGAGCGCTGGACAGTGAGCTTGCAAGGGCAATGTCGTATCGCTCGAACGAGCTGCTGACCCCTGCTGAGGTTGCCGCCCTGACGCCCTATACATCGGCTTATAATGGTGAGTCTTACAGCGTGATCCAGGGTTATGGAAGTGAATCGGAGCACAATGTACGCGGCAGCAAAAAAGACAAGGACATATTCATGGTAACAACCGTAAGACTGACATATATTCTGGGCAAAACCTTTCACCGGGCTAAATTCAGATAATGCGCCATTACCGCCCAGCCCATATACTGATTGTCGGATTATCACTCCTGTTCACCACCAGTAGGGCACAACAGTCTGAGGTAGGATTTGGGCTGGGTGTTTTTAACTATACGGGCGATCTGGTGCGGAATTACGATCTTAAATTTTCAAAGCCTGCCGCTACTGTCTTCTACCGTTCCAACATCAGCACAGTCGTAAGCTTCCGGGCAGCTGTAACGGCGGGAAAACTCGGCGCAGAAGAAAAACCCATTGACCCCTTTGCACAGCAACGCAACGCTTCGTTCGATCTCTTCCTTTTCGAAGCCAGTACGGTAATGGAGTATCATTTCCTGAACTGGCGCGACAGCAAGAAATTCGTGCGCTTTACACCCTACCTGTTTGCCGGCCTTGGACTGTTCGGCTTATCCGGAAACACGGGAAAAACCGCTGAATACAGTAACATCCAGATGGCCATTCCCTTTGGCGGAGGAATCAAATACGTTTATAACCCGAAATGGTATTTTTCGCTGGAATTTGGGGCACGGAAAACCTTTTTTGATTACCTGGATAACATCTCTGCCGGCGATCAGCGCCGGAAGAACTATCAGTATGGTAATCCGGGGGACAATGATCATTATTATTTTTTGGGAATCAGTATCACCAGGACTTTTTACGATATCCCCTGTCCTAAAAATCCTTATAAATAGCTAATCGCTTCTCTTTCAACCCAACCCTTTTTACTAATTTTGCAACCCTTGTGGCTTCTTTTAAGGAACATATTGACTTTAATAACCTGCCGCAGCACATCGCTGTGATCATGGATGGCAACGGCCGTTGGGCAAAAAAGAAAGGTGCCTTGCGGATATTCGGTCATAAGAACGCCGTCCAGGCTGTTCGCGACGTAACAGAAGGTTGCGGCGAACTGGGGGTTAAATACCTAACCCTTTACGCATTTTCGACAGAAAACTGGGGGCGCCCGAAAGCAGAGGTTGAAGGGTTGATGGAGCTCCTGGTCAACACCCTGAAGCAGGAGATCGGCACGCTGATGGAAAACCAGGTGAAACTGGTCACCATTGGCGATACTTCTCATCTGCCAGCAGAATGCCAGCAGAACCTGGCCTGGGCGATGGATAAAACAAAAGACCACAGCGGGCTCAAGCTGATCCTGGCCTTGAGTTACAGTGGACGTTGGGAAATTCTACAGGCCGTCCGCCGTCTGACGGAAGAGGTGAAGGCTGGCAAAATTAAATCTGAAGACATAAACGATAAGGTCTTTGAAAACTATTTGCAGACTTCCGGCATCCCAGATCCGGAGCTGCTGATCAGGACCAGCGGCGAAATGCGGATCAGTAATTTCCTCCTGTGGCAAATTGCCTATTCGGAACTTTACATCACGCCCACGCTATGGCCCGATTTCCGGAAAGAGCATCTTTATGAAGCGATCTGGTCTTATCAGCAACGTGAGCGCAGATTTGGAAAGACAAGTGAACAATTGAACCCAGTAAGTTGATGAAGAAGTTCTTTTTTGTGGTCATTCTGCTGGCTGTTACTGCAGATAGCTGGGCTCAGTTCAGGAGAAGTCGCGATCGCTCCGGAACGACGACCGAGAACAACTTAAACTATGCCAACCCGGCGGAGTATACCATTGCCGGCATCGAAGTAACAGGGCTGAACATCCTGGATAAAAATGCTATGGTTTCGCTCACCGGTCTGAAGGTCGGTGATAAAATTAAAATTCCCGGCGACGCTATCTCTAACGCCATCCGGAGCCTCTGGAAACATGGCCTGGTGGGGGATGTCACCATTCTCGTAGACAAGGTCGAAGGCACCAATGTATACCTCACCATCACGCTGGCTGAACGTCCCCGGTTAACCGGCTTCTATTTCACCGGCATCAGTAAAGGCCAGGAGAGTGGTTTGAAAGAAGACCTTACGCTGATTCGCGGAAGGATCGTCAATGACGCGATGATCCGCAATACCGAACTGGCTGTCAGAAAGTATTTCGTTAAAAAAGGATTTCTGAACACTGTGGTAAACGTCGTGCAGGAAAAAGACACCCTGAACCGCGATGGTATCCGCCTGAAGATTGCTGTCAATCCGAAGTCAAAGGTAAAAATCAACAGGATTTCGTTCGTGGGGAATGAAAGCCTGGATGATGCCTCCCTGAAGAAGAAAATGAAAGGAACGCGGGAGCGTCCCCGGTTCTCACTGCACCGCACGTTGATGCATGAAATCATTTCCACCAAACCCAAAACGTTCATTGATTCAACGTACCAGGTGAGCTGGAAGGATGCCAAAGAGTTTCTGAACGATAACGTCAAGCTGAATCTTTTTGTCAGTTCGAAGTTTATCCAGAGCGATTTCGAGGACGACAAAAAGAAGGTTATTGAATTCTACAATTCTAAAGGTTATCGCGACGCGGAGATTGTAACGGATACGGTATACGCGCACAACGACCGGACGATCAATATCGATTTCAGGATCTATGAGGGTCCGAAATATTACTTCCGTAACATCATCTGGACCGGAAACTATATCTATACCGACAAACAGCTTAACGCCGTACTGAACATCAGCAAAGGCGATGTTTACAACAAGGAACTCATTGACAAGAAGCTGCAGTTCAATCCAAAAGGACTCGACATCAGCGGGCTATACATGGATGATGGCTACCTTTTCTTCCGCATTAACCCCGTTGAAGTGGCCGTTGCCGGTGACTCGATCGACGTTGAAATGCGGATCTTTGAAGGCGAGCAGGCCACCATCAATGAAGTAACCATTGCGGGCAATGACAGAACCAGTGATCACGTGATCCGCAGGGAGCTCAGCACCATTCCAGGTCAGAAATTCAGGCGATCAGACATCATTCGTACCCAGCAAAAACTCGGGCAGCTGGGCTATTTCGCACCGGATAAGATCGGGCAAAACCTGGTACCGAACCCGGCGAACGGAACGGTTGACATCGAATGGACGGTGGAAGAACAATCCAACGACCAGGTTGAGTTATCAGGCGGCTGGGGCGGATACTACGGCTTCGTCGGAACGCTCGGGCTGACCTTCAACAACTTCTCCCTGCGAAATATCCCTCATCTCAAGAACTGGCGGCCACTGCCGGTAGGTGACGGTCAACGGCTTTCACTGCGGGCACAGGCCAATGGACGGTCGTTCCAGAGCTATAGCTTCTCATTTACTGAGCCCTGGCTGGGAGGCCGCAAACCGCACTCCCTGACCGTGAGCTTTAACAGCTCGTTCCAGCGCTCTTTGTACGGTTATCAATCCACGGGCGACCTTGATCCAAGGCTCCAGGTGCATAGTGTCTCCGTTGGTCTGGGACGCCTGCTCGAGTGGCCGGATAATTATTTCACCCTGACAAATTCGGTTTCTTACCTGCGATATATTTTCGAAGACTGGAACTCCGGGCTTAATTTCAGCAACGGCGTTTCCAACAGCTTCACCTTCAACACCACGCTGGCCCGCAACAGCATTGATAACCCGATGTATCCGGCGCAAGGCTCAACCATTTCCCTCAGCCTGACGCTCACACCACCCTATTCCTGGTGGCGCAAAATGAATTACGAGACAGCCACGCCTGCGGAAAAGTACCAATGGATAGAGTTCCACAAGTGGATGTTCGACCTGAAGTATTACCTGCCCCTGGATACGAAAAAGAAGCTGGTGCTGGAAGCCAAGGCACATTTCGGATTCATCGGCCAGTACTCAAGCAAAGCCGGTGTCGGGCCGTTTGAAAGATTTTACCTGGGAGGCGACGGTTTGGCCGGAGGGTTCAGTTCATTCCTGCTCGGCCAGGATGTGATCGGTCTGCGCGGCTATCAGAACAACTACATTACGCCACCGTATTATGGCAATCCAAGCGCCAATACAGGTGTGCTTGCAGGCGGCATTGTATACGATAAACTAGGCCTCGAAATGCGATACCCTGTGACGACGGGGAACGCGGCGACGATCTACGGATTTGCATTTGTCGAGGCAGGAAATAACTGGAACAATTACGATGACTTTAATCCGTTTAAGATGTATAAATCTGCCGGTCTTGGCGCCAGGATATTTATGCCTGCTTTCGGTCTGATCGGGCTGAACTGGGCCTATGGATTTGATCCGGTGCCATTGAATGGCCGGTCGGCAATCAGTGGGTCGCAGTTCCACTTTACTATAGGCCAGCAAATCAGATAATATGCGGGTTTATTTAATTACAATAATTTTTCTCATTTTCGGCCTGAATTTTGTCCACGCTCAGCGGTTCGGATACATTGATACTGATTTTATCCTGAATAAAATGCCGGAATATAAAAAGGCACAGGATGAGATCAATCAGCTGTCGGAGGCGTGGGAAAAGGAAATCCAGGACATGGCCAAAAAAATCGAAGCCATGTACAGCGCCCTGCAGGCCGAACAGGTGTTGCTGACGGACGAAATGCGAAAAGAGCGCACGGAAGCCATTCAGAAGAAAGAAGCAGAGCTCAAAGAATATCAGAAGAAAGTTTTTGGGTTCGGAGGACTGTTCTTTCTGAAGAAACAGGAATTGATCAAGCCCATTCAGGATAAGGTCTGGGATGCGGTCGATAAAGCGGCAAAACAGAATAACCTGGCGATCGTATTTGATAAAGCAGGTGAATTGGTGATGATCTATACGGACCCGCGTTATGACTATACGGATTTCGTGCTGGATGAGCTCGGTTTCGGAGATCCAAATGATAAGATAAAAAACTAAATGAAAATTGAAATGAGAAAATTAGTTCTACTGGTGGTGCTGGGATTTGGAGCCATTGTTTCCCATGCACAAACTGCTACAGCCACTAAGATCGGTTATGCGGATGTTGATTATATCTATGATCAGATGCCTGAGTCAAAACAGATTGAAGCGGAGTTGAAATCGCTGCAGACACAGCTTAAAAATCAAATCGATACCAAGTACGCGGATTTCCAGAAGAAACTGGCTGACTACCAGCAAAACCTTAACACCATGCTTGAAGCCGTCCGCGCAAACACTGAACGCGAACTGCAACAGCTTCAGCAAAACCTGCAAAAGCTGCAGGAAGATGCACAAACCACCATCCAGAACAAACAGGTGCAACTGATGCAGCCGGTCTATAAAAAAGTCGGCGATGCAGTGGAAGCGGTGGCTAAAGAAAACGGTTTTTCATTGATTCTCACCAGCCAGGTGAGCGGCTTTGATGTAGTGCTTTATGCAGATGATAATTCCCAGATCTCGGATCTCGTTCTGAAGAAGATGGGCATCACGCCGAAGCCTGCAGGTACTGCAACCACACCGCAGACGCAACCGAAATAACGATAACTCATAAAAAAAGGTCCCGCTGTTTGTGGGACCTTTTTTTATTGCACGAGCTTTCTACGCGCGCCCTTTTCGAATCCGGGACTTGAATTTTTTAAGCTGCATGCGTAGTGCATCCGCAGCGAGCCCCGTCGCGGCTTCAAACGATCTCGCTTTCTCCACCGCAAAGAGCCGGCTACCCGGTACGCGCAACTTGATTTCAACTGTTTTGTTTTCCGTTCCCTCGTTATTTAAGCGGAGAAAGACTTCTCCATCCACCAGGCGATCATAGAACGTATCCAGCTTGTCGAGTTTCTTCTGAATGAAATGAATCAGTTTCCGGTCGGCATCAAAGTGGATGGAATGAACTTGTAATCTCATAACTAGAAAATTTAAAAGTTGAACATAAACAGTAACCGGCTTACACCGGGGCATCGTAGTTGTGTTTACATAGGCAAATTTCTTTATTCAGTTTTCAGGCCTTTGGATGAGCCTGATCAAATGCTTTTTTCAGTTTCTCCATGGAGTTGTGCGTATACACCTGCGTTGCGGCCAGGCTGCTATGACCAAGCAGGTCTTTCACCGCATTGATCTCCGCACCCTTGTCGAGCAGGTGCGTGGCATACGTATGCCGAAGTACGTGAGGACTCTTTTTATCAGAAGACGTGTAGGTGCCCAGGTACTTTTTCACCAAACGGTAAATCATCATGGAATAACAAGCCTCCCCCTGGTCAGTTACCAGCAGCAGACCGTGGTCTTTCGACGATACCGTTCGATTCCGCAGACTGCGGTAATCCTCCAATACACTGACGAGACTGGCGGAAAAAGGTATAACCCGTTCCTTGTTTCTTTTCCCCAACACTTTAATCGTTCGCTTTTTAATATCAACATCACATTCTTTTAACGTAAGCAGCTCCGACAAACGAATGCCCGTACCATAAAATAATTCCAGGATCAGCTTGTTGCGCAGCCCCTCCAGGGATTGATCAAATCCATCGCCATCCAGCATCGTTGTCATGTCGCCTTCCTTGACAAAGCCTGGCAGTTTCCGGCTGGTCTTCAGTACCCTGATCTTTAACATGGGATTTTTGGTGATGATTTCCTGACGCATCAGGAATTTGTAAAAGGTTCTCAGGGAGGCGATTTTCCGGTTGACCGAACGGGGTTCGATTTGCTGTTCCACGAGTTGAATAATCCAGGCACGTACGATGCCGTACTCGACGTCCTTGATGGTATTGTCCGGGAATGTGGAGCTTATATAAGAGGCGAACTGTTCCAGGTCATTTCGATATGCAAGCACGGTGTGGGGGCTTACGCGCCTTTCGTACTGCAGATATTTAAGAAAGGAATCAATCATGCTGCTACCACCCGTCGGTAGTACAATGTAAAAAAATAATCCCCTCCGGGAAAGTCCTGAAGGGGATGTGTGGGTAAAATGAGGATATTTTGTGGACAAAAAAACTTATCCACAACGAGATTTCACAAATTGAGCCAGCTTAAGAGTTGGGTTCCAGCAGTCTTTGCTGTTCCCGGTAAGCCGCCCGGATGATTTGATTCCGGCGCCGTACAGACGGTTTTTCAAACGAAGTCCGTGACCTGAGCTCTTTCAGCACACCTGTTTTTTCAAATTTCTTCTTAAACCGCTTCAGGGCCTTGTCAATCGATTCGTTCTCCTTTACATTAACAATAATCATACGCGCTATACTAATTAGGGCTGCAAATATAAGGTAGCCTTTGAAATTAAACAAACTACTTCAGGATGCTTCTCGAAATAACCAGTTTCTGAATCTCAGAGGTTCCCTCTCCGATGGTGCAGAGTTTGGCGTCCCGATAGTACTTTTCCGCCGGAAAATCCTTGATATAACCATATCCTCCGAAAATCTGAACTGCTTCGTTGGCCACCTCAACAGCGACTTCCGAAGCGTACAGCTTCGCCATGGCTGACTCTTTCGTAACGCTCTTGCCATGGTTCTTGAGATCGCCGGCGCGGAACGTCAACAGCCTGGCCGCTTCGATTTTGGTTGCCATATCCGCGAGTTTGAACGATATGCCCTGGAAGGAGGAGATAGGCTGGTTAAACTGATGCCGCTCCTTGGAATACGCTAATGCTGCATCAAAAGCGCCCATTGCAATTCCGAGTCCGAGTGCTGCTATTGAAATGCGGCCGCCATCCAGCACTTTAAGCGCCTGGATAAAGCCCTCCCCTTCGGCGCCCATCATTTGTGATTTGTGAATCCGGCAGTCCGTGAATATCATCTCGGCTGTCTCGGAAGCCCGCATCCCGAGCTTGTTCTCCTTTTTGCCAGAAGTGAACCCAGGCGTCCCTTTTTCCACAATAAATGCCGTCATGGCGTGGGAATCGCCTACCTGCCCCGTTCTCGCAATCACGACAGCGATTTCTCCTGATTTTCCATGGGTGATGAAGTTCTTCGCGCCGTTCAACACATAATGGTTCCCATCCCTGATGGCGACCGTACGCATGTTGCCGGCATCCGAGCCTGTATTCGGCTCCGTTAATCCCCAGGCGCCAATCGCTTCAGCGGAAGCCAGTTTAGGCAGGTAATGGCGCTTCTGATCTTCGGTGCCAAATTGCAGAATATGATTGGTGCAAAGTGAATTGTGCGCTGCCAGTGAAAGGCCGATAGCACCATCGATGCGCGAGATTTCTGATACCGCTGTAATGTATTCCGGATATCCGAAGCCCGACCCGCCGTATTCCTGCGGCACAAGCACGCCCATCAGGCCAAGCGGTCCCATCTTCCGGAAAAGGTCCACGGGAAAAATCTGCTGCTCATCCCACTCCATCATTTTCGGTACAATTTCCCGGGCACCAAAATCACGGATCATCTGGGCGATCATTTTTTGATTCTCGCTTTCTTCAAAACTTATATGCGACTGTTCCTGGGTGAGCACTTCCATTTTCATCTTTTTTAATTTTGAGACCTGCAAAATTAGCGAGTAAAAACGAATTCGCAAACGACTGTTAGTTTGTATTCGAAATAAATACGTTGTTGTCACTCACCTGCCATAACCGGAATGTGAACAAAAACTTTAATTTCGCAACTTCTAAAACCATCAATTCATGAAAATAGCTGTAGTTGGTACCGGATATGTTGGTCTTGTCACCGGCACATGTTTCTCCGAAACCGGGAATACCGTCACCTGTGTAGACATCGATCAGGAAAAAGTCAAGAAACTTCAAAATGGGAAAATCACCATTTATGAACCCGGATTGGAGCAGTTGTTTGAGCGCAATCTCAAACAAAAACGGCTGTCGTTCACCACTGATCTTGAGGAAGGAATACAGGACGCGAAGGTCATCTTCCTGGCGCTTCCCACGCCTCCCGGCGAAGACGGATCGGCTGACCTGAAGTACATCCTTAAAGTAGCCGACGACCTCGGACCGCTGTTGAAAGAATACACCGTGATCATCGATAAAAGCACCGTGCCGGTAGGAACGGCAGATAAAGTAAGGTCCCGCATCGCGGCAAGGGCGCAGGTGGATTTTGACGTCGTTTCAAACCCGGAATTCCTTCGCGAAGGTGTTGCCGTAGAAGATTTCATGAAACCCGATCGCGTTGTCATCGGAACGACTTCTTCGCGGGCACAAAAGGTCATGGAAACACTTTACCAGCCCTTCGTACGCCAGGGGAATCCTATCATTTTCATGGACGAGCGTTCGGCCGAACTGACCAAGTATGCAGCGAATTCTTTCCTGGCGACAAAAATCTCCTTCATGAATGAGATTGCCAACCTGTGCGAGCTCGTAGGAGCCGACGTGGATGCCGTGCGCAAGGGTGTAGGAACCGATAGCCGCATCGGAAAACGCTTTCTCTTTCCGGGCATCGGTTATGGTGGAAGCTGTTTCCCGAAAGACGTGCAGGCGCTTGCCAAATCGTCTGATGAAGTCAAATACGAATTCAAGATCCTGAAAGCCGTGATGGATGTGAATGACGATCAAAAAACCCGGCTGATCCCGCGCATTAAGGAGTATTTCAACGGCAACCTGAAAGGAAAGACGATCGCCTTCTGGGGATTATCTTTCAAACCCCATACGGATGATATCCGCGAGGCCCCCTCGCTATACAACATTGAAGAACTCCTCAACGCAGGCGCCGTTATTAAGGTACACGATCCGGAAGGAATGGAGAACGTGAAAAAAATATTCGGCGAGAAGATTTCCTACTGCATCACACCTTATGACGCCGCCGAAAAAGCAGACGCAATTTTCATTGCCACAGAATGGCCGGAGTTCCGCACACCCGATTTTGAGAAACTTGCCACACTGCTGAAGAACAAAGTAATCTTCGACGGCCGTAACCTTTACGATCTGAACCTGATGAAGGAACTTGGATATGCATACTACAGTATTGGAAGGGAGGTAGTCAATGGCTAAGGAACGCATCCTGATTACCGGTGGTGCAGGATTTCTCGGATCGCATTTGTGTGACCGGTTTATCAAGGAAGGTTTCCATGTGATCGCGATGGACAACCTGATCACAGGCGACCTGCGGAATATCGAACACCTTTTTAAGCACCCGTCTTTCGAATTCTATCACCATGACGTTTCATCTTTTGTTCACATTCCCGGTGAGCTGAAGTACATCCTCCACTTTGCTTCTCCTGCAAGCCCGATCGACTACCTGAAGATTCCGATCCAGACGTTGAAGGTCGGGTCGCTGGGCACCCATAATCTTTTAGGCCTTGCGCGCGCCAAAAAAGCGCGGATACTCGTCGCATCTACTTCTGAAGTATATGGCGATCCGTTGGTCCATCCACAGGTCGAGGAATACTATGGCAATGTAAACCCTATCGGTCCCCGCGGCGTTTACGATGAGGCCAAGCGGTTCCAGGAAGCGATCACCATGGCTTACCACACGTATCATAATGTTGAAACGCGCATTGTCAGGATCTTCAACACCTACGGCCCCCGAATGCGCCTCAATGACGGCCGGGTATTACCCGCTTTTATCGGGCAGGCGCTTCGCGGCGAAGACCTCACGGTTTTTGGCGACGGTTCACAAACCCGTTCATTCTGTTATGTCGACGACGAGGTGGATGGCATCTACCGGTTGCTGATGTCGGACTACCATTTACCTGTCAACATTGGAAACCCCGGTGAAATTACCATCCGGGAATTCGCCGAGGAAATTGTAAAGCTGACCGGTACGAAGCAGAAGATCGTATACAAGCCCTTGCCACAGGACGATCCGAAACAACGCCAGCCGAACATTACGAAAGCGAAAGAGATACTGGGCTGGGAACCGAAAGTTTCCCGGGCGGAGGGGTTGAAAATTACCTACGAATATTTCAAATCGCTGCCGCATGAAGTGCTGTACCAGCGCGATCATAAAAACTTTGAGAAGTATATCCGTTAAAGACGTTGTTAAAGCATGGGGAGTCGCAATATCCTGATTACCGGTGGCGCGGGCTTTATAGGCTCGCATGTGGTGCGGTTGATGGCCAACCGGTACCCCGGGTACAGGATCGTTAACCTGGACAAGCTCACCTACGCGGGTAATCTTGAGAACCTGTCCGACGTCGAAACCAAGTCGAATTATTCTTTCGAGCATGGTGATATTCTGGACATCGAGTTTCTTTTCGGCGTTTTCAAAAAGCATGAGATCGATGGAGTCATTCACCTTGCCGCGGAATCCCATGTGGACCGCTCACTTCACAATCCGGTGGAGTTTGCCAACACAAACATCATCGGTACGCTGAACGTCTTAAGAGCCGCGCAGGCATCCTGGAGCGGTAATTTTGACGACAAGCTCTTTTACCACATCTCAACAGATGAGGTGTACGGATCAGCAGCATTCGGGGAATACTTCACGGAAGAAACACCGATCGACCCACAGTCGCCGTATTCCGCCTCAAAAGCCGCCAGTGATCATTTCGTCAACGCGTTTCACAACAGCTATCAGTTGCCCACCATCATCAGCCGTTGTTCTAATAACTACGGGCCTTATCATTTTCCGGAAAAGCTGATCCCGCTGATGATCAACAACATTATCGGCAACAAGCCGCTGCCGGTCTATGGCCAGGGAGAGAATATTCGCGACTGGTTGTATGTTGAAGATCATGCAAAAGCGATCGACACCATTTTTCATAAAGGCAAGCCCGGGGAGATCTATAATATCGGCGGAAACAACGAGTGGAAAAACATTGATCTCATCCAGTTGCTTTGTCATATCATGGACAAAAAACTGGGGCGCGAAGAAGGAAGCTCAGCCGCCCTTATCACCTATGTCACCGACCGGCCCGGGCACGATCTACGTTATGCCATAGATGCATCAAAGCTGATCAGCGAAACCGGCTGGCGCCCTGAAACCACATTTGAAAAGGGATTGGAAAAAACAGTAGATTGGTACCTGGCAAACCAGCAATGGTTAACACATGTTACCACCGGAGAATACCTGAAGTATTACGCGACCATGTACCAGGGCCGGTAAGCGCCAACCACTAAAATTGCGCCGATGAAAGGTATTATTCTGGCAGGAGGTTCAGGAACACGTCTTCACCCGCTCACGCTGGCCGTTAGCAAACAGCTGATGCCGGTATATGATAAGCCGATGATCTACTATCCGCTGTCCATCCTGATGATGGCCGGCATCCGGGAAATACTGATCATCTCCACACCCCACGACCTTCCTATCTTTCAAAAGTTACTACGCGATGGGCGCCAGCTGGGGTGTTCGTTCAGTTATGCGGAACAGCCGCGGCCTGAAGGACTGGCACAGGCATTCATCATCGGCGAGCAATTCATCGGTAGCGAAAAAGTGGCACTCATCCTCGGCGACAATATCTTCTATGGCTCTGGAATGCACCAATTGCTTCAAAGCAATGCCGATCCGGACGGGGGAGTCGTGTTCGCGTATCACGTCAATGATCCGGAACGCTACGGCGTCGTTGAGTTCGACACGTCCAGGAACGTCATTTCCATAGAGGAAAAACCCAAGCATCCCAAATCGAATTATGCCGTTCCCGGATTGTATTTCTATGATAACGAAGTCGTGAAAATTGCGAAAGCCCTGAAACCAAGTCCCCGCGGCGAACTTGAAATCACCGATGTTAACAATGCTTACCGGCAGGCAGGCAAGCTTAAGGTAGCCCCGTTGGGACGCGGTACCGCCTGGCTGGACACCGGAACTTTTGATTCACTCATCCAGGCCTCGAACTTTGTCCAGACCATCGAGCAACGGCAGGGATTGAAAATCGGATGTATTGAAGAAGTCGCATTCCGCATGCGTTTCATTACAAAAGCACAACTGCTGGAGCTGGCAACACCCCTCGAAAAAAGTGGTTACGGAACATACCTCAGGAACCTGCCGTTTAATATTTAATGTCGGCACTCTACCAAGCGTTCCTGAACACAAGTTCGAACCACTCGCGGGACGCTAACATGATCAGCACCTGCTGGGACGAGATTTTGAAGGCTTATTCCGAACCCTCCCGTACTTACCACAATCTCCATCATCTCCATCACTTCCTGGAACAGGTGACTTCAGTCAAGCACCTTGTTCACGAATGGGATTGCGTTATTTTCTCTTTAGTGTACCATGATTTTATCTGCGACCCGCTGGCCACCGACAACGAATCAAGAAGCGCGGCGTTGGCGGCGATGCGATTGACTGCGCTAAATGTTCCGGCGGAAAAGATTAACCTCTGCCGCGAGATGATTATGGCGACCAGGGGGCATTACCGGCACGAGCATGGTGATATAAACTTTTTTACGGATGCGGATCTCGCCATACTGGGTGCAACGCCTTCAGCCTATGGAGCCTACATGAATGCCGTCCGAAAGGAGTACGCCCTCGTGCCGGAAAGTGTTTATCGGGCTGGTCGCATCAAAATTTTAAAACATTTTCTCGCGCTGGCGGAAATCTATAAGACGCCGGAATTTCGTCGTCGGTATGAAGCGCAGGCGCGGGAAAACATGTTGAAAGAAGTGAATACGTAGCTTAAATACCCTTCAAAGGCAATAATTCCGCGCTACGTTTTGCGTTGAAACAAAATTCATCTAATTTTGCCGGGGTTTCTGAATCGTAACATTAAGAGGGGGCAACAGTCCCCTCTTTAATTTTATAGGGTTTTTGGCAATGGACGCAACCGATGAGATTAAACGGATAGTTGAGGAGACGCTGACAGATCCAAGCCAGTTCCTGGTGGAGGTCCTGGTTTCAGCCAAAAAAGGACCAAAAAAGGTGCTGATTATCATTGATGGCGATAATGGGATCAGCATAGACGACTGCGCACTGGTGAGCCGGGAAGTTTCAGCCCGCCTGGACGAGTCCGGGCTGCTGGACGACAGTTACCTTCTGGAGGTGTCGACTCCGGGACTCGATCATCCGCTGAAACTGGAGCGGCAGTACCGGAAGAATATCGGCCGAAAACTGAAAGTAAAGCTACCGGACAGGACCGCCGAAGGAAAGCTCACAGAAGTTGGTGCAAATAAAATTGTGCTGGAAGAGGAAACCGGAGCCGGCAAAAAGAAAGAGATCGTAAGACTTGATATTGAATTTTCACAAATAGAAAAAGCCTTTGTGTTAGTTAGTTTTAAATAAGACGCAACCATGGATGCACATGAATTAATTCAGTCGTTTGCTGAATTCGCAAAACAGAAGAACATTGACCGTCCAACCATGATCAGGATCCTGGAAGACGTTTTCAAAAACATGATCCGTAAAAAATATGGTGAAGATGAAAACGGCAACCCGATTCCGACGGACAATTTCGACATCATCGTGAATGCCGATAAGGGAGATCTTGAAATTTACCGTATCCGCGAAATTGTCGATGACGAATCAGAGGATATCTGGGAACATGACAAGATCAGCCTTACCGAAGCGCAGAAGATCGAGCCCGATTTTGAAATTGGAGAAGAAGTTTCTGAACAGATTTTCATTGAAGATTTCGGTCGGCGGGCGGTAACAACGGCGCGGCAAACCCTTATCCAGAAGGTAAAGGATCTTGAGAAGGATATCCTCTTCCAGAAATACAAAGACCTTGTAGGGGAAATCATTGCCGGTGAAGTGTACCAGGTGTTGAACAAGGAGGTCTTACTAACCGATGCGGAAGGAAACGAAATTTCAATTCCCCGCAATGAACAGATACAAAAAGACCGCTATCGCAAGGGCGAAAGCGTAAGGGCCATCGTTCATAAAGTTGAGATGGTCAATGGTAATCCCAAGATCATTCTTTCGCGCACCTCGCCGGTGTTTCTGGAGCGCCTTTTCGAACAGGAGGTTCCTGAAGTCTACGACGGGCTGATCACCATTAAAAAAGTAGTGCGCGAACCGGGCGAACGTGCCAAGGTAGCGGTAGAATCGTACGACGACCGGATCGATCCGGTGGGCGCATGTGTAGGAATGAAAGGTTCTCGTATCCATGCCATCGTCCGCGAGCTGCAGAACGAAAATATCGATGTTATCAATTACACGGAAAATCTTGAGTTATACATCCAGCGCGCGCTGAGTCCCGCCAAGATCACTTCTATCAAGATCGACAAAGATCATGGACGTGTCTCGGTTTACCTTAAGCCCGACCAGGTATCGCTCGCCATCGGAAAAGGTGGCTTGAATATAAAACTTGCCAGTCGTCTGGTGGGATATGAAATCGACGTATTCCGCGAGCTGGCGGAAGGTCAGGTCGAGGAAGATGTGGATCTCGGAGAATTTTCGGATGAGATAGAAAGCTGGGTTATTGATGAGCTGAACCGCATCGGGTTGGATACTGCCAAGAGTGTTTTAAATCTCTCGAAAGATGAACTCGTCAGAAGAACCGACCTCGAGGAGGAAACGGTTGACAGCGTATTGAATATTTTGAAGAAAGAATTTGAATAGCCGTCAGGGGTTGTTAAGGTTCATGCGTACTGAACCAAGACCTCTTGCGCACCGTTATTCAATGCTTTGATGATTTTGGTTTTAAAGTCTTTAAAAAACAGGCATATTTGAGTAT
>Ga0196965_1000750_pt1 | contig 15738 bp, 18 predicted proteins | sample S1_20metaG_FD_148668 | JGI IMG/M metagenome (GOLD analysis project Ga0196965, IMG submission 148668) | Soil microbial communities from Anza Borrego desert, Southern California, United States - S1_20 | ecosystem: Environmental > Terrestrial > Soil > Desert | place: USA: California | collected... | reverse complement strand
TTACCTGGCCGTTGAGGTTTTCCATCTTGTTGTTATCATGGTCGCCCGGAAATCTGACATGTCTGATATGCTATGTTCTTGGCTTTCATGGTGTAATACTCTTTGTTTAAAGCGATATGGAAGTTTTATGCTCCGTCACTAATCACGGCATTTAGTTTTACCGGCGGTTAGGATACGGAATATATAATCGTAAATTCTAGTCATTCTTAATTCTACAAATAACTATCCAATCTTTTACAGGCAGTGGATGCTTCAAACTTATAGAGTTAGATTATCTACATAAGAAGATATGCAATCCAATTTTTATTAGAATATCAAAGGAACCTATGAAATATTCAAGTAAAATTTGCGACTTATAAAAATATTCTATTCTATATCTATTTATTTAATACCTGCTTTTAAACAGCTAAATGTTAACTGAAGCACTAACCATTGCTTTCTTAATAGGAACCTGTGGAATAGTAGCATGGGTAGCCAAGAATAAATTCCAGCCTGAAATTGAGGAAGATATTCGAAAAAGAGAACAAAAGGCTGTTCAACAATTCCCTAAAATTAAAAGGGATTAGTATTTTATATTATTCTTTCTTTTGTCAGCTTAATCATTGATATGCCAAAGTAATTCTCAACATCTGAAGTATAAGTCTGAAAATAAATCTTTACTTAATTTTAAATAAACAAATTATTCTTGATTTAGTAATGCCATTACCCACACGTCGATCCTACTTATAATCTAAACACAGATTAATCAAATGGGTATAATAGTGGATAACTTAGCTAAAATTTTTTAACCCATTGTTAAAACTTTTTTGAATGATTCTAATATATAATTCTACGATAATTCAGAATCTCATATTTCTATTTCGATATATCCTCAAAATTGTTGCCATTGATGTCAATGTTTTATAAACAGTTATTATAACTATCGGCAGTGTGCTTTATCAATCGCGTAATTAGGAGTGCACCCATTTCTATCATGATCATCCGATGCTATTCTGCGAAGTTATTAAAATTTTGTATTAATTGGATTTTATACAACGCGTTACAGAATATGGCAATATTCGATTCAATATCTAAAATTTCCCTGAATGTGTGACGGCTCATCTCCATTCTATCTTTTAGAACATTCACGAACTTCTTGTAATTGTTTTATTTTGGTTTATGGCTATTTTACCTATATGCCTAAATTTTTATTCCAGCCAGATCCGATTTACGGGTTTGAATTTTACCCTGTCCCAATTGACATTCATTTAGGAGTAATTAAAATACCTACTAAAGAGATCCTTGAAGACGGTGCGTTAAATAACACACAAGCTATTATTGTCGGAACAGACAGAAAGAAATGTTAAACAGATTACAAACAACATTTGCTAGAGAATTTGAAAGATACAGAAAACTCAAAGAATCAGATATTTGACCTATGGATTATGACATTAAACAGCATTGGACAAGGATTAGAAAACATATTAAAAGTTATCCGGATATGAAAATTAAGTAATACTATCTTTCGTTATTATTTTTCTTGATTAAAATCAAGAGAATCAAAGCCTCATAAGCCTTTGTTGATATATTTTAATAAAGTGATTTTGACAAAAGAGGAAAAAGAGCGGCTTGTAATAAAACTGGCCAGGGAAAACAAAAATTATAGGACCATCTCCAAAATCGCCCACGTATCGTTTGTAGATATCGGTAAGATAATTAGAAAGTTTAATGGTGAACCCGATTATCAAAACAAAAATCCATCAATAACGTCCAAAGCCTTTCAGATGTTCAAAGATGGAAAAAACAGAGTTGACGTTGCCATTGCTCTTGACCTAGAATCCTTTGAAGTCGTCCGTCTCTTCCATGACTATCTGAAACTGTCAAGCTTTGATGGTTTGGTGGTCGCATATGATTATCTTAGAGATAATCTTCCAATATTTCTTGATCTATTTGTTAAGATGAGAGATGAAGGTATTGTAAATCAACCAGCTATAGCAAGGTTTGTTCAAGCCGCGGGAAAGTTGGCCAGGTTGGAAGAAGAAAGTTTTGAAATATGTGGACAAATAGGCAGACTGAATGATAAGAAGGCTGAGATCAAAAAAGACATTGAAAAAGCAAGTTCACTGTTGAGTTACCTGAGAGATGAATGCTCAACGCTACAATGAGTACTGCACGAACTAGATACATCTCTTATGACCGTGCAGTAAACTTTTACGTTTAATAGAATGAGAACTTTTCAAAACACCTCTTATCACATCCATGGTTGTATGCCACTTTTGATACAGGGGGGCCACAACAATCACAAGGCTTAACCGTCGCCATTTAATGTTGAAATCTTTCTTTACCATAACTTTGTGTTTAAATTTATTTACCATTGTTCAATGGTTACCTGCTATTTCCTATCTTTAGATCTATATTCCGATGTACAATATGTCTTCAAGAGATTTTCTTCTTTAAGAGCTTCCTGAGGAGGACCTTCAGCTATAACATATTTATTAAAACATATGACCCAAGGAGATCGATTAGCTATATGTGTTATGTCATGAGTTGACAAAATAATCGTCATGCCTCCATCATTCAGAGTTTTCAATATATCAAATATTTTTTCCCTTGAGACATAGTCTAAGCCTGTTGTGGGTTCGTCTAAAATAAGGACCTCTGGATTTCTGATCAATGCCCTTCCTAAAAATACCCGTTGTTGCTCTCCACCTGAAAGTTCTCTAATATGACGTTTTTCAAATCCATTCAATCCTAATATTTTCAAGATATCCTTGATTTGACTTTTTAATTTTTTATCAATCCATGGTAGATAACTCTTGTAATTCCATGATCCCATTGCTATGACTTCTTGTACTGAAACCGGAAAGTTCCAATCAATAGTTTCTACTTGAGGAACATAACCAACAGAAGGATAATAAAAAATGCACTCACAGTTATCACATATATACTCTATATCTCCGTGCCAAGGTTCATAAATTCCACATAACAATTTTAATAGGGTCGTTTTTCCACAACCACTAGGCCCAACTATTGAAACAAATTGGCCCTTGGGTACAGTCAGGTTGACTCCTTCTATAACAGTATCATCATATGAATATCCATATAATAGACCAGTCATTTTTATATATTGAAATGAGGCCAATCATAACTATAATTATTAATTGGTATTTAAGTTTTTAATAATTAAATTAATTCAGTCCCCAATAATCTCTTGTTTTAAGGAAATACTGATTTTCTAAAATATGATATTTTGACCAATACCATGATTGTAATTTGGTCTGTTACTTCGAGAAGATATGATAATAGGATATCTAAATTTGTCAATATTGAAAATGACGTAATCCTATAATCTTACATATCCAAATCTTGGATATCATACTTGACATTTTTACTATTCATATTCATGTATGTGTGTGAATTAGCGATATGATTTGACAAAAAGTAGTTTTTATCTACAACTGAACTGGACTTAAAAAATGAAGAATAAAAGATTACTCGATTACTTATGCATATAATGTGTTGAAAGCTATGCCTATTATTTGAAAAAAGACATCAATTACTATCAACCAAATAATTTAAAACGTACTCAAGATCTTTCTTGCATGATTCAATTTGTCAAAAAGCTCCTTTATGAATAAATCTGCAAATTTGTCAAAATCAATCGTTCCATATTGGCTCTTGTAAGCTTCTTTTCTCTTATTATATTCTTCTTCAAGCCATAGGAAATCTGACTCTTTAAGCTTTATGAGAAATCTATTTGTTTTAGCTTTTGATTCAAATACATTTAACATAAAAATGCCAGCAAACTGTGTAAAATTTTTTAATTTATATTTTCTCATATATGCATCCTTGTGGATTTCATAATTTTCTTTAAGCCACGTTTTTACATCTAACCTAACTGTTAATGATGTGTACACACCTGAAAAATCCATCTTTGAGTTATACATCTCAACCGAATATTGCCCTCGTTTTATCTCATTCATCATAATTATTAGGGCGCTTGGAAGAAACATACCAGGATAATATTCATCTGTGGCACTTTGTAGTTTAGTTAAAACAGATGGTTTTAACCCGATAGTTGCATAACCCTCTGAAGGCATCAACTAAGTATCAAGTTATTTGCTTATTAAGTTATTTCAAGGTCAAAAAAATTATTTCTCGGTGGTTGGGGTAACGTAATTTTTCAAATCTTCACCATTGACAACATCCTCTTCAGGAGGTACATAATCCACAACCCCGTGTCTCTTGAATCCTGGGTGCTTCTTTTGTGTTAGTAAGGCAACTATGATGAATACCGCAAATGCAACTACTGGAGGTATAAATGTATCAACTCCTGCGTACTCGGGTGGAGTAATGAAATACATTATCAGCCTTAATACTGATCCAACAATCATCGAAGATATTGCTGCCGGCCAATTGGCCTTTTTCCAGAATAGTCCCAATGTTACAGGCGCCCACGCCCCAGCAAAGACAATGTCAAACGCTAAAATTAAATATATTCCAGGTCGAGGTATTGCTGCACCCAGAAGAAGCCCTGATAACATGACGGGTATCGTTACACATCTTGTTACGATTAACAATTTTTTGTCTTCAATTCCAGGCCTCTTTAGCAGTGATCTTAAAATATCTCTTTGAATTAAGTTTCGCGCTATAACACTGGAAATTGCTAATAATCCTCCATTTGCTGTTGACATCGAAGCACCAAGTACTCCCATCAGTAAAGCTGCACCTATGGGAAAAGGAAGGAGGTTTATAGCAAGTAATGGATATACCGTATATGGATCTTCAATATCTGGCATCATATAAAGAGCTATTGTTCCCATCATACTAGTCGGGACAATGATTGAAAAGGTTATTATGCCCGCCATTAAAGCTCCTCTTCTTGCCGTCTTTCCATCTTTTGCTGAAAAGATTCTTTCCATAAAATCAAGTGCTACTACATCCCCTAGACCTAATGCAATAATTCCCGCCCAATTAATGAGGGCTCCATTTTCTACATCTGTCAAGCCGCTCAAGTCGATATAACTTTCTGGGGTAGCGGCTAGAATTGTACCTAAATCCACGCCAGCAAACCCAAAAGCAAAGTAGAGGAAAGCCGCCCAAAAGGCGCCAATGGTTAGGTATACTTGGAATATGTCTGTATATGCCGATGAAAATAGTCCTCCAGCAAATGTATATACTAGCACTGCCAAAGAAACGATTACCATTCCCCAGAAAAGAGGTATATGCAGAACCGTTGAAAGTATGAAGCCCCCTGCAGCAAAATTTCCAGCTACCAGTACAATAAAACTTATGGAAAGTAGAACAGATGACATTCCCTCCGCACCCCAGTTATACCTTCTAAAGTAAAAGTCCGGAAGAGTTAGCATTGACATCTTATTCATTTTTTTAGCATAAAAGATACTCGTCACGATAAGGCAAGTACCCAGTCCAATAGGGATGGCAGCTCCGGCCCAAAAACCGAATTCATAAACAAGGGCAACGTTACCTAGAGATGAATTGCCATCAATTGACTGAGCGCATAACATTGTTCCTACGAATATAAGTGGTAAACTCTTCCCTGCAACCATGTATCTTTTACTACTTTTCTTAACCAATTGCGAAGTCAAAATACCAACAGTCAATACTAGTCCCATGAAAGCAAGAACCGCAACTCCATATGCATCTATAAACACCAAATCCATTTTAATTCATTTAGTAAATATTTAAGCATTTTTACTAAATTCATTAGACGATATATGCTAAGATGATTTAATTAACAAATTCATAAGAATTTAAATTAAATTGTGAAATTTATGCAATGTAAAGAATTATCTAGCTCAATCTTAATTCAAAATAAGGAGAAACGTAAACTACGTAGAGTAAATAATTTGATGAATTTTGAGCATAAAATATTCGGTTGTCGAACCCCCCCGCAAAACGTAGATTACTTAACAATATTTATAAATTCAACTTGTTTAATAACTGAGGATATTAAATGGGCATGGAGTTTTACGGTGATTCTTATAAGGGAAATGACGAACCAATTTTTGTTGGTATACCTACCTTTTTGAAATTACCTTATGTTAAACAACAAGAAGAATTAAAGAGGATTAAACCAGACATTGCAATTGTTGGAGAGCCTTTTGATTTCGGTACAACAATAAGGCCGGGAACACGATATGGACCTAGAGCCATACGAGCCGCTTCTACTGTACCTTCTCCACCATACGAACACTTTAACATCGAGACTGGTGTCGATCCATTCGGTGTATTTAAAGCCGTTGATTATGGAGACGTCAATATTTCTCCTGGTGATGTAATTGAATCTCACCGAAGGATGACTAATAAGGTGAAGGAGATCTTAGATATTGATGCCATACCAATTATTCTTGGTGGCGATCATTCAGTTACATTTGCAAATGTAAGAGCTTTGTCCAAAAAGTACAAAAATATCGGAATGATTCATATTGATTGTCATGCAGACTGTGCTCCTCAGGGACTCTGTGGTTTCAAATATGATCATGGTGCCCACATTAGGCGTATAATGGAGCTTGGCTGTCTAAAGGGCAAGAATTATACATTGATTGGACCTCGTGGTTACTGGCCTGGGCCTGATTTGTATAAATGGATGGCTGATCAAGATTTTCAGTGGTTTACTATGCTTGATGTTGAGGAGTTGGGAATCGATCAAATAGCCAAAGAAGCAGCAGATAGAGCAAATGATGACGTTGATGCTGTTTATGTAAGTTGGGATATAGATACATTCGATCCTGCGTATGCACCAGGAACGGGAGAACCCGAACCAAATGGATTAACATCGAGAGAGGGAATGAGATTAATGCGATTGCTTTCTACATCTTTTGATCCGGATCGATTTGCCTTCGATCTCGTTGAGGTATCCCCTACGTATGATGTTAGCGATGTAAACTCTTATAATGGTGGAATTACATCCGGGCTTGCAAATAGGCTAATAGTGGAATTAATGGCAGGATTATCTCTAACCAAAAGGGGCGAGACCGAAGGTAAACCTGTTAGACCAAAGTTCTATAGAGGCAAAGGTCATACATATGATTTCGGAAATGGACCTAAGGCAAAGGTACCTAAGAGAGGTAATGCTACAAATTAAGATACGATACCACTCTCTTCAATCTGTCTTAAATCAAAACTTTTTTTTAGCTGATGAAATTGATGAGATTATTTTTCTAAATACCTTCAAAACGATAGAAAGAAAAGTTCGCAATAGAGTAAGAATTAATTTAAATGAAGTTATTTGGTTTTATTGTGGGTATATAATAAGTAGACTGGCTTCAGGATTCGAAAATTTAGAGATACAAAACAACCTATCTACTCTAATTAGAGAAGATATGGTGATGATTGGAGTATCTGAGTTCATGAAAAAGATTGAAATCGGAATACAACGTGACGATTCCAAGTCCTATAATTTTATATTAGAAAATCCTTTATCCTGAATTGGTAAACAAAAATTATAGGATGTTATCTTACTTCTTATTAAGTAGATGCTGATCAGTAATGATGATGATGAGGTCGTTGCTGTTTTCCTAGTTTGTCAAAGTAATGATCGTGTTTCTTGTCTCCCCCAGCATGAGAATGCTCTGTGCCGTCCTCATGAGTATGTGTATTCATCAATATCTTTTTGACAATAATGTCGTCTACGTTAACTAATAGCCGGCTTACTTCTACCGCGGAGTTTAGAATTTGTTCTTTTGCTACTCCAGACTCTATCACGTCCCAATTCAGATAGCCTATTTTTCTTTCAAATGAATTTACTCCAATCCAATTAATACCTTCTGAGGGCCTCTTTTCTGATAAGTGTGTCCTTAGTTTAATCTCTGAATCCAAAACATCCAACCCACAATTTCGAGCTAAAGTTAAGGTAATTTCTTCAAGTGATTCGGCAAATTTCTTTAAAACAATTTGTTCAATTCCTGAAGTCAAATCTGCTTTTTTCCTAATATGATGCGCCATTAACATCTCACAAGAACCTCCGCCTATCACAATGTATGGAGATTGAATAAATCTTTTAACTAGCAGAAGCGCGCTCTGAATTGCGCGATGACATTCATCCATTATCATTTTTGAGCTGGCTCGAATCAAAATTGTAACTGATTTCGGACTTGAACACCCTTCTACAAATATCATTCTGTCATCGCTTATCGTTTTCTCAGAAACCCTTTTTGCAAAACCTAAATTGCCTTTTATTATCTCTTTATCTTCTAGATCTTTGATAATTCTTCCACCTGTTGCTTTTTCCAACCAATAAAGATCATTTTCTTTTACTCTTTTTATAGACATTATCCCAGATGAGGATAAGATCTGCTGGGCTAAGGAGTCTATACCTTTTCGGGAAATTATTACATTTGCTCCAGAATCAATTATATGTTGAATTTTATTTCTTACGATCTCTTTTTCTACGTTGCGAAATAACATCATCTGATTTGGACTGTTTGCAGTAATTTGTGATTCAGTCCTTGTTGTTCTAGATTCTAGTTCTTCGTCTAGTAAAAGGATTCTTGCATTATCAATGAACTTGGGCATGGATTTATTATCAATGGATTTGTCGATTATAATCCCATCAACAAACTGACTATCCATCAAATTACCTATTTTTTCCTCTATTTTGATGTCGTCTACCTCGATTGAATTATTGTCAGAGTATATTGCATTAATTGCCTTTGTTGTAACATTTAAAATATTTTTCATTTCAATTTGATCTTTGGATGAGAAGATAATTTTTGTCTCCAAACAAGTTTGAATTAATTTTTCTATAATAATTCTATCTTTATTATCCACTTTGCGAGATATTGTGTCTAATGCTTCTAGAGCATATCTTAAACCATTGTCAAAACCTGATGAAATGGTTGCTGGGGATATACCATCTTCCATCATCTCACCTGCCTTCTCTATTAATGTAGCTGATAGGATCGCAGTTGTTAAAGTCCCATCACCAACTTCATTATCTACGGTATTGGTCGCGTCTATAAGCACTTTTGCTCCCGGGTGTTGGACATCGATTTTCCGAAGAAAGGTGGCTCCATCTTTTGTGTAAGTCGATTCTCCTATGATATCAATGTAAATTTTTTCATTTCCTAATGGACCAAAAGTACTTCTTATTATTGATTTTATTAGGCTGACGGCATGAATATTGAACTTTCTTACATTTTCACCTGTAGTTCTAAAACTTTCTGGATTAATTACTTCGGCGCTATTTGACAATAGATTAATCTAGATTTGGATATTTATATACAATATTTAAAAAAAAGTATTTTACAAAAAATTGTTATTTATACTTAGATTAAATAAGTAGTTTACGTATTCTATTTTTAGAGCAAATGTGTAATTTCCATCTATATGCGGTACTCTTTTATAGTTATTAATTCCTAAGTCAATAATGCCAAAGGTAACTACTAAAGAAGAAATTTCAGAAGCATCTAAAAGAGCTGTTAATGCTCTATTTGGTTCAAATGTGGAAAATTTTAAGATTCGTGAAGTGTTTCCATACTCTGCCGATCAGATAGTTGCACATAGTGAAGAAGAGGACTCTGCATCTCCAGGAAGAGATGGCTGGGATGTCCAAGTTACGTTCTTATTGGAAGGATTACAATATACTGTTGATCTCATAATTCTTGAAAAAGATGGTCAAGTAAGTTATTCCAGAGTCATAGACAAAATGATTCCACTTTAATTTTTTACAATGTTATTTAAGAATATTATGTTGGCATTTGATGGATCAGAAGCGTCAACAAAAGCGTTTGATTATGCTATACATCTGAGTAAGATGGAAAACGCGAACCTGACTTTCTTACACGTTTTAGATGATATCAAGCAGGGTGGTGTAATAGGACTTCGCGCTAGGTATGGTGATACCAAGATAGTTAGAGCTTACCAGAATACCCGAAGAAAAGATGTCGAAAAGCGGATATTGCCTCTTCAAAAAAGAGCTAATGAGCAAGGAATTAAGACTGATATCTCAATTATAGAAGATGAAAATAACTCAAAGATTGAAACCATTGTTCAATTTATTGAAAAAAATAATATTGATCTAGTTGTAACCGGCTCTAGAGGATTATCGCAATTTAAACAAATGCTCTTAGGAAGTATTGCTTCTGGAATTACAATCCATTCAAATTGTCCGGTCCTAATAATCAGATAACAAAATTTCATTTTTCATTTCAAATAATTTAGTATGATCTCTTTAACTAATCCATTTACATCATGACCTTTTTCTTTTGCTCTTTCTTCTAATCTCTTCATTAAGCGTCTATCCTGCTCCTTACTTGGATTAAAAACCAATCTTATTGTCAACAATCCTTTTGGCGCACCCCTTTTTATTCGCAATTTAGTAAGTTCATCCTTAAGATCCGTTGGAGACATGTTAGCTAGCTTGTCTTGGATTTCAGATGATTGTCTGGCTATTTTAATGCCTTCATACAATGTGATTTCTCGATTCTCTATTTTTTCTTGTAACTGATCCGGAAGGGTAAGGATGCTTAGCCATTCGCTAATAGTGCTTTTCGGCAACCCATATTTTTTAGATGCACCTGTAATCCCAGATTTTGTTGATTCTACTAGTTTTTTGACCATTTTTGCCTTTTCTAATGGAGCCAGATCCTTTCTAATTAAATTCTCAAATAATGATGCTGCCTCTGCTTCTGCACCCTTCAATTTCGTTACAACTGCTGGAATCTCTTTTTCTCCCTTATTTTGAAGAGCCAAAAATCTTCTCCTACCAACGAGTAGTTTATATCTCTTGTCATGATTGTCAAATCGAACGACTACTGGTTGAAGTAACTCAAATTTTGTTAAATGTTCCTTAATCAAATCGTCACTAGGGTCTTTTCCAAATGAAAAATCCTTTCTAACATTTTCATCAGCTATATCAATTGAATCAATCGGAATATTTTTTATCTTCAAGACCTTAAAGTAGTTGATCCATTATGCTATTAATTGTTTTAGTCTTGAAATAGGTTAGATAAAGCCCTTTATTCGTATACTACACGCTAGCTTAATGCGGAGATACGTAGATTACGTGATTATTGACAATGCTTATATTATTAAATTCCTATGATTAAGGATGCAAAGTTTTCTCGAATCAAGTAAAGATTTTGAGAGGCGTGTTGATAGTTTTAGCAAGATAACATTTCTATCATATTATATGCCACTTTATGTTTCTACCGTCTCACACAATAGTAAGTACCAATATATTTCAGTTAATAAACTTTATAATTTCATACAGGATCTTCATTCCAAGATAGCATGTGAAGTTCTTTCAATTACAAAGAGGGTCGTGAGCTATTGTTTTAGTATTCTCAATAAAACATGTGGATCTACTTGTTTAAAATAATTGATAATTTCATGAAAAAACCGAGTAAGAGAAATCTTACTAATCATAATGATTCAGATCCAAAAAATAAAAAAAACTTTTTGGAGGAATTAGTGAAAGAGGGTGAACGACAAGCAAGCAAGAATAATTTTGATAAAGCTCTTGAAATATTTGACGAGGCAATACGAATAGATTCACGTTTTGATGTTGCCTATGTTGATAAGGCTCTAGTTTTTGAAAAAATGGGAAGGTTAGATGATTCATTAAAATTGACTCTGAAGACTCTAGAAATAAATCCTAAGAATGCAGTTGCTTGGCATAATAGGGGCTTGACATTGATCAAGAAAAAAAAATATGCTGAATCTATTGATTGTTTTGATAAAGCTATCTCGCTGGACGAGAATTATTCCAAAGCTTGGTATAATAAAGGACGATGCTTGGAGATGCAAGGACAAACTGAAAGTGCCCAGTTTTGTTTAACAAAAGCTAGAAAATTAGATCCGTTCCTCTTTTCCAAAATCAAATTTGGATAAAGTATAAATACCAGTTTTCTTTCTTTTTTGTTTAATTTCTTTATATATTTCATGTACAAGATTAAAAATTATTATTAAATTTACAAGAAATAATTAGTAAAGTTTAATTTACTGGATTGCATTAGTAAGACATGAAAGAAATTAGTATTTTTATTAGACCAAGTGAAACATCTAGCGTGACTGAAACCTTATTGAAGCACAAAACTGGTGTTACCTTTTTTAATATTCAAGGAACAGGTCGTACTCCACGTGCCACACAGGAAATTGTCCATTCCTACCAAACTGGCAGGAATGTCGTGCCAAAATTTATCGAAAAGACTCTTGTTGTCTCGATTGTCTCTGATGCTACTGCGCCTCAGATAATTAAGGAAATAACTGATAGCTTTGGCTCAAAGGACGAACCTGATGGAGTCCTTTTTGTTAAAGATGTTTCTGAAGTTTACGAATTGGGATCTACGTTAAAAGGGGATGAGGTATTAGTATCGAGATAATAAATTCTTATTATTCTATTTTTTGATCCCTCTAAATTTGATTTGAATTTCCATTTATCCTTAAATAAATGACGTGAAAAATGCTGAAAGATTTTATTTGTTGTTTTATCTGATGATTAAAAAAATGGTAGACATAGAAAAGGTATATGTCAGAGATTTATACAAAAAACACAAGGGTAAAGAACTTTACAAAGGCTTTTACTCTGTCGGGAAAAAGATTTACCAAGATGATGGTGAGGTTGTAAATGAAGGATTTGGTTTGGATAAGGAGGATTTAGAAATCCTGAGGGCCAAAATCATGGCAATATTAATTGATGAATTACCTATCAAGGATAAGCAATTCAACGATATCACAAGTCCAAAGAATTTAAAGCAGACAAAACTATTCTAATATTTTACTGCTTAAACTCAAAGTTATAATCACCAAACCACATACCGCCGCCCTAGAGGGCGGCAGAATAATGATTCTCAACTAATATTATGTTCTAAAATTTTGGATAAGTAAAATTTAGTACAAGTCAGAGACAGAGTCAAAGCGAAGTTTTTTAGAATAAAATGACAAGATAATATGATATTGATTGTCTGTAGATAATCCGAAATTATTGATAGGGGCAGGAATTCTCTTTACCTCTATTGGTATCTTTTTACTTTCATCATCTATTTACCAGATGACCGTATCCCAGCAATGGACAATAAGAACACCTATACCAACTCCAAGATCTGAAACTGCTGATGCTGTATTAAATGACAAGATATACATTGTTGGAGGATTTGATGATAGAGGAAGCAGTAGTTCCACTGTGGAGATATATGACTCAGGGACAGATGCTTGGACACAAGCGCCTCCGCTACCTCGACCACTCGATCATACTGCTGTAGCATCCTATGACGGAAAATTGTATATTGTGGGCGGCGGCTATCTAGACAGAGATGCATTATCAGACAAGTTATACATATTTGATCCGCAAGCCAACAACTGGACAGAGGGCGCGAATCTTCCTAGTGCAAGGGGTGCATTAACAGCCAACTTTATCAATGGAACATTATATGTTACTGGTGGGGTAGATTCGGAAAAGACATTGTCAAGTACGTTAGCATATGATCCAGTTACTGATCAGTGGACAGAAAGGGCGCCAATGCCTACATCAAGAGAACATCTTACATCTGCTGTTGTCGATGATAAACTGTATGTTATTGGCGGCCGAACTAATGGAATGGCTTTTAATGTTGATGCTAATGAGGTATATGATCGAATTACTAATAAGTGGACTATACTCGAACCAATGTCTTCAAAAAGAGGTGGGTTGTCGTCGGCTGTGGTAAATGGATCAATCTATGTCTTTGGAGGAGAACAGCCAACTGGAACTTTTAGCAACAATGAAATGTTTGATACTGTATCAAATACTTGGACTACTGAAACCGCCATGCCAACAGCACACCATGGACTAGCCTCTGTAGCCATTGACAATGATATCTATGTGATTGGAGGTGGGCCACAGCCTGGAGGCTCAAGAACCGACCTTAATGAGATATTCCACGTAAGCGATGAATAGGAATTGGTGAATCCTTGAAGGAGGGCTAATTGCACAGCGCCGCCTCATAAAGACGGCGCGCAACCGTAATAATATATCTTGAACCATCTTTCTCGCGGGGATTGGCAATCATTCATACGGTTTTAGGCTAACTAGGTCTTGAGCGGCCCCCCTTACTCAAACTCCATTACTATCAGGAAGTTTAAAACACACCATTCGAGTGACGTCAACTAATCTGTCGAGACACACACCAAAAGAAATCAAAGGTTAACAAACAAGAGGGAACCTAAAGCATAAGGCGATTATTGACCAAGACTCTACAAAATACAGTTAAGAGTTAATTGGATGAGTAGTAAAAAAGACTGAGACCCGTTGACATTCAACAGCGCCGCCTTTTCGGAGGCGGCGCATGATAACAACAATTAGTTAATCGGACTTGGCCGCCCCGTTCAACATTATGAATAAAAACACTCTATCAAAGCTTCTCTGTCTAACTTTGTTTCTTTTCTAATTGTCTCTAAAGCCTCCCTGACAGGTTTATTTGGCACCAGAGACCATTCAACACGATAAAAGACAACTTCGCCTATAGACTTGACATAAGCTCTAAAGGCTTTGTCTACAAAGGGAATTTGCAAGTCAGGTAGGGTTACTTGGGCAACACTTGATACTTCAATGTCTTTATTCACATCGCAGTACTTTAACACCCATTTACTGACAGGCAAAACAATCCGTCCTCGAGGATCTGATAAGAGAGACTTAAGCCTGTCCTGTACAATTCCTAAAAAGGCAAGTATATCTATTACATCTTGATGGTTGTATAGTCTGAAGGGCTTGTGACTGCTTATTACATATATCATTACAGAACCGTTTGGAGAGATTTCATACTTGACGTCATATACACCAATTTTTTCGGTAAAGGACATTGGTGTAGGCTTGGACTCGGTGGAAGGGTCAAACTCATTCATGTCTATTGTGGTCCAAAGTTGGAGTTTATGGATATGGAGTAATAAGGGCCCGAGCAACGCGAGGACCTGGGAGAAGTTCTGCGCTTTTTGGTCACCTAATATGTTTATATATCCCGTGGTATCTTTTAGGACATTGTTTTTTGAACGTTCTATTATCTTTGACTTTGATCCTATCGAGAAGTATCGCTGGGGTCCTCAAGTGTCATGCCTCTGCCATTTTCATTATAAATTTTTTCAGCTAGTTCCTTTACGCTTGCAGCTTTGATATATTTTCCATGTTTATACATATGGCCCAATCTGCATTTAGGAACACATTTTTGATGGTATTAGTACACTCTTAACGGTAACATCTGTTTTTTGGTTGAGCGGAGAATGTAAATGTTCAACCTGATATAACAACTTTGTTAATAAATATTTGAAGGTCATTTTTGAAACCTTTCTATCTATGTGGATGTAATCCATCAAAAGATGCAGATAGAACTTCTCCTGTGTTCTTGTCTATTTTTCCACTAAACCAGATCTCAGTATAACTACAGGTATTTGGAAATATAGTTCGCATCTGTTCTCTAAGGTCTCCATAGTGCATAGAAAATACAAAGGGAAACAAGTCGATGCTGCTGCTTACATCTAATTCCCTCTCAGCAGTTGAATCAAGGATTAACATATCGTCCATAACAGATTGACTTGACTGCTTAAGATCTTCTCCCTTTTGTTCATTGTTTAACGGTCGTTCTTCCCAGACTGTTGTTGAAGATTCAATCAATGTGGAACTTTTATTATCTTCATCTATCTGATCCTCGTCCCCTTCACCATCCTCTTCAAAAGATTCTCTTCCATTAGCATCAACCAGAATCTTTTTGTCTTTAGTGACCGGAGTTAGCGACGGTAACGACGCTAAATTATCTTTCCCTATAG
>Ga0196965_1000749_pt1 | contig 15745 bp, 15 predicted proteins | sample S1_20metaG_FD_148668 | JGI IMG/M metagenome (GOLD analysis project Ga0196965, IMG submission 148668) | Soil microbial communities from Anza Borrego desert, Southern California, United States - S1_20 | ecosystem: Environmental > Terrestrial > Soil > Desert | place: USA: California | collected... | reverse complement strand
ATCCTCGTGGTTGTAAAAGGTTGCCCGATTCTCCGAGGGTTGGCCCCCGGAGAATGAGCAGGTTATGATTAGAGGAGATTGGTTTGGTTTCGCTTAGTAGCTATAGACACCCACCTGGGCGGGCTCAACGCGAGCTTGATATACCTTATCAAATTTCGATTTGAAGGCGCAGGCAATGGTGATCTCAGAAAGCCTTAAGGTACTGTTAACCAAATGCTTTCCTGTAACATCTTGCGGCTTTAGCTGAATAACAACCTCATAGTCGAGAATGACCTTTTCAACGGCCGTCATAAACACACCTGAGCCTAATACAGGGCTTGTGATCCCGACCACATTTCCAAATTCCTTACTATGGATGAGGATTCGAAGAATGTCTTCACCAGCGGTGACGAACTCAAGTTCAGGTCTATGCTTTTCCATATCTGCGTGTGTTTAGCCTTTGGTGTGAAATCCACTGCCGCCAGGAATACCCGAACCTTCAATGGATAGAAATGGACGGAATAAAAAAATAATGCCCAAAGAGGCTAAGCGTTCAGGCGATCAAAAAGGGATCTTTTAACCGTTCAAAATCAGTTAACTCAGGTACAAGGTTAAGGGAAAACGATAAACAGACCGCTAATTGCTTTTTGTGATCGTATTTCTTCCCTACCCGGGACTGTGATGAAAAGTGATGAGAAATTAGTGGATGTGGAATAAAGATAACAATTCACTCGGCGCTCGGAAAAGATGTTCCGCCATTGAGAAGGAATTCAGGCCGTATCGTGACGGCCCGAATGAAATGAATGTCAATGCTCGTGGTCGTGGCCATGCTCTTTGCCACCACCATACCAGGTTTCCTGAATTTCATGGAACGTATCATGGAGCTTGGTCAGATTGTCTCCGATTTCCTGATCGTTGCCCGCCTGAACTTTATCGCGCAATGCCACCGATTCGTTCTTCAACCGTTCAATCTTGCTTTTCATTTGGTCATTGTCAACCTTCTTAGGAAGCGGCGCATTCAACCACTTCTCAGCCGAAGCTACTAAATCGTTCGCTTTTGCTTTCACTGGCGCAAGATCTGCACTGTCCTTATACGGATGAAATGTTTCCGCCATCACCATGTGATAGTCGTCCATTTCTTTCCACTCTTCACTTTCATTTTCGTGCTCATGGGCGGTTGTGGATTTCTTTTCACCACATGCAAAGGCGAATAGCGCGACCATTAAAAAACACGCTGCCTGGATAAATCTGATTTTCATATTAGATAACGTTATTATAATGCTTCAAAGATATTAATTAATGACGGTCTCTCCGCCTGTATTTGCGAGTACCTTCCAGGAGGGAAATTAATTTTTGGAGAGCATCGAAATATAAAGTAATGAACAGTACGAGTGTCATGCTCCATATCACCGCAATATTGAAATACAGTGTATCGATGTGCGCTCCCAGAAAATGCTTGGTAGGCTGATATAGATTCGCTGAGAAATCAAACGGATGCGATGGTCTGTGTTCGTCCATGTAGATCGGGAAGATTTTCTGAATCAACTTTCCATCATATTCAATGATCCTGTCAGTGGCGGTCATGTTCTTTACCGCATCTGTCACAGCCTGGTTTACATATTGATTGCGCGCATCATCAAATAATCTGGCCTGAGTGTCCGTAGCCGTAAGTGAATCGATCAGCTGTTCTTTCTCGGCAGTGGCACGGTCAAGTCGCTGCGTATAGAACTGTTTTAGTGCGCGCAGGAACGTTGCGGTCTTCACATAAACCGTTGAGTCAAATTTTCCGACACGTAGCTTGTCGACCTCTGGAAGCTTATCCGCTCCTACGATCTGCAACTCACGCTCGACTTCATTCCGCAGTAATGTTACAGCATCTACGAATGCTGTATTTCGAGCGTTTCTCCATGATGACCTGCTGTTCAGGCAATACGCAAGTTTTGACTCCAGGGTCGGGATGAAGTAAATCCTTTTATATTCGGATTGAGCAGCTAATTTATCGATTTCATAAAACTTTTGCTCGAAAGGGTTATCCTTGAATTGAGTAACCATGTATGCTTCAAAAGCCCATCTCGATGCCATCACCTCTCCCATTAACGGTATGCCTACGGGCTTCCCGACACGCGGATTGAATTTGTCAAACCCAATAACGACGCCGCTTAACAATAACTGGGGAATGATCAGTATCGGGATGAGAATATAAATCGTAACCGCAGAGTTAAATGACGCGGAAATGTTTAAGCCCAGCATATTAGCGAAACACGTACAGGTAAATAAGATCATCCAGTACCGCATCTCCGTGAAGGGAATCTCAAGTATATAATTACCAACAAGTACGAATAGTATTGTTTGAATCGCGGATATCGTAAACAACACCGTTACTTTTGAAACGAGATAACTACTCCTGCTCAGATGAAGGAACTTTTCGCGCTTTAGGATCTTCCGGTCCCTGAATATTTCCTCGGCGCTCATCGTCAAGCCAAAGAACAATGCCACAACGACACTCATGAAAAAGAACACCGGAATGTTCTGATTATGATAGAAACTGTAGGATGTTTCACCTTTCAAAACGTCATGATATTTCACCATAAACGCAATGAAGAATGCCAGCACTGGTGCTTCGAACAGGTTGATATACAGATACTGTTTGTTAGCCAGTTTCGCAAGCACATCACGGGTAACGAACGTGCGCAATTGCCGAAACCATCCCGGGATCTCCTGCGCTACCGGAAGTTCCTCTCGAACGTGACTGATCTTTGGGAGTTTGATTCGCTGTTTAAAATACTGATACCACTGACCCGGTGAAATCTTCCTTGTACTCGTATGACGACCGTATTCATTAACAACCTTTGTTTCGATGATGCTGAAAATCTGCTCAGGATTAATATTCCCACACTCAGGACACGAACCCTGGTTTTTGTTGGCAGCATTAATGACATCTCTAAAATACACGACAGCATCGATTGGGTTACCATAATAAATTTGAAACCCGCCTGCATCAGTAATCACCAAAGTGTCGAACATCTTGAAGATATCGGACGAGGGCTGATGGATGACAACGAAGACCATTTTTCCGCGCAACGCAAGTTCTTTCAACAGATCCATGATGTTTTCCGAATCGCGTGACGATAACCCGGAAGTCGGTTCATCCACGAAAAGAACAGCAGGCTCGCGCAATAATTCCAACCCAATATTCAAACGCTTGCGCTGTCCACCACTGATCGTTTTCTGTAGCGGCGTTCCAACCTTCAGGTTTCGAATCTCCGTCAGTCCAAGACTAATCAGTGTATGCTCAACAAGTTTGTCAACTTGGGCTTTCGAATACTGTCCGAAACATAAACGCGCAGCATAAAACAAATTCTCGTAAACAGTGAGATCTTCCATCAGAAGATCGTCCTGCGGAATATATCCGATTATGCCCCGAACGCGATGCGGCTCCTCGTGAATGTCGATGCCATTGACCGACACTCGTCCGCTCGATGGTTTTTCATTGCCGTTAAGCACGTTTAGCAATGTCGATTTACCGGAACCGCTCGAACCCATAATACCAATGAGCTTTCCGCCGTGTTCGGCGATGTTGATGTTCTGTAACCCCGCACGGCCACTTCTGAAGTGATAGAAAAGATGATCAGCACTAAAGGTAATGTGCGTCTTACTTTCACCTGTGAGAAAGCGGCTGATGATGTCGCTGTAATAAATCGACTCGATCTTATCTCCGCGAATGGTACTGCCTGTCGGGAAAACATCGATCTTTCGACTCTTCAGAAGAATCGAGTTCAGATAGAGGGTGGTGATACCCAGATATTTGATGAAATAAGTTTCGGCATCCGGCAACCTCAGGATAGCAATCAACCCAGTGAGATTCTTCTCTACGATCCGCGGGCCGGGATATAGTTTAGCATCAGAGCCTTCGTCAATGATCAGTACGTTGCGGGAGGCAAGCTCATCGATATCCTGACCTAATACAAAAGCTTGTAACGCCTGCATGTCATGCTTCGGTAATTTCAAAGCCTGTCCAATATAAAAGATCAGGTTGCCCTGCCTGTCAGAAATTTCATTGTCCGACGAAACCAGTTCAATGATTTTAATGATCAATACAAACTTCTGCTGCATGGTTAATGCCTGGTTAACCTGCTTGATGATCTGCATGATCTTTGCCCAGTCGTCAACAAAAATTTGCGTGTCCTCATCCAGGCTGCTGAGATCCTGCGGAGCGTTTATACGATGCGAGTGGCTCAGTTCATCGAAAACCTTAAGGTAATAAGCAGTAGCCTCCCGGTTAAGATGAAGGCTGAGAAATTCCTGGACGTTAGACCGCTCCTCCTCTGTAATACGCTCGCGGGCTACAATAGCAAAAAGTTGGATGATTGCTTTGAGAAGTTCTTCGCTCATGGGTTACTGGACTGCTCCAAAATACGGAATTAGCAAGATTAAACACTTCGCAACATGAAACAAAGAATCAACTTTGTTTTCTGGTGCTGACTAATGAGACGCCCGAATGCTATTCAAGTTACGATCGGTCAAACAAAAAAAGCTGCCGGTTTCCCGACAGCTTTCCATTTATCATTTTGAATGTTTCTAACCGATCTTAGTTGTGATCAAATCACCCAGGATGAACAACCCTTCGCGGAGGTACTCGTCTTCCATCTCATTAAGATTGCTTACACGTGGTGTATCACTATCGGTGATCGTTCCGCTAAGTTTCCGTGACGCTGTCTTCTTTTCAGCTTCTTCCATTTCTTTTTTGCGATTCGCTTCATTGAGAGAAAGACGGGTGTCTTTCATGCTCTTTCGCATATCTTCTGTCTCATCAACAAGCCTGGTCAATTGTTTGTCCGTTTTCAGCCTGTCCGTATGCGACTTATTCAATCCTGCAAGGATCTTATCATTGATCACCGGTGTTTTTTGATAAAGCGTTCCGCGAATTTCGTCCCACGGCAAAGCGCTCGGACTTGAGCTTTCGCCAAATTGATCAGAGTCAAGCGCCGAAGGAAGCTTGATGTCAGGCGTTACACCCTTATGCTGTGTACTGCTTCCCGTTACGCGATAAAATTTCTGGAACGTGAGTTTTAGCTGACCAACCTCATTCTTCGGGTCGTTGATGAACTGATGAAGATCTATTACAGTTTGCACAGTTCCTTTTCCATAAGTGGATTCACCCACTACAACACCGCGGTTATAATCCTGAATGGCACCAGCAAATATTTCTGAAGCCGAAGCCGAAAACCTGTTTGTTAACACAACGAGCGGGCCAGCGTACACCATATCCGGATCGTCATCGCTGCCTACTTCTATTCTGTTTGCTGAGCTTTTCACCTGTACTACAGGTCCATTTTTGATAAACAAACCGGTGAGGTCGATAGCCTCTGCAAGAGACCCACCACCATTATTACGGAGGTCGAGAACCATGCCATCGACGTTTTCTGCCTGCAATTGCTTGATCAGCTTCTGTACGTCGCGGGTTGTGCTATTATAGTTAGGATCTCCTTTCTGATAAGCCTCGAAATCCATATAAAAGCTTGGCAACGTAATAACACCCAGCTTCAGGTCTTTTCCATTCTTATTGTAATGAATGATATCTTTTTTCGCTTGTTGGTCTTCGAGTTTGATCTTATCGCGAACGAGTTCAATTTCTTTCGGTTTGCCTGTTACACCCGTCTCCGCAGGAAGAATGGATAATCTTACTTTTGTTCCTTTCGGTCCCTTTATGAGTTTCACCACGTCATCGATTCTCCAACCAATAACGTCGACCATTTCTCCATCGTCACCCTGACCCACAGCAATAATCCTGTCGTTGGGAGCAATTAACTTACTCTTCTCAGCGGGGCCGCCGGGCAATACTTCAACCACTTTCGTGTAGTCATTGTCCGTCTGAAGCCTCGCTCCAATTCCTTCGAGGGAAAGACTGATGCTTTGTTTGAACCTATCTGCAGCAGCCGGAGAAAAATAGTTTGTATGAGGATCATACGCCTCTGTGATGGTGTTCATGTAAATGCTGAAGATGTCTTCGGTATTCACATCTTTAGTATATGACTTGATCAGCCGGTCATATCTCTCGGCTAAGGTCTTTTTGATTTCAGGCGTTCCTTTTCCGGCGAGCTTTAATGAAAGGGCCTGGCTTTTGACAATCTTACGCCACACCTCATTTAGCTCAGCTTCCGTTTTGCACCATGGCTCCTTCTCTCTATCTGTTTCATAATACTCATCAATGGTGTAGTCAAAATCCTGGTTGACAAGATGGTCCATGACGTACTTCATCCGTTCATCAAAGCGATTCTTGAATACACCATAGATCTCGTATGCCGGGTCCACGTTCTCTTTTTTCGTGAGGTCATCCAACTCATACCTGTAGCGTTCAAATGAGGCAATATCCTGGGCAGTAAAATAAGTTTTACTGTTGTCCAGATTTTGAACGTAGCTATCCAGAATAACAGACGACAACGAATCATTAAAATGAATTTTCCGGTAATGATTATTGTCAAGAATGTAAGAAACAATTTTTGCTTCTTTTCCGAAGACAGGTTTAGGTTTTAGTTGGGTACTGTCTGGTAGATACCCAAAAACGGGGGAGGTTGCAATGGCAATTCCCGCAATGATTCCGAAGACTACGCGCATCATAAGCTTAACTCTTTTCTATCGAACGAAAAACTCAACACAAAAGTTGATATCAATACACTACCAAATTCGATGCCGGCTATGAAGCAGCCTATTTTTCTTTTATTTCGGTAAGAAATTTCTGGGCCTGCATGAGATCGGCGAATTCGAAGAATTTGGATCCTCCGCTTGATGAGTGTATCTCGACTTTTACGAGAACGACGTCTTTAACGGCATCCTTTTGGGAATTGCGTTCATTTTTATAGTCATCAACCTCCATGGTTGAAATTTTAAAGGCAGTAGCCCGCACTGATTTACAATATGAGCACTCGTAATGCTTGATCAACTCTCCCTGTTGTGTTGCAGTCGGCTGCTGGGTAATTTCCTCACGAACAACTTTCAGTGTAAAAAAGCCGCAATTGCCGCATTCAAGCGCTCTCAGGTGACCCTGATACTTTTCAATAATAACTTCATTTGTTTTTTCGTCGATCCACACATCGTAATCAATTGAAAACACGTCTTCTTCAGCTTTCATACCGGCATCCAGGTGAACGTCTTCTTCGTGTTCTGCCAGGAGGCGCATTTTGTTGCCCGTTTTAGGATTGACACGGGGTTGATAGCGCCATTTTCTTAGCTTTTTATCCACCCTTGACGGATAGTAGTACTCCAGGATCAGAAATGAAACGTATCCCACAAGCGTACCGCCGGCAACGGAAATAAACAGGCGCACAAAGAACCATACCCCCATTTCACTGAGCTTTTCCATACCATAACGGTTAATGATAAAAGCGACTGCAAGCGCAAGGCAGATAAAAACCAGCTCAAGGTTCTTGACCTCTCTCCTATTGACAAACTCATATTTTTCACGCGGCGTTTCAAGCGTAGAAACCTTAATAAAATGATAAAGTACAATTACAATTGCCGCTACTGCTAATAAAATTGAACCAATAAGCATAGCAGCATGCCATATCATAAGGAACGAATCGGGCTGGGTATTTTCCATATTGACGTTTAATAGATTTTAAATATAGAAATTAAAATTAATTGCAAGCCGCTTTACCTTTGCGGATCATGAAAAAATCAATTTTTAGAGCGCTGGCAAAACTTAACAAACTGGTATTGCCGCGTTACAGCAAACGGAACTTAAACCATCTTACAAAGATTGATAAGATTCTGATAGCGTGGCGTTATTACGGCACCACTAATTCACTATAAATTAGTGTCGGTCAGTTATTTACGCGAAGCAAACCCTGCAGATCTGCTGGACTATAATTAATAGACTTGATCGTCTTGTTGTCTGCCTTCCGGTATATCAGGAATTTTTCTCCTTCCTTTACATAATAGCATTCAGTGCCATCTTTTTTCCGGTAGTGCTCAACCGTCTGCTGCGCTTCTTCTTCGGTGAAACACGCTTTGCTCATATTTGATCGTTGCACTTCCTCAAAGAGCGCCTTGAATTTCTCGCCCAATCCGAATTCGAGAATTGCCCCCGCCAACACATATTGAATATCACAAAGCGCATCAGCGACTTCAACAATATCTTTCTCAAGTATAGCAACTTCCAACTCCTTCAGCTCTTCGGCGATCAGGGCGACTCGGAGCTTGCATCGGTCTTCCGACGGGATTGCCGGAGCGGGTAGAATCGGATGTTTAAAGGTGTTATGGAATTCAGCAACAAGGTTAAGCGCATCTGGTTGTGTCATGAAATCTGGGTAAATAGTGGCTTTGTTTTAACTTTTCTTTAACAGCAATATTAATGCAGCAGAAGGCAAATCTGTAACAAATCTCGAAAATTGGCGTATTTTTGTGTTGGATGAGACACCTCAGAAAGACATACATTAAATCGGTCTTCACCCTGGTTGCAGGTATTGCTTTCTTCAACCTCAGCTTTGTGCTCGCCGAGTTTAAGATGCTGAATATCACTGACAGCGCGCTCGTTCAAAGTCTTATTAATACCGGATTCGAAGAGGAAACGGAGCACGGCAACGAATCCTCTGAAGCTGATACATCTTCGGTAAAGGGTTTACTCGAACTCTGCTATCAAAATCTCATTCATCACCAGATCCTAACAATTGCCGCGCAGCAGCGTGATAAAGTCATTGAAAATATGGCCGTAAATGCCGGCTATGTTAAGATTATTTCCCCACCGCCCGACCTGGCTTTTTTGTCTATTTCATAAGCGTTTAATCAGCTTAATAATATATACATGCACCGGCAGGTAGCCGCGCGTTTGTTATGTCCTATTTAACACTAGCCAAAAAACAATCGATATATGGATATCTATAAATCATTACTTGAAGGAAATAAGAATTGGGTAAAAAATAAACTTTCCGAAGATCCGGACTTTTTCAATAGGTTATCTCAGGGTCAAAGCCCCCAGGTACTCTGGATCGGCTGCTCAGATAGTCGTGTGCCTGCAACAGAGATCACAGGCAAAGAGCCGGGGGATATTTTTGTCCACCGCAATATCGCCAACATGGTGGTTCATTCCGACATGAACCTATTGAGCGTACTTGACTACTCAGTCAACATCCTGAAAGTCAAACACGTAATCGTATGCGGACATTATGGTTGTGGTGGTGTGAAAGCCGCAATGACGAGTGGGCAATACGGGCTTGTCGACAACTGGCTTCGTCATATTAAAGATGTTTACAGACTTCATGAAAACGAGCTCAACGGAATTGAAGATGAAGAAACTCGTTTTGACCGGTTTGTGGAACTGAATATTATGGAGCAGGTTTTCGACCTCACAAAAACCTCCATCATCCAGAACGCGTGGGCGTCACGAAATGAGCCTGCACTCCACGGCTGGGTATATAGTATCAAAACGGGTATCATCAAAGATCTGAATGTACGCTTCGATAAAAAGGCCGACATCTCACCGATCTTCCGAATGGAGTCCCCACAAGTACCTGTTTAATCTTTCATGCTTTAATCTTGATAACGTGAATTTTTTTAGAACTATAAAATCGGATTTATCCTCAAGCGTAGTCGTCTTTCTTGTAGCGCTTCCCCTCTGTCTCGGTATCGGGCTTGCATCAACTGGCCAGCCTGATCTCGTGTTTTCCGGCGTCATTGCCGGATTTATCGGAGGGATTGTCGTCGGTTATCTGAGCGGCTCGCCACTGGGAGTTTCGGGCCCGGCCGCAGGTCTTGTTGTGATCGTCCTTGGCGCGTTTCACACACTTGGCAGCTTTGAGGCTTTTCTCCTTGCCGTTTTTCTTGCCGGATTGATCCAGTTAATCGCCGGATTTTTGAAGGCCGGAATCATCGGATATTATTTTCCCTCTTCCGTAATAAAAGGAATGTTGGCTGCCATCGGCCTCACATTGATACTAAAGGAAATCCCACACGCTCTGGGATATGACAAGGACTTCATGGGCGATTTTGCGCTCAATCAGGCAGACGGTCATAATACATTCAGTGAGATCTATTACGCACTGATATACCATAGCCCCGGAGCAGTTGTCATAAGCCTTGTCTCTCTTGGCTTGCTGATACTCTTCGAAAAACCTTTTATGAAGAAGTTCGGACTCTTTCGGTTTTTACCCGGCGCAGTGTTCGTTGTACTTGCAGGCGTCCTGCTCAATTATCTTTATTCAGGATTCTTTCCAGACTGGCAGTTAACAGGTGAGCATCTTGTGCAGTTGCCGGTTGCTTCCAACGCGATGGAGTTCATCAGCTTTTTCCGTTTACCGGATTTTTCAGCATTGAACAATCCGGACGTGTACATCGCGGCCTTCACTATAGCAATTGTTGCAAGTCTTGAAACACTTCTTTGCGTAGAGGCTACCGACAAGCTTGATCCACAAAAGCGAAACACACCCACAAACCGGGAATTGAAAGCGCAAGGTATCGGCAATATGATCTCCGGTCTGATTGGTGGACTTCCCATCACGCAGGTAATCGTCAGAAGTTCCGCTAACATTAATGCGGGAGCCAAGTCGAAGTGGTCAGCAATTTTCCACGGTGTGATCTTGCTTTGCTCGGCGATTCTCATTCCAACGGCGATCAACCTTATTCCTTTAGCCTCGCTTGCAGCAATCCTGTTAATGGTGGGATACAAGCTATCCAAGGTTTCATTGTACAAAACGATGTATAAGAACGGATGGGATCAGTTGATACCTTTCATGGCCACAATTCTGGGCATTTTGCTCACTGATTTATTAAAAGGAATTGCGATCGGAATGGTGTTTGCGATTTTCTACATATTACGTCGAAACTACCGCCATTCATATTCCTACAAGAAGAATACGAACCATGAGGGTGAAGTTGTCGAGCTGCGGTTATCGGAAGAAGTGACTTTTCTGAACAAAGCAAGCATTCAGATGAGTCTCGATGGATTGCCAACAAATTCGAAGGTGATTATCGACGGATCACATTCTGTTGAAATCGATCATGACGTGCTCGAACTCATCCAGGATTTCAGAAGACATACAGCCCCCTCCAGGAATATCAAGGTGGAAACCATTGGCATTCGGGAAGTTGAAATTTCAGGGCATTAACATCCCCTGGAAACGTGGCGTAAGGACCGGTTAGTTTTGGTACCGGTCCTTTTTCATTTTCATCACCCATTCAACGCTCATTTTATATCTTTGCGCGAAACATTTAACGATGACAAACTTTGTTGACGAACTGAGATGGCGTGGAATGCTGCATGATATCATGCCAGGCACGGAAGAGCAACTGATGAAAGAATCCACTGCAGGTTATATTGGTTTCGATCCAACCGCTGATTCCCTTCATATCGGACATCTTACGCAAGTGATGACGCTGCTTCATTTTCAACGTGCAGGCCATAAGCCATTTGCTTTGGTTGGCGGCGCAACGGGAATGGTAGGCGACCCTTCCGGGAAGTCGGCCGAGCGCAATCTTTTGTCGGAGGAAATTTTGCAACACAATGTTGCGTGTGTAAAAAAACAGCTTGAAAAATTTCTGGACTTCAGCGGAAACAACGCTGCGGAAATGGTTAACAACTACGACTGGTTTAAGGATTTTCGTTTCCTTGATTTCATTCGTGACGTTGGAAAGCATATCACTGTCAATTATATGATGTCGAAGGATTCCGTTCAAAAGAGATTGGAATCCGGATTATCCTTCACCGAATTTTCATATCAACTCGTACAGGGTTATGACTTCTACTGGTTGCATACGAACAAGAAATGCAAACTTCAGATGGGTGGTTCAGACCAGTGGGGAAACATCGTAACCGGTACGGAACTCATTCGCAGAAAATCCGATGGCGATGCCTATGCGTTAACAACCAAATTGTTGACAAAGGCAGACGGTACCAAGTTTGGGAAATCGGAAGGTGGAAATGTTTGGCTGGATGCAGAGAAAACTTCTCCTTATACTTTTTATCAATATTGGCTAAACATCTCTGATGAGGACGCGGCAACGTGCATTAAGATCTTCACCCATTTTACAAAACAGGAAATTGATGTACTGATAGCGGAGCATCAAAGTGCTCCACATCTCCGTAAGCTACAGCAGGCGTTGGCAAAGGATATCACAATTCGTGTACACTCGTCTTCCGATTATGAAACAGCGATAAAAGCGACAAACTTGCTGTTTGGCTCATCCACAACGGAAGATCTTAGAGCGTTAAATGAAAGTACTTTTCTTTCGGTGTTTGAAGGCGTTCCGCAGGTAACGATTGCCAGATCCGAATTTGAATCCACACCAACGGTTACCGATCTATTGTCTTCGGTAACGAAATCAATCGTGTTTCCATCGAAGGGTGAAGCGAGAAAGATGATCCAGGCTGGCGGAGTAAGCATCAACAAAACGAAGCTTGAAGATGTGAATCAGAAACCTGCGTTTGAATTGCTACATGGCAAGTATTTACTCGCGCAGAAAGGAAAGAAGAATTATTATTTGATCAGAGTTGATTAAATACGCGGCAACGAACTAATGCTATTTCTGTTGAAGCTTAACGCCGAGTGAAATTTGAAACGCCCCATTTTTTACCGTCTCGTTACCCTCATCATTGTCGACAACGTTGCTAAGTCCAGCGTAATAACGCGCAGAAGCATTGATAGGCCCGAAATCGTAACCCAAACCAATATTCAGTCCGAAATCCAAATCTTTTGCTTCTTTTAACTTCTGGCTTCCACTTTCTGAAAGGACTTCATCACTGTCAACATATACTGTAACATCATATTTACCTTTCGCATTTAAGAGAAAGCTTAATGTCGGTCCAGCAAAAAGACTAACCTGACCGAATTTGTATGCAAAGAGCAAAGGAAAACTTAGGTAATTTAGGTTTGCTACGAATTCACCTTTTTCGTGAATTTCATTAAATCCATCGTTGTACCTATCATCAAAAGTTTCCTTAGCGCCCATGGAAGAGTACAATGCTTCCGGCTGGAAGGACAGCTCCTCGGAGATAGGTACTTGCAAATAGCCACCCAGGTGAAACCCAAGTCGCGCTTTCGGGTTCTCCCCTTCTGACGGATGCATATTCGCGATGTTCAAACCAGCTTTCAACCCGCCGGTAACTTGAGCGTAAGATGGACAAACAAAGGCCGTCAAAAAGAAAACAGCCAAGAATGTTTTTTTCATAATATTTAGATAAAAAAAAAGCTGTCCGGGACGGACAGCTTCCACATTTTTTTTAATACTTAATCGTCACCACCGAAAAGCGTATACCCGATTGACAGTTGAATTACATTGTTTGTAACTTTAACGTCTTCATCGGTGTCGACAATGTTTGATAGACCAGCTGAATACCTCAATGTCGCGTTCAGCTTACCAAATTCAGCTCCAAGACCGAAGTTAAATCCAAAGTCTGTACCGTTGTAAAACTCTTTCACATCATCCTCTCCAGATTCGCCGTCTCCTTCCCACTTCTCCTTAGCGCCTAAAAGAAGACCTAGCTGTGGTCCTGCCTGCACGTTAATATTGCCGAATGAATACTTAACCATAACTGGAATTGAAAGATAGTTAAGTTTCGTTGTCGCTTCGAAATCTCCCTCTGACACCTTGGCACCTACTGAATTATACAATAATTCAGGTTGAATGCTCAACTGTTCGGACATTGCAAAATTCAGATATCCACCAAGATGGATGCTTGTTCTCATGTCTGTGTTTTCAGCATCGCCGCCTACATTGGCAAAGTTAAAACCTGCCTTGGCACCAATGCTCATTTGCGCGAAAGACACTATTGAAAAAGCACAAATCGCAATCGCTGATAGTAATAGTTTTTTCATAACTAGACTTTATTTGGTTTTAAAAGTTTAAGCAATATCAAATATTAGAATTAATTCTCACAAGAAAGAGGAGAAATTACTTTCCAAACTTGAAAAGTTTATAGCCAAGCGATAATTGGAAAACCTGGTTCTTTGCCTCAGGTGCACCGTCACCATCGTATAACTTCGAAAGGCCAAGATTATACCTCGCATCAATTGTCAAGCCAAACGGCAAATCCCAGCCTGCACCCAATGCAGCACTGATGTCGGATTTTTTCATCTCGTCCTTGATGTTCTCTTTACTGATATTACCGAGGTCATCAACAAACTCCTGATCTGCCTTTGTAACAAAACCAAACTGTGGCCCTACCTGAAGATTAAGACCCGCTGCGAGATAAAGTTTTACAATGATAGGTATATTAAGATAGCTGTAGTTGGCGTGGAGATCTTCATTGTTAAATGAGACTGTGCTTCCCTGTTGTGAGAAAATTACTTCCGGTTGAATACCAATCTTAGTAAGTTTTACAAGTGCAAATGCGCCTCCGTGAAATCCGGTTCTGCTCTTATAATTTTCGCCAGCTGAAGCATCCGTATTAATATTTGCGAAATTAGGGCCTGCCTTTATCCCTATAGCGAACTCTGCCTGTGCTAATGCTGGTAGAACTGAAACACATAATAGTGCTAATGCCAGTAGAAGTTTGTTTTTCATTGTAGTTGATGTTAGTTGTTATGTCGACGTTAAAGATAATCATTTCATAGAAAAAACAGGCTATCCTTCAAGACAGCCTGTTTAAAAAAGTTAATGCGCGAAACATTTGTTCCGCAAATATCTTACAATTGTAATTACTCGCTACCGAGATAGAAGCTAAAGCCTACATTCAATCCAAATCTAGTGGCATCAAGATCACCAGAAAGCAAATCGATATTCAACGTAGGTTCAATCGCGATGTTATCCGTGATAAATGCAGCATAACCACCTTCGATGCCTAGAACTGTTGCAGATGCATCCGTCTCCCCATAATCTTCCTTATAGGTTCCAAGACTGGCGCCGAGAATAATAGTGTTATTTAAGTAATATCTGCCAAATATCCCAAAGCCAATTTTCGATGTATCATCGATCTTGGCGTAATCAAGTTTCAAACCTCCGACTACATTTTCAATGAAGAAGTAACCAACCTTTCCGTGTAAATCGAATTCGCTGAAGCTGTCTCCTCCATCAGGACTAACATTTGTAAAACCAAAATTTGACCCAGCACCTACCAGGATTGTTCCCTGTGATATCTGTGCCTGTCCAGTAAATAGGGCCGCAAAGACAATCAGACCAGTAAATAAAATTTTTTTCATAAGTGTATAAAAATTTATGGTCGCAAATTTATTGAAACATTTCACTTGCCAAACAATTTGTCGACGAGTGGTAATTTGACTTCATTCGGCCATGTAATTTTTATCCGTTCGTTCTCGGTCATTTCTTTCTTAATCGTTGACAGCGCATTCGGATTGCGCGCCCATGCTCTTCGCGCTATTCCATTAGTCACATCGAAGTATAACATGTTACGTAAGTTTTCATCTGCTTTTTCACTTCCGTCCAGCAACATGCCGAAACCTCCGTTGATGACCTCACCCCATCCTACTCCGCCACCGTTATGTATTGATACCCACGTCGCTCCACGGAATGAATCACCGATCACATTCTGAATGGCCATGTCAGCGGTGAACCTTGATCCGTCGTAGATATTCGAAGTTTCACGATAAGGGCTGTCCGTTCCGGATACGTCATGATGATCGCGTCCAAGCACAACGGGGTCTATCTGTTTGTCTCTCACCGCCTTGTTGAAAGCCGAAGCGATTTTCATTCTTCCCTCCGCGTCAGCATACAGTATCCTCGCTTTCGATCCAACCACCAGCTTGTTTTCAGAAGCCTGTTTTATCCATTGGATGTTATCTTGTAACTGCGAAACAATTTCTGGTCTGGCGGTGAGGAG
>Ga0196965_1000748_pt1 | contig 15753 bp, 11 predicted proteins | sample S1_20metaG_FD_148668 | JGI IMG/M metagenome (GOLD analysis project Ga0196965, IMG submission 148668) | Soil microbial communities from Anza Borrego desert, Southern California, United States - S1_20 | ecosystem: Environmental > Terrestrial > Soil > Desert | place: USA: California | collected... | reverse complement strand
AGGAGGCTGGCAGTGCGTAAAGGTTCGAAAAAAGCAATTAAAGCTGTGGCCAGAAGACTTGCGGTGATCTATTATACAATGCTGAAAGAAAAATGTGCTTATGATCAAACGAGGTTAGGAAATAACTTCGAACAACAACGAGCCCGAAAGATAGCAAGGCTTATGAAAGAAGCTTCCAAGTATGGATATGATCTTCAGCCTGCAATGTTGTGATTATCAACCACAAACAAGGAACGTCATTGTAAGAATTAAACCTGCGGCTCAAGAAATTGAGATGACAATTCGCGTAAGGCAGGCTGAAGAATTTTCAACAGATTGAGAACCGCTTCACTAACTAAAGCAAATGCTCCGGAGGAGTTAAATGTGAATAGCCACGAGCTGAGCTCGTGGCTGATATTGCGATATGAAATTGTGGCACAGATGCTTGTAGATCAGGCGGAAAGCGTCCACGGCACACATATGGCAATCTGCGGTCGACAGGAAATCCAAAAATCATGTCCTGATCGACTCATTCGTTATTCATTCATCACCTTTGTTGTAATCGGTATGCGCGCATGTGCTCCGCACAAAGCATGCAGAAGAATCCCCCGATCAAGGAAAAATGATTCGTTGCCCGAATCTGAAAGCTCACGTTATTTCGAAAAACTCATTAACTATCGATAACAACAACCTCAAACCTTCTTCTCCCTCGTACTTTGTACCTTGTATCTTCGTACTTTGACCCTGGTCCAACAAACTCGCGGCTCGAAGCTCTCGCAACTTACAGCTATTTCATTGCATGGCACAAAACATCTGATGGTCTCCCCGGAACAGCCAGGCATAACGATATCTTCTTAACAACCAACGTTAAACGCAAAACCGTTTCGTGAATTTGATGCGGGCGGTTAGAGGCATTATTTTTTATTGCAAAATAATAGATCTTAATAAGCGGCGGATGGAAATACTTTCAAAAGAATTTGCAATCGGTAATTTAAGACTAGAAATTTCAGTTCACGATCTCTCTTACCGAATGGGCCTGGCTCCCGACGAAATACATCAAAATCACCTCTATGTTAATGTTACTGCAAAGGACAAATCGGGTCGTAGGCTTTGGGTTACGCCAATATTGTCCAAGGATGGAAAAGTGAAAGCTTACTCTTCTGTGAACGAAGCGCTTAACGATGCAAAGCAGAAAATATCATTAACTGCCGAGATTCAGCATACATAGCACGGCTTCGTAAAAATTTAATGCCAGTGCAACACGATGTTTATTGTCGTAAAGGATAATCAAACTCAAGTTCATCTCGAATTCAACGTGTAGCCGCGTCTCCTCAAGCCACTTCATGTTTCGGAAATTTTTAAACACTGAAATCTGACTGATAGATCAACTGCATCTTTTTGCAAAACGAGGTAGCACACGAAAGAAAACCTACGGAGGCCTCCTTCCGCGCTTGAATTCTATCTTGATTAATTCGCTTCAGTATACCGTTTAAAATTATCAAGAATGGCTTGCCATCCCGCACGTTGCATTTCTACCGGATTTTGTCCTTCAGGATCAAAAGTTTCAATAACCCTGGTTTGGTTTCCAGCTGCCGAAAAAAGAATTTTCACTTCTCTACCGTCACTCATCGCATACTCGATTGCACGGTTCGGCTGGATGTTTGTATAAACACCTTCAAAATCAAAACTCATACTACCATCCTTCGCTGCCATTGTTGTTTTAAATTTTCCATCTTTACGAAGATCGTTTTCAGCATAAGGAACATGCCATTCTTCAGAAGCATTGCACCACTGCATAATGTGTTTTGGTTCTGCCCAGAATGACCACACTTTTTCTATCGGTGCATCAATCGTGCTCTCTACGGTAATCGCTGTTTTTGTTTCCATATTTTGTGTTCTGTTTAATTATTAATATTGACACAAACATATGGCTTTGCTTAATTGCAAACATTGGTCTAAAGCGACTTTTTAGCGGGCTGAATGGGACACAGATATAGGATTTGAAAATTTCCGGGTTTTCGATCAGTTGCAGGCTACAAGTTACAAGCTGCAAGATATCTTCGAAACAAAACTCGCCTTTCGAAATAGCTACGAGCCTCGAGCCGCCTCGAGCTCTGAGCTTCGAACTTGTTTGGATCATAAGTTTCATACTTTCGATAATTATGGGATTGCAGGGTTTCTACACATATGTGTTTTTGTAAACCATACCAAACCCTAACTTTGAACTTTGAATCTGGAACTTTAAATTTTGAATCAATACAATGATTAATAAAACTGAACACGAGGAGCGGGAATACCTGGAAGAAATTAAGGAAAGACTACTGCTGGCCATCCGGAGGGTGGATGATCGCGTGAAAGAATCCTCAGCAGAGCTTCGACAAAACAAAGCATACATCTTCGAGCACCAATCAGGCATGGATGAAGCTGACATGGTAGCTGCTGAACAATCGATAAACAGGATGGCATTTACAGGTGAATCGGCAGTGGCAAGAAAAAGAAAATTAATGAAGCTGGGTGACTCGCCCTATTTCGGCAGAATCGATTTTATGACCGATGATTCTGGTGAGCCTACTCCTGTTTATATTGGCATCTATACCTTTACAGATGAATCCCAACGCGCTAATCTTATCTACGACTGGCGTGCTCCTATCTCATCGATGTTTTATGATTTCGAATTAGGTGATGCGTGGTATGAAACGCCTTCCGGAAAAATCGAGGGCGGAATTGACCTGAAACGTCAATACAAAATTCGTGAAGGAAACATGGAATTCATGATCGAAAATGCGGTCAACATCCAAGATGATCTGCTTCAAAAAGAATTGAGCAAGTCGTCGGATGATAAGATGAAGAACATTGTTGCCACTATTCAACGTGACCAGAATGCCGTGATCAGGAATGAGACAGCACCGGTAATGATCATCCAGGGTGTAGCCGGATCAGGTAAAACTTCCATTGCATTGCACCGCATTGCGTTTTTGTTATACCGGTTCAGGGAAACTATTTCAGCCAAAGATATCCTCATCATTTCACCCAATAAGGTCTTTGCCGATTACATCTCTAACGTGTTACCCGAACTGGGCGAAGAACAAATTCCGGAGATGATCATCGAAGAACTTGCTACAGATGTGTTGGAAGACAAGTACAAGTTTCAATCCTTTTTTCAACAGGTGTCCCGTCTCCTTGAGGATCCGGATGAAGGATTCGTCGAGCGTATTCAGTTTAAATCTTCCTTTGCATTCTTATCAAAACTTAACCAATATCTTATCCACCTCGAAAACAACTTCTTTGTTGCGAATGAATTGCGTGTAGGCCGAACGGTAGTACCATCACCGTTTATTCACGAAAAATTTAAATCATATTACCGCATTCCGTTACTTAAGCGCTTCCAGGAAGTTGTGAAGGACATTCAGCAGTTTGTAAGAAACAGTGTGCAACGAAAATTAACTGGTCAGGAAAAAGCACAGATCTGGCAGGCAGTTCCGCAGATGATTAAAATGGGAAACGTATTTGATTTGTATAAAAATTTTTATTCATGGATAGGAAGAGAAGACCTGTTCCGGATGAGTACCGGAGGAGTGCTTGAATATTCGGATGTTTTTCCTTTGATCTATTGTACAATCCGGCTGGAAGGCGTGAAAACATATGATCATGTAAAACACTTACTCGTAGATGAAATGCAGGATTATACCCCTGTTCAATACAGTGTGCTATCCAGATTATTCAAATGCAAGAAAACTATTCTCGGCGACATCAGCCAAAAGGTAAATCCGTACAGCGCTTCATCGCTGGAAGGCATACACCAAATCTATCCACAGGCAGACACGGTAAAACTTTTAAGAAGCTACCGGTCGACATGGGAAATCACGGATTTTGCCCAACGCATTATCCTGAATCCCGACCTTATCCCCATGGAACGACACGGTGCTATTCCCGTAGTACAGGGGTTTAACAGCAATCCGGAAGAAGCTGAAGAAATTAAAAGACTACTGGCAGCTTTTAAGAATTCGGGCCACGAGTCGTTAGGTATTATCTGCAAAACCCAGGACCAGTCAGAAACTTTACATCGCGAATTAAAATCGCCTGAAGTAAATTTGCTAACCGCAGAAAGCACAGCATTTAAAAACGGAATTATCATTACGACAGTCCATCTGGCCAAAGGACTGGAGTTTGACGAAGTAATCATCCCATTTGTTTCTGTTCGAAATTATAGAACCGATGTAGACCGAAGCATGTTATACATTGCCGTTACCCGTGCCATGCACAGGCTTACACTTTTATACACGAAAGAAAAATCAAAATTCATATCAGACTAACGGAACAGCCTCAATCAAAGTATTAAAGTTTATCAGAGCTGGTGAGTTTTCATGGGCTTGATATTTAATCCTGGTTTTTACCTACGATCTCTTTACGTTTCACTCTTTTGGCAACGTGACAATTTATTACAATTCCTTACCGGACAGTGACATCCCGCGGGTAGGAGCTGCGTTTCATTCATTGTGATCAATAAAACACCGTGTATGAAACCCAGGATTATTCTTTTATTAGCCGCCTTAATATGTTTTGCCAGCATCCAAAGTGTGGCTCAATCGCCAGACGAAACGCGAGTAAAAATTCTACGCACAGATCAGCCTGGCATTATCAGGTTGGTCTATGCAAAAAAAATCAACGACCATGTTGCCATAACATTCCGAACCAAACGTGGCAACGTTAGCAGTGATCGTATTAAAGGTAACAATTACCCAAAAGGGTTTTCAAAACGATATGATGTTCGCGAAATAAGCAGTCACGAATTCTGGATCGAAATTACGTCGCCTGAGATGACAACCATCTACCACATTATTCCTTCGGACAAGGGAGAAAAATTTACAGCACATCTTGAGAAAACAATTTACAATCATGTACTGATAGCAACAAAATAATACTTTCCCTTTGGTTTGGGTTGAGTATGGCTGGGTGATCCGTCACCTGGCTTTTTTTCTTTCCGGTTCACCCAAAAGTGTTAAGTGTATTGTGAGCGCAGCTCGCGTTCGAAAACCAGTTGTTCGAAGAAACTTCATGCGCTATTAATTGATTCGTTACTGCAGTTCATTATTTGCAAAATGTACGTGATCCGCATTTAGTCCTTCTCCTGAGTTGCCGAAAAAAAAGAACGGTAAAAGTTCTCGCGCGTGTATCTCTACTTAAGGCCTGTCACAAGACGAAATCAATCCATCTCAAAAATTATTGGAGAAGTATAAAGCGTGTTATAACTTACGCAGTTGTTTAAAGCCTAACGTCTAATCATGCTTTCTCTACAAAACCTTAGTATTCGAACCAAGCTGCTGTTGATCTCCCTTTTGCCTCTGTTGGCATTGGTCTATCTTCTTCAAAACAAATTACAAGCTGAGTTTGGTGCCAAAAAAATCACGTCTCGGGTCTACCAGGAATTCGAGGAGGTGAGCCGAATGTCCAATCTCATTCACGAAATTCAAATAGAACGGGGATTAGTCCTCACTTACCACCTTAGCAAAAGTGAAGATGACCGAAATAAAATGATTGAACAACGGGTCAATACAGACAAGTTGATTAATGATGTCCGGAGCATATATCATCAACATAAAAAGAATACGCCCATTCTTAATTTGCTTGACAGCATTCATCAATTGCGTGACAACTTAGAAACTTATCCGGAGGAGGCTAACCGTGTAAAGAGCGAGTTGTTATCTGAAATTCATACTATCGCGCGGTATTCACAAAATGCAGATATAAAAAATCAGCTGGAAGCCCACTTGTATTTGCTATACACAAAAGAATATCTCGCCCGAATTCGGAGTATACTCATGCCGTCCATTTTATCAAAAGAGTTTAAAGGCCGCGAGTTTGCACGCTTCGCCGCGAGAAATGGCCAATACACCGTTAACCTAAACAAATTCAAAGAAACCTATTCACCCGAATTAGCCGCATATTTTGAAAAACAATTCAATAGTTCATCGATTAACCTTGTACAAAGCAATGTTGATTCGCTTTATAACAATCCAGGATTCATTGCACAAATGGACAAAGACTTATGGTGGATGAACTCTTCTGCTGCCGTGAATGCATTGAACAATACGGAAAAATTTTCACTTGAAAGGATTAAAGAGCGCGCTGAGACTGAACTGGCAACAATTAACCAAAGCGTCCTGCTAAGCATCACCTTTGCGGTGATGTTAATTATTTCCATCACATTGCTTGTTGTCCTCACCGTTAAACAAATCTTAACCGCGATCAAACAAATAAAAGAAGCTGCTGAAAGAATCACTCAGGGAGATTCTGATTTTTTGGTAACCGTCGATTCAACCGATGAAATAGGCGATCTGGCCAAGTCATTCAATCAGATGATCGCTGTTACGAAACAATATGCCAGCGCGGCCGAAACCATTGGTCAGGGTGATTACAGTCCACTGGTGAAAATTCGCAGTAAATCTGACACACTCGGTAAGGCGTTGAATAACATGAAAACGAATCTTCAGCGCTTGTCAGACGAAAACAAAAAACGGACATGGTTACTCACGGGAAACAGCGAGTTGAATGACAGTATGCGCGGTGATAAAGACCTTGCAAATCTTACAGCAGATATTGTAAACGAACTGGCGTCTTATTTACGCGCAGAAATTGGCACACTTTACGTAAGAGAGAATGGTCATCTAAAATTTGCAGGTGGCTATTCGGTGGATGCGACAAGGGTGCGCCCGACAATTGAATTGGGCCGGGGCATTATCGGGCAGACTGCCCTGTCTTCAAAGTCTATGATCATGAATGATGTCCCCGAAGATTACATCAGAATAAACTCTGCACTCGGGGAAACTAAACCCAACAGCCTGATCGTTTATCCATTTCTTTATGAAAACGAAGTTAAAGGTGTCATTGAACTTGGTTCATTCAGGCCATTCTCTGACCTCGATCTGGATTTACTAAACATTGTTGGAAATAACATCGGGATTGCCATTACCGCTGCGCAATCACGGGACCAGATGAAACAATTACTTGAAGAAACGCAACGGCAGGCAGAAGAACTTGAGACACAACAGGAGGAGCTACGTCAATTCAACGAGGAATTACAGGAAAAAACAGAACTGCTTCAAAGGTCTGAAGAAGAGTTAAAAGCGCAACAGGAAGAACTTCAGCAAACGAATGAGGAGCTGGAAGAGAAAGCCAATATTCTGAATGATCAAAAGCAAGCACTGGAGTTTGCGAAATTTCAGATCGAAGAAAAAGTAAATGAACTGGAGGTAATCAGTAAATACAAAACAGATTTCCTGGCGAACATGTCGCATGAATTGCGTACGCCACTAAATAGCATTCTTATACTTTCGCAGGTAATGATGGAGAACCGGAATAACACATTAAGCCAAAAGGAAATACAATTTGTAAAAACAATCCAGCATTCCGGCAATGACCTGTTAAGCCTCATCAACGAAATACTCGACCTTTCTAAAATTGAGGCTGGAAAAATGGAAATGGACATTGGAGATTTCAACGTCGGTGAAATCTGCAAAAATATACACACTTCCTTTGAAGAGGTGGCCAGGAATAAATCCATCGAATTCAATATTGAACTCGATAATAAATTAAATGAATTTACCGTTACTTCTGATCAACAGCGAATTGAACAAATCATCAAAAATTTCCTTGCCAATGCATTCAAGTTTACCGAACGCGGAGGACAGGTTAACTTAACAATAACATCTGCTTCCGGTGACCTCATATTCAGGAATAAAAACCTCAATAAATCACAGCATGTATTAGCGTTTACAGTAAGTGATACCGGGATAGGAATTCCTAAAGAAAAAGCAGATGTAATTTTCGAAGCATTTCAACAGGTCGATGGTTCAACCAAACGAAAATATGGCGGCACTGGTCTGGGCTTATCCATCAGCCGCGAACTCGCCCTCATGCTCGGTGGTGAAATTCATTTAAAAAGCGAACCTGGAATAGGCAGTTCATTTACACTTTATTTGCCTGCTGTTACATCCGCATCGGTTGAGCCACACGCGCAAGTTAATCCTCCTGTGCTCTATACGCGTCCGACAAGACACATAACAGCAATACCTGAACCGGATAACAACGCATTGGGTACCATTTCGGATGACCGTGAATCCGTTTCTGAAGCTGATCGCAAAATATTGATCATTGAAGATGATGTGGATTTTTCATCTGCGCTGCTTGAATTTGTTCGCGAACGAAACTATAAAGGCATCATAGCCCACGATGGCGGATCTGGATTAACTTATGCCGTGCGTTATAAACCTGACGCTATTCTGCTCGACATGAAGCTTCCCGGCATGGGTGGAGGACATGTACTCAGGCAATTGAAATCGGATTCGGCTTTGCGTCACATCCCCGTACAAATTATTTCCGGATTTGATTACCGGAAAGAAGGCTTGCGACAAGGTGCCCTGGATTTCCTTAAAAAACCCATATCACGTGAAGCGTTCTGGAAAGCCATCGATAACATTGAGAACTTTGTTACCCGTAAGCCAAAAAAATTATTGATTATCGAAGATGATCAACAGCATAACCTTGCTGTTAAAGAATTGATTGGTAATGGTGATGTCAATTGCTATTCTGCGTTTTCCGGCCAGGAGGCCTTTAAGATGATGGAAACAGATTCTTTTGACTGTATTATTATTGACATGGGGCTACCAGACATGAGTGGCTTTCAATTTTTAGAAAGCCTAAAAGAAAGCAAGCCTTTTCGAAAAATTCCGATCATTGTGTACACGGGCAAAAATCTGTCGAAGGAAGACAACAGCAAACTGGAGATGCTGGCCAATACCGTGGTGTTAAAAACTGCCCATTCACACGAACGATTACTGGATGAGGCAACGCTGTTCCTTCACCGCGTAGAATCCAAACTCCCAAAAGAAAAGCAGAAGATCATCCGAAAACTTCATAAAACTGACGAAGTACTTAAGGGAAAAAAAGTATTGATTGCCGACGACGATATCCGAAATGTTTATTCGCTTGTTACGGTGCTCGAACAGGAAGGTGTTGAATGCATTACCGCCGAAAACGGAAAAGCTGCAGTAGAAGCGTTACAAAATGATCCAGCTATTGATATGGTCCTAATGGACGTGATGATGCCGGAAATGGATGGCTATGAAGCTTCACGAGAGATCAGAAAATCTACGGCATTTCAGCATTTACCGATCATTGCCCTAACAGCCAAAGCAATGAAGGGAGATAGAGAAAAATGCCTCGAGGCCGGCATGTCTGATTACGTTTCAAAACCACTTAATATACAACAACTGGTGTCACTCATGCGCGTATGGCTGTATGCATAATTCGAACAAAAAAAACGGGAAGCCTACACTAATAATCAACACTGAAGTATGTTTGTAGAGACGAATCCCGATGATTTTAAACCACTACTTAATCTCCTGCATGAAGCTTACGGTTATGATTTTACCGGTTATGCAGATGCTTCAATCAGGCGCCGGAGTATGCACTTCATGACTACCCATAGAATTACCTCGGTTGCTGAACTCCAGAAAATTTTATTATCCAACGAAAAGATATTTGAAGAATTTGTACAGAATATTTCTGTTACGGTAACGGAAATGTTTCGTGACCCACTGTTCTACCAAAGTTTAAGACAACGGGTTTGCCCAAGGCTGGCAACTTATCCTGTAATAAAAATCTGGATTGCGGGCTGCGCAACCGGAGAGGAAGCATACTCTGTTGCCATTTTGTTGAAGGAAGAAGGCTTGCTAAGCCGGTCTGTCATTTATGCTACAGACATTAATCAGCATTCTGTAAATCTGGCGAAAGACGGTGTTTTTCCGATGGACAACATGAAGAATTACACCCAGAATTATCAGAAATCCGGTGGAACAAAATCATTTTCAGAATATTATATCGCCAACTATAACCATGCAATTTTTGATCGGTCACTAAAAAAGAATATGGTGTTTGCCCCGCATAACCTTGCCACCGATCAATCCTTCAACGAGTTTCAGTTAATCCTTTGCCGCAACGTATTGATTTATTTTAATCAAGAATTACAGAACAAGGTGATCAATCTTTTTTATGACAGCCTTTGCACATTTGGTTTTTTAGGACTAGGCAACAAAGAATCTCTTCTTTTTACAGATAAAAAATCATGTTTTGAAATGCTCGACAAAAAGGAAAAAATATTCATGAAAACAAGATAAGCCTGACACGCTTCCGGCCATGACTATCTATTGCGGTAACTCCAGGCTTTTCCATAAATAGAGCGTAGCATATGCCTCCCAACCTTTGTATTTTTTGAAGACGTGCTTTACTTCATCCAGCGTTGGCTTTCGGTTCATCTTCTTTAGGTTTTTAATCGCATTATGAATTCCGGCATCTTCGAGGGGAAACGCATCCGGATAACGAAATGTTTTCATCAATGCATAGTTCGCTGTCCAGTTGCCAACACCTTTTATTTTAATCAGCTGTTCTTTTGCTTCCTCGAAGGGAAGGCTACTTAATTTTAACTTAGAAATCCTGCCATCCACAAAAGCCTGGGCGATCAACTGAACATATTTGCTCTTTTGCCGTGAGAATTGTAAAGGCAGTAAATCTTCATCACGAAGGGTTACAACAACTTCCGGCACAGGGAATGCGTAGTACGAGCGATCGTTCCATTGAAGGATCGTGCCATATGCCGCGACAAATCTCTGTTTCAATGTATACGCGAACTGCAAGTTAATCTGCTGGCCAATAACCGCCCACACCAGCGATTCGAACAAATCAGGCTGCCCGACAATCCGGTACCCGTAAAAACGTTTCACCAATGGGGCCAACAACTTATCACGTGAAGCAATTTTATAGAAAGGACCAAGGTCTGATGTCAAATCAAACCACTCCTTAATGTAAGACGAAATAGAGGCCTGTGTTGCTTCGTCAGGTTGTAATGCAGGGAAGGTAATTGTAAAAACGCCATTACCGGGGATAATCTTAACGAGGTATTTCGCATTATTTATAATAAAAAGCTTAAGCACAGCGTCTCCCTCAATAACATGCAATAGTTCCTTTGGCGAACGTCTCAAAAATTGAAAATTGAATGCTACGTTGTAATCTTCGGGAAGTGGAATGACTGCGTTGATCATAAACGTAAATGTAAGAGAAATGAGTTGGCCGATAATTATCGCTTTACGGAAGTTGTCATACAGGAAATATTTATTAATGCATAGTGTACACGACTTTTAAGTCGAAGCAAGGAATGGTCGGTCTGTCCTGAAATCGGAAGAGTTCAGCTCAGTGGCGGATGTAAAATGCCCAGTACTCACGTGAAAGAACCTACAGACAGGTAATAGCAGGCATACCGTTTCAAATTTATTCGTGCTTTAATTAGCCGTGTGCCCGCTGATTCAAGCTGATAATTTTCTAAAATTTCGCTAAATATATTGAACAATAATACCAACCATTTTACCTAAAGGAAATGATGAAATCCCGTTATACCCTATGATTTGGCTGTTCCTACGTAATCATACGGATAACATTCTGTTTGTAATTCACCTTATAGCGTTACATGTAATTTTCGTCGACAAAATCATAAAGCTTACGCAGTTAATCGATTCATCTTTGTGCTATTAAAAAAAACAACAAATGAAAAAAATTACAGTTTTAATGAATGGAATTTTGCTGGCACTTGTGCTCGGCTTATCTGCATGTGATGGGGATCAGGGTGAGGTCGGTCCAACTGGTCTTCAGGGCGAAAAAGGTGACAAAGGTGATCAGGGTGTTGCTGGCGAAAAAGGTGAAGGCAGCGAAGAAGCTGCAACTTTTGGTAACATTAAATTAACTGTTGCCGGCACAAGAGAGGATGGCATAGCCTATTCACAAGTACTTGATTTCCGTTATATCCCAGAAAATAGCGGAGTATACGGAAGTTCGTATTACGAGTATGAAGAAGAACTTCATTTTAATATTGAAAGAGAATTCAAAAACCAAATAGTTAGTAACGGAAGACCCAACGCATCCAATAATAATTCCATTGAATTAAGGTTTGACACTAGTGAGGGAGGATTAATCATAAATAGTTTCTATCTCAACACTACTATCATTGACGACATGAAATTATTTGGTATCTGGTACAACTATTACCAAGAAGATAATGATTTTGAAATTACAAATTATAGCTTTAATAAGGAAACCGGAAAATTAGTTTTTAACTTTTCCTTTACCTATGTGGACCATAATGAGGAAGTCGTTACTGTTACCGGTATTGCCGACCTTATTGTCGTAGAAAACACACAGCCTGCATAATTCAATTACAATCTAAGGTTAAAATACCCTTCTGTATCTATGATGCAGGAGGGTATTTGTTTCTATTCGGAGCTTGACGGTAGAATTAGCTGCGAGTTGCGAGCTTCCAGCCGCGAGTTTGTTGGGCAATAAACAGACGGTTTCAAGGTATTTTTTCGCAGACCGAAAACTTTTTTTGATACTCCAACCTCAAACATCAAACGTCAAACATCTAAACGTGACTCACTACCGCCTTCTCATCATCCGGTTTTTCTTCCGCCAATTCTTGCGCTTAAGGGATTGAACTTGCTTTTGTTTACGTGCTCCTGCATTATTAAATCGCGCACGTGATTTGACTTTAGACGCATGGGGTTCAAAGCGTAACATCACTTCGTGACTTCCGGTATTCGTTCCTGACAATCCCGAAATTGTCATGTCATAGGCGTAACCAATATGAAACTCCGGCTTGGGTTTGAATTCTACCATCGCCACTATGGCATCGGCGGAGCGGTAAGACAACCCACCGCCTACTGTATTTTTCCACCAGGCGTTCAAATTAACGTCCATCTCAAGCGGCGCACCTTTGACGCCTTTTACTAACACCGATGGCTTTAAAGCAATGTTCTCGTTGAGGTCAAAGCTGTAACCACCCGTAATAAAGACGTGACGATTCTGGCGGTTGGGGAAACTACTGAAATCAAGCGTAGGATTATTTTCGCCGTTCAAATTGTTCTTGATCATTTTGGGCAGTGCAACACCAACATAAAAGCGACTTGTATAATAGTATGTACCAAAACCAAAATTCGGGAAAAAGCTACTCATTGAGCCGGCGAAAGCATTGTCTTGTACCGTACCCGAATAATACGTTGATGTATTTACCGACGAATAATCTGCCTTATACTGATTTACTCCCGCCTGCAGGCCAAACGAAATAACAGCATTATTGACCAACCGTATCCGATAGGCATACACAGCATTAATCATCAGATCGCTGGATATACCGATCTTATCGTTGATCACATTCAGCCCCAGCGCCATACGCTGATTCTGAATTGGCGCATCTGCACTAAAGGTAAGCGTTGTCGGGGCGCCTTCAATTCCTACCCATTGCTTGCGGTACATGGTGGTCATACTCACCATTTCACGACTTCCGGCGTAAGCAGGATTGATTGACAACATATTAAACATGTACTGCGAATACATAGGGTCTTGCTGTCCAAAAACGTCACCTGTACATAAAGCCAAAAACAAAGCCAGTACAATTAACGCGTGTTTATTTCTTCTATTCATAACCATAATCATCTTAACGTTGAATGGTGAACGACTTTACTTTTTGAATCTTGCCTACCTGAACTTTATAGAAATACGTTCCATCCGGCACGTCGCTTCCAACCACCAGGCCATACATTGAATCGCCGTTCCAGTCATTTTGGTAGTTTTCATTCTTGTACACCAGGTTTCCCCATCGGTTATAGATTTCGAGATGAATCTTTTTATCACCCGTGTATCCAATCACGAAATGATCGTTCACACCATCTCCGTTTGGTGAAAAACCTTCCGGAATAAAGACTTCACCTGCATGCGGATCTGTCACTGTAATTGTAATTGTGTTCGTACCGCATAAGGCCGGCGTTTCATCGTCACATATTTCAAAAGCGACCTCATCGGTACCCGTGAAATTGTGATCCGGCGTGTAAGTATATATGCCGGAGGCATCCATAACAATTGAGCCATGAGAAGGACCTGAAACCGGAATCATATTGACAACCAGTGAAGCATTATCCGGGTCCGTATCATTGACGAGAATATTTCCAGTAGCTGTACCGTTGATAAGTCCTTGGACAACATCATCTGTAATTACCGGAGCATCATTCACAGCGGCAACCTGAATTGTGATTTCCACCACGCTGCAGGCCGGGGCAGGGTTCGTATCACATACTTCTATTTTGAACACATCTGTACCATAGTAGTGTTCATCCGGTGTATAAGAATACGTTCCATCGGTGTCTATATTCACAACACCATGCACGGGCTCCTGCACTGGTGAAGTACTCACCACGAGGCCTAATCCTTCGGGATCATGATCACCCCCTCCGATCACATTACCATCAAAACGAATATCTTCTGTACCCATCGGATTTTTAACACTCACCACGGGGGGCTGATTGGTTACAACTTTTACAATTAATGTTGTCGTTACACAGCTTGCAGGTAATGGCAATCCACCATCGCAAACCTGCATTACAATGACATCGGTGCCGGTGAAACCAGGATCAGAAGTGTATTGATACGATCCATCGGCATGAATCACAATCGTTCCGTGTGCCGGTGCCGTTACAGGAATGGTGCTAACGACTAATGGTGTTCCATCGGGATCAAAATCCCCGGCATTGATGATATTTCCTGATGCCTGTAGCCCTTGCGTTGTTGTCACCGTATTATCCTGCAACACGGGAGCATCATTAACGGGATCCACAGTAAGCTCAATTGACATGACTTCAGAAACACCACCATCATCATCCCGTACAACATAAGTTATGGTAGCATTTCCATTAAAATTTAAGACGGGAACAAAAGTAATTTCTCCTGATGCGTCGACAGACCATGTTCCTTCCATGGTCGTTTTTGAATGTTCCACAGTTGTAGTCGCCGGATCAAGGTCGAGTGAAGATGCATCGAGCGTACCATCGACATCCGAATCATTCGTCAGCGGATCAAATGTGAGTGGTGTATCTTCATTGAGGCTAAAATTATCTGCGATGGCGACAGGCGGATCATTAACATCCACCACAGTGATAGAAATGGTACCAGGATCTGAAGTGGCGCCGTCATTATCGTTCACTGTATATGAGATTGATTCTACACCATTGAAGTTAAGGTTCGGCGTAAACGTGATGCTTCCCAATGCATCGACAGACCAGGTGCCATTGAGGCCGGTAAAGGAATTCTGAGTACCTGGTGTACTGGTATCAAGATCAACGGTGGCAGGGTCTACTGTTCCGTCGACATCCGTATCGTTTGATGTTACATTGAATGTCAGTGGTGTATCTTCATTGGTAGTAGGCTCATCCATTACGGCAACGGCCGGGTCATTTACCGGAGTTACTGTCACAGTGATGGTAGCCACATTTGAGACAGTACCATCATCGTCTTGTATAGTATAGGAAATATCAGCAGTACCATTAAAATCCGCTGAAGGCGAAAATGTCAGATCGCCTGAGCCATCAACGGCCCAGGTACCCGCAGTTGTCGTGAGCGTTTGTTGTATCCCGGCCGTTCCCTGGTCCAGATCCACCGTTGAGCCATCCACTGTTCCATCCACGTCAGTATCATTGGATGTTACATTCACAACAAGTGGTGTATCTTCATTCGTAGTCGGTTCGTCCAGTACGGCAACAGGCGCGTCGTTTACTGCGCTTACTGTTACGGTGATTGTACCTTCAGAAGAAGTAGCGCCACTGTTATCTTCAACTGTGTAACTAATCGAAGCCGAGCCGTTGAAGTTTAATGCTGGTGTATAAGTAACATCACCATCAGCAT
>Ga0196965_1000746_pt1 | contig 15778 bp, 19 predicted proteins | sample S1_20metaG_FD_148668 | JGI IMG/M metagenome (GOLD analysis project Ga0196965, IMG submission 148668) | Soil microbial communities from Anza Borrego desert, Southern California, United States - S1_20 | ecosystem: Environmental > Terrestrial > Soil > Desert | place: USA: California | collected... | reverse complement strand
ATCTTCTCGCGTCCGTCCAGGTCCTCGCTGACCGTCAGCACCTGCAGCCGATCCCCTTCCCGCCCCGCCAGCCTGTCGAGGGTGGGCATCTCGGCGACGCAGGGCGCGCACCAGGTCGCCCAGAGGTTGAGCAGCACCGGCCTGCCGCGGAAATCGGCGAGGCTCGCCGGAGCCCCGTCCGGATCCTCGAACTCCGTCGCCGGGGCCGCGCTGCCGGCGCGCGAGCGGTCGAGCTTGCCCGTCGGTGCCGGCTCCTCCCGCGGTCCGCTCCAGCCGGGCTGGTCGGGGTTGGCGGTGTTGGCCTCCCCGCCGCTTTGGCCGCAGGCCGCGAGGAAGAGGAGCAGGAGCAGGAGCAGGATCGGCCGCATGGCTCGGCGCGTAGGTCGGCGAGGGCGCGGCGGCAATCCCCCCGCGGTCCCGAGCGGATTGGCCTTGGCCGTCCGCTCCGGCTTCGGCTATGGCGGCGTCACCATGCGCGCCTTCCTCTCCCTCCTCGCCATCGCACTCCTCGCCGGCTGCGGCAACGTGGAGCCGTTGCAGCCCGAAGCGGGGCAGGGAATGCCCGCCAAGCCCGCCATGGCGGCCCGGGCGCCGACCACCGAGGAGCTGCTGACCCCGCCTTCCAACGCCCGCCCCGACCGCCAGGACGAGGGCCTGCGCCGGTCCGAGGAACGCGAGGACGATCCCTTCGACCTTCCCCCGACCCGCTGACAGAAGCGGCGCGCAAGATTTTCCGGAGACGAAATTGAAGAAAGTCAGAAAGGCGGTCTTCCCCGTCGCCGGCCTCGGTACCCGCTTCCTGCCCGCCACCAAGGCGGTGCCCAAGGAGATGCTGACCGTCGTCGACCGTCCCCTCATCCAATATGCGGTTGAGGAGGCGCTCGAGGCGGGCATCGAGCAGATGATCTTCGTCACCGGCCGCGGCAAGACCGCGCTCGAGGACCATTTCGACATCGCCTACGAGCTCGAGGCGACCCTGCGCGGGCGCGGCAAGTCGCTGGCTGCGCTCGACAGCACCCGGCTGCCGCCCGGCTCGGTCGTCTCGGTGCGCCAGCAGGAGCCGCTCGGCCTCGGCCACGCGGTCTGGTGCGCCCGCGACATCGTCGGCGACGAGCCGTTCGCCGTATTCCTTCCCGACGAGGTGATGGTCGGCAGCCCCAATTGCACCCGGCAACTCGTCGACGCCTATGAGCAGGTGGGCGGCAACGTCGTCGCGATGCTCGAGGTGCCGCCCGAGGAGACTCATAAATATGGCGTCGTCCGGCCCGGCGCGACGGAGGGCAAGCTCACCGAAATTGTGGGTCTGGTCGAGAAGCCGGAGCCCGGAACCGCGCCCTCCAACCTGATGCTCCCGGGCCGCTACATCCTTCAGCCCGAGATCATGGCGGCGCTCGGCAGGATCGAGCGCGGGGCGGGCGGCGAGATCCAGCTGACCGACGCGATGGCGGCGATGATCGGCACGCAGCCCTTCCACGGCCTGACCTTCGAGGGCGAACGGCACGATTGCGGCCATATGCTCGGCTTCGTCATCGCCAATATCGCCCTCGGGCTGAAGCGGGACGACATCGCGCCGGCCCTGCGCGACTATCTCGCCCGGCTCGGGTGACCTGCACCGCCGTCCTCGCCGGCGACGGGCCGATCCGCTGCCTGAGCGCGGAGGAGGCGGCGGCCTATTCCGGCCCCGGCTTCGTCTGGATCCATATCGAGGGGACGGACGAGGAGGGCCTCGCCTTGCTCGCGGGGCAGGCGATACCCGACGTCGCGTCGAACGCGCTCATCGCGACCGAAACCCGGCCCCGCTGCGACGTGATCGACGAGGGCGCGCTGATCAACCTTCGGGGCCCGGCCGCCGAGAAGCTCGAGGACACCGACCGCCTGGTGTCGATCCGAATGTGGATCCGGGCCCGCAAGGTGAACTCCGTCACCCGCCGGCCGCTACTGGCCACCGACCTGGTGCGGGCGCAGATGGAGCACGGCACGATCAGCGATCCCGGCGACCTCGTCGCGGCCTTCGCCCGTGCCATTTCCAAGCAGCTCGACCCGCAGGTCGCCGGGCTCGGCGACAGCCTGGACGATTGCGAGAGCGAGCTTGACGATTCCCGGGCGCTCTACGGCCTTCGCACCACCATCGCCCGGATCCGCTCCGAAGCGATCGCCTTTCGCCGCTTCGTGGCGCCGAACCGGGATGCGCTGGTGACCTTGGCCGAGCTCGCCTTCCAGTGGCTGTCCGAGGAGGACCGGCTGCACATCCGCGAAGCCGCCGACCGCTTCGCCCGAATGACGGAGGAGCTGGAGGCGGTGCGCGAGCGCTCGGCGCTTCTCCACGAGCAGCTCACCGATCTTCGCGGCGAGCAGATGGAGAATCGCTCGCTCGTCATCTCCATCGTCGCCTTCATCTTCCTGCCGCTGACCTTCGTCACCGGCCTGCTCGGGATGAATGTCGAGGGCATTCCTTACGCCGGCGAGCGCTGGGCTTTCTGGGGCGTGGTCGGCTTCTGCGTGCTGATCGGCGCGCTGGTCCTCGCCTGGTTCATGTGGAGGCACTGGCTGAGGCGGTGATCTCCCCTCCCTGGAAAGGAGGGGAGTCAGCCGCCGAAGCGCTCCCGCAACCCCATCATCGCCAGCGCCGCCTTGGCCGCCTCGCCGCCTTTGTCCTTCTCGTCCGGCCGCGCCCGCGCCAGCGCCTGGGCCTCGTTCTCGACGGTGAGAATGCCGTTGCCGATGGCGAGGCCGTCCAGCGTCAGCGCCATGATGCCGCGAGCGCTTTCGCCAGCGACGATCTCGAAATGATAGGTCTCGCCTCGGATCACGACGCCGAGTGCGACGAAGCCGTCGTAACGCTCCGTCGCCGCCGCCAGCGAGATCGCGGCCGGCACTTCCAGGGCGCCGGGTACCGTCGCCGTCTCATGCTCGTGCCCGGCCGCCTCGATCGCGGCCCGGGCGCCTTCCAGCAGCAGGTCGTTGAGATGGTCGTAGAAGCGGGCCTCGACGATGAGGATTCGCGCCATTCTATTCCTCCAGCGGGATCGGCCGCTCGCCGACGATGGCGAGGCCGTAGCCGCCGAGCGCGACCGGCGTGTGATGGGTGTTGGTCAGGAGGATCATGTCGTGCACCCCGAGCGCGGACAGGATCTGGGCGCCGCCGCCATAGTCGCGCAGCTCGTCCGGGCCCTTGGCGGCAGCGTTGCCCGAGCGGAGGTTGAGGGCGGCCGACAACGCGTCGGGCATGGCCCGGTTGAGGACGACGATGACTCCGCTTCCTTCCTCGCCGATGATCTTCATCGCGCCGCGCAGCATTCCGCCGCGCCCGCCTTCCTCGCCGAAGGCGTCGGCGAACAGGCTGAGCTGGTGCATCCTGACGAGAGTCGGCTTCGAGGGATCGATCCTCCCCTTGACCAGGGCCACCTGCTCGGTGCCGAGGGCCCTGTTGAGGAAGCTCTTGGCCGTCCAGGTCCCGCCCCAGCGGCTCTCGAAGCTGGCCTCGCCGGTCTGCTCGACGAGATGGTCCTTCTTGAGGCGGTAGGCGATGAGGTCGCGGATCGTTCCGATCTTGAGGCCGTGCAGCTGGGCGAAGGCGACGAGATCGTCCATCCGCGCCATCGTTCCGTCCTCGCGCATGATCTCGCAGATCACGCCCGACGGGTTGAGCCCGGCCAGCCGCGCCACGTCCACGGCCGCCTCGGTATGGCCGGCGCGGATCAGCACTCCTCCGTCGCGGGCGACGAGCGGGAAGATGTGCCCCGGCGTGCAGATGTCGTCGCGGCTCTTGGAAGCGTCGATCGCCACCGAGACGGTGCGGGCCCGGTCCGCCGCCGAGATTCCGGTCGTCACCCCCTCCTTCGCCTCGATCGAGGTGGTGAAGGCGGTTTCGTGGCGGGTGCCGTTGTTGCGGCTCATCAGCTCGAGGCCGAGCTGGTCGACCCGCTGCCTGGTCAGCGCCAGGCAGATGAGGCCGCGGCCGTGCTTGGCCATGAAGTTGATCGCATCCGGGGTCGCCATCTGGGCGGGGATGACGAGGTCGCCCTCATTCTCCCGGTCCTCGTCGTCGACGAGGATGAACATGCGCCCGTTGCGCGCCTCGTCGATCAGCTCTTCGGGGGAGGAGAGGAAGCCGCGTTCCATCTAGCGCCTCAGCTCGAGCATCCGGCCGATGTAGCGGGCGAGGATGTCGATCTCGATATTCACCTTCCGGCCCGGAGCGATCTCGGCGAAGCTGGTCTGCCCGGCGGTGTGGGGGATGATGTTGAGAGCGAAGCGGACACCGTCGGAGACCGGCTCGACCTCGTTGACCGTCAGCGAGACGCCGTCGAGGGCGATCGAGCCCTTGGCCGCGATATAGGATTCGAGCTCGGCCGGGGCGATCACCGTCAGCCGCACCGACCCGCCCACCTCGACCGCGCCTTCGACGTCGCCGACCGCGTCGACATGGCCGGTGACGATATGGCCGCCAAGCTCGTCGCCGAGCCGAAGCGACCGTTCGAGGTTGAGGCGCGCGCCCTCCTCCCAGAGGCTGGGCGCGCTGCGGCTGCGGGTCTCGGCCGAGACGTCGACCGCGAACCAGTCCGGGCCCTTGTCGACGACCGTCAGGCACACGCCCGAGCAGGCGATCGACGCGCCCAGGTCGACCGTCGACATGTCGTAGGCGCACGCGATCCGAAGGCGCAGGTCGCCCCGCTCCTCCGCCGCGACGACGCGGCCCACATCGGTGATGATTCCCGTGAACATATGCTCGGTTCGGCCCTTATCCGTTCGGGCTGAGCCTGTCGAAGCCCTCTCTTTTCGGCCGGGTCGGAAAAGAAAGAAACCCTTCGACAGGCTCAGGGCGAACGGGGTTTGTCAGTCACGCTGGCGCTCGTAGACTTCGAGCCGGTCGATGCCAAGCATCCGGCTGTCGGCCAGGTTCCAGCGGCGGTGGGCGTCGGCGAGGTCGGTGAGGCCGATATAGCCGACCGACGACTTGCCGTCGCCGATCAGGATCGGAGCGCGGTAGATCAGCATCCGGTCGACGAGGTCGGCCGCGAGAAACGCCGAAGCCGTGGCCGAGCCGCCCTCGACCAGCAGATCGTTGACATCAGGCAGTCGGAACACCTCCTCCGGCGCTCCCACCCGGGTCCAGCCGTCGACCGGCTCGCCGCGGGTCAGCAGCGCCCGGCGCGGCGAGCGTTCCTCCAGCCCCGGCAGCCGGACGTCGAGCTTCGGCCGGTCGCGCTCGTAAGTGCCGCGGCCGACCAGGATCATGTCGCAGCGCGCCCGTTCGAGATGGACATGGGCGCGCGCGTCCTCGCCGGTGATCCAGCGGCTTTCGCCGGAGGGCAAGGCGATTTTGCCGTCGAGCGACATCGCGAGTTTCAAGGTGATGCACGGCCGTCCCAGCCGCACCCGGGTGAGGAAACCGGCCATGGAGCGGCCCGCTTCCTCCGCCCCCGGGCCGGTCTCGACCTCGATTCCGGCCGCGCGCAGCCGCTCGAAGCCGCCGGCCGCGATGCGCGGGTCCGGGTCTTCGAGCGCGGCGACGACCCGCGCAACACCGGCCTTTACAAGCAGATCGGCGCAGGCGGGCCCGCGCCCGCTTCGATGGCAACAGGGCTCCAGGGTGACATAGGCCGTGGCTCCCCGTGCCGCTTCGCCGGCTTGCTCGAGCGCCATCGCCTCGGCGTGCGGGCGCCCGCCCGGCTGGGTCCAGCCGCGGCCGGCGACGATCCCGTCCTTCACGATCATGCAGCCGACATTGGGGTTGGGGGCGGTATTGCCGCGGCCGCGCTCGCCGAGCGCGACGGCCGCGCCCATCCAGCGCTCGTCCGGAGTCAAAGGCCGAGCCGCTCCAGCTGCTCGTTATGCTTCTTGAACATCTCCTGGCGTTCCTTGAGCGCCTTGTCGCGCCGCGCCTGGTCGATCTTCTGCTGCGCCTTGATCTCCTCGTCGCTGCGGTTGGCCGGCCAGCTTTCCACGTAGATGAGCTGCGGCCCGGGCAGGATGTTGGTGCGTCCGTCGATGATGAAGACAATGACGATCGCTGTCGGCATGACGACGGCCAGAGCGGCGGCGATCCACTGGTGCGGCCGGCGCTCGCCGGCGAAAGCGCGAAGGTCGGCCCAAAGCGCGCGGGGGGAGGCGGGACGGGGGAGCGGCATGGCGCCAAGATAGGCGCTTCGCCGCCCCCCCGCCAGTCCCGGTCAGTCGGTCGGAAGCACCCAACGGATCGCGCTGGTGACCGTGTCGCTGGTCGGCCTCCCGTCGCTTCCCGTCGCCGGCTGGAACTTGGCGCGCTGCCGCATCAGCTTGCAGGTCGTCGCGTCGAGCGCCGAAGAGCCGCTCGAGCTGGTGACGCTGCACTCCTTCACGCGTCCGTCCGGCCCGACCGAGAGTCGGAACCGGGTCGTGCCCTGCTCCTCGTTGCGGACCGCGCTCGTGGGATAATCCTCATCCGAGACGTAGGAAGCGAGGTTCGCCTTCGCCCGAGCCGGCTTGATCTCCCTGGGCGCCGGGACAGGCGCCGGATCCGCCTTCGGGACCGGGACCGGATCGGGCTGCGCGATCACCGCCGACGGGACCGGGGGCAGCGGCTCCGACTGGGCGAAGACGGGTTCCCTCGGCATCTGGATGACCGGAGGAGTGTGGGTGATCACCGATGGCGGCGGCGGCGTCTGGGCTTTCGTGGGGGGCGGCGGCTCGGGGGGCGGGGGCTTCTGCTCGTCGATCATGTCCACGATCGTGGGGGTCGGCTTTTCCGGGCTGAACACCTCGCCCTTGGCGAGCGCCAGCGCGGTCAGCGCGGCGCCATGCATCAGCACGACGACGGCGAGGGCGGTGGGGCTGGTCTTCTTCGGCTGGTAGAAAGCTCCTTCCATCATGGCCTCTCTCCTGCTTCGGTCGCTGTGCGACTCATGAGACATTATCTCATAACATTATGTTACAATGTAACACAAGCGGGAAAGTTCCTGCTGCTGAAGAGCCGGCGTCTCCCCTCCCTTCCAGGGAGGGGAGGAGTCACAGCGCCGCGCGCAGCCTCGCGACGGCTTCGTCGCGGCCGATCAGCGGCAGCAGGGCGGCCATTTCCGGGCCGCTCTCGCGCCCGGTCAGCGCCAGCCGGAGCGGCCGGAACAGCGCCTTGCCGGAGCGGCCGGTCCGCTCCTTCAGGGCCGTAACCAGCCGGGGCCATGGCGGTTCGCTCCAGTCGAGCGCCGCCAGCGCGTCGGCCGCCGCCTCGATCAGCGCCCGATCCTCCCCGGCTGCCTTCGCTTCGACATGGCCGTGCAATATGTCCCACCAGTCGGCGGCTTCCGCGACCGTCCTGAGGTTCGGCCGGATCGCCGCCCAATCCTCCGGCGCCACGCCGGCCGGCAGCCGAGCGGCGACCGACTCGAACGGCAGCTGGTGGACGATGCGCGCGTTGAGCTGGGCGAGTTCGTCGAGGTCGAAGCGCGCGGGTGCGCGGCCGAAGGTGGCGAAATCGAACGACTCGATCAGCGGGCCCGGCCCGGTCACCGGCTCGACCGGCAGGCTGGTGCCGAGCCGGGCGAGCTTGGCGACAAGCGCGATCGGCTCGATCCCCTGCTCCCTCAGCGCGTCGGCGCCGAGCGAGCCCAGCCGCTTCGACAACTTGCCCTCCGAGCCGACCAGCAGGGCCTCATGGGCGAAGGCCGGCGGGGCCGCGGCCAGCGCCTCGAACATCTGGATCTGCAGCGCCGTGTTGGTGACATGGTCCTCGCCGCGCAGCACATGGGTGACGCCCATGTCGATATCGTCGACGCTGCTCGGAAGCATATAGAGCCAGCTGCCGTCCTCGCGCCGAACCACAGGGTCGGACAGCAGGGCCGGATCGAAATGCTGAGGCCCGCGGATCAGGTCGTTCCACTCGATGGCCGCGCCGTTATCGAGCCGGAAGCGCCAGTGGGGCCTTCGCCCCTCCGCCTCGAGCCGCGCCCGCTCCGCCTCGCCGAGGTGAAGCGCCGCCCGGTCGTAGACCGGCGGCTTGCCGCGGGAGAGCTGGACCTTGCGCTTGAGGTCGAGCTCCTGCGCCGTCTCGTAACCGCGATAGACCCGGCCCGCCTCGCGAAGCCGCTCGAACGCCGCCTCGTAGCGGTCGAAGCGTTCCGACTGGCGATGCTCCTCGTCCGGCGCCAGCCCGAGCCAGCCGAGGTCCTCGCGAATCCCCTCGGCATTCGCCTCGCTGGACCGCTCCTTGTCGGTATCGTCGAGCCTCAGGATGAAGCGGCCGCCATGCTTGCGCGCCCACAGCCAGTTGTGGACCGCGGTCCGGATGTTGCCGACATGGAGCCGCCCGGTCGGCGCGGGAGCGAAGCGGGTGACGACATGCATGGAGCGGGCTGTAGGACCTTTGCCTCCCCGTCGCCAGATGGGGCGGATGAGGCGCTTGCCATCCGCCCTCTTCCGCCTATGAAGCCTCCACGCCCCCTTCCGCGGAGACTCTTCCCATGAAGCTGATGGCCGGCAATTCGAACCTGCCGCTGGTGAAGAGCATCGCCGCCTATCTCGAGCTGCCGGTGACCGAGGCGAGCGTGCGCCGCTTCGCGGACGAGGAGGTGTTCGTCGAAATCCACGAAAATGTCCGCGGCGAGGACGTGTTCGTGGTCCAGTCCACCTCCTATCCCGCCAACGACAATCTGATGGAGCTGCTGATCTGCATCGACGCGCTCCGCCGCGCCTCGGCGAAGCGGATCACCGCCGTCCTCCCCTATTTCGGCTATGCGAGGCAGGACCGGAAGCCCGGCCCGCGCACTCCGATATCGGCCAAGCTGGTCGCGAATCTGATCACCGTCGCCGGCGCCAACCGGGTGCTGTCGGTCGATCTGCATGCCGGGCAGATCCAGGGCTTCTTCGATATTCCCACCGACAATCTCTACGGCGCTCCGGTCATGTCGGAGGATATCAAGGCCCGCTTCAACGGCCGCGCCATCACCGTCGTCTCGCCCGACGTCGGCGGCGTCGTCCGCGCCCGCGCACTCGCCAAGCGGCTCAACAACGCGCCCCTCGCCATCGTCGACAAGCGCCGCGAGAAACCGGGCGAATCGGAGGTGATGAACATCATCGGCGACGTTCAGGGCCGCTTCTGCATCCTGATCGACGACATCGTCGATTCGGCCGGCACCCTGTGCAACGCCGCCGCCGCGCTGCACGAAGCGGGGGCGGAGGACGTCGTCGCCTATTGCACCCACGGGGTCCTCTCCGGCGCCGCCGTCACCCGGGTCGAGAATTCGCAGCTTTCCGAGCTCGTCATCACCGATTCGATCCAGCTCAGCGAGGAGGCGACGGCCAGCCCGCGAATCCGCGCCCTCCCGATCGCGCCCTTGCTCGCCGAAGCCATCAAGCGCATCGCCGACGAGACCAGCGTCTCCAGCCTGTTCGACTGATGCCGCGCGTCCTCATCACCGGCGCCGGGCGAGGCATCGGCCTCGAACTCGCCCGCCAATATGCCGCCGAGGGATGGGAGGTGATCGCCACCGTTCGCGATCCCGGCAAGGCTGAGGAGCTCGCCGCGCTCGGCGCCCGGATCGAGGCGCTGGACATGCGCGACTTCGCCGCCGTCGCCGCTTTCCCGGAGCGGCTGGCCGGCACGCCCCTCGACCTGTTCATCGCCAATGCCGGGGTGTCGAAGGCCAAATGGATCCGCGGCCGCGAGGATGCCGAGGCCTGGCAGGATGTGCATGCCGTCAACGCCGTCGCGCCCGTCCTTCTCGCCGAGACCCTGCTTCCGCTGGTCGAGGCCGCCGGCGGCCGGATGGCGGCGATGAGCAGCCGGATGGGCAGCATCGCCGACAGCTCGGGAGGCTATATCGGCTATCGCGCGTCCAAGGCCGCTCTGAACGCCGCCTGGCGGGCGCTCGCGCTGGGCTGGCGGGAGCGGCCGGTGACTCTCCTCCTGCTCCACCCGGGCTGGGTGCAGACCGACATGGGCGGCCCGCAGGCGCCGCTGCCGGTGGAGGAGAGCGTCGCCGGCATCCGGCGCGTGATCGCCGGCCTTCCCCGAAGCGCCTCGGGGGCCTTCGTCGATTTCCGTGGCGCGCCTGTGCCCTGGTAGGGCCCACGGGAGTTGCCATTCGCCCACACCCCCTCTATAGGCGCCGCTTCTTTCCAGCTTTGGAAGAAACGAACGGCCCGGCCGATAGGGCTGCCGTGGCCGTTCTCAAACGTCGCGCCGCTGGGCGCACAAGGAGACGAAAATGCCCAAACTGAAGACCAAGAGCGGCGTCAAGAAGCGCTTCAAGCTCACCGCCACCGGCAAGCTGAAGCACGGAGTCGCCGGCAAGCGCCACCGGCTGATCAGCCACAACGCCAAGTACATCCGCCAGAACCGCGGCACCGAAGTTCTCGCCAAGGCCGACACGGCCCGGGTGAAGCTCTGGGCGCCCTACGGCCTGAACTAGGAGGTACCGACACATGGCACGCGTCAAAAGGGGCGTGACGACCAAGGCTCGTCACAAGCGGATCCTGGAGCAGGCGAAGGGCTATTACGGCCGCCGCAAGAACACGATCCGGATCGCCAAGCAGGCCGTCGAGAAGGCCGGCCAATATGCCTATCGCGACCGCAAGGTGAAGAAGCGCTCGTTCCGGGCGCTCTGGATCCAGCGGATCAACGCCGCCGTCCGCCAGGAAGGCCTGACCTACGGCCAGTTCATGCACGGCCTCAAGCTCGCCGGAGTCGATCTCGACCGCAAGGTTCTGGCCGACATCGCGATGCACGAGGGCGAGGCCTTCAAGGGCATCGTCGCCCAGGCTCGCGGGGCGCTTCCGCAGGAGAGCCAGGCGACCGCCTGAGCCCTGTACGACCAAGATAAAGGAAGGCGCGGCAGGGGAGACCCCGCCGCGCCTTTCCTTTGCGGCGAAGGAGAACCGTTCGGGCTGGGCCTGTCGAAGCCCTCTCCTTCTATCGCGTCATGAAGCAGGAAGGGGCTTCGACAAGCTCAGCCCGAACGGTGTTTTCGTTCCTCCAGGCTAGTGAAGCGTCTCCGCGGCGATCGAATAGCGCACCGTCGCGCAGCCGCTCTTCTCCGGGCAGCAGCTGAGGCGTGTCCATTCCGTCTTCGCCTTGCGCTCGTCCTCGAACGGTCCGGCCATCGTCTCGGTGCCCGGGATCAGCGCGCGGAAGTCGGGGCCTTCATATTCCCCCCCGATCACCCAGAATCGCTTGGTCATGTCGGGTCTCCTTTCACTTACTCGGCCGCCACGGCGGTGATGAACTGGTCGGCCTCGGTCGACTCGGCGAGGGCGGTGGTCGAGGCGTCGCCGCCCGAGACGGTCTGGGCGATGAGATCGAAATAGCCTGTGCCGACCTCGCGCTGGTGACGGGTGGCGGTGTAGCCGCGGCCTTCGGAGGCGAATTCGGCCTGCTGGAGCTCGGAATAGGCCGCCATTCCGCGGTCGCGATAGCCGCTGGCAAGCTCGAACATCGAATGGTTGAGGCTGTGGAAGCCGGCCAGGGTGACGAACTGGAACTTGTAGCCCATCGCTCCCAGCTCGCGCTGGAAGCGGGCGATCGTGTCCTTGTCGAGCCTGGCCTCCCAGTTGAACGAGGGGGAGCAATTATAGGCCAGCATCTTGTCCGGATATTCGCGATGGACGGCCTCGGCGAAGCGCCGGGCGTCGTCGAGATTGGGGTTGCTGGTCTCCCACCAGAGCAGGTCGGCATAAGGCGCGAAGGCGAGGCCGCGCTTGATGCAATGGTCGACGCCGGTGCCCTCGCGGAGGCGGAAGAAGCCTTCCGGGGTGCGCTCGCCGGTCAGCCATTCGCGGTCGCGCTCGTCGACGTCGGAGGTGATCAGCCGGGCGCTCTCGGCGTCGGTTCGGGCGACCACCAGGGTCGGAACGCCGCAGACGTCGGCGGCGAGGCGGGCGGAGACGAGGTTGCGGATATGGGCCTGGGTCGGGATCAGCACCTTGCCGCCGAGATGTCCGCATTTCTTCTCGCTGGCGAGCTGGTCCTCGAAATGGACGGCGGCGGCGCCGGCCTCGATATAGGCCTTCATGATCTCGAAGCAGTTCAACGGGCCGCCGAAGCCGGCCTCGGCGTCGGCGACGATCGGCACGAACCAGTCCCGAGTCGCGCCGTCCTCGGCATGCTCGATCTGGTCGGCGCGCTGGAGGGTCCGGTTGATCCTGCGGCATAGTTCCGGGCCGGCATTGGCCGGATAGAGCGACTGGTCCGGATACATGGCGCCAGCGGTGTTGGCGTCGGCGGCGACCTGCCATCCGGAGAGATAGATGGCCTTGAGACCGGCGCGGACCATCTGCATCGCCTGATTTCCGGTGACGGCGCCCAGCGCGTTGACGTAATCCTCGGTCCCGAGCAGCTCCCAGAGGCGGTTGGCGCCGCGGCGGGCGAGGCTGTGCTCGATGGAAACGGAGCCGCGCAGCCGCCGGACCTCTTCGGGCGAATAGGGCCGGTGGATGCCGGAGAAGCGGCCGGCGGGAGCCGGGATCAGACTGCTGAAGTCGGTCATGCTATCCTCAAGTCGCTGAAGTTCACGACAGAAAGCGCAACCCGGCCGCGAGGGCACGGCGAAAAGGGTCGTGTTGTAACGCTATGACTTGCGACTGTTGTAAAGCTATGACAATGTTCCTGCCATGCCCGCACCCGAGCGAAAGCTGTATCTCGGCGGCCGCCTCAGGCGGCTCAGGCGCGAGCTGGGGCTCAACCAGAGCGCGATGGCGGGGGAGATCGGAGTGTCGCCCTCCTACCTCAACCATCTCGAGCGCAACCAGCGGCCGGTGACTGCGCAGGTGCTGCTCCGCCTGGCCGAGGTCTACGATGTCGACCTGCGCGCCTTCGCGGCGGAGGGACCGGACGGAACCGGGGTCGACCAGCTCGGCGAGATCTTCGCCGATCCGATGTTCGCAGACATCGGAATCCCGCGCTACGAGCTGCTCGAGGTGGCGGACAACGCGCCGTCGGTGGCGGACGCCGTCTCGCGGCTCTACGCGGCCCTGGTCGAGCGGCGGCAGCATCCCGCGGGGGCGGTTCCGGACGAGACCTCGCTGGTGACTCCGGAGGCCTGGGTGCGCGATCATATCCAGGCGCAGCGCAACCATTTCCCCTATATCGAGGACGCGGCGGAGACCCTGGCCGGCGCGCTCGGCGACCCGACCGGCATTTTCGAGGCGCTGAGGCGGCGGCTGCGCGAAGGGTTCGGAATCGACACCCGGGTGATGCCGCCGGAAGTGGTGGAGCCGGTCAGCCAGGCCTATGATTTCCACCGCAAGCGGCTGATGCTCTCGGCGATGCTGAGGCCCGAGAGCCGAACCTTCGGCACCGCCTACCAGCTCGCCCTCGTCGAGTTCGGGCCGATGCTCGACCGAATGGTCGAGACCGCGGGCGCCCCGGACGTGCCGACCCGCCGGCTGCTTCGCATGAGCCTGGCCAATTATGCGGCGGGGGCGATCATGATGCCCTATGCCGCCTTCCTCGCGGCGGCGGAGAAGCATCGCTACGACGTCGACCGGCTCTGCGCCGATTTCGGCGCCAGCGTCGAGCAGGTCTCGCACCGGCTGACCACCCTCGCCCGCACCGGCGCGCGCGGAGTGCCCTTCTTCATGCTGAGGGTCGACGCGGCGGGCAACGTTTCGAAGCGGTTCGCCGGCGAGAGCTTCCCCTTCTCGCGATTCGGAGGCACCTGCCCGCGCTGGAACCTCCACGCCGCCTTCCAGACTCCGGGCCGGGTCGCCACCCAGATCGTGGAGACTCCCGACGGGGCGCGCTTCTTCACCATCGCCCGGACCGTCGACCGCGCCGTCCGACTCGACCCGCGCGAAAGCTCGCAGCTCGCCATCGGCCTCGGCTGCGACGTCAAATATGCGCCGCGAATCCTCTATGCCGACGGCGAGGACCTGGCCAAGCCCTATGTCACTCCGATCGGCCCGGCCTGCTCGATCTGCCCGCGCCTGCGCTGCCCCCAGCGCGCGGCGGCTCCGGCGGGGCGGACGCTGGCCCTGAACGAGACCCAGAAGACGATCTCGCCATATCCGTTCGTGGGGTAGCCCGCGCTTCCCCGGCGGCGCTGGACAATCTTGGGCGGCTCCAACATGATCGCCCCTCCAGGCGCCTCCCCGGGGAGCCGCTCCAGCCCGAGGATTCGTGACGCCATGAAGCCGCTTGCCTTCGCCATCGCCGCCCTGCTCGCCCTCCAGCCCCAATCCGGAGGAGCGCAGGCCGCCCAGGCCGCGCCGAGCGAGGCGCTGATCGACCGCTTCCTCGCCGTGCTGCCTGACCGAGCCCAGATCGAAGCCGTCGAGACCGAGATCGACCCGGGCGAGCTGAAGGCGCTGGTCGCGCTCAATCCGGGCAAGGAGGCGCAGATCAGCTCGATCCTTCGCGCCAACCTCGCCTGCACCGGCCCGGCCGTCTCGGCGGGCACTCTGAGGATGCTTCGAACCATCGCCCGCGAGCTCGGCGAGGAGAAGCTGAAGAGGCTGGTCGGCTTCTACGAAGGACCGGATTATGCCGCCTTCGCCGCGCTCGCGGCCCGGATGGAGGGCGTTGCCGCTCCAAGCGCCGAGGACAGCGCCGCCATGGCCAAATTGATGGGCGCCTATCCGCTCCAGGCCTTTCATCAGCAGCTGAGCCGGGCCGAGGAGATATTCGCCGCCGACCAGGGCTTCATGGCGGCGGCGATGAAATGCGCTTCCGAGCAGGTGGAAGCCCTGACCAAGGCGGGGCTCAAGGCGAACTGATCTGCAGGCGCCGGGGCACCCCGGGCCGCCCCGGCTCGCATTCCAGCGACGTCCGATCCCACCCGGCGAGACCGGCCGCGGCGCCATAGGTGCTTTCCAGAAAGGCCATCAGCGCTCCATCGGGATCCTTCGCGGCCCGCACCGCCTCGTAGGGCAATACGAACTCGCCCAGCGCTTCGTCGAACCGCGCCGCCTCCGGCTCGGCCCGAGCCTCGCCGAATCCCTCCGGCGACGGATAAGCGTAGGAATAGAAGAAGGGCTCCCCGCCGCCGCCGGCGCCGCCCGGCCAGAAGCCGGCGCTGGAGACCTCGTGGCTATAGGCCTCGCGGGTGATGTCGTCGGGAAGGTGGGGGATGCCGCCGGGATGGAGGGGCGCCGGGCGGCCCGAGAAGCGCGTCACGGCGAGATCGAAGCTGCCCCAGAAGAAATGGACCGGGCTCGTCTTGCCGAGGAAGCCGGAGCGGAACAGGCGGAAGACCCGGTCGGCGTCCAGAAGCGCTCCGAGCAGGCGACCGGCGCTGTCGCGATCGTAGGCGCGGGGCGTGTCGTCGTCGGCGAAGCGGACGGGCGGATCGAGCTCGTTGGTGGCCGGGTGGATGCGGACCTCGTGCCCGGCGGCCTCGAGGCACTCCGTCGCCTCGCGGTAGAATTGCGCCACCGACATCGGCCGGAGCGGCAGTCGGCGGGTGATCCCGCCGTCGGCGAAGGTGAACTGATGGTCGACCAGGTCCAGCCCGAGCTCGAACGGGCCGCCCGAGCCGTAGAGCGGCTCGGTCCTGAGCCCGCGCGGATGGATCCGCAGCGTGACGTGCCAGCCATGGTTTCGCCACGGCAGCAAGGCCACCGCCGCCTTGCCCAGTATCTGGCTGTAGAGATGAAGGGCGGCGATGGTGGGACCGTCGCGGGCTTCGGAGAGTGAGGGCCAGGGCATTGGGGGATTGTGCCCTCAACCGCTCCGCCCGTCATCCTCGTGGTAGCGAAAAGGTGTATTCTTCCTTGGCTGCATGAGCAGTGCCGGACCCCGGGTGGCCACCCGGGGTCCGGCGTCGGCTGTCGGATCGTTCGTCACCCTATCCCTTGGGGATGAGGTTCA
>Ga0196965_1000745_pt1 | contig 15808 bp, 14 predicted proteins | sample S1_20metaG_FD_148668 | JGI IMG/M metagenome (GOLD analysis project Ga0196965, IMG submission 148668) | Soil microbial communities from Anza Borrego desert, Southern California, United States - S1_20 | ecosystem: Environmental > Terrestrial > Soil > Desert | place: USA: California | collected... | reverse complement strand
AGGTGCCTCTTCAACAGGTGCTTCCTCTTCTTTCTTTTTCTTTCCGAAAAGATTTTTAAAGAATCCCTTGATTCCCTTCTTGGATTTTTTCGCTTCAGAATCTCTATTGGCCTGTTGATTACCTGCTAAGCGTACATCAGGGAGAACAAGATAGTCGCGGAGATACCACATGTAATTATCCTGCTCTACATTAAAAGTAATATTAACAACTGTGTAAGAAGGTTTCTGCGGTATGTACTTACCAGTAGAAGTTTCATAGACCAAACTATCTGGCATATTGTATTTTAAGAACCGCACTTCTTTATCACGCGAGATCATATACACACTATCTTCAAGCGGAGCTTCTTCTGCTTTCGGAACATCTACGATAAAGGTGCTGTCGATTACGGAACGCGCAGCCAAATCAAGTTCCGCTCCCGGGATTACGCCGTCTTCCCCTTCTTCCAGTAACTCACGTTGGTCTTCCGGAAGTAACGAATCCGGAACAGTAACATAAACCGGCTTCATGGGCACGGTTTGCATTGCGCGAATGCGTTTTTTGTACGGCTGCGATTCAGCAATCAGATATTTATTCCTACTTGCGGTTAATATTTTTGGTGTTGAATCTTCCTGGAAATAGCTAAATCTTTTCCGAAGCTGATCCTTGTCGTAAATGAAGGCACTTTGATAGGCAGGGCAGATCATGCGCTGTGTGCAAGCGCTGAGCAGGGTGCAGATCAGAAGAATAACCAAAAGTGCCCTTTGCATGGTTAGGGTAATTCAAGCAAAAATAAGGATTTTATACTGAAATTACCGGAAAATACTCCCCGATTACCTTGATTTTCAGGTATAAGACGCATTGATCGCATTAATTTGGTTGTTATCATTAGGCGTGTAAGGAAAGATGTAAAACATACTGTCGCACATGCTGCCCCTCCGGACCGCCTATTTCAGTAACTCTAACGCTGCTTTTTGCTTTTTCGTAAGTCCGGAGGCTACTAATTCATAAGAATGATCAATCCAGTTTTTTAATAGGGTATCCGGTACAGAACCATCGATCACAACGGTATTCCAATGCTTTTTATTCATGTGATACCCTGGCTGTACCGCATCGAATTTCTCTCGCAGCTCAATGGCAGTTTCCGGGTCGCTTTTCAAATTGACACTTGTGAAAGTGTCGATACCGGTAAGCGCAAACACTTTACCCATCACTTTATACACGAGCGTATCTGGTCCGAACGGAAGTTCTTCGGTAACACCTTTTTTGGAAAGGCAATAAGTTCTAAAGTATTCGAGGTTCAATTCAGATTCGGTTTGATGGCTAATTTATAGATCAGATATAAAACACCCACGAGGAAGATTACCATTGAAATCTTGTTGACGCCGTGCATCATCCTGAGGTTAATATTCGTTGGCTTGGAAGGATCCTTTTTTCGAAAAAAATAGTTACCTACTTCTCCTAAACTAAAAAACGCTCTCATTGAACCCTTTTGTTGTTTTGATTCACTTTTTGGAGATGGATGTTTCATTGTGATTACGTTATTTTATGTATTTGCGATAAGCTTCAGGCCACAGGCTGTAAGCTTCAGGTTGTTTTGCGAAAGCATTGTGTTTTTCGGAATAGCTGCGAGTCACGAGCTTCGAGCCGCGAGTTAGTTAAGCCATAACTTAAGTGTTTTACGATTGTTGTTTTGGAAGACTTAACAGTTTTCGAAATCCAAACATCAAACCTCAAACATCAAACCTCAAACCTCAAACAATTTCGCAATCCCATCAACACAAAAATCCAACCCCGAACCTTGAACTTTGAACCTTAAACCATGAACTACGCAGGCTCAATCCAGTCACCGTGTTCGCGGATGAGATTGACGAGTTCATCAACAGCCTGAGCTGTCGGTACGTTTTTCCTTACCACTTCTTTTCCTTTATACAGCGTAATGCGACCCGGTCCGGAACCGACGTAGCCGTAGTCAGCATCTGCCATTTCACCGGGACCATTTACGATGCATCCCATGATACCGATCTTAATACCTTTCAAATGACTTGTACGTGATCTGATATTGGCCGTTGTTTCCTGCAGATCAAAAAGTGTTCGTCCGCAAGAAGGACACGAAATATATTCTGTCTTTGAAATCCTCGTGCGTGTAGCCTGAAGGATATTAAAGGCAGTCTGATTGATTTGTTTGTCGGAGCTGATCGCATGTGCTGAAATAAAAATACCATCACCCAATCCGTCAATCAACAATCCCCCGAGATCTGTAGCGGCATACAATTGAAACTCATCGAAACTCAAATTTTTATATGCACGCATAATGATCACAGGTACATCACAAGCCTCGTTCATCAACTCAGCAAACACCCGGCGTTGCTCGGCCATCCCGTGCTTGTTTTTTGTGTCCAGGATTAGTACTGCAGTATCATCGAACTTTACCTTTTCAAGCAACGTATGTTCCACATCCTGAATCTGGACGTAGATAAAATTCAGATCAGGAGATCTTTCCCCCTGAATCGCATATTGCTGCGTCGTTAGTAATGGGTATGTCCTCGGTTTGTCCTTGTGAATAAGCCATGCGGTATAATCATGGATAATGCTGAGCGTACCCGGTATCTCAAATTCAACGGGCGTGTTTTTGGTATAAATAAAATCGCACGCCATATCGGCGATGTTCCATTTATCAAGCGGTATTGAATAGTTGTATCCAAGCGAAAACAAAGATGCCTGTGAAATCTTTTCCCGCGTGGATAAATCAGCAATGACCCGGGGTACATGATGATCTCCACCAATATTTAAAACACCACGCGTTTTTCGTTTGTTATATTCAAACGGTGTTACAGGATAATGTTTGACCGAAGGAATTGGCGTATGCGGTGTTCTGTCTTCATATCGTTTCACCAGCTGTTCTGCAACTGGAATCTCCGCCTCTGGTTCTTCGGTAAGCGAGACCCGGATTGTATCGCCTAAGCCATCTTCAAGAAGGGTTCCTATTCCTATAGAAGATTTTACCCGGCCATCTTCGCCATCACCAGCCTCCGTTACGCCAAGGTGAAGTGGATAAGGTTTAAATCCTTCTTCATCGAGTTTCTGTACCAGCAAACGATAAGCCTGAACCATAACCTGGGGATTACTGGATTTCATCGACAATACAATGTTGTAATAGGATTCATCTTCACAAATGCGGAGGAACTCCAGGGCCGATTCTACCATTCCCAACGGACTGTCGCCAAAACGACTCATGATCCGGTCTGAAAGGGAACCATGATTGGTGCCTATGCGCATAGCCGTACCGTATTCCTTGCAGATTTTGATGAGGGGAAGAAATTTTTCCCTGATCCGGTGGAGCTCCGCCTCGTAGGAAGATTCTGTATATTCGATGGTTTCAAATCGCTTTTTGTCTGCGTAGTTCCCAGGGTTAATCCTCACTTTCTCAACCAATCGTGCCGCCAGCTCTGCCGCATTCGGGGTAAAGTGTATGTCGGCAATAAGTGGGACATGGTATCCTTTTAACTTCAGTCCACTCCTGATGGCTTCGAGATTCTTGGCTTCTTTAACGGACGGTGCTGTGATCCTCACATATTCACAGCCTGCCTCGATCATTCGCATTGTTTGCGCAATAGAGCCAGCAGTATCCATTGTATCGACGGTTGTCATGGATTGAATCCGGATCGGATTATCTCCACCCATCGGCACATCACCCACCTTCACCTCAATGGTTTTTCTGCGACTGTATTCAACCAGACTATTGCAATAGCCTTTTACCTTTTCAATTTGTTGGTTCACCAAACTTATTTTCCACAAAAATAACCTTTATATGGCGAAAATGTGACAATAAATTTGGGAATCGGACATTTGGTATTGGGTATCGGGTATTGGGTATTATTCGTTTAGTCAGGTCTCATAGAAGCCTTCTCCTCGGAAAGGGCAGGGCGACGCATAAAAAAGCTTAACTAAACGCCATTGAAATAAGGGGAATGACTTTTAAATGTCACCCAGTTGTGGACGGATGATGATTTCTTCTACTACACTGTGGCCGGAAAGGTGATAGGCACCATGAATTGTCTTTGCGATATCTTCCACCTTCATGAAGCGTTCATCTGGAAGGTCAGTACCAGCCCAACTGGCCGTTAAAGTTGCTCCTGGCATAACGGCGGTAACGCGGATGTTATCGGCTTTTAACTCCTCACGTAAGCACCGGGAAAATCCCAACATGGCGGATTTTGAAATCGCATAAGATCCACCATTCGGGTAAGCTTTAATGCTGGCAATGGAACAAATATTAAAAATGTGCCCGGCTTTTTTAAGTTTCATTGCAGGAACAATTCCGCGTGTCATATAGTAGGCGCTGTACAAGTTGGCGTTAATCATACTTTCAAGTGTACCCTCTGGTTCGGTTACAATTTCGCCGGGAATAAAATAACCCGCATTGTTAACAAGTACATCGACATCGCGATGAAGCGCCTGAACAAAATCACAAAAGGAAGTTACTTCTTCTTTTACCGCCATATCGGCGCGAACAATAGATACTTTACATTCCCTGTATTTCTCACTGAACTCACGTTCAAGCGTTTCAAGGTCATGTTGGTTTCGCGCACAAGTAGCGACGTCAAAACCATCAGAAGCAAATTTTTCGATTACAGCCTTTCCAATCCCCTTTGTTCCACCGGTAACTACGATCAATTTGTTCATACGAATTATTTATTCAATTTTTGGGTATCTTTCGCAAGATAGTATATAGATTTCAGGATTGCGAAGAGATCGCTTCATCTATGATTACCGAGATAGGAAAGTATTTTATTTTTATCCGAACCTTGTTTATAAACCGGGAGTCTTTCCGCACCTATTATAAGCTTGTTTTAGAAGAGTCCGTTACCATTGGTATCGGATCGTTATTCCTCGTAGCCTTAGTGTCTACATTTATGGGGGCCGTAACAACAGTGCAAACTGCTTTTAACATGGTGAGTCCGCTCATTCCAGACTATGTCATTTCACAGGTGGTCCGCGAAATGACGGTTCTTGAACTTGCACCAACCATCATTGCCGTAATTTATGCAGGTAAAGTAGGGTCCAGTATGGCGGGTGGACTTGGAACAATGCGTATCACTGAACAGATCGATGCACTCGAAGTCATGGGAATCAACTCTGCATCCTACCTGGTGTTACCAAAGGTCATCGCATCGTTGCTGATGTTTCCTTTACTTGTTATCGTTGCCGGAGTTTGTGCGCTCGTCGGTGGTTATGTAGTAGGTGTACTTGGTGAGATCATAACACCCAATGATTATGTTTTTGGTTTGCGTTTCAGCTACAATGAATTCACGGTCATATTTGCTCTTATCAAAGCGGTGGTTTTTTCATTTTTAGTATCCTCCATTTCTTCATACCAGGGATATTATACTGAAGGCGGCGCCCTTGAAGTGGGTGTATCAAGTACGAAAGCTGTAACAAACAGTGTGATCGCTGTACTCCTGGCCGATTATTTCTTAGCTCAACTCCTGCTCGTCAAATGATACAGATCGAGGACATTACAAAATCATTCGGAGAAAAAACGATCCTGAAAGGTGTTAGCGGAACCTTTGAAAAAGGAAAACCTAATCTCATTATTGGTGCAAGCGGTACGGGAAAAAGTGTACTATTAAAATGTATTGTTGGCCTTGTGAAACCTGATACAGGTCGCGTTTTATATGATGACCGCGATTTTTACAGTGGTGACCGTTACCTTAAAATTGAAATACGCCGCGAGATGGGTATGCTATTCCAGGGTGGTGCGTTGTTTGATTCAAAAACAGTTGAAGAAAATGTGAGATTCCCACTCGATATTCTTACAAAAATGAAGTACGATGAGAAACAAGACCGGGTTAATTTTTGCCTGAAACGCGTCGGGCTCGAAAACGCGAATAAAAAAATGCCTTCCGAAATAAGTGGTGGTATGAAAAAACGTGTCGGGATTGCCCGGGCCATTGTGAATAATCCAAAATATCTTTTTTGTGATGAACCGAACTCAGGCCTTGACCCACAGACTTCGGTGCTTATCGATGATCTTATCCTTGATCTTTCGGAAGAATTCGACATGACAACCATCGTGGTAACCCACGATATGAATTCCATGCTTGGCATTGGTGAAAAGATCATGTTTCTCTACCAAGGTCACAAAGTATGGGAAGGAAACAAAAATGAAATCACCCACTCCAACGTAAAAGAATTTGAAGCCTTTGTTTTTGCAAACAAAGTAATGAACAGCCTGAGAGAAAAATAAATTCTACTGGCGTACTTAACATCCAATCAATTTACATTTCTATGAAGTTGCTGGAAACTCCGGTAAGGATGTTTTTTTTTGATGGCATGCTGAAAGAGTGCTTCCCAATCTTGCGTGAACCGTGCTATATTAAACCGGGTACTTGCCACAAGCTTTGCCTCCTTACCAACCTGGAAGGCGAGCTCCGGATCATGAAGCAGTAATTTCATCGATTTAACAACCTGATCGATGTCGTTATATAGAAAACCTGAAACACCATGTTGTATAACAGATGGCAGTTCCGTGGTAGCCAATCCAACAACCGGCATACCTATCATCATAGCCTCCAGTAGCGACAAGCCCAAACTTGTATATCGAATCGGGTTAAAGAAAAAACGATAGGGCGCAGTAAATTCCGGCAGCTCCGCCAATGGGACTTCACCAAGCCCGCCAACCTCCTTTGAATTCATCCCAACGATATCTATAGGAACATGTTTTCTTACTTCCTGAAGGATGTCATGTCCTAGTCTACGTCCGCGCGTCGCCAGGTTGTTTATAACAACTATACCTTTTTCGAGCTCGCCTGTGTAGGCAATGCCATGGTCAATCACACCATGCTCAATGACATGCGCAGGCGTATGGTTATTATTCCACATAAGCCTGTTAAAATGCGTAACGTGTACGAGCGTCATGTCAGGATCATCTACAGTATGTACTGTGTTTGTTGGTGATTGCTGTGGCGGATCATGCTCCAGGTATATCTTGGGAGTTGCATGTTGTGCAGGCGAAAACAAAACGTGCTGATCGACCAGATAATTTTTCGGGCTTTGAAACACGATACAGTCGAAATCCATTTGTCGTACTTCATGAGCGGGAACTTCATGCACATTGCTTCCAAAGGGAAATGATCCTCTCCCGATATAGCCCGCCCCCCTGCTCTCATCCAGCGGGATATAAATATCAAAATTGCCTTTCGATAAATAATACAGGTAACTTCCGTGTATGTGCCAGGTAAAAACTTTTAATCTATCATTCATAAGCAAACAGGAACCATTTATGGAATAAGTGTAAAAGTTAATACCACTTCAACATCATCGATGCTGGAATGATTATTTACTCTTCAGGTTGAAAAAATTCACATATGTATACACTGGGAATTAATGCAGTATTTCACGATTCGTCTGCCTGTATATTAAAAGATGGTCGTTTATTAGCTGCCGCTGAAGAAGAACGATTCACACATTATAAACATGGAAAGCGGCCAATTCCATTCTCAACGTATGAGCTACCGTTTCACGCCATTGATTATTGCCTTAGTGTAGCTGGAATCAAACTAAAAGACGTTGATGAAGTGGCATACTCATTCGATCCATATCTTGTACTTCCGGAAAAATACTCGAACGATACTTTCATTCAGCTTCCCCTGGAACCAAGTATTCATGCAAAGACCGCGGAATGGATGTCGGTATGGGATCCTTTGTTTCTTTCTTCCATCATTAACGCGCCACGACAACTCGTGGACGGATGGCCCCACCACCTGCAACCCCGATTCATTGGTGGTAAAAATGCCGCATTCAAATGGAACTTTGTAGATCATCACATCTCACATGGTGCAAGTGCCTTTCTTCCTTCTCCCTACAACGAAGCTGCAGTACTTACCATAGATGGTCGCGGCGAAAAAACAACGACAGGATACTACGTTGGTCAGGATAATAACCTTACTAAAATCGGAAACGTTGATCTCCCACACAGTTTCGGTTTGCTCTATGAACAGGTAACAACTCATCTTGGATTCTTACATTCGTCGGATGAATACAAAGTAATGGCTTTGGCTTCCTATGGAAAACCCGATTTTGTAAACGACTTTCGATCAATGATCACGCTACACCGGGATGGCAATTATACAATAGATAATGTCAACCTTACAGAACGCTTTGGCCCTGTACGTTTGAAAGGGGCGGAATTTACACAACATCATTTTAATATTGCCCATTCCCTTCAGTTGGTATTGCAGGAAAAAGTATTAGCAATAACGGAGTGGCTATACTCAAAAACCCAACTGGATAATCTGTGTATTGCCGGCGGTGTGGGTTTAAACTGTGTACTCAATGCGTATTTACGTGATCACAGTCCGTTCAAGAACATCTGGGTTCAACCGGCAGCCGGTGATTCTGGAACAGCACTTGGCGCTGCATTATGGATCGATGCACAAAAAAGAAACGAGACGAAAAAGAATTTTATCATGGACGATGTGTATTGGGGACCCGGGTATGAAGATGATGAAGTTGAGAGATTCTTAAAGTGGACTAAAACACCGTACGCTAAATCAGATAACGTCGCTAAAGATGCCGCAGAACTGCTGGCGGAAGACAATATCATTGGTTGGTTCCAGGGACGTATGGAATTCGGTCCCCGTGCATTGGGCAGCCGATCCATTCTTGCCTCCCCAATTAACGCGAATATGCAGGCTCGTTTGAATGAGGTAAAAGACCGTGAAGATTTCCGACCTGTCGCTCCGGTAGTACTGGAAGAAGATGCATCGGAATGGTTTGAAGAGGCAGATTATTCTCCATTCATGTTGTTTGTTCATCAGGTTAAAAAAGACAAAGCAGATCGTATTCCCGCCGTGCGACATGTTGATGGCTCAGCGCGAATACAAACGGTCAACGAAAAGCAACATCCCCGGTATCATGCCTTATTAAGCGCATTTAAGAAACTGACTGGCGTTCCTGTTTTGGTAAATACTTCTTTTAACACCTTAGGCAAGCCGATAGTTTGTACGCCACGAGACGCACTTGAATGTTTCTGGTCCAGTCCCTTTGATGTCCTGGTTATCGGATCTTTCATCGTTAGAAAAAATTCTTCAAGCGCTAAAACACAAATTGACAAAGGTGTGAAAGAGGAAAATTTTTCGATGCATTGAGCGTGTTACATACGTTTGCCCACTCCGGAGGAGTATTGATGATAAATATTTTTACCAGTAATAACTTACGCTAAACAGGAATTCAAACACCTGCTTCTACCGGGGTAAGAACGTGATTTAGCTTTTGTTGTAGAAATAACCCAAACTGCTTTTGTTCATCCCGTAGAATAACCTTATGAAGGTCTCTGTTCAAAGGAGCCCAGCGATGAGGTTCGGAAAATTCAGAAAATAAAATGATGCTGCGTGTTCTCAATGCAGAAGCGATGTGTGAAACCCCCGTATCGTTGCTGATGAGGCCTGCAGAATCAGCGATAAGTTGTGCAAGTTCGCCAATACCAACGTGACCCTTACACGCAACAAGGTTTACTACGGAAGCTTCTGCCAAAGAAGCAACCTCATCTAGAATAGTTCCTTCTTCCAGAGATCCGGTTAACAAAACGGTATATCCGTACTGGGATACAGCTGTCGCTATTTTTGCAAAGTAATGCGTTGGCCATCGTCGTCTCACATCACGTGCCCCCGGATGGAGACACACGTACTTCTTCTGCACAAGACCAAGTTCGTTCTGTATCTCTTTAGCACCTTCCCGTTCATTAGGTGAAACAGGAAACTCAAGAAACGGTTCTTGATCGTTTGCACCAATAAGCGAAACGAGCTTGAGACAACGGGTTATTTCATGTTCATCATCAGTCAAAGCCAATGTAAGCTCATTACCCGCGAAAGGACTCGCCGATTTACAAAAACTTAGGACATGACGCGCACCAAAAAGGCGACAAAGCGGATTTGTGATTTCGCCTGACCCTTGCATCTGTACAACGAGGTCAAATGCATTGGCATTAACTTCACATAAAAAATTAATGACTTGCAGCGGCTCAAAACTTCGCTCCGGTAAACCTGGCCATCCTGGAAACGCAATAAACTGGTCGAAATACATGGGAAACCTTTGAACCAGATTTGTTTGCCAGGGCAATCCGATAAGGGTTATGCTGGCTTCCGGATAGGCCTTCCGAATTGCGCGTACCGCAGGGATGGCGCAAAGCATATCACCCAACTGTAATGCCCTGAAAATGGCAATCTTCTGGATGGACTCTTTCTGAAAAGGGTTACTGCTTGCCATCATCATTATATTTAGCGTAATCATAAAAGCAGTACAATTCACATTCCTGTTCGTTGTCGTCGTCCGGATTAACAACGTCATGTCTACACGCGAATATTTTTCTACAGACGTTTAGGCCAAAGGCTTGATTATGCATGAACCACAGGTATGAAGACATTGGTATTAAATTATTTTATATGGAATACAAATTTGAGTAAATACTGCATGGAAATTAAAGTATCGGTTATCGTGCCAACATATAAACGCGCGAACCTGCTTTCGAAAGTTATTCAAGCATTAGTCGCTCAACGATTCCCGTCAGCGGCGTATGAGATCATTGTAGTAATTGATGGCCCGGATGAAGGCTCCGAAAATATCCTTCTTGGTTTCAATAGACAGAATCTGCGCTTTTTTACGTTGAAACAAAACCAGGGGCCTGCCTCAGCCAGAAATATTGGGTGGCAGAATGCCAAAGGCGAACTCATCGCGTTTACAGATGATGATTGTATGCCTGATCCCGATTGGATCGCTGCATTGTGGAATGACTACGAATCCAAAGGGAAACCGGTAGTAGCTTACGCCGGAAAAATAATTGTACCCATCGATGAAAGACCCACTGACTATGAGGTAAATACAAAACATCTGGAAGAAGCTGAGTTTGTCACGGCGAATTGTGCCTGTGCGCGTCTTGCGTTACAAATTACAGGCGGCTTTGATGAAGATTTTCGCATGGCCTGGCGCGAGGATAGTGACCTGCAATTTAAATTAATACGCCGCGGGGTGCCCATTATTCATCTCGAAAATGCAATTGTTATTCATCCGGTCCGCAAAGCACCCTGGGGCATCAGTATAAAAGAACAAAAAAAAAGTATGTTCAATGTCTTGTTATACAAACGGCATCCGGAACTGTATCGTGAAAAAATACGACCCTTATTTCCCTGGCAATATTTTATTATCGTTTGCGCTTTTATACTATTTCTTGCCGGCCTCGTTACAGGCATTAAACCCGTGATGTATGCCGGATTAACGGTATGGCTATTGTTCACATCTTTATTTATTGGTAAACGATTGAAGGAAACATCCAGGTCTGTAAGCCATGTATCAGAAATGATTGTGACTTCCGCCGTAATTCCATTTTTATCAGTTTACTGGCGGATATATGGCATTGTGAAATATGGATCGCGTTTTAATTGATTTCGATCATTTCGGGAATCAGGGTCATCGTTTCATTCTGCTCCAGTAATTCCTTAATATTTTTGATGATGTGCCGCGGCTCCGGAAAAGGAACAGTGTGATTAAAATGTTTTTGGCGGACAAAACGAAGAACTTCATTTTTGCTTTGCAGCTCTGCCGGCACATCAAAGATCAGGACCCTGCCTGGAGCCTTCCAGGGTGCATGTTGCGGATTGGTCAACGCATACAATACAACTACCGGGGTATGCGTCGCCGCGGCTATGTGTACGGTTGAAGTATTCACGGAGACGACAACAGGGGACTGCGATACAACTGATATAAATTCACCAATATCCGTCATTCCGGCTATCGAAAAGGCGTCAGCTCCAATCTGCTGTTGCATCTGTTCGATGACTTCCTGCTCACCTTTTCCGCCTGTAAATACCACCTGGAATTTCAATTCGTCAATTACTTGTCTCGCCGTTTCGACCCATTTTTCAAACGGATATTCTCTTTTCTTTTCACTCACTCCCGGGTGAAATATTAACCAGGGACAATGAATGTTAACACCCGATTTTTCTAATATACGTTCCGTAAACTGTCGTTGTAATTTCGGAGGCTGCAGTACCAGCTGCTCATCTTTTACGTGAACGCCAATCGTTTTAACGAGGTCAAGGTCCCGGCGCACCTGGTGCTTCATGATTGTATACGGTTCTTCGTCGGGTATCCAGTGTGTAAGCAACGCATATGGATTCTCCCGACAATACCCGATGCGTATGGGAATTTTCGCCAGGTATAGCAACATAGCAGCAGGCAGTGCGCTCTGACTAAATACGGTAAAAATAACCGCCCCGTCAAACTGCCTTTGCTCCAGTTGATTTACCATTTGAATAAAATCATCGGAAGGTTCATCAGGAAGTTTTACCCAAGGCACGTCGAATACGATAACCTCATCAATTACCGGTATGTAAGGTGTTATTGGTTTACCGAGTGAAGATGTGAGTAATGTTATTTTACAATTCAAACGTGATTTCAACGCGTGGATAGCAGGAGAAGACATCAGTACATCGCCCATGTTGTCCAATCGTACACAAAGGACATTCTTACACTTCAAAACACTCATATAATTTCGTACTAAGAAGTAACTAACGACGTTGATGTATGAATCTGCCGGATAATGTTAGACGTAGAATGATCTGGAACCAACGATAGAAAGACGATTTCGCCGCCATGTTGTTCTACGGTTTCTGCTTCCGGAAGTTTATCGCGGGAATAATCACCACCTTTAACAAACACATTTGGCCGCGCAAGCCCGATCAATTCAATTGGTGTATCATCCGATTCACTTCCAAAGGGTATCACATGATCTACAGCACTAAGGCCGGCGAGTACGTCGATCCGATCTTGTAAAGGGTTTATTGGTCGCTTCTCTCCTTTTAACCTTCTGATACTTTCATCGGTATTTACACCTACTATTAAAATATCACCAAGGCGCTTTGCACGGTTGAGATAACTTACATGACCGCTATGCAAAATATCAAAACATCCGTTTGTAAAAACGATTCGCTTCCCTTCAAGGCGATAAAAGTCACAAAGTGATTCAAGTGCATCTGTTGTGCGAATCACCTTTTCATCGACCATAAAGAATGCTTTTAGTTCAGTAGCTGCACAGGTGGCTGTTCCTTCCTTCTTTATAGCAATCGATGCTGAGGCACAAGCCAGATTTGCAGCTGTTGCGGGAGCTCCTCCACAGATCGAAGCAAGTACAAACGCTGCCATAAAAGTGTCACCAGCCCCCGCAACCCGTGGTGAATGTACCTCAGGCGTCAGGACATGCTGTGTAAAATTATTTTTTTCAAATAAAACAGCGCCTTCTTTATCAAGTGTAACCACTGTAATTTCAGCACCGGTACCCTTGAACAGCTCGTTACCCATACATTTTATTTGTGTTATTCGTCCATCTCCCTGTGTTGCAAACCCTACCAGGGAAAGTGCTTCTTCATAATTCGGCTTTACAAAAGCAGGATGAAGATCCTTAAAGAACAAAAGACGTTTCGAATCAGCGGCAATAGAAACTGGCCGTTCGCGATACAAGTCCTTTAAAGCCGTGAGGATACCTGGTGTAATTACACCTTTATTATAATCCGAAAGGATAACAGCATCGCAGGAAGCATAGGCTTGTCGCAAAAGATGTATCATTTCGTTTTCAAGATTATCATCCACAGTAGCCGTAGTTCCTGAATCAAAACGCGTCTGGGTGTGAACGCCAATCAAAACTCTTGTCTTGACAATGGTTTTCCGATTAGCCGATTCAATAAGCGCGCTTGTATCTATGCCAGCGCTACTCAACACCATACGGGAACGTTTCCCTTCGTCGTCAGCGCCAACTACTGACAGAAACATAACCTCTGCACCCAGCGCACGCACATTTACCGCTGTATTCGCCGCACCACCAGCCTGTTCAATCCGGTCATGAATATCAACAACGGGAACGGGTGCTTCCGGCGAAAGCCGCGAACTGGTTCCCTTCAGATAAACATCCCATATTAAATCACCAATGACGAGGATTCTCTTTGTAGCAAATAATTGAATGATGTTGTATTCAGCTTTCATTTTCAATCAGGCGTTTATCAAGTATAACATCCGCGGCTTCTGCAAAGCGTTTGGCTGTATGGCTCGGCTTACGGTATTCTCCTGTGAGCCACTCCGTTTCATTTCCATTGTCGATTAATATTGTTGAACAACCTGCCCTGGCTCCGGCCTCAACATCATTTAATATATCTCCTATCATCCACGACTGCTTAAGATCAATATTCCATTCAGAAGCAGCTTTTAATATCATGCCTGGCTTAGGTTTCCGGCAAGTGCAATCAAGTACATACTTATCAACAATTCCACAAGGATAATGTGGACAAAAATAGATGGCATCAAGTGCAACGTTTTGCAATGCCAGTCGGTTCTGTAGGGAAACAAAGAGATTAGATAAAGCTTCCATCGAAAAAAAACCTTTTGCTATACCGGATTGGTTGGTGACCATTATTAACGTATAGCCATACCGTTTAAAATTCCTTAAACTTTCGATGACTCCATCCTCAAAAATAATTTTATCCGGATCAACATTATATGGAATATCAGGAATTAACGTGCCATCCTTATCTATAAAGATTGCCTTGCGCATATCTTAATGCTTAATTCCATTTGACATGACTACCGGCTTATAAGAATCAACACCATTCAATTTAGTGGCTGTATATCCGTTTTGTCCATTCTTTAACTCGCCCTTACCAAAAAGATTGGCCTCAATTAAGGAACAAAGGGTATGCAAGACCTGCAGATGTACCTCCTGAATACGTTGCGTGTTATACGATGGGACTGTAATACTGATATTTGAATAAAGTGCCATCTCACCGCCGCCTTTACCACCCAGGGAGATGCAGGTCATCTTTTTCCGGTGGGCCGCATGTATTGCATTAATGATATTCGGAGACTGTCCACTGGTGCTTATACAAAAGAGCACATCACCCTGTTGTCCATACGCCTCAACCTGTCGGGAGAATATTTCTTCAAAACCTATATCATTCGACCAGGCTGTTAATATTGTTGTATCAGCAGTTAAGGAAATGGCGGGTAGCCCTTGTCGTTGTGGTAACTCAAATCTTCCAACAAGTTCAGCAACAAAATGCTGGCTTTCAGCAGCGCTTCCTCCATTTCCGCACACCAACACTTTCCGGTTATTGAAAAAACAATGGCTTAGCATTGTAGACGCCTCCAAAATCGGAAAACTCAGTAATTCACGGCTCTTAGAAAAAGCTTCGATGGCCTGATCAAAACTATTTTCAATAAAACTCAATTCATGTTCCTCTTTATGGATAGCGGATCGACTGGAGAGTAGGATTCTCTCATATAGATTGGCAACCATATCAGCCACACGCGACCAGGTAAACAAGGCGTTTACTCTGCGAATCGAATTCCGCTTCATCTGTGTCAGTAAATCGCGGTCGGAAAGAAGTTGTTCAATTCTTCTCGCCAGGCAATCAGAATCGTTCGGCGGAATAAGAAAGCCCGTCTTGCCGTCTTCCACAGAATACTTGATACCGCCAACATTTGCGCCAATAACAGGCGTGCCACACGCCATCGATTCCAAGGGTGTTATCCCAAAAGGTTCATACCATGGCGTAGTGATAAAAATATCAGCCGCAGAATAATAATACTTTAACACATCGCGGTTCTTTCTGCCTGTAAAGGTGATACAGTCGGTGAGGCCAAAGTCACGGGTCAATTTCTGAAGCCGCAACATTTCTGGATTCACTTCTGTATCGGAAGACTTTTCTCCGCCGACAATGATTAGCCGCGCCGAAACGCCACGTTTCCTTACTTTTTGGAGGGCGGTGATCACATTATCAACACCTT